>OHSO01000356.1_pt1 | contig 27408 bp, 18 predicted proteins | sample 1578651 | NCBI WGS metagenome assembly OHSO01 (sample SAMEA3879524, study PRJEB24766) | human gut metagenome | biome: human-associated habitat; feature: feces | place: USA | collected 1985/1987 | reverse complement strand
GATTTGCATTTCATAGTGCGTCTGAGGCACAAAGCAAGCGGAGCAGCCCTTGGGCCGAGCTGCGCAGTTTGCTTTGTGCAGCCGGCCGGCGTATTTGCCGGCTGCGGTGCCGTATGTTAGGCAAAGATCTTGGCAAGCCTGAAGATAAAGAATGGAATATCCGATAATCAGGTATCGTTAATTTTAAGCGTGGATTTCCGAAGATTTTTTTGCCACTAATCCACACTGAATTTCATAACTTCCTAAGAATCAAACTGCTGCAAAAATCAATGTGGTGCCGTCCCGACAACGGACGTGACTCCAGAGATGCTTACACAACAGAAGTACGGAACCGCTGAACGCAGCGTTTCCCCTAACCGTAATCCTGAGTGTTACGGGTAGAAACTTGCCTTCCGTGGTATAGTGGCGAACAAAATAGTGTGCCCAGTACGAACATCCCGTGAGTTCAGTGGAAGGAGAAAAACTGAGTTTAGGTGTCAGGTGAAAAAAACGGTGTAAATATCGGCCCAATTTTTCACCGTTTTTCTAAATTTTCTGAAACGGGGTAAAAAATGGCGTTTTCTTACACCGTTTTCTTCATCGACATGTCGTCCGTCAGGTGGCGCAGTACGGCGGACGTGGCCAACCCACGGCCTCGGGAAGTGGGAGGTGCCTGCCGGAGACAAGTTCTCGCGGGAGCGAGGACGCAGGAAACGGTAGGAGGGCCGAACGGAGCGCAGCGGAGTGAGTTCCGCCGTACTGCGTTACCTGACAACAAACGATATCGTGACCAGCAAATGATTCCTGACATGTCATAAAAAAGTCCGCAAAGATAAACTCTTTACGGACATAATAATCTGATTGACTTGTTTGGAGCAGCAATTCAATTCTCAGGCCGTCTATCAATCCCGGCTAAGACATTGTTCACCTACAACTCAAACGAAGACTTCTCCGGAAGGATACTATTGAAAGCGGCCTCCAGATTGGACATTACCTCATCATAATTGCGGATATGCACACTGTCATTGATGCATACCAGCTTGTACTTCTGATCACGGATAGCCTTCACAGCCTGCTTCGGCTTCACCATCAGCGGAAACATCTTCGTATCCTTGTACGTGTTATACGGCTCGAAATTCGACTCGCAAATCTGCCATGTACGGAAAAGCTCAGGAGTCAGGTCTGTCTCGCTTCTGAACGTATGAGTAGAAGCCTCCTCAAGTTCAGCCCTGCAAGAATTCCAGACACTGGCAAAAGTCGATTTCAGATACGGCTGGGCATTATGCGGAATCCTGATAGTCAGGAACTTGTTGTATGCAAAAAGCAACCTCGTCAAGTTAGCCTTGCTGCCGTATTCCGGAGAGAACCATTTGTCATGATCGCGCCTGAGCACATCCTTCTTGTCGAAATGTTTATTGATAAGCCTGACATTATTACGCAAAGTCTTCGACCACAGACTCAGTCCCGTATTCATACGGAAAACGGCAATGTCGTGTGGAAGGCCATTGGGCGCAAAGAAACGCTCCGGGCCAGTCGGACTGGTCAGATAAAAATCATCATTGAAATAAACAAAATGCTCGGCAAGGCCCGGAATCCTGTCAAGATAAAACTCCAGAACGGTCGAATTGAACGTAGGAAGGAATTTCTCCGGAATATAGTCAGTATGATTCACGAGATTTAGCTTGGGGTTCGACGTGTCCAGCCACTCAGGCTTCTGCCCGCAAGTGACGAAATGAATCTTCCTTACCCACGGAGCAAACTTCTCCACACCCCTGAACCAGTACTTCAGGAAACCGTAATCCCTGAAACGCGCCTCCGAAAACTGATTCTGGGAATTGTCAATGGTACCCTTGGCTTTAGCAAAACTCTTCTTCCATTCAGGGTCATCCATATCAACCCAAGTGACAACGAAATCAATATCCATCATGTCCTTCTAAGTTTTATTTGCAGACCATAATCCTCTGAATCAACTCATCCGCGAGTTCCATGCCGGTAGAACCTATGCTGCCGAGATTCGCAATGGTTTTCTCAATATCCTTGTCAATGATACCGTCAGTTTCGCAAGCATGGATTCCCTGGAGAGCCAGCACAGCCGACTGAATCGAACTGGAAACACCGGAAGCAACTTTCATTGCACAACCTACCTTGGCGCCATCGCAGACCATACCAGTAATGTTTCCGATCATATTCTTGATGGCATAGCAAACCTCTTCATATCCGCCACCTTTAATCCAGACAAGACCGCAAGAAGAACCTGTAGAAGCGACCACGCATCCGCACAGGGCAGAAAGACGTCCAAGGTACCCCTTGATATGTATGGCAATAAGATTGCTCAGAATCAATGCACGTGCGAGTTTTTCATCCGAAATATTGTGCTTGAGAGCATATGCGATGATAGGCATGCTGACAGTGATACCCTGGTTGCCGCTGCCGGAATTGCTCATCGCCGGCAAAGTGCAGCCAGCCATGCGGGCATCAGAAGCGGCCGCTGTCAATGCCATTGCATAAGAAAGGAAATCATCCCCGAAGACCTCGTCCTTGCATGCCAGGATAGTCTTTCCGACCATGAGGCCGTAATTACCTTTCAGACCTTCCTCTGCAAGAGCCAGATTCAGTTTCCTGTCATCCAGAATAAACTCGATGTCATGAAAATCGACAGTGTTCGCAAATTCGAAGATCTCCTTGACTGTCAGATGATAATCCCGGGTTTCCTTGTCATCCGCGCTCTCGCATTGACTTTCACCCCTTTTTGCAAGAGTTTCTGGCTTATCATCGAAACCGGTCTCGACAAATTTGTCATGCTCATTTTCAATGACAGCCCAGGCCTTGTGATTGTCAATGACAATGATCGCCTTCACATACAGTTTAGGACAATCGTGGGCAATGCTGATGCAGACCCCGTCCTCTGCGACCATTTTCTTGGCGGCCGATATGGAATCCTTGTCGAGATCCTTGAGGACTTCCAGCCCGTATGAAGATTTGCCGCAGACGGCTCCCAATGCGGCGGCGACCCTGAGACCGATCATACCGGTACCCGGAATGCCGACACCCATACCGTTCTTCAGGATATTTCCGCTTACTTCAACATTGATTTTAAAAGATGATTCAGCCGGTGAGAAACCATTGACATTGCTCATCATGATTTCTATTGCGCGCGCAGTTGCAAGAGCGACGGCAACCGGCTCAGTACACCCCAAAGCCGGCTTTACCTCCTTATGGACAAGTCCAATGATTTCAGCTTCTCTATTAGTCATAATTATAAAGGTTATCAGTTTCTCTCTCCTTCGTAAAAGAAGTCAAATGCCATACGGAACAATGATTCCATTTCCGACATGTCGGTTATGGTTTCAATCGGAAAACCGAGGCTCACCGTCCTGTATCCTTTGCCTTCGTTGAAGATTCCCGCCGGAATTTCCGTGTCTGTATAACGCAGGAAGATGGAGGCTTTGTCTGAAGCCGGCATCAGTCCGTCAGGCGTCTCAACTTGGTAAATATAGTCATTTTGTTTCTGATAAAAAGAGATTGTCTCCTTTCTTTTACCAAGATTCTGCACTTTGCCCGATCTGGACGCATAATTAGTCAGCCATTTGTAACCTAGAACATCCTTGGCAAACTTTTGAGAGTCAACCATATAGGCGCTGTCAGCCACTGTCGGATAGATATTGTCACAAAGGTCGGTGCCGATATTGGCTCCGGAAATGAGGATGTTTCCTCCTTTAGAAGTGCAGGCGGAAATAGCCTTGCGCATCGGCTCAGGAAGGACCTGGAATCTTGCGGCATTGACTTTGCCAGTTCCGGCAGGGGTGGAAATCTGTTTGCCGCAGATGATGTCGGTGGCCCAGAAACTGTCCAGGCCGCAGCTTGCGAAAGCGTCCGCGCTGGCAGAGCAGAAACTGTAGCCGGCAGCCATGAGCGCCTTTCCGTGACGGGAAGGGTAGTCGAAAGAGTTTCCATTGACGAGCTTTCCTGCCTGGTCGGAGTAGGATGCACCGAAACCGGGATTGTCATCATCGAGCCACTGAAGCTCCCTGCGGCATTGATACATCTCACCTATGAAATTGATTTCCTTTTTGTAGGCTACACCTCCGTCGAGACGGGAATCGAAACCTGAATAAGTCGGGGTGTCGAACCATGCAGGAGGTGCGATGCGGTCGAAGTTGTTGACTACGAGCACAGTCTTGCCCTTCTCTGTCTCAGGTATGCCGACACTCAGAACCTCGGAAGGGAAACTGCGTCCGCCGGCATTGAAAGCGACAACCTTGAAATCGTACAGATGTCCTTTCCTGACAGGAACATTGATGCAGTACCTGTCTCCGGATTTCCTGACATTGTTCAGTATTACGCCATTGTCAAATCCGCCGTCATCTGTCCTGGTATAGAGGATAAAGCCCTCGGAAATAGCCGTAGGCTCCAGTGTATCAGCTGTCTCCTTCCAGCTTAGCTCCGCAGTGTCTCCATCCAGGATTGCCGCGAATGACCTTACCGGCAGAGGCTGGACGGCATATTTGTATCCGTATCTGCTGCTCATGAACTTGAGCATGCCTTTATAGACAGCGCGGCTGACCGTGAAACGGAATCCCGGGTCAAGTCCGTATTTCATGTCCGCAAAGTTCTGGTGGGAAAGGAGTTCCAGCAGCAGTGCCGGAACATCTCCTGTCCGGCTTTCGCTGTATGACCTGTCAGAAAGCTGACGTCTGCTCCATTTCGGATCATACTGTGCGCGGACATCGGAAACAATCTGTGACTGGACATTGTCGGCAAGGAGACGTCCCAGAATGCGGTCCTCACCATCAGGGTACTTCCTGCTACCTTCCGATATCAGAGTGTAAATCGCCAAAGTGCCTATTGTAGAATCATTTGGAGTGGTTCCGGCATCAGTATGGAAAGCGAATGACATATCGATGGGAATACCTTTGCCCTGTTTTTTCGGATTCACTCTGGAGCCGCCGCTCATGTCTGAAACCCATGCGCCGCGGTCACCGTAGTCATTTGTGTAATCATTGTTGAATCGTCTCGTGACGGTGGTGTCAATTCCGGCCCATTGCATCCAGTACAGTGCTCCTTCCGTGAAAGAAGGAAGACCGGACGTAGTATATTCCTCAGGAGACATATCCTTGTCCCCCCTAGCAATCTTTCCCATGCCGCCACCGATTTTGACAGCATCAGCAGTGATGACGGAGCCAGGAACAAACTGGGTACCCTTTCTGGTGCCGTTGTCCAGCATGACTTTACCCTCGGTTCCTTCCGCGAATTCGAAGGTGCCGAGATAAATCCATGTGCCGCCTCCCATCTTTTGGTTTACCAGAAAATCGGTCGTGCCTCCAAGATGCTTTACGATGTAATGTGCTGATTCTGAACTATTGGGAAGGGATTTGTAAGAGATATAGACTGCATATTCTCCACGTTCAGGGATGTCAGGCGTCCAGCTTGCGAATGCGTTTCCTTTGACCTCTTTTATGCATGAAGCCTTCCTGACGGTACCATTGGCAAACGGATTGTCATTGCCGCTGTAAACTTCTTTGTAGTCAGCAAATCCGATTCCGGCATCGCTCCATTTGCCTGCCTCGCTGTATTTTCCTCTGCGTCTGAGAAGACCCTCCCTCGGAGTTGTGAATGCCGGGTCATTGTCAGTGATGACCTCATATTTCTGGGTGTCGCGTTCACGTGGAGTCATGACATAGGCTCCGGCGTTCTCCAGCATCGGAATGAGGAAAGGCAGGACATAGCTCTGAGTGTACATGTCCTCTACGGTCGTCATCAGAGGTGCCCTCTGCCACTCCCATCTGTGTGTTGCCTCCTCATAATATCTTCCGTGGCTCTGCCAGAGAGCTATATTCCTTCCTGTCAATCCCTTGCTAAAGGTCTGACCATATTCTTCCCTGACGATGGACGGCCCGTTTTCATTGACAGGATCCTTGTATCTCCATTTGTGCTCGGCAGGGTGTCCGTCATTTCCGGCTTCCGGAAATGCGATGTCGGAAAGTCTGGAGCTGCCGCTGTAGATGGTTCCTATCTTATAATGGGCGTAGGCTTCAGGTGAAATCTCATGCAAGGTATGCCTGAGCCATTCGATGTCGCCTTTTCTCCATGGAATGTCGCCGATTCCCGATGAAAAATAGAAATCCAGACTGCCGTTTTTCCTGGCAACGGATTTGAGCTGGATATTGGCAAGGACGGAAGTCCTTTGTTGGATAAGTGTCTTAAGCGTGTCGCATCTGTTCTTGTATTGTGCAAGGACAAGACTCTGCCCCTTCATCGGCATTGCGAGAGAGAGACAGAGTACAAGGGTGGTAAATATATTTCTGGTCATCGTTTTGATGAATGTCTTATCGAGTCGATAATTAGTGCGCATACGGAACTGAGAGCCATTCCGAGGGAATCAGCCCTGAAATCATTGATGTCGCAGCTTCTGTAGTCAGTCAGTCCCTGGCCGAGTTCCGTGGCGATTCCGAGAATGCAGCCGACAAGGAAGATGGCGAGTATGAACAATATGGAGTTCCATCTTCCTTTGGTCTTTCTTCCGAATGTAGCGTATGCCAGCAGCGGGAAAGGGAAGAACATAGAGAAGTGCACGACCTTGTCTGTCGGAATGCCGAAGATTGTCGTCGCCACGTCAGGCATGTCCTCGAAGTGTCCGAAACACAGGAAACCCACAGCGCAGATGTAGCAGATGAACATCAGCGGGAAGATAATCCTGGCGAATGACTGTGCCGGCTTTGGCGCAAGTTCCAGAGTCCCGAAAAAGTCCGGCCTATGGAAGTCCGGCTTGGATGCGTCAATCGGAGACCAGCTCAGGAAGTGCGTGTGCGCAGTGAGGTCGCCGCATTTGTAGAAATTCGCTTTCAGCGAAGTAGGAATATGGTGCTTGTCAATGCCGATGAGGCTGAACGGGATGAACATTCCCACGCTCCAGCTGAATTCCTTGTCATTGATTTCCACCTGTTTGCGCTCAAGAGAGGTGAACCTCTTGACCTTCTTCAGTTTCTCGGCGGTATAATGGACGCAGTCTTCCCGGCTCTTTCTTTTCGACACGAGCAAGGTTCCGATGCAGTTTATCTCGAAATTGTAATACGTTCCGTCGCATGGGTCGGAAACGAAGAATTCGCAGCAGCTGTCCTGCCATACCGAACCGTTGTCTGACATTGCCAATGCTCTGAGGTCCAGACATTTGACATTATAGAGAATGCCTAGACCCTTATCGCACCATGCAGCCCTGACGTTACATTCCGGGCAGTATGGAAAATCATCCGGCCAGTTTAGTGTAGCGACTTTTGTCGCGGCAGTCGCGTTGCACAGCATTGATGAAAACTCTTCAAGGCTTGCAGCGTTGTCAAGTCCCTCTACGTAAGGGAGTACAAGTTTCTTGGATTCCATTTGAATACCTCCTTAAAGACTTTGCATATCAGTCAGTTTCTTGTAATATCCTTTCAGCGCGAGGAGTTCCTCGTGCTTGCCTCTCTCTACGATTTTGCCTTCATGCATCACGATAATCTCATCTGAGTTCTTGATTGTCGAGAGCCTGTGGGCGATTGCTATTGTGGTCCTTGTGGACATGAGCCTGTCAAGAGCTTCCTGGACGAGTCTTTCGGACTCCGTGTCAAGAGATGCCGTAGCCTCGTCGAGAATCAGGATCGGAGGGTTCTTCAGAATGGCCCTGGCGATGCTGAGCCTCTGTCTCTGTCCGCCTGAAAGCTTCATTCCTCGGTCTCCGATATTGGTGTCATAGCCTTCTTCCTTCTCCATGATGAACTCATGTGCGTTGGAGATCTTGGCTGCGGCAATCACCTCTTCCATTGTGGCATTTTCCACACCGAACGCGATGTTGTTGAAGATGGTGTCATTGAAGAGGATAGGTTCCTGGTTTACATTTCCCATCAGACTTCTGAGACTGTGGATTTTCAGGTCTCTGATGTCGGTGCCGTCAATTCGTATGCATCCTCCGGAGACATCATAGAATCGTGGAATGAGGTCAACCAACGTTGATTTTCCTGCACCGGACTCACCTACAATAGCCACTGTGCTGCCTTTCTTCACTGTCAGGCTGATATCGTTAAGTATCTTTCTGTCAGGACTGTAGGCGAAATCCACATGCTCGAAAGTGATGGAATCATTGAACCCGTCCGTAAGTTTGGCGTCAGCCTTTTCCTTGACGGTGCTCTCTGAATTGAGGATGGCTTCGATACGTTCCATTGATGCCATGCCTTTCGGGATGTTGTAGCCTGCTTTCGCGAAGTCTTTCAACGGGTTGATGACACTGTAGAGGATGACCATGTAGAATATGAATGTCGGAGCGTCGAACCATGCCTTTTCGCTGAGGATGATAACTCCGCCGAATCCGAGGACAATCGCGATGAGGACTGTACCGAGGAATTCACTCATAGGATGTGCCAATGCCTGTCTGGTGGCCACACGGCCGGTCTTCTTCTTGACCGCCTCTGTGACATTGTTGAACCTTGCCTGCATCTTGTCTTCAGCTACGAAAGCCTTGATGACGCGGAGGCCGCCGAGGGTTTCTTCAAGCTGTGACATGGTGTCGCTCCAGAGAGCCTGGGCCTGGAGCGATCTCTTTTTCAGAGTCCTTCCGAGTGCGCTCATGAGCCAGATGAGGACCGGGGCTACGACGATGGTGAAGACTGTGAGCTGCCAGCTGGTAACTATCAGAGTGCCAATGTAGAAAATGATGAGGATAGGGTTCTTGAGCAGCATGTCGAGTGTGCTCATGATGGAATTCTCCACTTCATTGATATCGCCGCTCATTCTGGCTATGATGTCGCCCTTCCTTTCTTCGGAAAAGAATCCGAGAGGGAGGGAGAGAATCTTGTTGTAGAGTTCGCGCCTCATGTCCCTTACCACGCTTGTGCGAATAGGAATCATTATGGCGGAAGAACCGAAATAGCAGGCAGTCTTGAGCAAGGTCATGATGCTGAGCCAGAGGCAGAGGAGGAACAATGTGATGGCCGCTCCCTTGGTCTGGATGAGCAGAGTGATGCCGTAGTAGGCATTGTTGATGACAATATCTTTCAGACCCATACCGGCCGTATCCCACGGAATGAAGGAATATACGGTATCGTTCATTTTGAACAATATCTGAAGGATAGGTATTATCAATGAAAATGAGAATATGTTAAGTATCGCGGAGAGGATGTTGAGTACAATGGAGCCTCCGAGGTATCCCTTGTATGGTTTAACGTACTTTACCAGTACCTGCCAGAATTCTTTCATCTATTATCTTTCTTCTTATATTATAATACAACCTACAAAGATAGTGAAAGAACATTGAACTGAAAAACGAAATTTCTGCAGGGCTACAATATCCTTTCGATCCAGTGGAACATGAGCCAGATGCGCCTTTTCAGAATGTTCAGGTCAATGGAAGCAGGGTTGTCGTAAGGCTTGTTGTTGTTCATCGTGATTCCCGACGTGAACATGACAGCCGGTATCTTGTTCTCCAGGAATACTTTCTGGTCGCTTACCCTGTGGTAGAAGACATTCGTGAAGTCCTTGCTTCCGTAGTAGTCATAGCTCAGTTCGAGTCCAGACCCGTATTTCAGGTTGCAGAGGCTGAGGAGTCCTGAATTCTCCTGACCTGCCGCTTCGCGTCCGAGCATTATGATGAAGTCTTTCCTGCCTGATTTCAATGTGCTCATAGTGCCTCCGATCTGGTCAATGTTGACGACCATGCCGATCTGGGCCGGGGCTATTGCCTTGCTTGATACGGGGTCTTGCAGCAGGCCTTCGGAAATCATCTTCCACAATGCCCTGGAGCCTTTCATGCTGCCGGATTTGGCATCCAGTGCGACGAATATCAAGTTGCTGTCGTATGCCCGTCCGAGATGTCTCATGGAAGAGAACATTTCAGCGATGCTTATCATAGACACTACTCCTGAGGCGTTGCTGTCCGCTCCCGGATAGAGCACTCCGTTCAGGGTGCCAAGGCCGTCATAGTGGGCCATTACGATTACATATGAATCTCTGTGGCGTTTGGATGAGCCCGGAAGAAAACCGATGACGTTCCTTCCGAATGGTTCATAGAAATGGTGGGTCCAGGCGTCTCCGCACGGCATAAGTCCTATGGAACTGAATCTTCTCATGATCCATGCTGCCGCTTCTGTGCTTCCACGTGTTCCTGTTGCCCTTCCTCCGCACAGAGAGTCGGAAAGGAATTCTATTTGACGGAAAATCTTGGTCTCCCATACGACATTGTGGGCCTGGGTGCTGCTGATGGCACCGATGTTCGGCACTGTCTGCGCAAGTGCCGGCAATGCCAGCAGAGCCAGCAGGACTATATTGAGCAATTTTTTCTTCATTTCGACTAATGGAGTATGATAATTGATTATCTTTGTAATCTTTCGCAGCCCTTCCCTGGGCTTTTATGTCGGCTGTTTCTTGCATGGAGAGCCAGCCTTTTTGGAAAATGACTTCAAAATTAGGAATTTCTGATGAATTCAGGAAATTTTAAATATTGGTTCCTTTCATTGGCTTTGCTTCTGCTGTTTTCGGTGGGGGCCTTTGCGCAATATGACAAGGATGTGTTCTTCTTCAGGGGAAGAAGCGCCCTTGCCGACGGGAAATTCTCCAAGGCTATCGAAAATTTCAATGTACTTGCGCGCATTGACAGTACTGATTATTGGACGTATTTTTACAGAGGAATCGCGAAATATAATCTCGGGGATTTGCGTGGCGCCCAGAAGGACTTCAACAATTCCGTGAGACTGAATCCCGTTTTCACTTCAGGATACCATTATAAAGCGATAACCGAAAGCCGTTTCGGTGACTATGACAAGGCGTTGGGAGACCTCCAGACTGCCATTGACCTGCGCCCCGGTTACATTGGCCTTTATTTCAGCCGCGGTGTGACGTATTTTCTTGCGCAGCAGTTCGACAAGGCGGTAGCGGACTTCGACAGGTACATAAGGAAGGAACCGAAGGACCCGTCTGCGTATCTGAACAGGGGTGCCAGCTGGCTTTTCCTGCGGGATACGACCAAGGCTTTTTCTGATTACAACAAGGCGATATCTCTGGACCGTTTCGAGCCTGAGGGATTCATCAGGAGGGGACGTCTGTATGCGTCACAGCATAAGTATGAAGATGCGATTGCTGATATGGACATGGCCATAAGTCTGGACAGTACGAGTACATTCGCGTATTTCAACAGGGCCATAATGTATTATGAACAAAATAATTACAATGCCGCCATGGCTGACTTGGACAGGGTGCTGAAGGATGAGCCGGGCAATGCATTGACACTCTACAACAGGAGTCTCATCCATGCCCAGGTCGGGAATTACGAGGATGCGCTCCAGGATATGGACAGGGTAATCAACATCAATCCTGGAAATGTGCATGCCTATTACAATAGGGCATCTTATTTCGTGAATATGGAGAGATGGCGGGATGCTCTGGAGGATTATGACAAGGCCATTGACCTTTATCCTGATTTTGCCAAGGCCTATATGAACAGGTCGTATGTGGAGAATATGCTCGGCATGAAGTCGGCTTCGAAGAAGGACTATGAGACTGCCCAGAAGAAGATTTCCGAGTATCGTGAGAAGACGGGCAGCGGGGAGGTCTCTTTTGCCGACACGACCCAGAAGTACAGTTCGCTTCTGGCTCTGGATGCTGATTTCGCGAAGAAAGACTTCGATGATGAGATGCTTCAGCACAGGGATGTCGATATCAGGTTGCGTCCCCTTTACAGGTTCAAGCTTTCGGATGAGAGGGACAATGTGCAGTATGCGTTGAAAACCCGTTATGAGAATGCGCTTATTGACAAGTTCAAGGCCGAGTCGCCGGTTCCTGTCGTCATATCCAATTCTGATACATTGCGTTTCACTTCTTCATCGGCTGTCTCGGATGCGATTTGGTCGGTCCCTCCGGGTGATGCTGAGGGTGAATTCCTGAAGGCCCTCTATGATGTCACTGACAAGCAGTTCAATTCGGCATTGGCACATTACGACAATGCAATTGAAGTGGAGACAGGGGACAAATACAAGAAACTGTACAAGGCTTTCTACCAGATGAACAGGGGCGTGCTCCGTGCCGATATGATAGATTTCATCTCGTCTATTGAGAACAATGTCCAGACGCTGACGATGGATGACCAGGGTACTACCAGGGCACGTGTGACCGATCAGGTCAGCCGAAGTTATGATTATTCGGATGCCGTTCAGGATATGAAGAGCGCTGCGGAAATCGTGGGTGACATTCCTTACATCTGGTTCAATCTCGCGAATCTCCAATGCCTTTCCGCGTCTTATGTCGAGGCGATAGGAAACTATACGAAAGCCCTTAGTCTGTATCCGTACATGGGCGATGCCTATTTCAACAGGGGGCTTGTCCTTATATATCTGAAGGATAAGGAGAAAGGCTGCATTGACTTGTCCCGAGCAGGTGAACTAGGAGTTTCTGACGCGTACGGAGTAATCAAGAAATACTGCGAGCAGGAAGCGCAGCAGTAGGAGAAATTTTTAAAGTGTTATTATACAATGCTCAGATTCATGAGTCTTTCAAGCGGTAGCTGCGGCAACTGCTATTATCTCGAATCGCAGGAAGGTGCCGGGCAGAGGCATGCGGTTCTTATAGACGCCGGCGTCAGTCTGAGACGGCTGAAGACCATTTTGTCGGCCAACGGGCTGGATGAAAACAGTTTCAGTGCCGTGCTCGTGACCCATGACCACATGGATCATATACGTAGTCTTGCTTCTTATTGCAAGAAACTCAGGAAACCTGTTTATGCGACTCCGGAACTGCATGCCGCATTGTCGGCCCATGCATTCGGCTCTCCGTTTTTGGGTCAATGCAGGAAAGAACTTGTCGAGGGTGAATGGAATGATATTGCCGGTTTCCGTGTCAAGTATTTCATCGTTCCTCACGATGCGACTCAGACTGTGGGATACTATATTCAGACAGCTGAACATAAGTTCGTGATTATGACCGATATAGGTAGGATGACAGAAGAAGCTGTCTTGTACTCTTCCGAGGCTGATACCGTCGTTATCGAGGCAAATTATGACATGGATATGCTTATTTCCGGTCCATATACACATGAACTGAAGATGCGTATCTGCCAGGGACATGGACATTTGAGCAATGACGAGTGTGCTGCTGCCATACGCCGTTTCTGGCATCCGGGGCTGAAGAACATATTCCTATGCCATCTCAGTGAGCATAACAATACTCCTGAACTCGCATACAATGCCGCCAAGTCAGCATTGACCTCGGCAGGTGTCGGCGATGGGGTGGTGAACCTGAGGGCTTTGCCTCGGCAGACACCTTCCCCGATGTTCATGCTTTAAAAAACTCCGTCTCGCAAATCTGCAAGGCGGAGTTTTTTTACGCTGTTGGATCAGATTCCGTAAGTCCCTGATTTGCTGGAATTCCGCAAGCCGGAAACTTTATCTAGTTGTCCTTTTGGTCTTCTTTTGTTTCATTCGGTTCGCTGGTCACATTCGGTTCTTTCGGTTCATCACCATGTGCTCCATTGTACTTGAACCGGCGGATCTTCTGTGTAGCCGTCTTTTCGAAATTGTCTTTGACGACCTCTACAGTATTGACCTTGGACGATTTGCCCACATGCTTGTTCACGTAGTCCAGCACGGCCTTCTTCTTGGCCTGGAGGTTTTCGAAGAACTTGTCCTCTGTTGCCTGGTCCCAGTTGAGGACGTTGTCGTCGAATTTCACGAGGGCGATGAGTTTGCCGTCTCTCTCCATGACCAGAGACTCGTTCACTCCGCCGAAGTGGTTGATGACCTGCTCGATTTCCTCTGGATAAATGTTTTCGCCGGAAGGTCCCAGAATCATGTTGTTCAGACGACCTTTTATGTAGAAACGTCCTTTCTCATCCATGCAGGCCAGGTCATTGGTCCTGAACCAGCCGTCATCTGAAAGCACCTGGCGGGTACGCTCCGGATCCTTGTAGTAGCCAAGCATGACATTGTCACCCTTCGCAATGATTTCACCCTCACCGGTTTCCGGATTGACATTGTCCAGTTTCACCTGAACGTTATAGGCCGGAACTCCTATCGAGCCGACTTTGGTCTTGCCGACGCAGGCATTGGTGATAAGCGGTGCAGTTTCAGTAAGTCCGTATCCGATGGCATAAGGGAACTTGGCCTTTATAAGGAAATCCTCTACGGCCGGGTCCAGTTTGGAACCGCCGATTCCGAAGAACTTGAGCCTTCCTCCGAATGTGGTGTAAAGTCTCTTGCCGATGAGGAAGTAGAGAATCTTGGGCGTGTGTTCTTTCATCCATGACAGCACGCGGCTGTGCGCGATGGTCGGAACTATGCTGGATTTATAGACTTTTTCGATGATGAGAGGCACTGAGCACATGATGGTAGGACGGACCTTCTTCATCGTCTCAATGAGGATTGTCGGTGTAGGGAGCTTCTTGATGTGATATACGCATCCTCCGACATACAGTGGATAGAGAACGCTGAAACTCATCTCGTAAGTGTGTGACATCGGCAGGATTGACAGCCATCTGTCCTTCTTGTTCGCCTTCTGCGCATGCCATGCCTCTATTACGTTGTGACAGAAGTTCCTGTGGCTGAGCATGACGCCCTTTGCCTTTCCGGAAGTTCCTGACGTATAGATGATCATAGCGAGGTCATCAGGTGAAGGCTCCTTGCCCCAGCCGTCGCAAGTGAATGCGGAACTGTCCTTGTATATGATTTCGAGAGTGTCAATGTCAATGACGAGAGTCATTTTCTTCTTGACCTCCTCGTTCAGTTTCGGGAGCATGCGCTGCGAGATGAAAATCGCCTTGCATTCCGAGTGGTTCAGGATGTTTGTCACCTCGTTTTCTGAAGAGTCCGGCAGAATAGGTACTGCAACCCTTCCGAATGATACGATGGAGAACAGGGAAACTGTCCAGTTCGGCATGTTCTGTGAGAGGATGGCAATCCTGTCTCCTGCGTTCAGACCATATCTCGAGAACAGATGCATAAGTTCGAGACTCTTTGCCCTGAACTCGCCGTATGTGTATTTTTGGCTACCGTCAACGAAAGTCAGAGCCGGTCTTTTGGCGTATGCAGTGGTCCCATAGTCGAAAAGTCTTGATAGGGTAGTGATGTAATTCTCCCTGTTCGTGGTTAACTTTCTGTATAGGCTATTCCTCATGATTGTCGAATATTAGTGTGTTACATAACCTTCAGGATGCTTGCCCTTCAGATGCATTTCTTCATAGAGGGCCTGGATCCTGTCTGTATCGGCACGTGCGTCATCGGTAATTTCAACCTTCTTTCCGATGCCGACGCACTTGGTTCCCCAGTCGAAATAACCCATGTAAACCGGACATCCGACTTTCCTTGCAATCATGTGATAGCCGGTTTTCCATTTCTTTGTTGCGTGTCTGGTTCCTTCAGGTGCTATTGCAAGGTGGAAAGTATCCACTTTCTCCATTTCATTGATAAGACTGAAAAGCATTGAACTTGCGCTTGAGCGGTCCACAGGGATGCAGCCTACTTTACGCAGGAACCAGCCGACGGGGCCTTTGAAGAATTCCTTCTTTATCATCACGTGCGCTATCGCTCCGAATTGGGTGTAGAACAGGTATGAGATGACGAAGTCCCAAGCCGATGTGTGTGGAACTCCAAGCAGTATGCATTTATTTTCGGGAGCAGGTCCTCCTACGGCTTTCCAGCCCATCCTCTTGAGGAGCCAACCGCAGAATTTCGACCATCTTGTAATCTTGTATTCCATAATGATGATACTAAATGTTTATATCTTCCAGTTCTGTCTCGCTGCGGAGATTTTTCCGGATAAAGTTCTGTCTGTCAATGGTATTGTCACCCATGTAGAATTCCATGATGCTGGCGATGGACTCGTCCTTGGCCAGATTGACGGCGTCAAGTCTCATGTTCTCGCCGATGAAATCCACAAACTCGTTAGGTGAAATCTCTCCGAGACCCTTGAATCGTGTGATTTCTACGCCGGTCTTGAGGTCCTTGATTGCCTGTGCCTTCTCGTCGTCGCTGTAGCAGTATCTTGTCTCTTTTTTGTTCCTGACGCGGAAAAGAGGAGTCTGGAGTATATAGACGTGATTTCTTCTGATGAGGTCAGGGTAATACTTCATGAAGAATGTGAGGACCAGCATACGGATATGCATTCCATCATCATCGGCATCGGTTGCGACAATGATGTTGTTGTATCTCAGATTCTTGAGGTCCTCTTCCACGCCAAGTGCGGAGATAAGAAGGTTAAGCTCTTCATTCTCAGCTACTTTCCTGTGACTCTCCTTGTAACTGTTGATAGGCTTTCCCCTGAGTGAGAACACGGCCTGATTGTTCGCGTTGCGGACTTTTGTGATGGTTCCGCTCGCTGAGTCTCCCTCGGTTATGAAGATGCTTGACTTCTCGCCTTCGTCTTCTTTCCCTTTTACAGGCTTGTCGCAATAATGGAAGCGGCAGTCGCGGAGCTTCTTGTTATAGACATTGGCCTTCTTGTTCTTTTCCCTTGTCTTTTTCTGGATGCCGGCGATATCCTCCCTTTCTTTCTTGGAGTCCTTGATTTTTTCCTCAATGATAGGAACGATGTCCTTGTGTTTGTAGAGGTAATTGTCAAGGTTTCTGGATACGAAGTCATTGACAAAAGTCCTGATGGTAGGGCCCCTGTCGATTTTGATAGCTCCGTCTGCGCCTTTCACCGGGTTTCCGTTCTCGTCGCGCTCCTGCTTCTCCCACATGTATGTGGAACCGAGCTTGGTCTTGGTCTGGCCTTCGAACTGAGGTTCCTGGATGAGGATGCTTATGGCTCCGACGATGCCCTGACGGCAGTCCTGCGGCTCGTAGTCTTTCTTGAAGAAATCCTTGAATGTCTTTGCGATAGCCTCCCTGTATGCTGCGAGGTGGGTGCCTCCGTCGCGGGTATATTGTCCATTGACAAAAGAGTAGATGTTCTCGCCGTAGCTGTCGCCGTGGGTGAGGACTATTTCAATGTCTTCTCCCTCGAGGTGAATCGGCGGATATTTCGGCTCCTCCGTCATCCTTTCATTGACAAGGTCCAGCAGACCATTGTCAGATTTGTAGGATGTGCCGTTCAGGACAAGTGTAAGACCTCTCTTGAGATAAGAGTAGTTCTTTATCATTGTCTCGACAAAATCCATGTTGTACGCGTAGTTGCCGAACATCTGGGAATCCGGTGTGAATTTCACGAATGTTCCGTTCTTTTCGGTAACGCCTGTCTTTTTTCCTGAATCTTGGAGTTCTCCCCGCTCGTATCTCGCCCATGAACTTTCGCCGTCCCTGAAAGACTCGATATAGAACTCAGATGACAATGCATTGACGGCCTTGCTTCCGACACCGTTCATTCCGACAGACTTCTTGAAACTCTTGTCGTCGAACTTTCCTCCTGTATTCAGGTTGTTTGTAGCCTTTACGACTGAATCCAGCGGAATTCCTCGTCCGAAGTCTCTCACGGTTACAGTATTGTCCTCGATTGTTATCTGAATCTGCTTGCCGTGCCCCATCGCGAATTCGTCAATGGAGTTATCGACAATTTCCTTCAGGAGTATGTAGATACCGTCGTCAGGGTTGTTTCCGTTGCCCAGTCTTCCGATATACATTCCTGAGCGCTGGCGGATATGCTTGTTCCATTCCAGCGTCCTGATCGAGTCGTTATTGTACTGTACTTCTTCTGCCATATGTCTTTAAGTCAATGCTGTTTTGTGCGTGGGTATTTCCGGCCGCATTGCGTCCTCTCTGAGGAACTGTGGCTGTCAACTGCTGCCGATAACGCATATATGTGCAAAATTACGAAAAAAAACGGATTTTCGCCATTCTTTGACAGGACTCGAGTTTATCGATGAGTTTTGATAGTTCGAAAAATTATGATATTTTCGCAGTTTGTAATATTGGAATATATACCTTTTATTGAAGCCTTTTGGGCGGCGGAATTCCGGTTCGGCGAACTTTCAATGCCGTATTCCGGAGCCCGTAACTGAGGTGAACGCATAGGCGGAGTGCCTCATAGTAAACTATTTGTATGAGAAAATTTTTATTTGCAGCTTTGCTGCTGACAGTTGGCTCAATGTCTTTCGCAAAAACTCCTGAAAAGAAGTTTGACAGGGGGCTTGGAGACGCGAGCACCGTTTTTATTCCCAAGGGAATGATGACATTGGGAACATCCATTTCGTACAACAGGTATTCGGCCGGAAATGGTGATGTGGGATATGAACTGATGTCTCTTATAACCGGACTGGAGGGTACTCTTTCCACAGTCAAGATTTCTCCTGCCGCGTTCTATTTCATCGGCAAGAATACTGCGGTCGGAGCCCGTTTCGGCTATTCTTATACGTCAATGCATATGGACAAGGCTTCTATAAGTCTGGATGCTGACAACAATTTCGATTTCTCAAACCATTATTTCGAGAGCCAGAAGTATCTGGGCCAGTTTGCGGTCAGGAACTATGTGCCGCTTTTCGGCAGCCGCGTCTTCGCCATGTTCAATGAAATCAGAATCGGAGGAAGCAAGGGGCGTGGAAAGTCTTACCAGATGGACGGTGATGAGAAGGATGGAACTTTTTCGGATTCTTACGCTCTAAATATCGGTGTCTATCCGGGATTGACAGCGTTCCTTACGAATAATCTTTCTTTCGAGCTGTCTCTCAGCGTGTTGGAGTGTAACTATTCATATACGAAACAGACTAAGAACCAGGTATATACCAGCTCGTTGTCTCACTTCGGAACGACTTTCAAGCCGAACCTTCTGGGTGTGGGCTTTTCCATTATGTATTATTTCCAGGTTGGAAGACGTAGCGATAAGTAGCGGATATGAGGAATAGGATTTTAGTTGCCGCATCTGTCATTCTGGCATTGACAGGGTGCGAGATAGAAAATGATATGATGATTCCGAAGGATGTGGCGGGATACGAGTCTTTCGAAGTTGAGGATCAGGTAAGTTCCTCTGTCAATACTTCCAAACTGACTGTGACTGTCACGATGCCGGCGGATTATGACTTGCATTCGTTGACGATTTCTAAGGTCAAATATACCGTTCCGACCCGATTCAAGGAGTCTCAGTTGGCTGTCGGTGATCATGTGGATTTGTCTGATACTCTGCGAGTAAGGCTTATGGCGTTCCGCGAATTCGAGTGGAAACTGATTGCGGTAAATGCTGATCCGGGTGCTCCTGTCGAGGGCCGTCAGCTCTATAATATGAGTTTTGACAATTGGGCGATGGCCGGCAAGGGATGGTATCCTTATGCCGCTGACGCTTCTGATAATGAAAAGTCGATATGGACTACCGCGAACAAGGGTACTGCTGACCTTCTGAACAGGAACACCACGACCCCTGAGGAGTCTTTTGTTGCTGTTCCCGGTCCCGGAAAATATGCAGCCAAACTGAGCAGCCAGTGGATTCTTATCAAGTTCGCTTCCGGAAATATCTATACCGGGGAGTTCTGTGGTCTTAAGGGTACCAAGGGCGCCGATATGGCCTGGGGTATTCCTTTCACCGAAAGGCCGAAATCACTTCACGGCTATTATTGCTATCAGCCTGTAACCATCGACAATGCCGATGATTCGCATAAGGATCTGCTCGGCAAGATGGATATAGGTCAGGTCCAGATTATTCTTGCGGACTGGGACAAGAACAAGTGGTCCGGCTATCCGGATGGTGCCATCGATGACAAAGGCCGTTTCCATGTTGTGAATTCCGACGGTCAGTTCATAGATTTTGACAATGACCCGGCAATCATCGGATATGGTAATTTCGAGTTCAGCAAATGGATGGACAACTATGAGGAGTTTGACATTCCTATCACTTATCGCAGCGGCCGTACCCCATCTGTGGTTGTCATAGTTTCTGCCTCCAGCCGTTACGGCGACTATTTCACCGGCGGCAACGGTACTGTACTCTATCTCGACGAGTTTTCATTTGTTTATTAGTCGCGGAGACATATGGTTTTTGGCGGTGTCTTGGATGTCAAGGCACCGTTTTCTGTTGTCCTCCCCAATGGAATTGTTAAAAAATCATCTTCAAAGTTTAAAAATCATAAAAATCTTAGCTGCTCAAGACATCTTGAGCCACTTTTGTTCACTTTTCGGAATTTTTTTGCATACTATTGCAGCCTTGAATGACATGGACATCCTCATATCATACTCAGGAGTTCGTGCCTGGATTTTTGTTTAATAATTATAAAAAAACTAACTTTATGGGCGAAATCGTCAAGGCGAGATACATCAATCCTCTTATTGATTGGGGATTCAAACGCCTCTTCGGGAGTGAAGTGAATAAAGACATCCTCATTGAATTTCTGAAAGTTATCTTTCCGGAATATGAGATTGAAGACATTACTTATATTCCTGCTGAGCAGTTGGGACTGATGGAAGAGGACAGAAAGGCTGTGTTTGATGTTATTTGCAGAGCAAAAGACGGGAAGGATTTCCTTGTCGAAATGCAGCACGCTACTCAGGAACACTTTTTCGAGAGGGCATTGTATTACACTTCATTTCCGATAATGAAGCAGGGCAGGAAGGCGCATACAGATGAAGTGACTGGGGTCAAGAAGGAGTGGAACTATGAACTGGACGGGGTGTATTTCCTCGGGATTCTGAACTTTAAGTACGAGGATGACGACCTTATCGAGCACAGGTATTGGCTCCGGGAGGCTACAACTGGCAAGACGATGACCGACAAATTGAAGTTTGTCTTTATCGAGGTCGCGAAGTTTGACAAGAAAGAGGATGAGTTGGCCTCCGACCTTGACAAGTGGCTTTACATTCTGAAGAACTTGTCAATACTTTTGGAAAGGCCGGCAGCACTGCGGGACAAAATATTCAAGAGAATTTTTGACGTCGCGGAGATAGCGGGTCTCAACAACATTGACAGAATAAATTACATTAAGGATATGACTACAGCACGTGACACTTTCAATCAGATTGAATATGCGAAGAAGACAAGTCGTGAGGAAGGACTCGTTAAAGGACGCGAAGAAGAGAGGAACAGCATCGTACTGAAGATGCTGCAGAATAATCTGCCTGTCCAAATTATCTGTGATGTTACAGGTCTGTCTATGGAAGATGTCCTGAAGTTACAGAAAGATTCATAGTGCGACATCCTTGAAGTTTGTAATGTAATCGTCTCCGCTCTTCGTATGACATCGAAGAACGGAGACGCACTGATTATAAACTCATACACGCTATTTATCAAGTAGCTAGAGTGGACCTAAACTATCAATACTCACCGGCATCAAGTTCCAAATTTTCAACCTTGCCACATTTTCCTCTTTTGATTTTTAAGGCTTTATCTAAAGCATTGGCGTTCTCATCAGATAACCATGTCGCATACGTTCCAATCAGAATAGATAATCCCGATACTATGCCAGACACGATTTGTTTGAAGCATGGCGGAAAAGGAGTAAACGGCAGACACATCGTGAAAAAGCCGATAAGAATCAAAAAGGCATACAAGATTTTAACTTTTGGTTTCATGATAAAATATTGATTATACGTTAATTATAGTATGATTATAACACCTATTCCTGAAAAATAATGGTGGCTCAAAAACTGTAACATTAACTATTAATTGTAAAAAATTGTTGTTAATCCTTAACACAGCGAACGGAAAATATGGAAGTTACGTTTCTTGGGTTACATTTCATCTTTTCAACCTTTTCTGAATCAAATTTTAAATACCAATACTCCTCATCGTTATATTCAGTTGTACTAAAATCAGAGGACCAATAGTACCCCAATTCGTTTTTTCCATATCTGCCATGGTTACCACACCCGGCAGCAGGCAGGAATACAGCTGGCACGTCTTTAGAGTATTTTTGGTCTCCTGAGAACCAGCGCCCAAATAGTTCATTCTCATTGACCAACTCTGAATAATTTTGAGACAATAATTCCAGTTCCGTTTTACTTGGAAGGCGCCATCCCAATGGACATGCTTTCTGGGCATTTTGATCTCCTATAATAATGCCCAACAAATCAGTTAATGTGGACCCACAATTCACTGGAGCCCATTTTAAATCGTTAATCTCTACTGCAGGACCAAAATTGAATCCGTCAACAACATAGTCATTTATTCCGCGCAATACTTTAATAGGTACATAATCTGATATTATTAGATTACTGCTGTTAGACACAACTATTCTAACAGATGAACTTATAGTTCGCTTGAAAAAGGCTTCACTTAATCCGTCGGATGAAAGTTCCACTACTAGCATTCCGTCTTTACCAGTTGCGGATTTTATGGTCAATGGAACGAAATCTCCTGCTGCTTTGGTTTTTAATGTATAAACGGCTTTGGCGGAAAGAGCTGATTGCCAAACGGATGCGATTTCTTCTGCTGCACTTGCAGGGGCTACCTCGAACTTGAGAGTGAAATCTCCCGGAATAATGAGTGATGTTGTGTCCATCGTATATGGCACGACCTCATATCCATCCTCATATGTCGGCACATGAGATATGGATATCACCTTGTTGACAATCTTTGAAATCTGATCTTTTAGCGCGGAAATCTCATCTTGCATTGCCTTAAGTTCAGACTTGACTGATTCGATATTCTCCTCCAATGCGCCAATTCTATCATCAAGTGCTGAAAGTTTCTGTTCCAACGCCGTAACCTCATTGTCAATCCGCTCATTAATCTTGGATATTTCGGCATTGACCTTTTCTGACAACTTTCCGTCAAGGGTATTTATAGACGAGGAGATGGCTGCAGTGTACGCTCTTGTGATATCCTCTTTCGACTTGGCGAGTTCATTCTTCATAGATGAGATTTCAGCGGCATTTGCCTCCTGTGTCTTCTTTACGGCATCAAGTTCATTGCTCAAAGACTTGATCAAATTGGCATTGGCCTGTATCTTTTCTGAACTACTTGACTCCAAGTTGCCTATCATCTCCTCCAAGTAGGTTTTCTGAGCGGATAGTTGCGACTCTATCTCTTTCTTCTGTGCATCGAGCTTTGCCTCTGTCTCGGCTATAGTGGAATATGCTGACAATGAATTGCTTATCCACGTTTTTAGCGAAGCCTCCAATGACGCAATAGAAGAAGCTATTTCAGCACGATAGGCAGATTCGATCTCACTTTTAGTCTCTGCTATTGCTGAAATGTATCCTTTACGGATTTCTTCTGCAGTCTTACTTATCTCTTGTTTTATAGGTGCGATGGCTGCTTCGATGTCATCTGCCCATTTTCCTTTAAGTTTAGTCTCCATTGCGGACAATGACTCGGTGAGACTGGCGATTGTCTGTTTCAATGATGCAATTTCCGTAGCGACAGTCTCATATTGGTCAAGGGTAGCAAATGTTGCTGATGCCCAATCTTTAGTGTTCTGTATTTGTCCGTCAATATAAGATTGAAGTTCTTCTATTTTCTTCTCAATCTCAATATCTTTAGATTTCAAAGCTGCAATAGTTGTATTAACACCTTCCAATTTGCTGTCCATCTCAGTTTTCATTGACTTTAACTGAGATAACGTTTCTGACTTTGCAGCTTCAATCGATGCGATCAACTCTTTCTTCATCGCACTGTCACTTGCTTTTGCATCTGCAAGTGCCTGTTCCAATGCTCTTTCGATATCGTTGATTTTTGAATCATTAGCCGCGACCGATTTCTTTAACTCCTCGGCGGTGCCCTGAAGGACTTCTATGTAACTTTTCAGTTCAGAATCAGCAGTTTTTAACTTATTGATAGTCTCATCAATAGCAGAAATCTGCTGCTCCACCGAAGCAACACGCCCCTGAAGAGTCTCTATATCGTCGCCCATCTCGGAAACCCTATTTTTAATGTCGGCAACAGCGCTCTCCAGCGTCTTTACTCGTTCTGTCAATGCTGACATTGCGTTTCTCATGTCCTCCATTTCAGAATCAATGCGAGTGTTCAACGCTACTACTTCTTTTGCTATATCTCCTTTTAATCGACCTTCGCAATCGCTGATTGCGGAAGATATTGCTGCCTTATATGACTCTGTCATTTCAACTTTCATGTTTGAAATGCTGTTCTCCAGTTCGGATATCTTAGCCGTGTTTTCAGCTATTGCGCCGGCATTGCTACTGATGGCTTTGGCGTTGTCTGCAATTAGCGAAGCATTCGAGGATATGTCTTCAGAATTCTTGGAAATCTTTTCTGCATTGGAAAGTATCTGCGCGGCAAATGAGTCGGCGGAACCTCCAGCGGTAATTTTCAGGGCATCTATAGCGGCCTTGTTGGAGGATATGGACTTTGTGTTCTCTGAAATGGCTGCTTTATTTGCATTTATCGATTCTTTATTTTCCGCAATTTTTCCCTCGATAACCTTTTGGAGATTATCTATTCGTTCTGAATATGTTTTTCTTAATGAAGTTATTTCTTCATTGATTGCAGTGACATCTGCTCCTACTTGAGTCAGTCTAGATTCGAGGTCGGATATCTTTCCATCAAGTTCTCGCTTCAACTCCACAACTGCTTTCTCGAGGTTTTCTATTGCGGTGGAATTTTCTGTTATTGATTTTGTGTTATTGTTGATTTTCTGTGAATTAGATGATATTCTTTCTGCATTGTCAATGATGCTCTGTGCGTTTGAGGTGATATTCTCCTGTGCGGATGTGAGGTCGTTGCGAAGAGTTTGAATCAATTTTGTGTTACCGTTGATTTTCTCCGTAAGGGAACTGCTCAATGCAGTGACCAGACTCTCCAAATATTCTTTCTGAGATTTCAACTGATTCTCAAGATCGGATTTTAAGGAGGTCAGCTTTGCATCAGTCTCACTAATTGTATAGTAGCCTGTCAATGCGCTGTTTACCCATTCTTTCATTGATATTTCAAGTGCGGAGATGGATGCGGCTATTTCTGCCTTATAGGCATTTGTCAGTTCAGTCTTTGCGGTAGATATTGCGTTCGTATATGAGTTTGTTACCTCTTCTGCAATGTCTGCCGATATCTGATCCTTAACTTGAGAAATGGCGGTTTCAAGTTCCTTGGATACTTGTTCTTTGAGATTTTTCTCCAAGGTTTCTACTGAACTGTTTAGACTTTCAATGCTCTGTTTTATGACTGAGATATCAGATGTGATAGCATTATACTGTTCCAATGTTGCAAAAGTTGCTGTCGCCCAGTCTTTTGATTTTTGGAGTTCTTCATCTGCATAGGCTTTGATGTCGGTTATTTTCTTCTCCAGCTCTTTATCCTTGTTCTGGAGTTCTTTAATTGTTTCTTTGAGTTTATCCAACTGCCCCTGCATTTCAATCTTTGCTGCATTTAATTGGGCGATAATGTCGGACTTGGCCATGTTGAGGGCAGCTATCAGTTCTTCTTTCAAATCCTTGTTGTCGGCTTTAGCATCACTGATAGCTTTGTCAAGATCTGCCTTTACTTTGTCGATTTTCCCATCGGATTCCTTGATGGATTTTTGGAGATCAGAGGCGGTGCCCTGGAGTATTTCTATATAGCTCTTGAGTTCTGCATCCGTTTTTTGCAATTGTGGCAGAGACTTGTTAATAGCTTCTACTTGTTGGTTAAGAGAATTAATTTGGGTGTTTTCTATACGATCGATGCGCTCGTCGATACGTTGGATGTCCTTGTCAAAACTATTGCAGCTTGACAGACCCACTAAAAAGAGGAATGCTATCGCCCCCCCCTAAACTTAGATAAATAATTCATATTTACGATGTTAGCTATGTTGTTGTGATTGTTGCTTGCAATCGTGCAACATCTGTTTATACGAAACAAAGTACGATAATATTATATTAATAATCAAGTTCATAATTGGTTCATATTTAGATCGTTCAATGGATTTGATTTGGCGCCAGATATGCTTTGCCGGTCATTCATGTTGGAAACAAGGCACCGTTTTCTGTTGTCCTCCCCAATGGAATTGTTAAAAAATCATCTTCAAAGTTTAAAAATCATAAAAATCTTAGCTGCTCAAGACATCTTGAGCCACTTTTGTTCACTTTTCGGAATTTTTTTGCATACTATTGCAGCCTTGAATGACATGGACATCCTCATATCATACTCAGGAGTTCGTGCCTGGATTTTTGTTTAATAATTATAAAAAAACTAACTTTATGGGCGAAATCGTCAAGGCGAGATACATCAATCCTCTTATTGATTGGGGATTCAAACGCCTCTTCGGGAGTGAAGTGAATAAAGACATCCTCATTGAATTTCTGAAAGTTATCTTTCCGGAATATGAGATTGAAGACATTACTTATATTCCTGCTGAGCAGTTGGGACTGATGGAAGAGGACAGAAAGGCTGTGTTTGATGTTATTTGCAGAGCAAAAGACGGGAAGGATTTCCTTGTCGAAATGCAGCACGCTACTCAGGAACACTTTTTCGAGAGGGCATTGTATTACACTTCATTTCCGATAATGAAGCAGGGCAGGAAGGCGCATACAGATGAAGTGACTGGGGTCAAGAAGGAGTGGAACTATGAACTGGACGGGGTGTATTTCCTCGGGATTCTGAACTTTAAGTACGAGGATGACGACCTTATCGAGCACAGGTATTGGCTCCGGGAGGCTACAACTGGCAAGACGATGACCGACAAATTGAAGTTTGTCTTTATCGAGGTCGCGAAGTTTGACAAGAAAGAGGATGAGTTGGCCTCCGACCTTGACAAGTGGCTTTACATTCTGAAGAACTTGTCAATACTTTTGGAAAGGCCGGCAGCACTGCGGGACAAAATATTCAAGAGAATTTTTGACGTCGCGGAGATAGCGGGTCTCAACAACATTGACAGAATAAATTACATTAAGGATATGACTACAGCACGTGACACTTTCAATCAGATTGAATATGCGAAGAAGACAAGTCGTGAGGAAGGACTCGTTAAAGGACGCGAAGAAGAGAGGAACAGCATCGTACTGAAGATGCTGCAGAATAATCTGCCTGTCCAAATTATCTGTGATGTTACAGGTCTGTCTATGGAAGATGTCCTGAAGTTACAGAAAGATTCATAGTGCGATATCCTTGAAGTTTGTAATGTAATCGTCTCCGCTCTTCGTATGACATCGAAGAGCGGTCTTGCGGTCCCTATACTTCAGACGTTTGAAGTATGGCTCAAGAACGAGTCTCCCAAGGTCCTTCCCAAGAGTCCGATAGGCAAGTCCATCAACTATGCGATCGCCCACTACGACTGCCTGTGCCGCTATGTCATCGACGGCAGGTACAGGATAGACACCAATCTTGTTGAGAACGGGCAGCGTCCAGTCGCGCTGACGCGCATGAACTACCTCTTCTGCAAGAACAACGATGCGGCAGAGGATGCGGCTGTGATGTACACAATTATGGGCTGCTGCAAACTTGCCGGAGTCAATGTCGAAACATGGCTGACGTACTTCCTTGACCACGTTCACGAGTACGACAACGACTACAGCCTTGACATTGCCGACTTCTTGCCGTCCAACCTGGTCTCCAAAGGCCTTTTAAAGACATCGGAGAATCTTCGATAAACCACTGTCATTGTTGGCGACAATGTCAATCGGCGTGGGTTGTCCTTAT
>OHSO01000350.1_pt1 | contig 27675 bp, 19 predicted proteins | sample 1578651 | NCBI WGS metagenome assembly OHSO01 (sample SAMEA3879524, study PRJEB24766) | human gut metagenome | biome: human-associated habitat; feature: feces | place: USA | collected 1985/1987 | reverse complement strand
AATATATCTAAGACATTTACAGAAGAATTCATGCTTGGATGCATCCTTCCCGATGTCACATCGGATAAAGAGCGAACGCATTTTCGTCCATTATACCAGAAATATCATATCACGAAATATCCGGACATGACAGCGGTTTATGCTCTGTATGGGAATCAGGAGCTTTCTCCTATCGATCTGGGGATTCTTGCTCATTTACAACTGGATGCCAGTTATGTGACGGATTTCTGGCAGCATTTTTTTGTCTTTGAAGATGAATCCGGTGCTCCCTCTGTCGATACCAGGCATCCCTTATTTGTAAGGCTTCTCAAAGGGCAGGAGGCACGAATCCCGCTTGCGGACTTCTTCTCTGACAAATGGTTCTATGGCGAGTATGACCGGATCAATCCTGTTCTGAACAGACAGTTTCATCCATTTGTCCCAGATCATGTATCATACCGGGCGGAAGATATACATATCAAAGAATGTATACCCGAAGATGCCGGAATGATAAAAACAAGTTTATCGGCATATGTCGGAACCGCGGAGGCAATCGTGTCTGAAGATCAGGCTGCCAGTTCCGGAGATCAAGTCACCGGCTCTGATACAAGGATCTCACCTGATGATACTTGCATGACAAAAATCTTTCCTTATAAGGATATCATTTCCTTTTTGCGGGAACAGGCGGACAGTTATCCGGCAATGCCCTATATAAAAAACATCTTACACAACCAATATCTGTAGTCATAACGATAAGCGATACGACTTATCAAATAATCATAAATAAAACTCCATCCACAGCAGCCCTTATTCTCTCTGAATATGATCCGCTGTAGATGGAGTTTTTATAATGCTTTCATCTATTTAATCTTTGCTTTTATAACCTTTGTATAAGCACCATACGTTTTCTTACCCTTATATGTCTTATACGCTCTGACTTTGAAATAACAGGTCTTACCCTTCTTTAATTTCTTTTTGGTAAGTGTTACTTTCTTGGTCTGACCGATCTTCTTATATTTGCCTTTCTTGGATGTAGCCATATAGACTTCATAACCATCGGCTCCCTTTGTCTTCTTCCAGCTTACTACGCATGTCTTTGATTTCTTGGATACTGCCTTTGTCTTCTTAACAGCACCCGGTTTTGTAACAAATGTGTATGCTGTGCCGGAGCCTTTGATCTTGGTCTTGCCTGACAATTTGTAAGCATAGATCGTGTATGTATACTTGGTTGCTGATTTCAGCTTTGTTGCTTTATAAGAAACTGTTTTTGAACTTACAGTCTTCACAAGCTTCGACTTTCCGGTTGATGAATTCTTCCTGTAAATCATATAACCGGATGCGCCTGATACCTTCTTCCATTTCAGGGTTGCAGATGTTGTCTTTACACTCTTTACACTGATTCCCTTTACCTTACCCGGCTTTGTTACAGTAGGTGCAACAGGCTTTGCTGCTGCCTTGATCGTAAATGTCGCCGAAGCGCTTCCAACATAATTACCCTGACCTGTAACCGTAACAGTTGCCGTTCCAACATTTACATTATTGACATATGCTACGGTATAAGCTGATGCCGGAAGAACCGCTCCGTTTAACACTACTGTTATACTTGGTATCAATGCCTGTCCGGTATAGGTCTGATCTGCAACTGTTATCACAGCGGATGACAGATTGATCTTCTCCGGTGTTGGATCATTATTCTTTACAATCGTAAAGCTTCCGGTGTAGGTTCCGGTATAATTGCCCTGACCTTTTATCGTGATCGTAGCTGTTCCAGGATTTGTATTATTGCTGTAAGAAACTGTATAGTCCTTATCCTTTGTAAGTTCTACAGCTTCTCCATCCATTACAGTTACTCCCGGTTTACATTCTGCACTGGTGTAATCAACACTTGAAGAATAATGTACCTGACATTCTGTGATATTCTTTGGTGAGATCATGTAGGTTCCTGATGCCGTACCTGAGTAATCTCCACAGCCTTCTACGGTTATCGTAGCCGTACCCGCACCTACATTATCCTTTACTGCTACAATTGTATATGACGTATTATCAAGTACCGTTCCATCTGCTAATTTTACAGTGATATCCGTCTTTTCCGGTGTCTGTGCATTTCCGTTATATACAAATGTCTTATTTACCGTTACTGTGGCACCGGTAATATTAATAATGTCCTTACTGATCTCAAACTCTTTGGTAACCTGACCTGTATAGTTACCCATACCTTTGGCAATAGCTTTTGCCTTTGAATATTCCGTTGTTACAGCTGTATTATTCTCGTATGTAACAGTATAATCTACATTTTCAGTCAGGTCTTTATCTCCGTCTTTAATTCTGACTGTAGGTGTACACGCCTTACCATCCTCATAGGATACCTTTGAGGCACATCTCACATCAATGCTGCTATCCTGTAAGTTCTTAGCCGCAATCGTGAAATTGCCTGTCATTGTTCCGGTGTAGTTATCAACACCTGCAACTGTAACTGTGGCTGTACCTGCATCTGTGTTCTTATCATAGCCTGTGATCGTGTAATCGCCTGAACCTAACTGTCTGCCATTTACGCTGACTGTAAGATCAGATGCCTGCGGCTCCCATGCCTTTCCATTATAGGTATAAGAACGATTAACATTTACTGTTGCTCCGGCTATACTCTGCGGGTTGATCGTAAAGTATACTGTCTTCTGGCCGGTATAATTATTCACACCTTCGATGACTATTGATCCGGCATCCTTGCCGGCATTGATATTCTCTCCATAGGACACAATCTTATAATCAGTCCATAAACTAAGTTTCTTACCATTTCTGGTTACCTTAATTTCATCTGATGTCTTCGGCTGTATCTGAGATTCTTTATAGGTTGCATCTTTCACTTCGCAGATAATATCTGCTGCCGCAATTGACTTCTTCTGAATCTCAAATGTCTTTGTTGTACTTCCTGTATAATTATTTGTTTTGCCTGTGATCGTTACCGTTGCTGTACCTGCATTTGTGTTATAAGAAGGCTGTACCTTCAGTTCAGACAGATCTGTGATCTTCTTTCCTGACTTTGTCGTGATCATCTTCACAACAGGAACGACCACATCTCCTGTATACTCAAATGTCTCATTCTCCAGTTCTACTGCTGCTCCTGTAAGGTCAACTGCCGTGATCTTGAATGTCGCTTCTCTTGTTCCTGCAAATGCATCTTTACCTGTGAGCTTCACAGTAATTACTGAACCGACTTCATAGCCATTGGTCTTATTTGTCACAGTTACATCATAAGATTCTCCTTCTGCCAGAAGCTTTCCGTTCTGTGTCACTGTTATGACCGGTGTTACTTCCTTTCCACCATCATATTCCAGATCTGATGCATTAACCTTAATGGAACTGTCATTAATATCTGTTCTGTTCCTTGTGATCTCAAAGTAATAGGTCTTAGTTCCTGTGAAATTGCCTGTACCTGTTACATTAATCTCCGCTTTTGTGGTTTCATTCTGATTGTTATTATAAGTAACTGTGTAATCGGTTCCTTTTACAAGGGTGTAATTGCCGAGTTTCAAAGTGATCTCCGGCGAAATTGCCTGTCCGTTATTCCACATCATTTTTCCGGAATATTCGGCGGTACAACTATCAATCGTTGCTTTCTCGATCGTGAAATCTCCTGATGCCAAATCACTATATCCGTTTTTACCTGTTACCGTTGCTGTAGCTGTTCCCGCCTTCGTATTATTTGTATACTTAACTGTATAATACTTTGAATCCAGTGTCTTGCCATCTAATACAACAGTTACCTGATCAGCTGACGGTGCAAGTGCTGAACCGGTATATGTCTGTGACGGAACTGTTACCTTGGCTCCTGCAATACTCTTACTTACGATATTAAATGTCTTTACTGCATTACCTGTATAGTTGCCTGTTCCTGTAAACCGGATCGTCGCTGTTCCGACATTTATGTTATCTGTATAATCTGCCGTATAGTCAGTTCCTTTTACAAGTGTTCTTCCGGCAATTGTCAGTGTCGGTTCCGGCTTGATCTCGTTTTCGGTAAATGTCTGATTCGAAACAGTACTGATCGTACAGGTGTCATTTGAAAGGGTTGCTTTCTTGATCGTAAAGGTTGTACTTGCAGTTCCTGTATAATTACTATTTGTACTCTTTGGTTTTACTGTAATCGTAGCTGTTCCTGCATCTACATTATTTGTATATGTAACATCAAAAGCATTCAGATCAGTTATTGTTGTTCCATCTTCCGTTACAATGCTTGTAACCTTAGGCTTTTTTGCAGATCCATTATAGATATTATCATATTCTGCATATTTAACGGTTGCACTATCAATAGAAACGGAAGTGATCATATACAACAGGTCTATATGATCTGTATAATTACCTTTACCAGTGATCACCACAACGTACGATCCCGCTTTTACCGGATTCGATGAACTATACTGGATCGTATAATCTTCATTCTCAACCAGAGTAATGTTTCCGTAAATTACAGATATCTTTGGTATGATCGCCGAACCGGTATATGCGAATTTCTGACCGGATACCAGACCTTTCACGGTACAAACCCGATTAATATTCGCTGCATTGATCTTGAACTCAATCAAACGGGTTCCTGCACAGGTCTGTTTATTTCCTGTCAATGTGATCTGACCATAACCAACATTCTTGTTCTCCCCGTAAGTAACGGTATAATCCTTACCCTTTGTAAAGGTCTGACCTGCTATCGTTATCGTACTTACATCCGGAGTGATCTGTTTTCCTGTATATGTCTGATCCGCTATTGTAAGAGACGCATCTTTAACATTTGGAAGTGGTGATGTGATCGTAAAGTATGATGTCACACTTCCTGTATAATTTCCTTTAAATGTAACAATAACTTTAGCCTTATCACCAGCATCTATATTATCCTTATAATCTACTGCATAATCTTTTCTGGTTTCCAAGGTTATTCCATTTACAACTACAGCTGTTACAGCAGGCTTAAACGCCTCACCATTATACTCATATTCCGTTTGTGCCAATGTCACCTGTGCGGACTGTGACACATCAAGTGGCAGCACCCGATATGTACCTGTTGCAGTTCCTGTATAATTAGAAGCTGCCTTTGCTGTGATCGTAAATGAATAATTGTCTCCAACTTCTGTAGGACGTGTAGGATAACTGATCGTATAATCTGTACCATATGTTCCACCAGTTAATTCTTTTCCCGATGCTGTATCTGTAACAGTAATTACAGGTGATGAAACATTAGAACCATATGCATATGTCACATCACTTGCTGTAACCTTAATGGTCGGATCACTCAAATCCTTTTTATTGATCGTAAAGTTCTTTTCTACCGAGCCTGTATAATCACCCATTCCACTGATAACTGCAGTTGCAGTCATTGTACCAACATTTATGTTATTTCGATATTGAACCGTATAATCCTTATCCTTTTTCAATGTCGTACCGGCATAGACAACTTTTACATCCGGAGTCACCGCTGCACCGGTATAAGTTGCATCCGATACTTTGATATCCGCCTGGGAAATATCCTGATTCTTTCCGGCATCACTGATCGTAAATTCTTTCTCAACCGAACCAGAATAATTACCTTTTCCTGTGATCACTACTTTCACGGTTCCCGGCTGTATATTATCATGAGCTGCATCGCCATATGTAACTGTATAATCTGTACCCTCTTCCAATGTTCCATCAACTGTTGCTGTTGGATAATATGTTCTGAATCTGGAATCCTCTATTGTAATCTTTGGTGCCTTTGCTGTTCCATCATAGGTACAATTTGTATATTCCATGGTGATATTCTCGGACGCAATATCTGCCTTTACTACCTGCCAAGGTATTTTCTTACTGTAAGAAGAAGCCGATGACCAGTTAGAGCCTGATTTTCCTGTAATAACAAGATTGCCACTTCCTCCAACTCCTTTTAATGCGTTTCCCTTTGTCAATGTATAATCCTTATTTTCAGTTAACTTTTTTCCTCCATAGGATACTTTATCAATAAGTGGATTCATTACTCCCGGTTTTACATATGGCACATACAGGATCGATCCTGTACTGTTATAATATGCATCACCTTTAAAAGCAACGTCAGCTTTTGAAATATTGCCCTCTATAATATGAAAATATGCATACTGAGAACCTGTATATCCCCGACTCTCAATACCATAGATCCAGATCTCAGCTGATTCTGTTCCCTTTCGAAGCTCTACATTATCCTTATATTCAACCGTATAACAATTCGGGCTGATCGTCTGTCCATTCACGGTAACAGAAATTTCCGGTTCAATCGGAGAACCTGTATACCGGAAGTTCCCTGTGCTATTTGTCAGATTAATTTTTACGTTATTCGTGTCTTCATCACTCAGATCGATCAGGTCTGCCGCCTGTACGGTTCCTCCGGCACCTGCCGCCAGCCCTCCCCACTGGAATACTGTCACTGCTACCATTACAATGATTAGCAGCCACGCCGTTACGAATCTTACACATTTTTTCATATTATGCAACCCTCCATGTCTTCGTTTGTCTGCGGAGCAGACCGCCCTGTAAAATAAAAATTCCAAATACGGAAAGCCCGCAAAATCTAGGTCAATTTTACCATTTTTCTGATCTTGCTTCAATCCGCATTTGGAACATTTTTACAAATTATTCTTTTTCTGTATAAAATACCCGGATCAATAAATCAACCAACGCTTCCTGATCCAGTTTGTATTCATCAAAATATGTATTTCTCTCGTATCTACCCGGAAGATCTATCACATCCGACTCCGCCACATTCAGATCGATACCATGCATCCGGTAATATAAATACAGGATATCATTCCGATCCAGATTTGTCTGCATATATGGTTTTGCCGCTTCATATACAAGCTTTGCTTCTTTCCTGCTATCTCCATAAAGCTGCAGGAAACGCTCAAGCCATAAAGTAAGATACTGTTCCTGTCTTGCCATCCGGTTTGCATGTTTCCCAAGAGTCTCCACTCTGGTCGCCATCTTCTCTACATACTTATATGCATCCTCATCTTCAAGCGTCACTGTATCCTTGGCAAATACATTTTCACTCACCGTATCTTTGGCATATAAGGTAACACCTTTTACCGCGTCATTGATATCCGCAATCCCTTCCATATCAAGTGCGATATAACCATGGATCGGAAGATCGTAGAGCATCTCTGAAATCGTCTTTGTGAAATTCTGACAGCTTATCGTCCCGCCATCTGCATATCCATAGGCAAGCCCCACCTGCATCGTATCAGTCAGCGCGACCTCGCCCTTCGTTGTACAGATATCGACATCAGTCATGCTGTCCCGGTTAATATCGATCACATCCAGTTTTCCTGTCTTTTTATTAAATACAAACAGGAAACACATATCAACCCTTCCACCATATCGTACATATTCCGATCCATTTGCATCGGAATATGTCAATTCATCATCCCTGTCTCTGGTATCGGTTTCTTCCGTTGTCTCTTCCCCATACAGATTCAAGTCACCGGAAGAATCCTCTTTTGGTGCCTGATACTCACTGTTATCTACGCCAAATACAAGGATCGATATAATGTCTTTATTATATACATAATTTTTTCCATTATAGGTTACCGCAGTAGAATGCGAACCATCCTCATGAAAACTGATGATCTCCGATGCTGCATTTGCTGTCAGCTGTTTCTTTCCCTGATTTATCATCCAAGCCAGAATGGCTGTCGGTATTCCGACCAGAACAAGGATCGCCACAAATGTGCCAACAATTATTTTCTTCTTCAGACTCCACGGATCACGCAGCTTTTTCGGTCCCATTCGCTTATGTTCCCGCGCACGTACATACAGATCCTCATCTGTACTTTTCTCAATATCTCTTTTTTGATTCTGAGTTTTTTCTCTGACCGAAGTTTCGTTCTGATTTTCCGCTTTCTTTTGAAAAAAATTCTTTTTTATATCCTCGGTTCGGATTCCTTCCGCTGCAATCTCATCCTGCGCTTCCTGTACGATCTCTTTGATCAACAGATCAACAGCTTCTTCACCCGTCTGAGGAGCCGGGGCAGCCGCCTGCTCTTCCTGCCGGCTGACCGGACGGCTGCTTTCGGTTTCCTGTTTTACTTCTGTCTTTTTTCCTTCTGACTCTTTTTCTTCTGACTGTCCATCCTGCAATGCTTCTGCAAGCCGGATCGCTTCTAACAGCTTCTCGTCAAATAAATCTTCCATATAACAACCTTATGCATACAGTGGATATTTCTCTACAATACTCTTAACAAGGGCTTCTGCTCTTGCCTTATCATCATCAATCACTGCTGCCTTGATCGCCTCAGCAATTGTCTCCATATCGGCTTCATTTGCCCCTCTGGTTGTAACTGCAGGTGTTCCGATACGGATACCGCTTGTTACAAACGGAGATTTTGGATCATTTGGTACTGTGTTCTTATTTACAGTGATATGAACCTCATCCAAAAGCTTCTCTACTTCTTTACCGGTACGGTCCAGATTCTGAAGATCTACCAGCATAAGGTGGTTATCTGTTCCACCGGATACGATATTGAAGCCTCTTGCCATTAATGCGGATGCAAGTGCTGCTGCATTCTTTACAACCTGTGCCTGATATTCCTTATATTCCGGCTGTAATGCTTCCTTTAAACATACTGCCTTACCTGCGATGACATGCATCAGAGGTCCGCCCTGGATACCAGGGAATACTGCCTTATTGAAGTTGAATTTCTCATTGATCTCGTTGCTGCACATGATCATACCACCTCTAGGTCCGCGAAGTGTCTTATGTGTAGTAGTTGTTGTAACATGTGCATATGGAATCGGGCTCATATGAAGTCCTGCTGCTACAAGACCTGCGATGTGTGCCATATCTACCATCAGATATGCTCCAACCTCATCTGCGATCTCACGGAATCTCTTGAAATCGATTGCTCTTGCATATGCAGATGCACCCGCTACGATCAGCTTTGGCTTGCATTTCTTTGCAATCTCAAGAACCTTGTCATAATCTATAAATCCATCATCATTTACACCATAAGGTACACAGTGGAAATATTTACCGGACATATTTACAGGTGAACCATGTGTCAAATGTCCGCCGTGATCCAGATTCATTCCCATAAACGTATCGCCGGGATTTAAAATAGCGAAAAATACTGCCATATTGGCCTGTGCTCCGGAATGTGGCTGAACATTTACATATTCACATCCAAATAATTCTTTTGCACGCTCTCTGGCAAGATCTTCCACTACGTCTACATACTGGCATCCACCATAATATCTTTTTCCGGGATAACCTTCCGCATATTTGTTTGTCAGATGGCTTCCCATAGCTGCCATAACTGCCTTTGATACGATATTCTCTGATGCGATCAGCTCCAGATTGTTATTCTGTCTGTTCAGTTCATCCGTCATTGCTGCCGCAACTTCCGGATCCACTTTTGTAATTTCATCAAATCCAAACATTTTCTTACCTCCTGGTATGTAATAATATATAACGCATTAATAGAGACAGTATACCATGTCCTCCCTTTCCATACAAGCCAACAAGTACCAGAAATAGGACGAAATAATATAGAAATAAGTATAGGAACTAAATTGATCCGAATAAGATCCGATCTTATTTTTCAGAAATGGAAATATTTTCACTTCGCCCCTTGACAAATAAATCTCTCTATACTAATATTGATGAGTATGTTTACATTGAATTGTCCGTGTCCGGTTTTAATGTAAAAACCTTATTATAATCTATATTTTAAATGGAGGTAGAGAATTTTGGCTAACATCAAATCTGCAAAGAAAAGAATTGAAGTAATTGACAAGAAGACTTTAAGAAACAAGATGATCAAGTCTAAGGTTAAGACAGTTATCAAAAAGGTAGAAGCTGCTATCGCTGCCGGTGACAAAGAAGCTGCTCAGGCAAATCTTCTGGTTGCTATCTCAGAGATCGACAAGGCTGCTTCAAAGGGCGTTTACCACAAGAACAATGCTTCTCGTAAAGTATCACGTCTTACAGCTGCTGTCAACAAGATGGCTTAATCTGACTCATATATATTTTTATAATTGATTACATATGTAAGGCTGCACATATATAATCAAAACCGTCAAAAAAAACAGAACCCTTGAGGTTCTGTTTTTTTGTAATAATCCAGTCTCCAGACTATAATAATACCTGTGGTATACAATGATATAACGATGTTCGTGTAGCTCCGGCTACCGGCTCAATGATATCAACAACACTTCCACCGCCACCACATCTGATGCCTGGCTGGTCTTTAATTTGTAGTCTGTATCCTGGCAGGCTTCCATGATCTTCTTTAATTCCTGTTCCGAATAATTCCGGCACTGTTCCGCATATTTCTTCACCGACCAGGACGGAACCCCAAGTACAGATGCCGTATCTGCATAATTCTTATTCTCCGCAAGACACATCTTAGTCTTTAACAACAGATCATACTGTCTCGCTATCAAAAACAGGATCCGCATCGCCGGTTCCCGGTTCTCAAGCAGCTCATGGTACAGATGGATCGCTCGATCCTGCTGTTTTGTGGAGATTGCATCAATCATCTCAAAGATATGTCCTTCCGAATTCCCCACGCAGAGATTCTCAACATCGGATGCTGTTACAGTCTCCCTGTCCGCTATATAGCTTATCAGTTTATCAATCTCATTCTTAATCGAATTCATATTCGATCCGGTATGCTCGATCAGCGAACGGATCGCATCATCAGTTATCTGTTTTCCTTCGCCTTTGAACATTCCTTTAACCCATACAGCCAGAGTCTTCTCGTTTGGAGTTTCAAAGCACAAGGCTTCTCCCATCTTATCAACGGTTTTATATAATTTATTTCTCTTATCAACTTCTGACTCAACAAACAGAATCAACGAGGTGTCCGGCAGTTCTTTGATCCGCTCGGCAAATTCCTCACAGCTCTTTTTAAACAATCCGGTCCCTTCTGCCAGCACCACCCGCCGGTCAGCGAAGAACGGCATTGTTTCACAGAAGCCTATGATCTCCATCGGATCTGTCTTCTCGCCTGCAAACTTTGCAAAGTTCATATTATCGTCACGGTCTGTTACCGCCGAAAGCAATTTATCTCTGTACTGGTTCACGAGATATGTTTCGTCCCCATATAACAGATATAGCGGAGCATAGCTTTCGTTTTTTATATGCTCATTTATAACCGCCATTGCATCCTTATCGCTCTGCTTTTTTCCTGCTGCCATAGCTATGTCTCCTTTCCTTCCTGCTCCAGTACATTATGCCAAATACCATTTTTATTTTCAACACCTGTCTATGATATTCTTCCGTAATACAGATGATCGCGCCATATTCCAAATGCCTTTGTTACCGGTCTTTTTTCCCTTAAACCGTAATCTCGATCTGGTTATCCTCTACATCAAAAATGCAGCTCTCATAATATCCGTCTCCCGTCACCCGCGGTCCACTGATGACTTTATATCCGTCCTCCTGAAGTCTCCTGGTAAGTTCATCGACTTTCTCTCTGCTTCCAACCGAAAAAGCCACATGAATAAGACCGATCCTTGCCAGTTCCTTTCTCAGATTTGACACCCTTGGCTTTTGCATGATCTCAAGTCTTGCTCCATCATCAAAGCTTAAAAAATAAGACTGAAACTCTGTTTGTGGATTATAATAACGCTCACCGGCTTTTGCATCGAAATACTTTATAAAAAAATCTTTTGTCTTTTCCAGATCTTCTACATACATAGCAACATGTTCTATCTGCATTTCCGATTTCCTCCTGTATTTTATATTTTCCTAAAAAATATAACACAATTATTAAAATTTTCCCATATATGTTTTTATGGGTTGCCAATCCGAGTTTATTCTGTTATAGTTTCAAAGGTTTTGATAAATATCAAATTCCCAAATTCTATTTTCAAATGGAGGTGAATTTTCATGGATAGTTGCGATCGTATTGGACGAAGTAAAATATGCGGTGCTGTGATAACAAAGCATCAATGGATGTGGCTGTCTATGAAGATCCAATAACCTCATCTTATATTGTTGTGTGCCTTTTCATACATCGCATCAGACGATCCTGACCATCCGGTCTTCACACTGAGACGATGTATTTTTATGCCTAAAACGGGCAAGAAGGAGGTCACAATGAAAAAAATCACAGTATTTAAAAGAGATTATGTAACAGAACTTGTAAAGATCATTCGTAATGCAAAGAATGCACAGACGCTGCAAAGGCATTTGTCTAACTATCATGACAAGGATATCGCCGAAGCAATCACAAAACTGAGTGAAACAGAACGAATGCGCCTGTACACTATGATCGATATCCCACGGCTTGCAGAGATTTTCTCCTATCTGGATGATGCCAAGCCATATCTGGATGAACTGTCACTTGATAAAGCCGCAAGAGTCATATCCGATATGGATGCAGATGATGCTCTGGATATTCTGGATGAATTTTCCGATGAGCAACAGCAGGAAATGGTTGCCCGGTTGGATGATGATTCCCGGAGAGATGTAAAGAAGCTGCTTTCTTATGAGGATGATGAAATCGGAAGCTGCATGACGAACAATTATATCTGTATTCCGGACACACTGTCCATCCGTGAAGCTATGAGTGCACTGGTTCGGCAGGCAGGAGAACACGACAATATCTCGACGATCTATACCACTGATACAAATGGCCAGTTTTCCGGTGCTATCGATCTGAAGGATCTGATCATCGCACGGGAAAATGAGTCTTTGTCAAATATCATCAGCCGCTCCTATCCGTCTGTCTATGAACATATGAAGATTGCAGACTGTATCGATGACCTTACCGATTATGAAGAAGACTCCATCCCTGTTTTATCTGAAAACGGAACCCTCGCCGGCATCCTGACTGCAAACGACATTGTAGAGCTGGTTGATAATGCCATGAGTGATGACTATGCCAAGCTCGCCGGTCTTACATCCGAAGAAGATCTGAATGAGCCAACCTTTACCAGCATGAAAAAACGTCTGCCATGGCTCATCATCCTTCTGTTTCTTGGTATGGCTGTATCCTCTGTGGTAGGAATGTTTGAATCTGTTGTTGCAGTGCTTCCGATCGTGATCTGCTTCCAGTCCCTTGTCCTTGATATGGCCGGAAATGTTGGCACACAGTCCCTCGCCGTTACGATCCGTGTGCTTATGGACGAAGATTTGAGTACAAAAAAGAAGCTTTCCCTTCTTATTAAAGAAATGAAGATCGGCTTCTTAAATGGTGCAAGCCTTGGAATCATGGCACTCCTGTTTTTAGGAATTTATATCCATTATTTCAAGAAATATGTGTGGGTATCCGCATTCCTGATCTCTGGCTGTGTCGGCATCTCGCTGATCGTTGCAATGGTAATCTCAAGCTTTGTCGGAACCATTATTCCTATGTTCTTCCACAAGATCCATATTGATCCTGCGGTTGCTTCCGGTCCACTCATTACTACAGTCAATGATCTGGTGGCCGTGATCACCTACTATGGACTGGCAATGGTATTTTTAATTAATATTTTTCATATTTAGGTTTTGAATCTTCATCGTTCCGGCAAAAGACAGGTTGTTTTCTATAACAGAAATTACTTATCTTTTACCGGAACTTTTTTACATCATGTTTCTATTTTCTTTTGCCAGAACTTTTTTACATTATGTTTCTATTTTCTTTTGCCAGAACTTTTTTACACCAGGTTTTTGTTCCGCATTTTGGGCATTTCAAATATCTGGTTGAAATCATATGCATTCCCATTGTATATGCACCAAAGGTCGGAACAAACAGCTCATTGCAATGACGGCATTTGTAATAACCGATGGTGCGCTCACCTTCCATCGCAACCATAAGTCCACAACCAAATATAACACATGCGATCACTATCAGTAATATCTTAACCGGTACTGCGATCACCTCTGTATACACTGCAACAACCATGATCAATGTAATAAATGATATCGTTGCAATTATCCCCGTTATAACTGTAGGAATTAATTTCTTCTTGTTTTCTTCTCTTTCTTTAATCATATTCACCATATTTTCCTCCGCTTTCTTTTGATATTCTTCCTCAGACACTCTTGCACCAGACAACAGTTCATTTACCGTAATGTCCAGTTCCTTACATAAAGGTAATAATAGAGACACTTCCGGGAATCCCTTTCCACATTCCCATTTGGAAATGGTTTTATCACTGATATTCAGTTTTTCTGCAAGCTGCTTCTGTGTACAACCTTTTCTTTTTCTTTCCGCTGCAATAAACCTTCCTATATTGACCTGATCCATATTTTCCTCCTTTCTGACCAGATTATTACATACCTGCATCCGGCATCATACCCATAAAGCGTAGAAAATGGTGAATTTCTGCGGATTCTACGCACTGTAGAGTATGATTTGCTGCCCCTTTACGCTAATTATATCATGTGCTTCGCACATTCTATGCATTCCGCAAAATCAGCATCCTTGCGAGCAAATAATTTTGCGTTCATTATATCAAATGTGTCATTTATCCGAAATAATATTCTGCCACTTGCTCTATTCTTTCCATTCCGATAGGACAAGCACTGGTTTCATATGTCATAATTAAATTAATAGATGGTATTATTCCATTATTACAATATGTTTTTATTTTCCTGCATTCTTCAAATACCACTTATATCCTTTTCCGTTTTTGGCACATATTAATTCTTCTTTCGGAAGTGTTTTCTCTAACATCTCAATCTCATGTATTTCATTTTTCAATTTAGCAATTCTTTTTATTATCATATCTTTGATCATACGCATTCTCCTCGTTTCTTTTATGTTCTTTTTCTGCAAATTTTTATTGGTATAATTTCCATTTTTATTTGTTAATACCCCTTGAGAGCACTTCTCCCATGGTATCAGGCTATTTTCCCACTTTTTATACCCTTCTGCTCATCCTGTTTGGGGTATATTGTCTAATTTTCTTTATCCATACCCATGAAGCATAATTTTTCCTGATTGTATGTGTAAAATTATTGCACCGCATTGATCGGTGCGGTAAACCCTTGCGCCAATAGTCTGAAGCTGCATCAGAGTTTCTTCATGTGGATGTCCGTAATGGTTCTTTTTGCCACAGCTGATAATGGCATATTGCGGTTTTATCGTCTGAAGGAAAACTTCGGACGATGCGGAACGCGAGCCGTGATGCCCCACCTTTAAGACATCTGTCTCTGACAACAGGAGATTTTTTTCTAAAATCAATCTTTTCTCTACCATACTTCCGGCATCTCCTGTAAACAAGATTTTTCTGCCATCATATTTCGCAAGAAGAACTATAGACAGATCATTCGCATCCGGACCGGATCCTGTAACCTCATCTCCCGGAACATTTTCTGTAATTTCATTACCCAACCCAATTGCTATCTTCTTATCATCCGTTATACCAGAAGCTTCTCGTTCAGCCACCTGTTTGGCTTCCGCTATACTATCAGATTCTCGCTTAACCACCTGTTTAGCTTCCAAAGTTCTCTCGGATGGATAAAGACATTCCAAAGTCAAACCTGCCATATCCGAATTCAGCTTTTCCCGAATCTTATCCCCTGCTTCCATATATATAACATTGATGTTCTTCTCTTTTGCCAATGTCTCTATATTTGCAAGTCCCTGTCTATCTCCATACTTTGCGAGAACCAGATTCCGTATCCGTACACCGATATGTTCGGCATTCAGCAGATACTCTATGCCTGATATATGATCGGCATCCCCATGCGTCACAAATACATAATCAAGCTCCGACATCCCATAATACCTGATTGCCGGAAGCAGAACATATTCCCCAACTCTCTGGTTGCTGGTAGATCCTCCATCAATCAATATCGAAGTTCCCTGCTCCGTCCGTATCAGAATTCCATCGCCCTGCCCAACATCCAGAAATACAGTGACAAATGAACGATCAAAATTGGCGTATTCATATAACGCCGTCAGCAGTATAACAAGTATAATTCCATATAAATATCTGCCACATCTGCCTGACTTTTTCCTCACCGGCTTAGCCAAGTCTCCACCTAATGGTTTGTTTCTGAACGGTCTTACTAAGTCCTTGTCTGACAGATTGTTTGTCATTGGCTTTTCCAACTTTCTGCCTGCCAAATTATTTCTTATCGACTTATTAACTTCTTCGCCCGCCGAATTGTTCTCATCCATACTCTGAGAGGAATTCTTCTCTCCCGCATAACACCTCAAGATAAAAAGAACCACTCCAAGTCCCAAATAATAAACGAGAACCATTCGAACAGTGATATGCCCTACATTTATACTGCTAAATGGAATCTTCTCGGACAGACCGCACAGTCTTTCATACAATATCAGAATAAAATGTGCCGGTATCCCGGCAAGCTCTGCCGCCTTTATAGAAATAATGCCACATCCTGCTGTTACAAGTGCCGACATCAACAAGCAGGAAACTAACGGCACAACCAGAAGATTTAAAAGTATTCCATATAACGGAAACTGATAATAATAGAATACACAGATTGGAAGGGTAGCCAGAGAAGACGACAGACTGACCCCAAATGCCTGCCTCAGTCTCCCCTTTTTCCCGAATGTCTGAACATATACCGGATGAATCACCGCTAATCCTGCAACAGCAGCAAAGGATAATTGAAAACCCGCATCCCGGATTACATACGGATTCCATACAGCCATGCATATACTTGCAATTCCCGCCGATGTCAGAAGATCCGCAGATCGTCCTTTTGCTTTTCCGATCATTACAAGTCCCATCATAATCACCGCCCGACTGGTAGATCCGGACAGTCCTGTCATGATTCCATAAAATACAACCACGATCATCGCCACACATCCGGAAATACGATAAGATCCTGTTCTTTTACGAAGCCATTCAAAAAGTGTCATACCAAGTATCGCTATATGAAGCCCCGTCTGGGGTTTTACCCTGTATAAAATATAGCGAGTTCTTTCTTATATATATGTATTACTACTTTGGGGACCATATTGGGGGATAGATGTAGAGGACGAGGGGATAGTTATAGGGTTCGGGGGATACATATTTTCTCCTGAACCCCACATGTTTAATTGTAAAATCTATATGCTACATAACATTCTCTTCCACAAAATTTTCTATTTTTGTTTCCGTAAGAAATATATGTCTTTCCACATTGCTCACATACTAGCTCGTATTGCGCTTTAGGCTTTTTATTTATAAGATCTTGGTTCAACTTCCACCACTCTCGCCTGTGCTGTTCACAGCAATACCGCCTCGGTCTTCCAGTGGCATTTTGAAATATTGGTTTCCCGCACAGTCTGCACTCATCAGGTTTTTCTTCCATTTTCCTTGCGAGTTTAATTCGTTTGCCGTAGCCATCCATTCCATTTTTCTTGCAGAAATTCCTTACAACATCTCTGCTCAATCCAAGCTGCAATCCGATAGCTTTATACCCAATACCTTCATATCTTAGCTTTTTGATTAGTAACTTCTGTTCTTCTGTCATAATGCAACACTCCTTTTCTTTTTTTGTATGACTATATATCACTCTAAGTGCTGCATTTATCCAGTTATTCTGCTCTATAATAGTACCAATATTATGTAGATATTTTCTATAGAATTGTGGTTACCAAAATCTTCTGTTATACACATCATATAACACTACTATATTTGTAACAAAAAATAGCGTGGCTGTCAAATCGTAGCCACACTATTTTTTGCGTTTCGTCTTACTGCTGATTCTGTTTTTCAGTAAAGAATGCTCCATAACTAAACATCTTCATGCTCTGGTATCTGCCCATATCCAGCAGATTGTTTATTATGATTTCCACGTCCCTGTCCTCACAGGACTGCTCATGCAGTCTCTGGCATATCCTTCCATAGGCTGCAAGCATTTCACTGTAGAGTTTTTCACAGTATCCGCCTTCTGCAAATTCGTTCTCTACCACACTGCTTTCCTCACAATCAAATTTATCCAGATCATAATGTCCGTTCATCAGATCGTAGATCATTGTTTTGAATTCCTCATCCTGTACTCTCATATACATCCTCATCACTTTCCGTGGTCACCGGAATGCATAGAAAAAGGGAAGCCAGTCTTGTCAGATACAATCAAACTGCTTCCCCTTACTTCTTCAGCGTCCTTACGAAGTTCATCAGTATTCTGCGTTCATCCGCATTTAAGTCATCCCATATCTCCAATAATTCACCTTGCTCATCCGTCAGGTCAGGCCGCATACCATCTCCGGCAAAGAACTGTGCGATTGAAATTCCGAATGCATCACAGATCCTTTCCAGGGTCGGTACTGTAGGTATGCTCTTCTTATTCATTATATTTGCCAACGCTGTCTGCGACATATCCGTGAGCTGTGCAAGTCTGTATTTGGAGACTTTATGCTTGCTGCATAATTCTTTTACCCTCTTTGGTATGTACTCTTCTGTACGCAAGTAAATTACACCTCTCTTCTATCTGTACGATATACATATTGTAACCGTTACGCAGAAGAATTATTAGAACCATATCTCTTTCGTAATTTACTCTAGTGTAATGGAGTATCTGGATAAAAAAATATGAACGGCAGATTTATGCAGTTCAGTTTTGTATCATGACAGAACCTTGATTTACCTTGTTTCCATCATTCTTATATCGTCTTGTTCCAGTTATAAGCATACCATCTGCATCCGTATCCTTCAATAAAAATCGTTCGACATATTTCGCACTTTCCTATTCCCCTGTTTTCCTTTTACTCCATTACGCTTTATTAAATTACACAACTTTTTTGCACTCATTGATAGATAATTTACCTTGCGTAAGAAAAAGAAAACAGGAGGTACAATCTATGAATCAGACGCAGATATCTGTCAACCACAGGCAGATAGGATACCGTATCAAGGAAGTAAGGGAGCAGAATCATATTTCACAGGCACAGCTTGCGGAAATGACCGACCTTTCCGTCTCCTACATAAGCCACATTGAAAATGCAAAAAGGAAAGCAAGCCTGGAATCCATCATCCGTATCGTGAATGCCCTCGGCATTACCGTGGATGAACTGCTTGCCGGAGTACAGATGAACAATCCGGCAGCATACCAGACAGACATCGATATGCTCATGGAGGACTGCTCGGAAAATGAGAAAAGATTCATCTATGAACTTATAAAAGCAAGCCTTGAAACCATGCACAAAAACGGCTGGGAGCTTGCTTCCAGTGACAGGCACAGATAAAGGCACACTATTTTCACACAAATAAATTTTCTTTGAAATAGACTATAGGGATATGGCTGTCCGTATAGTCTATTTTATTTCAGCATGAAAATTTTATAATAAAATCCAGCACAGAAATAAAGGTGGTAAGTCATGAACGAAAACGAGCAGAAAGTCGGCTCAGTTGCCGACCAGAAAAGTAAGATAAGGGAACGTTATAAAGGTATCGACCCGGATGAACTTGACGTGATTCCTGCCCTTCCGCAGGAAGATATATTTGCAGTGGAAAATGAACAACGTGTTGCCGTATATGCAAGGGTGTCAACGGATGATCCGAGACAGACATCCTCATATGAACTGCAGAAGAACCATTACCATGATGTCATCAGTAAGAGTCCGAACTGGAAACTGGTGCAGATCTATGCGGATGAAGGCATCTCCGGCACTTCACTCCAACACCGTGACCAGTTCAAGCTGATGATCGAAGACTGCAAAAAAGGTCAGATAGATCTTATCGTGACCAAGAGCGTATCACGTTTTGCCAGGAATGTGGTGGACTGCATCGGCTATGTCAGGGAGCTTCTCGCACTCCCCCATCCTGTCGGTGTTTTCTTTGAAACGGAAAGGCTCAACACCTTTGACCCCAAAAGTGAGATGGTGCTTTCCTTCATGGCCACACTTGCACAGGAAGAAAGCCATACCAAGAGCGAAATAATGAATGCATCCATTGAGATGCGTTTCCGCAGGGGGATCTTCCTTACACCGATACTCCTCGGATATGACCATGATGAAGACGGAAACCTCATTATTAATGAAGGGGAAGCAAAAATCGTAAAACTCATATTTATGATGTACTTAAACGGATGCACCTGTCAGGAGATTGCCGATACCCTGACGGAACTCGGCTGCGAGACCAAAAAAGGAAACACCGTATGGTCTCCCGGTTCCATCCTTCAGATACTGCAGAACGAAAGGCACTGCGGTGATGTCCTTGCACATAAGACCTACACTCCGAACTACCTCAACCACAAATCAAAGAAGAATATGCAGAACCGTCCACAGTACCGGAAGCGCGACCATCACGAAGCCATCATATCAAGGGATGACTTTATTGCGGTCCAGAGGCTGATCAGCAATGCCAAGTATGGGAACAAAGGGATCCTTCCGCAGCTGAAGGTCATTCCGGGAGGTGTCCTGAAAGGGTTTGTATCCATCAACCCCAGATGGGCGGGATTTAAGGAAACGGATTACATGAATGCTTCTTCCAGTGTTTATGACGGCACGGAACAGTCCGGTCCGTCTTCCGGCCATGTGGAAGTAAAATCCGGTGAATTTGACCTGCGCGGATATGAGATCGCACGCTCACAGTTTTTTGACAGCACGGACCGTATAACCGTTACCTTCAGCCAGGGAGATATCCGCTTTTCTGCTTCTGCCGTCCGCAAACTTGACAGCACGCTTGTGGAACTGCTCATACATCCAAAGAAACTGGTCTTTGCCGTAAGGAATGCGGGGAAAGACTGCCGGAATGCCATGCAGTGGTCTAAAAAGAAAGACGGCAAAAACTCTCCACGTGAGATCAGCGGGACTGCATTTCTTCCCACGCTATATTCACTCCTCGGCTGGAATGATGACTGCCGTTACCGCATCACGGGGGTAAAGCGTGGCAGCGGGAATGATGCCGTACTGCTCTTCAACCTTTCCGAACCGGAAATATTCATCCCCAATGACATGGTCGGTGCACCGGATGCGGATCCGGCCGTAAAACCCTTTACGGACAGCCAGCAGAGAAATGTCCGGGCCTATCCGCCTGACTGGGCAGACACATTTGGGAGCAATTATTACAGCCACGCACAGGCAAAGGAACTTGCCGGATTCAGCGGACGTAAAGACCCGGATACCTCCCATGCCCCGGTAACATACAACGACACTGATATACAGGTCACCAGTAAAAATGACATTGAAAAAAATATTAAACAGATCATGTCAGATATGAAGGAGAACACAGATGAGCATACAGACAAACGATGAAAAGAATACCATTCCCGTGACCGAGGATGATGCTTTCAGCTATGATGGGTATCAGGTCGTCCGTGGCGAATTCTTCGCCCATACCTATGAACCGTCCTTTACTTTTAATTCCAACAAGGTATCCGTAAACACCGCATGTATAAAAAAGCTGCCGGATACGGATTTCGTACAGATACTCGTAAACCCGGATGAAAAGAAACTGGCAGTGCGTCCATGCCAGGAGGATGAGAAGGATTCCTTCCGGTGGTGTTCCGCAACGGCAAAACGCTCTCCCAGACAGATCACCTGCCGTATCTTTTTTGCCAAAGTCGTGTCGCTTATGGGATGGAATTCATCCTACCGCTATAAACTGCTTGGGAAGCTGATACGGTCAGACAATGAACTGCTGTTTGTCTTTGACCTCACAACGCCTGAGATCTTCGTGCGTGAGGAGAAGGAAGACGGAAAGATAAAAGCGTCCCGCACGCCAAGCTATCCGGAAGAATGGCAGAACCAGTTCGGTGTGCCTGTCGAGGAACACCAGAGCAGTTTACAGGTCAACATGTTTGACGGTTATGCGGTGTTCGGCATCTCCGAAAACAATACCGCTGAACCGGAAGAAGAAAAAACAGAACATCCAGAAAAGGAGGAACAGCATTATGAACAGAGAAACCTCTTTGAAGCCGGTCCTATGCATTGACTTAAAGAAAAACAGGATACGCATACACAAGCTCACGCTCCATATGCTCGGTGATCCGGAGTATATCCAGCTGCTTGTAAACCCGCAGGACAGCATGATCGCCATAAGAAAAAGCGTGCGTAAGGATTACCTTGCCCACCGTGTGCGCTACAGTAAAGCCGACAGCCGTTACTGTTACGAATTATACAGTACGGAGCTTTTACAGGCATTACGGCATACAGGCATACACCTTGAGGACAACCACAGCTACCGTATCTACGGTGCACTGAATCCAAAAGAATGCCTGGCCAGCTTTTCCATGAATGAATGCGTGCTTGTAGATGATATGACCCGAACGGAGGAATCAGTATGAACAACAGACCAGTCCCGGAACTTCAGACGGATCCAGAATTTGATGAGCTGATACAGCCAAGGGAAGAAAAGTACCTGGAAGAACTAGAAGAAAACATCTTTGACCACGGATGCCGAGAGCCTTTATGTGTATGGAACGGTATCATACTTGACGGCCGTCTGCGGTATAAGATCTGTACAAAATGGGATATCCATTTCAACATCCGGTGCATCATGTTTGAAAGCCGTGATAAGGCTGTCTCTTTTATCTGCCATGAACAGCTTAAACGTACAGACCTTACCGGGGAATACAAAAAATACCTGATAGGCAGACTGTTCCGTGCGGACATGAATACCGCCAGTGATGAATTCATGAAAAACCATCCTGACACGGAACTGAATGCAGACGGACAGGTATCACAGAAATATGTCCGTAAGACGGATATTGCCACCATCATAGGCACGGAATTTAATTTCGGTTTTTCCACCGTGACAAAATATGATATTTATGCCCGTGCGGTCGATGACCTGAAACGGAAAAGCCCGGAGATCGCAGAAAAGATATTAAACGGGAAACTCCGTGTATCCCATGAAAATATCATAGAACTCTCCCGTCTTCCCATTGAGGATATCAACGGACTGAAAAGGCTCTTGGACAGCGGATCTATAGACCGCATCGGATACTCCCAGCTCCGGCACGAACTCAGGTGGCAGAGGCTTCCCACCGGAAAACCGGACTCAAGAAGGATAAAACGGGAAAAGGAAAGTGCCGAAGCCGGAATTAAGCAGATGCCCGCCACTGACCCGGATGCGGAACTTGAAAGCCTTAAATTCACGATTCCTTCATGGTCAAAGACCATATCAAGGACAATGGAGCTTACAGATTTTCCTTCCACCTCAGTTAATGCAAGGCGTGAAGTGAAGATGCAGCTGTTAAACCTAACAAGAAAAATAACCAGACTGCTTTCGCAGCTTGAGGAGGATGATCCAGATGACAGAAGAACAGACAGCCGGACAAACGCCACAGGCCATTGACCTGATGCAGTTCGTCCCAAAAGTACACTTTGAACAGATCCCTATCAGGAATCTCGTATCCAACCAGGAATACCAGCGCAACCTCTCACAGCACCATGTCCAGCGTGCTGCCGCCAACTTTGACCTGTACCAGATAAATCCCGTAAAGGTCAGCCGGAGGGACGGCATCAACTATGTATTCAACGGGCAGCACACCATTGAGATCGTTGCCCTCGTTTCAGGATCCAGGGAGACACCCGTGTGGTGCATGGTATACGATGACCTCGGATATGAACATGAAGCGGATATCTTTGCAAACCAGATGAAATATGTAAAGCCCCTGCTGCCTTATGAGATATTCATGGCAAACATAGAGGCCGGCAATGACAAACAGCTCATCATCCGTGACCTGGTGGAATCCTATGACCTTACCATCGCTTCCACCACGACCCCGGGCGGTATCTGCGCTGTCGCAACCCTGGAAAACATCCACGACAAATACGGCTACCATATGCTCGACCATGTCATCCGGCTCATCGCAGCAACATGGGAAGGGGCATCCCAGTCCTTCAGCGCAAACATGATGAACGGACTGGCGCGTTTTCTGAATGCATATGGTGATGCCATAAAAGATGATGTATTTAAGGAAAAGCTAGGAAGGATATCCATCAAGGAACTCGCCCGCACTGCAAAGGACAGGCGTTCCGGTTCCCTCGGATTTGCGGAAGCCATACTGATATACTACAACAAAAAAAGCCGGAATCCGCTTACCTGGGATAAGCTTTATACCCACAAGCTCCCGCAGAAAAAAGCCGTGGAAGAAGAACCGTCCGATATCCCGGAACAGGACGATGCTGACCGGATGGATATGGACGGTCAGAGCAGCCAGCTTGACCTGTTCGGATTTCAGGATAATAAGGTTTCCGAATAGTTTATACGGAAACCTTTATCCTGCTTCCTTCCAGAAAGAAGAACTCATATTTCTTTGCACCAAGCACCGTCACTTCCGCAAGGACAAGCTGTGCGATCTCGGGAACAAATCTACCAAGCGGATCATTCCCCGTGGCTTCCATCATCTGCTCTGCACGTATCTTTTCAAGCGAACTGCCGTCTGTCTTCATCTGATTCCATCTTTCCATGAACTTTTCCCTATCTGCCACCAGTTTATTGAATGCCTTCACAAATCCCTTTTCAAGGTCGGAATTGTCAACATAGGCATTGCTGCATGTTACCCTTCCATCAGTCCGGTGATTCTTGCACTGCCACTGTACGATTCCCCTTGATTTCCATGAATGTCTTGTAAACAGGCTTTTGCACTCACCGCAGAATACTTTCTCGCAGAACGGTATGCAGTCCGCACCGTAACTGTACCTGTCCGTTCCGTGGTCTTTCATGAACCGTTCCCTGCGTTCAAATTCTTCCTGCACCGCATTCCATGTTTCCTTATCTATGATTCCCTTATGGCTGTCCTTAACATAGACCTGTGCTATTTCCCCGTTATTTTTTACCTGACGCTTGGTAAGGAAATCAGCCGTATAAGTCTTCTGCAGAAGCGCATCGCCCATATGCTTTTCCTGTTTCAGGATACCCACGATTGTGCTTGGATACCATTTCGTCTGTCCGTTGCATCCCGGAACCTTCTCTTCCGTCAGTTCCTTCGCAATCTGTGCCGGATTGATGCCGATAAGGAAATCCCTGTAGATGCGTCTTACCGTTTTTGCCTGTTCCTTATTGATGACCAGCTTCCCGTTCTCATCCTTATCATAGCCTAAGAACTTGAATGTATTCAGATGCATCTCACCATTCTTGAATTTGGTGCGGATGCCCCATTTGCAGTTTTCTGAAATGTTTCTTGACTCATCCTGAGCAAGCGAGCTTAATATCGTGAAAAGCAGCTCCCCAGTGGAATCAAGGGTATTGATGTTTTCTTTCTCAAATATGATGCCAATTCCAAGGTTCTTTAATTTTCTGGAATATGCCAGACAGTCCTGCGTGTTTCTGGCAAAACGGCTGATAGACTTTGTAATGACAAGGTCTATCTTACCGGCTTCGCAGTCTGCGATCATTCTTTTGAACTGTTCCCTTTTCTTTGTATTGGTTCCTGAAATACCCTCATCCGCATAGATGCCCGCCATTTCATAATTTTCATGGTCATTGATATATTTGGTGTAATAATCGACCTGTGCTTCAAAGCTGTGGAGCTGGTCTTCCTGATCCGTGGAAACACGGCAGTAGGCCGCCACCCTTATCTTCTTTTCCTGTACCGCCCTGCATCCTGTTTCACGCTGTCGGTTTCTTGCTGGTATAACTGTAACGCTTCTTGCCATTCTTATCATCCTTTCTCTGAATATAAATATCTTTTTTGATTTCTCCCCATCCCCTGATAACGGAGTCAGGTATCCTTGTCCCCCTGCAGAATGCCACTCCTTTTCGTTTTGCCCCGTTGCATATCCATATGACCTTATGGCTTTTCGGATTTACATGGCGGACCAGTCTGCTTCCGCAGAGTCCGCAGAATATCTTCTTTCTGTACGGATATGCTTCTTCCGTATTTTCCGGTATTGCTTCCGGCACTTTCTTCTTATGCCTTCTTTTCCATGAACTCTCCTTCAGATAGGTGAATTCCTTTGTACCCTTTACGGAAGGTTTCTCATCAATATACATATTTCCGTCAAAATGCCATGCTTTCCGAAGCACCCCGTCCGGAATGTTTATCCCTTCGCAGAATGATTTTCCATGCCGCTTCGTACCGCTGCACCCCCAGTTCAGTCTGTTGCCGTTACTGTAGATGCGTCTGTAAAGCGGATGTCCGCATTTTGCACAGAATATCCTGTTCATGTATGGGTAGTTATCTTCCGTAAATTCTTCGATCACCGAACCTTCGGCAAGGTAATCCCGCTTTGCTTCAATGGCATCCTGTGCCTTCTGCCAGAGTTCAGGGGATACGATTGCTTCATGGTCATCCTCGATATACCAGGCATCTACTTCTCCCCTGTTTCTCACCAGTTTTCTTTCTTCATTCACAAAATGCTTATGCATGATGTAATCACCTTTATAGATTTCATTTTCAATGAGACGGAACACCGTGCTGTCGATCCATTCTGCACCACCCACGGTCTTTACCCCGTTTTCATTCAGGTACCGTTTGATTGATGCAGGAGTATATCCGTCTGCTGCCATCTCATAGATCTTTCTTACCCATACGGCTTCCTCTTCATCTGCAATATAGACTCCCCGCTCATCCTTCTTAAATCCGAAAGACCGCTCAAGGTACTGCACGGGGATCCCTGCCTCGTACTTTCTCTGGTACACCATCTTTGCACCAACACTTCCGCTCTCGCTTTCTGCCTGTGCAAATGCAGCAAGGATCGTAAGCATAAGCTCGCCTTCCCCTGACAGGGTATTGATATTCTGGAGTTCAAAAAAAACACCAACATTCAGTTCTTTCAGCTTTCGTGTAGCTTCCAGAACGATTGAGGTGTTTCTTGCAAAACGTGATACCGATTTTGTTAATATAAGGTCTATCTTCCCTTTTTGTGCATCAGCAAGCATCTTCTGCAGACCGGGTCTTTTTTCCTTGAACCCTGATATGGCAAAGTCACTGTAAACTCCGGCATACTCGTAATCAGGATTACTGGTAATGGCTTCTTCATAATGCCTGATCTGGTTTTCCAGTGAATTTTCCTGTTCATCTGCATCCGTTGAGACACGGCAGTAAGCACATACCTTAAGTTTACGCTTCTGTATGCTGTTTCCTTCCCTTATCTGAATCTCCAATTTCTGCCACTCCTTTCTCTTTGGGTAGTCTATATATCACTCTGAAAGCCAATAATAGCAAGTACAATCTGCGATACCTTTCACCTTTCTTTCCTTGGCATAAATGGAAAAAAATACGGCTGACAGCCATTACTGACCATCAGCCATATCCTTATTTCAGGAGTTCATTTACCCTTTTCTGTACTGCGGAATAATCATATCCGGCAGAAGTGATCCTCTTCTTTCTGTCAGCACCATTTCCCCACTTGCCCCGGATGACTTCACGGGCAACCGCATCAATTGATTTCTGATTGGATGTACCTTTTGCAAGCTGGTTGACTTTTGCCTGTACGGCAGCATAGTCATATCCGGCAGCTTTCAGACGGTTCTTGCGTTCTTCTCCATTGCCCCATTTTCCTGCCATAACTTCTTTTGCCACCTCTTCCACACTCTTCTTTCCTGTAGCCGGAACGGGTGTTACCGTTGCTGCATCGTACTTCGGAGCAGCATATCCCCGGATACATCCCCATCCGACAGGAATCACCCGCCTTGCTACTGCTTCTCCTTTATTGCCCTCAATGACTGTGATATTACCACCGGATACGGACTCCACATATCCAATATGGTCAGCATATCCGTCATTCGGCTGTGAAGATTTGTCCCAGTTATATGTGATCACATAACCAGGTTTTGGTGTAATCGTACCATCCTCAATCCAGATTCCTTTCTGCTTAAAGATTTCAATGTGTTTCTCTACCCCGCACTCACGGCCAA
>OHSO01000343.1_pt1 | contig 27834 bp, 24 predicted proteins | sample 1578651 | NCBI WGS metagenome assembly OHSO01 (sample SAMEA3879524, study PRJEB24766) | human gut metagenome | biome: human-associated habitat; feature: feces | place: USA | collected 1985/1987 | reverse complement strand
AATCCATATATCAGAGTTTTTGCTTGATTTTTTGTATAGTTTTTAAATGGTGTTTTGTATAAGAACATTTCCCACTCATATCCCACCGCCGCTCAAACGTTGTCGGCAAGAAATGCTTATCGCTTTCGCTCTGCGCATTTCACGCCGAGGACAGTTTGTTTGAAGAAAAAATTGGCGCAATTCACATTATCGGCTTTACGAAACTTGATTTCTCATAGTTCGTTTTACCTTTTTTAGTGTGAATTGCGCCTTTTTAGCTGATAGATATTGTTCTGTTGCGACAATGCCTTTAGCCATAGTTTAGGGAGTTTCGCTTTCTACTAAAGGTCAAATTGACCTGCGACAAGGTGGCTCTGCCCCCTTGACCCCTGCCACCCTTTGAAAAGCGTGGACGTAAACTTTATTGGGCTTCGCAACGCCGAAACAATGTTGAGCTATGCAAATAATTCCTAATTCCGAATTTTATTCGATCGCCGCTGTAAGAAGCTCTTCTGCTTCCGGTGGGTTTTCGCAGATGAGGAAGTATGCATAGTCACCCTTTGTTCCAACGATAGAGTTTCCTGCTCTCTCAATGTCATCAGGGTAGAATGCATCGGTGTCCTGTGCCTTTTTTTGTCTTGCCTCGAGGTCTGCCTTTGCAGCGTCAACATCGTCTGCCTTGATAATGATGATCTCGCACATTACAGCGCTCATAGGACACTGCATAACGATAAGCTGTTCGTAATTAGGGTTGTTTTTGTCGAGGAGAAAGTAGTCGGAGAGGATAAATTCATCGCTGACTTCGGAAAGCGACGGCCAGTCGGAGAAGTCGCCCATTGTTGCGAGAACGAGGTTCTGCAGCGGATTGACGTTCTCTTCATCGAACATCGGCATAAGTACCGTATCGTCCGAGCTGTCGGTTTCTTCGCCGTCGGTAATGTCATCGGCAGTATCATCTGTATCGACTGTTTCGTCGGAGGCTTCGGTGGTTTCCTCTGTTGCTTCTGTCACTGATTCTGTAACTGATTCTGTAGTTGTTTCGGTCACAGCTTCGTTGTTGTTTCCACAGCCTGCGAGGAGAAGTCCTGTTATTGCGAGTGCAGCAACAGCGGCTGATATCTTTTTCATAAATTACATCCTTTCGTTTTTGACGAAGCTTCGTCTCTGTTTTGATCGTATCATTATTATAGCATATACAACAAAAAAAGCAAGGATAATTTGTGATTTTTAACCGAACTGTAACCGTTTTTCCTCTATTTATTAATTATATAGGGAATATGTTGCCAATTTGTTTATTTTACAACAATATATGCAAAATATGCCGCATAAGATGCAAGCATTACCGCGCCACCCCAACGGGTGAGCTTTCTTTCCTTGTTTGAAACAAGAACGAAGAGGATAACAAGCGCTGCAAGTGCGATAACTGCGTCAAAGTTAAAGTTCATCGAATATGGGATTTCAGTGATGAGTGCAGTCGTGCCGAGGATAAAGAGAATATTGAAGATATTGCTGCCGACAATATTGCCGATAGCGATATCGGAGTTGCCTTTTTTCGCCGCGATAACAGATGTGACAAGCTCGGGGAGGGAAGTGCCGAATGCAACTATCGTAAGACCGATAAGGCGTTCGCTCATACCGAATTTAGCTGCGATATAGCTTGCGCTGTCAACTGTGAAGTCACTTCCGAATACGATCATTGCACCGCCGCCGATGATGAGCAGGATAAGAAGCCATATCGGCTTTGGCTTTGCTTTTTCTCCGCCCTCATCCGGCATTTCAACGAGGTCAGTCTTGCCCTTTTTGGCCGATTGGAAAAGATAAACGAGGAAAAGTATCATAAATACCCAAAGAATAATGCCGTCAATGAAGTTTATCGAGCCGCCGATATAGCCGAGAACAGCCATAAGGATCGTCGCAAACATTACGAACGGAAGCTCGATCTTGTAGGTTTGTCTTTGCATTGTTATCGGGCGGATAACTGCCGTCACACCGAGAATTATAAGCACATTGAGGATATTGCTTCCAAGGACATTTCCGACTGCGAGCGAAGCCGAGCCTTTGAGTGCCGATGTTATGCTGACAGCGGCTTCGGGAGCGCTTGTTCCGAACGCAACGATAGTAAGTCCGATGATTATCTGGGGAATACCGAATTTATCGGCAACGCCTGATGCGCCGTCAACGAAGAAGTCTGCGCCTTTTATCAGCAAGGCGAAGCCAACGATGAGGAGAATGATCTGCCAAAATAGTTCCATAGTTTTTACCTTCCTTTTCATTAATAAAAAAGACTTTTAGTGCAAAGCACCGCTTTTTTACGGTAAAATGCACTAAAAGTCTTGTTCCCATAACAGAGTGAACAGCCACGAACCGTTGGCTCGGGGTATGTTGACTGCTCATTCACGCCGATACGTGAAAACTACTCCCTTTTAATATCTAATATGATATCAGAAAAATCAGAAAATGTCAAGCTTTTCAGAAAAGAGGATCAAAAAAGTTATCATCAACATCTATTGACGGCTTTGATTCTTCCTTTGGCTTATTCTCTTCCTTTAACGGTTCGTCTGCCGATTTTTTATAACGTGAGCTTGAACCTCCGTTGGAGGGGATATTGTCGGAATCGATAGAGCTTGTTGTCGGGGCAAGCACATCGGGGTACTTCGCATTTTTCGATGCCGACTTTGCATAAGCGTAAGATGATTTGCCGTGTTTCTTTATGTTGTACATTGCTTCATCGGCCGCCGCAATGACCTCGTTCGTGGTCTTGCCGCTTTCATAGAGGAACGCGATACCAATCGAGCATTTGATGTAAAGGCGCTTGTTTGTCGATTCTGAAATAAATCCGTTTCCGAGGATATCGATAAGTTCCTGAGCGACCTTTCCCGCATCGCCGAAGAGTGCGAAATCCGTAATGCAGGCAACGAATTCATCGCCGCCGAAACGTCCTGCGAAGCCGCGCTCAAAGGTAATTTCCTTTAAAGTATCGGCAACGAATTTGAGGACTTCATCACCGCAGGCGTGACCGAATTCATCATTGAAGTATTTGAAGTCGTCAAGGTCGATGAACATAACTGCATCGAGCGACTTCTTATACATTGAAGAAGAAAGCCTGTCGGTAACGGCTTTGAGGAAGCTTTCACGGTTGTAAAGCTGGGTAAGGTTATCATAGTTCGCACGCTGGAGAAGATGCATTTCGCTCTTCTTTTCGCGGTCGATATCGACGATTACGCCGATTATCTTGGATGGCGTTTCGTTTCGGTCGAAGAACTTCGTAGCCTTTATCATTACCCATATAAAATCGCCGTAGATGCTTTTTATACGGTATTCGCCCTGAATAAAGTTCGCTTTCGGTCCGAGAATGCGATCCATATCGTTGAGGTAGCGTTCCTTGTCGTCCTTGTGAACTCTGACTTTATAGATAAAGCTTTCCTTGAGCGAATCGTCTTTTGCGCGGAAGCTGAACTTTTTGTTAAAGTTTTTGGAAACGAAAACGGTGTTTTTCTTGTAGTTTACCTCGAAGGTGATATTGTTCGTCATCTCAACTATTGTGCGGTAGCGCTGTTCACTTTCACTTATATTGTCGAGGATAGTATTGAAGGAATGACCGATGACGCTGAATTCGTCCCTGCGTGATTCATCGAATCGTGCGGCGGAATTTCCTTTCTGCTTTTCATTGAAAGTCGTGAGGATAGATCTTATCGGCTTTACGAAGCTGCCTGTGAGGAAGAAAACAATTACAAGCAGGACAATGCAGAGCAATACAGTTACTGTTGTAACCGACGAGCTTGACTGGCTCGAAAGGCTTTTTATGCCTGCCATTTCGGTCGATGCCACGAGAAACCAGCCCGTATTTCCTATAGGAGAAGCATAGTAGCTTTTTTTGCCGCTGTCATCACTTACGAGCGTTTCGATGTAGCCCGCATTGTTTTCAGTTCGGAAAAGGTAGTTTAGCTGCTCGCTATAAGAAGAATAATTCTTCGTGTTTGAGTAGTGCAAAATCGTTTTAAACGGATATTCGAGGACATTTCCGTCAGCGTCCATAAGGGATACGATCGTGTATTTGTCGGTCTGGATATTGTTGATGTATTTTTGGAGGCACTGCGAATCGTACATAACGTAAACAATGCCGACCTTTTCGTTGGTGTCGGAATAAATCACCTTTGAAACGGTGAAAACGGGGGATCTCCTGTTGTTGTCGCTGCAGAGTGTCAGGCTGCTGATGCCGCCGTTCTTGACTGCAAGGGCGAGAAGCTCCTTATAGTTCGGAAGCTTTTTTCCGAGGCTGCTGTCGTTTGCGGTCGAAGCGACAACGATACCCGAATTGTTGATGAGCATCGACTTGACTATCGTACCGCTTTGGGAGAAAATTTCGAGGTCATGCATAACTTCGAGGTATTTAGGGTCGTCTTCGGAAAGGACATAGCTTCCGCTTGCGGTTTCGGCAACATATTCGGAAATATTACGCGAAACGGAGATATTTTTTGTTGCGGATATCATTTCAGAGCAAAGCGAATTGATGTCCTCTGCCTGACTTTTGATAGCATAGTACATACTTCTCTGCAGATAGTCATAGTTATCCTGTTTTATGGCGTTTGAGGCAACCGTGCAGACGATGATCACGGGTATGACAGTAAGCAAAGACAACAGTGTCATCAGCTTCAACCGAATTTTCAATGTATCACCCCTTGTTCGGAGAATAAAGATGAACACAGCCGCACTCCCTGACGAATGAAGCTGCTATAAAAATCTAAAATTTACGATTTTTTGATAAAATTCAGAAAATCTTATCTATAATATTTTAACATTTGCTGATACATTTGTAAACTGTTTTTATCCAATTTTGGCATATTCAACTAATAAACACATTTTTTTTGTGCATTTTAAGCCTGATGGGATTTGTTTATTTTTTACCGCTCTTTTTATTTTGGGGTGATCTGTCATTTTTGCCGCCGTTGTCGAGAAGAACGAAAATAACGCCTGCTGCGACTGCCGCGGTGAGGACGATCCCTATGACCTTGACGGTTTTCGGGACGGTTTTGGACTCTTTTTCGGTTACGTTATTATCCGTATCCGGTTCAGGCTCGGAGGTGAATATCTCGGTGATTGTTTCGCCGAAGTCGTCCGTGCCAATGACGGAGATAGAGGTCTGAACGCCCTCATCTTCTTCGCCGCTGACGGTTTGCTTTGTCTGTGCGGTGACTTCAACGTGTTCGTGCGTTACCGAGGCAGAGCCTGCAGTGTTTGTTTTTACAGTCGAATTTTCGTTGCCCTCACCATCATTTTCGGAAACATCATCGAAAATTTCCTCCGACCTGAATTCAAGCAGGGAAACGGAGAGCGGAGCGGCTGTAAAGGTGAAGCTGTTGTCGGAAATGCTCACGGGTTCATCTGCGAGTGAAATGTCGCTGCCCGTGCTGTCGAAAGAGTAGACGTTCGCAAACTCGAAGTCATAGCTTGACAGAACGCTGAAATCGACGGGCATTTCGTTTGATGTTTTGTTGATGAAAACGACCTTGAGCGCGCTCTCATCGTCCGAATCGACCGAAGCGTAAACGGAATTGTCGGTGCTGCCGCCATTGTCGGCGGAAACGGCGGTGTTTCCGTAGGTCGAACCGTCGCCGTCATAGTTGGTGTAGATATTTATGCCTGCTTTCTGATAAGAAAAATCTTCCATATCTGGTTTAAGGCAAGCCATATAGACGTTCTGTTCGCTGAAAATTCCGAGCGCGTCCGCTTCGGCAATACCGCCGCTGATATGGTTTCCGCCGCCGAAGTTATATTCGGAGAAAGAAAGCTTCGTATCGGGGAAGTACATTCTTATCGAAGCCTGTATGGTCGGGATAAGCGGCGTGTGCTGCTTGTAAAGGATAGCGCTGCTGCTGTTTTCGGTGTAGTTCGGGTCCCAGAGGATCCTTGGTGCTTGCATACGTTCCTCATTTGCAAGGAGCGAATCCGTGCCGACTATAGGTTCAAGCAGAACGCTTCTCGCTTCGGAGATAAAGTGCAGGTCAAGCACATCGAGAAGCCTTGTTCCCGTCTGCGCGGAGGCCTTGGACATTTTATCGAGGTAATAATCGATGAACCAAGAATAGTTGGATTTGTACTGCTCCCAGTCGTCCTGATTTTTAAGGCTGGCAAAGGCTTCAAGTCCTCCGATAGACGGACCGTAGATAAGCGCGGTCGGGTCGATCTTCTTTGCGGCGTTTGCAAGGCTCACCGACTTTGAAAGGAGCGTTTCCGCAGTCAAAGGCTCGGTCGAAACGGTGGGGTAGAGCGAGTTCCAGTTTTCGGGTTCGCTGTCGAGAAAATAGCCGTTTATACCGCCGTCGGCAGCCGTTCCGTATTTATACACGAGTGCGCTGATGTATTCGTCCATAAAGACGGTATCATCGTAGATATCGGGGGCCGTCAGCAGGCTGTCGTTCTTTATGCAGCGGACGGAAGCAAAGCGCTTCGGGGGATCGTCCTCCGAGATAGCGCCGTTCGTATCGTTCGCAACGAAGCCCATCATCTGCAATGTGACGTAGCGTGAAGCTATGCCGTACTTATCCGAGCGCTCGACGAGCTGACGGGTAAGAAGCGCAGGCTCATTCCGTTCGGACGGCGGATAGCTGCCAACGAGCGAAAGGTCGTTTTTCATACCGTCAAGGGAGGTCGAGTTTGAAGCGTTGGTTTCCCAGTTGTATGAGGATATCCTTGGGTCGGACTGCTTGACTGAATAAACGGTGACATCGTTCAGACCGTAAACATCGTTCAGACCGTAGATGTATCGGCTGATAGGCTTTTTATCCGCCGATGTGTCGATAGTGACGGAGTAACCCGATGTGCCTGAGCTGTATGCGGCTTCCGTAGGGATAGCTGTATCGGCAAAGAGCATTGCTGCGCTTGCGGCAAGACAAACGGGACGGACTATCTTTTTTTTGAGATCATTATACTTCATTGTTTTTCTCCTATAAGAAAAAAGGGGGACTTTGCTTTTATACCAAACACCAATTAAAAACTATACAAAAAATCGAGCATAATCTTGCATATATGGATTATGCGACGATTTTTTGTCTATAGTTTTTTGGTGTTTAGTATTATAACAAGAAAAGACTTGCAAAAGTATACATTATTGTAAGAAGAGCGAAATTTATCAGCAGGAAAATGCCGAGAAAACGCATAGGCTTTGAATCTTCGTGGGCGCTGTAAATTCTCAGCGAGATAAGACTTGCCATTGAGGCTATGGGAGTTCCCAGACCGCCGATATCAACGCCTAAAAGGAGCGGTTTCCAGTTGTCGGTGAAGCTTGTGAGCATAACTGCGGCAGGAACGTTGCTTATGAACTGGCTCGTTATTACCGCGGCAAAGAATTCTCTTCCCGAAACAAGGTTTCCGACAAAGCTGTTCACTGCGGAGATATTTTTTATATTGCCGACGAAAATAAAGAAGAAAATGAACGTCATCAGCAAACCGTAGTCGATATCGCAGAAGACCTTCGGCTCGATTATCACCGCAACAACGCATACGGAGGCGAAAACGACAAGCACATCGAGAACGCCGAACACCGCCAGCAGCACAAGCACGAAAAGCACCGCATAGAGCGAAGCATAGCGCGGATTTGCGATATGTAATTCCTCATAATCATCGACAACGAGCGGTTTGTTCGGGACGAGCGCCGCAAGGATAAGCACAAGCGCAAGTCCGAACACCGCGGCAGGGAGCATTGCAGAAAAAAATTCCGCAGGAGTTAAGCCGTAATTGGTGAAAATGAGCAGGTTCTGCGGGTTTCCGAACGGAGTTGCCATACTTCCGAGATTTGCGGCTATCGTCTGAACAACTATCGCATATATAAGATATGCGGGATATTCCTCGAAAAATGTTATCATTATCGGGACGAGGGCAATGAGCGAGGCATCATTCGTTACGAACATCGATAGAAAATACGTTATCAGCGAAAGAATGACAAGTGCCTTTCGAGTGCCGTAGATGCGCGCTTTTTCTATAAGAAAATACATCGCCTTTGCAAGCACGTTGTTATGCTTGAAGCCCGATGTTATGAGCATAAGGCAGAAGAGTATACCGATAACATCGGTGTCAACATATTGTGTATAGTCAGTCACCGGGACGAACGTGCAGGATATGAGTGCCGCCGCGAGCGCGATGATAACCATAAGGTTTCGTTTGATAAAATCTTTGACTTCCGTCATTTTCCAAAAATTCCTTTAACCGATAATATTGAATACAGTTCCTGCGGCAAAGCCTGTCAGAAGAACGATGCCGAGGACAGCGAGGTTTTCTTTCATATTCTTATTCGTGCGGAAGAGCACTGCAAGGCCCACGCCTGCTGAGGAGATAAGTCCTGCGAGTGCAGAGCCGAACGGGAGTATGCCGTCACAGTAAAGCTCGGTTATGAGCACCGATGCCGCACAGTTCGGGATAAGTCCGACAACCGCGGTAACAAGCGGCTGGAAAACGCCGGTTTTGTCAATAACTGCGGCGATAGCGTCACTTCCTGCAATGCCCATAACAAAGCCGAGGATAAGGTTCATTATGAGGATAAAAATGAGTATTTTTACGGTGTGCTTTAAAGCGGAGTACCATAAACCGTGGCTTCCGCAGCCGCAGTCCGAGCAAAGCTCCTCGAAATCGGGGTCTTCCTCGCGGAAAGATTTGCGGAGGTGGTCGATAACATCAATGAGCAGTCCGACGATTATTGCGAGGACTATTTTTGTGAGAAGCAGGGGCAGTATAGCGGAAAGCTTGTCAGGGTGCGCAAGAAGTACGGGTATGGCCTCGTCCGAGGTCGAGATGAAAACAGCGGCGAGAGTACCCATCGTGATGAGCCGTCCGCTGTAAAAATTCGCCGCCGCAACGGAAAATCCGCACTGCGGTATGCAGCCGAGCAAAGCGCCTGCAACAGAACCGACAAAACGTCCTCCGCCTGTCTTTTTCAGTATATTTTCAAGGTGTTCGCCTGCCTTATGCTCGATAAATTCCATCAAAAGGAATGCGAGAAAAAGGAAAGGTATCATTTTTGCCGAGTCGATGAGTGCGTCAAGAATAATATCGAGCGCATCAAAGCCTTCGTGTGCTTCTGCGTGAAGCTTGAAAAAATTATTTGTGATAGCAACTGTTGTATAAGAAAAATTCATTTATATTCTCCCAATTATTCAAAAACATAACTATACAATCTTAATTATATCACAAATATCTATATTAAGCAAGAAAAAATATAAATTTTCGGCGGAAAAAAGTATTGCAGTTTTTCTCGATTTGTGGCATAATAGAAAGAAAGTATTCATTATGAGTGAAATGAGGTAGAAAAATGGCTCACGAGATGATAATAGTTCTCGATTTCGGCGGTCAGTATAATCAGCTTATCGCACGACGCGTCAGAGAGTGCGGCGTTTACTGCGAAGTAAAGTCATACAAAACTCCGATCGACGAAATAAAGGAAAAAAATCCAAAGGGCATTATCTTTACAGGCGGTCCGAACAGCGTTTATGACGAAAATTCGCCGCATATCGGCAAGGAAATATTTGAGCTCGGCGTTCCCGTGCTCGGAATTTGCTACGGCTGCCAGCTTATGGCTTATACGCTCGGCGGAAAGGTTTCTTCCTGCGTGACTTCCGAATACGGCAAGACCGAAACTATCTACGACAACAGCAGTCTGCTTTTCAACGGGCTTCCCGAAAAGGCAGTTTCGTGGATGAGCCACACGGATTTCGTTTCCGAAATTCCCGAGGGCTTCAAGGTAACGGCTCACACTGCTGACTGTCCCGCTGCCGCTTATGAAAATGCGGAAAAGAAGCTTTATGCGGTTCAGTTCCACCCCGAAGTAAATCATACCGAAAACGGCTGCAAGATGATAGACAGCTTTGTTAAGAACGTCTGCGGCTGCGTAGGCGACTGGACAATGGGCAACTACGCAAAGACAGCTATCGAAGATATCAGAAACAGAGTCGGCGACGGCAAAGTTCTTCTCGCTCTCTCGGGCGGCGTTGACTCGTCCGTTCTCGCGGCTCTTCTCTCAAAGGCTGTCGGAAATCAGCTCACCTGCATCTTCGTTGACCACGGCTTTATGCGTAAGAACGAGGGTGACGAGGTTGAAGCTGCATTTGCAGACTGGGATATCAACTTTGTAAGAGTAAATGCAAAGGAACGCTTTATGTCAAAGCTCCGCGGAGTTTCTGACCCCGAAACAAAGCGCAAGACTATCGGCGAAGAGTTCATTCGTGTATTTGAAGCCGAAGCAAAGAAGATCGGCAAGGTAGACTATCTCGCTCAGGGAACTATCTACCCCGACATCATCGAAAGCGGCACGGGCGACGCTGCCGTAATAAAGTCACACCATAACGTAGGCGGACTTCCCGACTATGTTGATTTCAAGGAGATAATCGAACCGCTCCGCCTCCTTTTCAAGGACGAAGTAAGAGCGCTCGGACGTGAGCTCGGACTTTCCGATGTCCTCGTAAACCGTCAGCCGTTCCCGGGTCCCGGACTTGCTATCAGGATCATCGGCGAGATAACCGATGAGAAGCTTGAGATCCTTCAGGACGCAGACTGGATATTCCGTGAGGAGATCGCAAAAGCAGGACTTGATAAGTCGATCAACCAGTTCTTCGCCGTTCTTACCAACAACCGCTCCGTAGGCGTAATGGGCGACGGAAGAACCTACGATTACACTCTCGCACTTCGCGCAGTCGAAACCACCGACTTCATGACAGCCGAGTTCTCACGCATACCATACGAAGTTCTCGCTGTATGCTCGAGCAGGATAGTAAACGAGGTAAAGTCTATCAACAGAGTTGTGTACGATGTGACCACCAAGCCGCCGGCTACTATTGAGTGGGAGTGAGTTTTTTGGCTTCCCTGCGTTGTTTGAGAGCTTTTTAACAACGTGAATTTAGTGGATTTTTATGTGTTTTTTCAGAATAGATGACTACCTATTTTTATAAATGGAGGTAATCTTTATAATGAAAAACAGCACAACAAAACCACAAGTAACTAATTTAAAGCAAAGAAAAAACCCCGTAAACAGCAAAAAGGCAAATATTTCCTTTGAGGCTATGACAGATTTATTTATTCATAGCTGTAAGCAAAGGCAACTTGCCCCTGAAACTGTTACGGGGTATTCTTATGCAGCAAAACGCTTTCAAGAATGGTATAGCGAAGAATTATTCTGTGATGATATAACACAAGATGTTATAAACGATTATATTTTATTTCTAACAGAAAATTATAAATCACAAACTGTTAATTCATACCAGTTTAAACTATCAGCAGTAATCAAGTTTGGAATTACTAATGGATATATCAAAGATAGTATTGAATTTACTAAATGTGTTGAGCAAGAACATATAAAAGAAATTTATACCAATGATGAATTGAAAATACTTTTAAAACGTCCAGAAGGGGATAGTTTTGCAGAATATCGAAATTGGGTAATAGTGAATGTTCTGATCTCAACTGGTATTCGTGCAAAAGAACTTCGGGATTTGCTTATAAAAGATGTTGATTTTGACAACGGTGTTATTAATTTAACGCATACCAAGAACCGCAAACCACGGATTATTCCAATGTCTTCAGCATTACATTTAATATTGTTTGAGTATGTTCAATGCAGAAATGGAGCAGGGGACGAACCTCTGTTTTGTAATATTTTCGGTGAACCATTAAAACGAACAACATTACAACTAACAATAACTCAATATTGCAAAAAGCGGAATGTACAGAAACATTCCCTTCACCTTTTTAGGCATACATTTATAACCTTATGTGTAAGAAACGGTATGTCACCACTTCTTTTAAAACGCATTACGGGGCATCAGTCACTAAAAATGCTGAATAATTATTATCAATTTAATATTACTGATCTGACAAGTGTTATAGATGAATATAATCCTTTAAATAAGTTTTCGGCAAAGGTAAAGAAGTTTTAATTACATAAATATAAAAGTCCTTAGATTGATTTCTGAGGACTTTTTATATTATTTAGTTGTTATTCTTATACCCCTTATAAATCATTCTTTATAGCATCAAGCATCGAAATAACATTGCTTATTTCTGCTTTGGCTTTATCTATTTTCATATCTTTTGGAGTATAATCAATTATGTTGTTCTTGATAACCCCCTCGGCGAAAGTATCGGGGTTTTGATTTTGTAATAAATTCAAATGTCTGACATAATACCCTATCCCTTGACCTATTTCAAGCGAACGGTAAATATCCCAGTAAAAGGCTATATCAAGTGTAGCACAACATATAAAAAGTGCAATGTGCTTTTCACATCTTGCATTCAGTTCACTATACTTTTTCTTGATACAGTCCTGACAGATAAACGATCTGTGCTGAATGGAGCATTTAAAAAAATCGTCCTCGCTCTTATCTTTATTATAAAATCTGCAATGATAAATAGGTTTAGGCTCTTTGGCAATAGCTTTCTTTTTCTTATTCAACCTCAATACCCCTCTTTTTTAAACCTTGCTTTAAAGTCTCTGTATGCTCTTGATTTTCCGATAACCTTTCAGCGGTTTCAGCATAAAAATCTCTGCCTTGAGGATAACCAAGAACACCACGATTAACAATAATATCATCAAGATCATAATCATTACGTCCATTGTCTAACGGTGCAGCATTGTGAACAGATATACCGTTTTTAATTTCCGTTACTTCCATATTGTGAGTATCTGACAAACCACCATTATTCATACGTCTGTTATAGTATTGTGGGCTGTAAGCATCATAAACACTTGTATGTACAGCTTCAGCCATATTATCTTTTACAGTATCAGCAACTTCATTTACCATTGTATCTTGTATTTGTTTTTCTATGTGTCTACACAAACTATTTAAATTTTTAAAAGTCACTATATATCCCAGCCTTCAAATTCAATCACCGAACCATTAGGGAAAATCATCTTCTTGACTTCTTGATCATTTCCTTTGTTTTCAATTATCAGTTTGTATTCGCTTTCCAGTTCGTATGTCTTGCCATTGGTTTCAACCTTGCGATACTCTGTATATGAATTCTTTTCATTATCATAAACAATTTTACTAGGTACAACTCTTTTGATGATAGGCTCAATGTACATTCTGTTCTTGTCATTTTCGGGAACGTGAACCTTAACACGTTCACCAATTTCATGAACTAAACCGTCATTGAGTTTAATTGTTTTTTCTGTACCCGTACCATACCTAATTTTGTATTTGCCGAAATTCTCATCTTTAATGTCTGTAGTAGGTTCAAACAATACGTCTGAGATAATACCCGAATAAGTTTTATCATAGGGGGCGTTATCTACTTCTTTTTTTGCAATATTAGCTACTGCAACTGCTAATACTTCAGCAACATTTTTTGCCATAATAATAAACTTCCTTTCTTAACAGTAATACTAACCCGTTTATATTTCAAAACGGGCTAGTAATAAATCAAAAATTATCTTCCCAAATTTGAATACATCTGTTTCTGAAAAGCAATTGGTATATTCAGCATCAATTCCTTAGCCAAATCATCACTGTTGCTAACGGGATTATTAATATTAATATCTCCATTGAACGAAACAGAATTATTATTTTTATTGTTGTTGATATTACTTGAATATTTTTCATTAATACCAACATCACTTTGATGTTTAAAAGGTTCATCATTATACCTCATCAAAAATGAATTATTTAAAACACTTGAAACCTTGTCAAGAGTTAAAGAACCACTTGGTATATTATACTTTTTTTCAAATAATGTAAAGCAATCAACGATGCCTGTTTCTATTTTATCTGTTATATTGTTTGCAACATTATCTGTTTCAGCATTATTAGAACCAAGCGATAACCTTGTAATATTTCCGCTTATTATGCCATTATCTTTAGTGTTGTTTGAGGTATTACCATTATTTATATTGTTTTCAGTATTGGTCTGCTTATCTTCCTTTTTCGCAGTTTCAACAGTGTTGACTAATTCATCAATGTCAATTGCTTTTCCGTCTTTATCAGTCCATACGCCGTTCTTGTAAGTAGCACCCTCAAGGTGAGCAAGCATTTTCCAAACATCAGAATTTGATTCGCCCTGATCGGGATTGAGATATTTGTCCAAAACGTCTAACAGAATGTCAAAACGTTTTTCGCTGTTGTCTTTCTCTGTTTCAAGGTTATCAATTATACTGTCATAAGCTTCAGATTCTTTGGTTTTGACATCTTCTAACGCCTGTTTCTGCTTTTCAAGAATGTTTATCTGCTTTTCTTGCATCAGTTTATCAAGATTTTCCTGTGCTTCCTTGACCTTTTCGTCATCAACTTTAAAGGAAATACTACCGTCAGCACCGTAAACCTGCCTTGTGCTTTGACTTGCTTTTTCAAGTTCTTTTCTTGCCTTTTCAATATCAAGAGCTTCCTGTTCCTTGTCGTTAGCATCTTTAAGAGCGTCAATCTTTTTCTGAATTGCATCAATTTCAGCTTTAAAAGCCTTTTCAGTTGCTTCCTTTTGTTTCTTGAGTTTCTTAATGCGCTCATCGTAAAGGTCAGAATAATCATCTTTCAGCTTCTTAATATAGGACTGCTCTTCTTCGGCAGCAGTCTTAGGTAATTCTGCAAGCTTATCAGAATATTTTACACGCTGTTCTTCAAGCTTTTTAAGGTCATCTTCGTGACCCTCAACACCACCCTGAACAATTTCATTGATACGACCGTCAATCTCATTAAGGATTTCCTGATAACCACTGCGAATATACTCAAACTTATCTTCAATGTGCATTTCAGAAGCATTATTTACGGCTTCATCAAGCACCATCCATTCAGCCTGAATATTATGCAGTGCTATATCCCAATCATCGCAAGCCTTGATAATACTCTGAATATTTTCAGTTGGCTTATCGGTTTCAAGGCTCTTTACGTCAGCATCGGAAACATCAACCTCGCTATCGACTTTAAGAATAATTCCCTTTGTGTCAGCTTTGAGAATATCATCAGAACCAACTAATGTATTAAGATAATCATTTAAAGTCTTTTCATCAAGAACTGTACCATCGGGGAGAATAGGTGTGTAGTGAACAGCTACATATTTACCGTGTTCTTCATCACCTTGCCATAAGAAGTCAAATGACGAATAAACAGTAGCAGTTTCACCGTCTTCAGCTTTATAACCAGCTTTACGCATTGTTTCAGCATTGACCTTTGGACGTTTGGTTAAATCAACATTTCCAAGCTGATATAACTCCTGCATTGTCTGATTTAATTCATTCAAATCATCAATATCTGACTGACTTACAAGGCTTGTGAGTTTGCCATCCATAGCCTTGTCAATATCATCTTCAAGACTTGAAATTCTGTCTTCAAAGTCATTCTGCTGTTCATCATAGAAATTATCAGCAAGCTGTTTACGTCCTTTGTAAACCTCTTCCTCGTATTTCCATAAATCATCCTGATAGTCGGCAAGTCCGTCATAAGCCGTATGAGCAGCAGACAAAAGCCAAGAATAATAATTCTCATCCTCTTTCATTTCGTCCATAATAATTTTGTGGTTTTTTTCAGCATATTCAGCTTCAAAATCAAGGACGGATTGAGGTTTTTCTGTTTTGTCACTACCAAATTCGGGCGCATCAAGACTTGAAACACTTCCGTTTATTTTGTCTATCAGTTCGGAAATAGCAGTAATATTTTCTCCACGTTTTGTAAGTTCAAGGGTAATTGCAGATATTCTATCTGTAATATCCTGTGTTTTATTTGGAACTTGATTTAACGCTTCGTATTCTTTTGTTAAATCAGCAATAGCATCCTTCTCTTCGTTTAACTGAGTTACAAGATCGGACTTTTCAGCTTCAAGATCAAGCTCAATGGCTTTCCTTTTCTGCTTATTAAGCTGTTCATAAGCCTGTTTATTGAGTGTAACGGCACCCGTTTCACTATCAACAACAAGAGCCTGTGCATATCCAGCATCAGTCAATTCTTGAATTGTGCTTGCTGAAAGCTGACCGTGCTTTTCCTGTTCTTCCAATGCAGATGTAAATGTTTTCTGTGCCTTGATGAAGTTTGAAGCAGATTTTGACAGATCGTCATAAGCCTTTTGCAGGTCTTCAAGTGACTTGGAAGCCTTTTCACTTGATTCAGCGGTTGTGTCAGCCACATCCTGTATTTCATCAGTAACGCTATCTTCAATGCCACGATAGGACTTTTCAAAGTCGGGCATCATATCAAACAAAACCTGTTCAATATCGAGTGAAAAAGCTGTACTGTCCTTTTTATCACCAAAACCGAGCGATTCAAGGAACTTATCTCTGAATTCTTTGTATGTGTCCTGCGTTACGTTATCAAAATTTATCCCGTTCTCGGTTTCAAAATAAAAAAGCTTAATTGCATTTGTGTATTTATTACCTGTTTCGTATATGTCCTTGATATCATCGGTAACAACTTTTTTATATGCTTTCTGCTTTGCCAGCAAGGAATTATAAAACTTTTCTTCAGCATCATTCAAACCTTTTGTGACCTTGATAGAGGTTATCTCATTAAGTATTTCGTTAAGGTTTTCATACTGTTCAAGCGTATTGCTTCCTTTAAGCTTTATCTGTGCTAAAGGATTATCCTTTGTGGGATTTGAAATGCTGAATTGTTTCAGAATATCATTGAAATTGTCAGAAAAATCGTTTAAAGCATCTTTAGTGACCTGCGTAACAACATTTGCTTGCGGAATAACAGCGTTTTCAGATGAATTATTTCTGCTTGTGAGCTTTTTCTTTGCATCTTCGTAACTATCTTTGTTTTCTGTCAGCCAAGTTTCAGCGGAATTTATACGATTTTTAGTTATCTCATCATCGAGCAAACCTAAACCCTTTTCACGTTCAAGATTTACTTTTTCAATTGCTTCTTTCTCAAAACCATAGGTTTCAATAAGGGTTTCTTTCCATTTATTAAGCTCTTCTGTTTTCTTGGAAACATCACTTTCGCTGTCAACAATATTTATATATTCCTGTCTAAGATTTGCAAGTGATGTCGCCTGTTCTTCGTACTTTTCAGCAGATTCAACTGCATTCTTTCTTGCTTCTTCCTGTTCACGCTGTACTTTCTGATATATTGAAACAAGGGCTGTAAATGCCATTGTCAAAACCATAACGGGGTTAGCAGCAATTGTAGCCCATAATGTCTTAAATGCCCCCGAAAGGTTGAATGTTGAAGCTGTAGCTGCGTTGTTTGCCTGTGTAATACCAAGTGTAGCAAGCTTTTGTTTGGCTTCAGCTTCAGATGTTCCATCAACGCTTAATGCTGTTATCATTTCGCTTTCAGTAAGGTTGCTGTTACTAAGCACAAGCTTTAACTGACTATCAGAAAGATTTGTTATAATTGCCTTTAATGCATCAAATTCCTGCTTTGTCAAGCTTGAATATCTGCCTACCATATCCATAGCAGTACTAACATTCTTTACATCGGTTATCATACCTGCAAAACCGTTTTTAGCTGATACAATACCCTTTGCAAGTGCATAGAATGTTGCTGATTTAATAGCTGTCTGTAATATTTGGTATTCGTCTGTAAACTTTACAAGTCCCGTTGTAGCATCGGTTATATCACCTATAAAACCATTTGGAATGAGGTTGTTCCATAATTCTTTAAGCGATGTGCTTAATGCTGCACTTTTAGCCTCAATTGATTCCATATAAACAGAATACTTCTTTGTTGCTGTACCAGCCGATTCAGCCGAAACCTCTGCAAGCTGCATAGCCTTATCATAATTTTCAATAAGTGAAATGAATGAATTCTTATGCATTGTTCCAGCAAATGTTTTAGCAATACTGTTCTTTTCAACGGAGTTAAATTCATTCCAATGCTCAGACAATTCTTTTATAATATCGTCAATATCTTTGAATTCACCCTTTGATGTACGAAGCTGAATACCAACATTTTTAAGCATTCTTTCAGTATCATTAAGTGATTCTGTTATATCTTCTGTTGTGCCGTCTTCAAGTTCTGCTTCATATTTACCGAGCTTAACATTATATACTCTTGAAAATATTGAATTAAGTGCTGTTGAAATTTCACTTTCTGCCTTGCCTGTTGTATCCTTTAATGTTGAAATATATCCACCCAACTTATCGATACTAAGTCCAGCAAGTTTAGCGTTTTGTGCTGATTTTGCAATTGCCGTTGAAAGTTTACCAGCAACGGTATTAGAAGCTGTATCAAGTGCTAAGAACTTTGAAACAACATTCTCCATTTCGTCAGCTTCATAGTTATATGCATTAGCTATTGTTACAAGTGATTCTGCTGAATCTTCAGTATCCATAAAGCCTGTCTTTGTAAGCATAATTGTATCTTTTAAAAGATAATTTACGTCTTCTACAGATTTACCAGTTCTTAAAAGTGTTTCCTGTGCCTTTTCAAGATCAGAAATATCAACATTGTAATTCAAACTTTTATCTGCAAGATCGGAGATCATTGTATTAACAGATTCTTTTGACTGCCCTGTAATTATCTGCAAATTTGTTGACATTTTGTCATACTCTTTAACAGCTTCCGTTGCTTCCTGTGCAGCCTGACGAATTGTATTTAAAGCTGTTTGAGCCGAAACCACAAGTCCGATATTATTAAGCGTTTTGTTAAGAGTATTTCCCAATGTTACCGTTTCACTACTTGTTGCTTTTACAGAATTTGTAAGTCCCGACATCTGCTTTTGTGCTGTTGCTGTATTTACATCTACATTCAAGGGCTGTGTCTGTATATTCGCAATAACCTGTTTGTACTGATCCTTTAATCCTTTCTTGCGAAGCTTTAAGTCAACATATAAATTTCTTTTCTGTGTATTAAGGGCTTTTATCTGATTTTGAATTTCACTAACAGATTTTCCCTTATCAAGTGTTGCTTGTAATTTAAGCTTTTTAAGCTGTTCTTCAATTTTCTTTATATCTTGATTAATTTGTGTTACAGACTTTAATTTATCAAGTTCTGCTGTAACTAATACTTTCAAATTGTTATCCATAATTTTTTATCCTTTCTTTTAAAATACATTGACATCGTTTATAAATAGTAGTATAATATTGGTAATATAATTAGTGAGGCGATATTTATGTTTATCTTGCGAACTACAAGTTTTGCTGAAGCACCATTCTTTTTTGTTAGATTACGTTGTCTCGAATGTGATAATGTTATCGAAATAAAAAATGATTACTTTGAAAAAATATCACCAAAATACGTTATCCTTAAAGAAGGTGTAAATGTCACCTGTGATCAATGCGGTTCTACTCAACCTGAAGACGAAAGATATTTACCACTTGAACCACAAACAATTAATATACCTATTCCTAAATGTCCTACTTGTGGTTCTACTAAAGTAGAGAAAATATCTACTGCTAAGAAAGCAGTAGGTTTCGCAATGGTAGGAGTTTTTAGTAGTAACTTAGGAAAGACAATGCATTGTAAACAATGTGGTTATAAATGGTAAATGCTATAGACTGTACTATATAAAGTACAGTCTATTTTTTTACTGCAATCATAATAACCACCCCCTTTCATACTTAATAAAATCAGAGTTTCATATTTTAAATCATTTGCAGATAATACTGAGCATTTTCACTTCCAATAACTACAGATTTAAGAGAAGGCATATCCACAATTATTGATACCTTTAGCATTTTACACATTATATCTTTATTATCAGTATCAATTATTTTTAAAACGGGAACACGATCAATCATTTCAACACTATAATCGAGTTTATGGATCCTAAAGGATGTTGCCAGTTCTTGATTTTCACAACATCTCACATAGCTACTTCTGTTAAATTGTTCTGTTTCGATCGTTTGAGTTACTATTACTGATTTACCTTTGAAATTCTGAAGTTTCTGTGGTATAGATTCATAAACCGCCTTAAATTTTTCTATATCTTCTTTGTTTGTGATAAAGGGAGTGTACCCATCCTGCATGAATATTCTTACTTCATATGTTATGTGACCCTTTAATTCAAAAAAGAATATGTACTCATTTTCATTGTCGGTTTTATGGTTTGTTCTTGAAATTATAATAACATCATTCAACCAAAAGGAAAGCAATGCCTGTCTGTTGTCATCGTTAAAATACACTATGCCTCTTTTTGAAACATAAAGACTTGCACAATGGATAACTTTGTTTGTACCGATTTTCTCAACTGTCAAGTGATCAATCTTTCCGCTATGTGCAAGCTTAATAAGTGTGCTTTTTTTCATCATTCCTGTATTCCTTCTTTCTATTTCCTTTTTTATGCAGTTCCATATGTTCAGCAAAAGTTACCCACATAAGATTATCTGCCCTGTTGTTCAAAGTGTTACAATCTATATGGTGTACTATTTTCTTATGCTTTGGATTATCAATAAATGTTTCAGCAACAAGCTTGTGAAGCCGTATGCTCTCTTTCTGACCTTTGCATTTAGTCAGCTTAACATATAAATAATCCATTCTATCTTTATATGGGCATAAATAAGGTTTCAGCAATCTTTTTTGATACAAACTAAATACTCTGCCATAGCTTGAAATAATATAATTTGGGAAGTCTCTGCATACCTTCCAAGCCTCACCTTCGATATAATCAATATAGCCATTATCCCGACAATTTAAATCCTTTTCTGTTATTATTTCGTTGTTCATAATTACGTTTTTGTTTATGTTGTGCTGTGTTTTTTATCATTTGAAATTCCTCCAATGATTTTGGTTTATGCTTTTTGACTACTCATTTTGTAACATCATTTGCTTGAACCGTTAATATAACCGCCCCCAATCTGCAATAAATTTGCGCCTGTGGATATTCTTCCAAACAACATAACTTAATTTCCTCACTTTCTTTTTTTACTTGCTGATTTCAATAAGTTTCTGAAGCGTTCTGCTCATAAACTCTCTAACATTAGTAATAGTATTATTACTAACATCTGCACCGCTAAAGATATTTCCAAGCGTTGTAAGGCTTATTCCTGCGTTTCTACAGAAATTTGTCTTAGGCATCTCTGTAATTTCAAGGAATTTCTTTATCTGTTCTGATAATTTCATACTATCACCTCCTCAATTTGTGATAATAAAAATAGGACGGCTATTGCTAACCGTCTTAAAGGTCACGCCGTTGACTTCATGCAGTTTTCAGCGTGATAACGCCTATGCAGTTTCAAACATAGGCGGTTGCGAATGGTGGTATTTAACATTCGCAATTAAAGAAACAAGGATGATCTTTGGAAATATGAAGAAAAGGTTTTGTATTTCTTGTTTCTATTTATCTATATGAAAAAACAATAGATTTTGCCATATTTTAAGCAACCCTACCAAAATTTTTATATTTGTGCTTAATTTTCTTGATATAGAACAATTCCTTGTCAGCAGAACGGCAATATATTTTCTTATCCAAGTCAGATACAAACAACTTTGCATTGCCTATCTGTACACAAAAGACTTGCTCAAATTTTATATCTCCGCAAGAACCGTTAAATGCAACTATGTCATTATTCTTGTTTTTAAATCCAAGCAAATGGAGACCGTCAGACCTATTTTTCAGACCCCATAACGTGAATTTTTGCTTTGCTTCCTTTCCAAGTATCATATCAAGAACATTATCAGCATCAAATTCATACTCTTTATATTTCTCCATAAAGCTATTATAATAGTATATTACTTTTTCCTTGCAGTAATCGAATAGCATATACCCTATAACGTTAAGTGTATCTGTATATTCATCAAGCTGTAACTGCGATTTGTTAAGAATATTTTGTTTCAAATCTTTGTTCCTGCTGCATATCTCAAATATAGTGTCCTCAGAAATAGTATTATAGTATCTATCGCTCTTAACTTCTTCGGGAATATAATCAATAAGTTGGTTTGCAAGAATAACCATACTATTTAACTGATATGTTGTTGCTCTGTGTATTACTATAAATATCGCCCCTTCGTTTTGCATCTTTATACTGTTTTCTCGTTATGTTCAAACCTTTCAGATCACTTGTACAATCGCACATTATCTTAAACAATTCATCTAATACAGATGAGTATTGCTGTTGCGAAATTTCTTTTCTATATTTAAGCTGATAGAATGATATCATTTCAATATCTTTCGGCAAGTCACAACAATCATCTTTAGAATAGTATCTGTACTTGTATTTACTTTTTATAAGGTCAATTACTTCTCTTTGTGTCGTTGCATTTGGTGAACACAAGTCCGTTACATTATAGTGCTTCAGTATATCCATAAGTTCTTTTATTTCACCTATATAGCCTTCGTTTTTTTCGCTGTAATCAAAATCAGGTATTTGACCTACAAATTTAAAATAAGAACACTCATCGCCTTCATCATCTGTATATATATCACTTATTGAATAAACCGAAACTCCAATAACATTATTCACATACTTCTTTAACTTGTATTTTAACAATCCACAAATTTCTTTAGATGAACTAAAATCAATATCTTTATCTCTAAAAATCCCTAATAGGATCATTATTGCATCTTTGCTAAAGTCATCTCGTGTACCAATATAGACTTGTTCAAAATATTTGCCTTGATTAATATGCACTCCACGTTGTTTGAACAATCTATATGTGTTATTTACAACCTTTGCAACACTTTCATCAGCAATAACAAAGTGTCCCTCGTTATAAATGTAACGCTTATACTGTACTTTATCAGTATATAAGTTATTGAATATATCTTTATTTCCATTGCGATATTCTGTGAAAATATCTATTAATTCCGTAATTATCACTTCCTTTTTATTATGGCTATTCAAGAAATTTTTCAAAAAACCTCAAAAATTACCACCTTGTTTTTAAAATTAAAACTCAGTATTCATCGGCATTTGAGGGGTATAAACCCTCAAAAATTACCACCATTGTATTACAAATGAATTATATCCTGTCAAGGATACTACCTTGGACAAAGATACTTTTGTAGATTTATAGTCTCTACCCCCCTAAATGGGTGTTTGCTTAATATATGGGTAATCACCCAAAAAGGGGGGTAAAATTACTTCACACTAAAACATTTTTATCATCTCATTAAGTTAATTCTTCTTGCGCAAGCAAGAAAATCGCAGTTTTGCGTAGCAAAGCTGCGCCTACTATTCAAGATACTATTTCAAAATCATTAGTGTTAATCAACTTTACAAGTTCATCGCAACAACTCTGTGAAATAAGTACAGACATATCCTTAATACCTTTTTTGATATCATCAACAGAAAGCTTATATGCTGATTTAAGAACCTGTTCAATGACATTTCTTTTCTGAATGGCTGTGTTAAATTCGTATATGTTGCTTTTGTTAAGAGAACCACTATGTTCAAACTTCTTTTTCAAATAAGCGTATCTACCGACTTGTTTATCTAATTTGGCGTATGACTGTAACAACATATCAAAATCAATCTTATGTTCCTGTATAGAAGATTTACACTTTTCATTGTAATCTTTCTTGTTCATTGTAATAGTCCTTTCTTTAGGCGTTACCCTCGCAAGCTTCGGGTAACGATTTTCGTTCTTGTTTGCACAAGAACGAAGAAATAATTTTTTGTTTTGTTAAAGTTTGTAGATTTATGTTCTCTACCCCCCTAAATGGGTGTTTGCTTAATATATGGGTAATCACCCAAAAAGGGGGGTAAAATTACTTTATTTCGTCAAGCTTTATTACTTTCCAAGCAGATTTATAATTCTTTTTAACTCCATCAACTATACGACTGGTTTCAAAACTTTCAATTCTATAGTTAAACTTGTTTTCCTTTAATGCAGCATTCAAACTGTCTAAGCTTTTTAATGATCGACCATTACTTGTTACGTCAATTTTTTTAATTAAAGGTTTTCTATCTGCTCTCGTCAGAAAAACTTGTTTTTGAGTAACTAAAAATTCCAAATACTGTTCCAACTCTACTTTCTTCCAGACAGCATAGCTCTTATTATAACCATTGCCAAAATGAAGCAAATCAGCAACATATCCAATGTATCCACCAGCTTCAAGCATTTGTGTAAACAAGCTAATATCAAGTTTGTATTTGTTGTATATCATCATGTTTACCTTTTTGGTGCAAGTATTTTTATTTCTTGCTGACATTGGATCATCGTAAATCAAAGCACTATTTCTGTTATCACGAGGATATTTGTTTAAAAAAGCTTGTGTATTGTTCTGTAAAAGATAATCCGCTTTCTGTAATGCTGTTAGTCTTACAGAACGCATTCCGTTTATTATTTTATTAGGCAGACTATGAATATACACATTCAAATAATCATCTTTGCCCTGACTTCTTTTTCTACCTAAACATTGTATTAAGGAACTGATATTTTTTACTTTTAATACAACGTTATGCAAATCCAAATCTATGATATTTGCCCCAGCATCAAAACAAGTAGTACAGAACAAAAACTGTTTTTCAAATCTTTCATTCTGAAGCATTTCATTGATTAGTGGTATATCCATATCGTCACCGTATTTTGATGAAGAACTTGTTCCACAAAGGAATAATGAAAATGATTTATATTTGTGGTATAGTTTGTTTGCTTCTTGTGCAGAATCAAGAAAGAATATTGCTTTTTCTTTATTCTTCAAGAAATAGTCTGCTAATCTCTCTGTATGTGCATCGTCATAATAGAATGTCAAACTTTTCAAATGAGAATAATTAGTAGGTAAAGAATAATTGTAAATTGATATTTTCTTTTTGCCAATACGGTTATCTATAATAGTTTTTAAATTGTCTCCAGTTGCCGACATAAAAATCTTTACTGCTGTATCACAACACATTATGGCATTAAATGAGATGTCCGTATAGCAGTTAAAACCCGAATCTTCCACAAAGTAATGAAATTCATCTGATACTATATAAGAATAGTCACTGAATGAATAGCTTCCGCTCTTTATAATTCGTGCTTCAACAGATTGATATGTTTTTATGTCAATTACATCTGTCTTGTTATCCTTTTCAATTTCCATTTGAAACTGATTTACACAGTTTGTCCTATGGATAAGCATAAGGATTTTTTTGTTCTGCTGTAAAGCTTTAGCATAGAGAATATTTTTTATAAAATAACTTTTTCCTGCACCACAGCCAGCAGAAATAAGTACAGTTTCACCGTTGTGCCAGTTATCTATTTCGTTTAATGAAATAATATCTGAAATATACCTTTTGTTCTCCACGGATGTCACCTCTATTCATTAAAGGCGATAACCGTTGTTAGAATACTGCTTTATTGCATTATCAAGCTTATCACTTGACATAAAGTAATATACTATTCTGCCATTGACATATTCATGCTGTTTGCAATAAATCAGTACAAATCCTTGTGTCATAAGCCAACCTGCAAGGTGAAGCTTGAATACTGGTGTATATTTCTTTGTATCTTTATAATCCTTGTCTTTGGTTATTGTTGTGGTCATAATGTGTTTATCCTTTCTAATATATTTTATTATCTGCTTGTAAAATTGTCATTAGGACTATCCCTTATACCCATTGTCATTGTCTCCTTATACATTATATATAGTATGATTTTATGTGCTTTAGCACAGTAAAGTGCATGCTAATAACAATTAGATTAACTTTATTATACATCAAATCAAAATTCATTTCATGCAAAATATTTGCGTTTTTTTGATTATTGCTTGTTTTTGAGTGATTTTAGATAAATCTCTTACTTTTCTATGTTTTGCACAAAATCAACAGCTCGCTTTTTGTAAATATTTCATAATTGTTTTTATTCTCAACTGTTACCGTTATGGTAACTGTTAAATATTATAGCAACTACCCTAAAGTGAGGGTGGTTGAAAGTAATCTAAAGTCGATCCCCCCAGTTCGGAGATATCGAGTTAGCTTCTCTTTGGGTGTGAGTGTGTCGGCGTTATCGACTATGTATTTTTCTTTGCGATAAGTATCTTTCGATCCAATACCTACTTTTGAAGCAACAATTTCTGAAACTTCACCATTATCAGCTTCCGTAGATTTCTTCGTAAGCTGAGGATTAACACCGCCCGTTGACGTTGCTTGTCTCTCTCTTGCCTTCACGCTTTCAATTTTTTCAAGCCTGCAGGGGTGAGTTTACTTTCAAAGGGTGTCACGAAACGTGACATCCTTACAGTTCTATTCAAAGGGATCGCTGTTTTACCGACCCCTTTATTTATGGGGTACGCATCTGATACCTCATCAATAAGATATTATTTCGGATAGACGAATTTCGTACATCTGACTAGGTGAATAACCTACCCATATTTTACCCTATATCTTATATATAGGGACTTAATATTTTGGGATTGAAAACATACCCCCTGTATGTAAATAAAGTATCTGAATGTGTAATTTTATATTATAGGGGTTTTTCTGGTTACTGATAGAAGAAAACGTTTCTTTATCAGTAACCACTAAAACCCCCTTGTACCACAAATGCAAATTTAATATACTTAATATCCATACCATTCAAAACGGATGATATGGAATTGTCTGTGTAATACCTTGATTTATGAGGTATCTCAATCCCCAAACAGGACTGAAATGTGTTTTAAACCGACAGCATCGGTTTTATCATCATCGTTTTAAACTCAATACCGAAACGGTATCAAGTTAGGTCTAGGGCGAACGATTTGTTCATCGTTATATCAACAGTAATGACTATTATTAGCTCTTTGTTCGGCGTTATATTTTTATTCCCGTGAGTGGAATGGAACTACTATACAAATCCGCACCAACTTAGTAGGCTTTGAAAATGTAAATACCCCCCTCAATATCATAATATGATACAAAGTATATTGTAAACATAATATCAAATAGCCATATAACTATGACATTCACAGAGCCTACTAGCAAACGATATAAGACGTTTTATATTTTATAGGCAAACTATACTACTAAACTTATAAAACGCCATACAATGCATTGTAATAGCTTATACGCTATGTTACATCATACAATAGCATAGTTTAAATAACAAAAAGGGTATTCACCGATTTAGCGAATACCCTTTTAATATTTTATGCTGTTGCAAGTCTTGGTGTAGCTGTTCCCTTGAATGTTTCACAACCATATTTATTTTTTATTTCATCAAGGGTCATATTTTTGTGACTTCTGCAAATATCTTCGTCTTTGTGCCAATACCAGCATCTTTTCTTGCTAGCCCATTTAAAGTTAAGATTCTTTATAATGTCCTTATATGAGAATGTGTTGCCCGTTAGCCAAATCCAACGACCGCAAAGGTCAATATTCAAGCCTTTACATATTATAAGCTTGTTTATTATCTCCATAAACTCTTTTGCTGTTTCGTTGGTTTCATTGCTTGATGTATATGTATTTGTTTTGTTGTCTGCTTCCTCGTGAATGTTCTTGAAATATTCAAAAGCTGTTTCATATTCTGCGTTGATCTGCTTCATTATCTCCGTTGTATCGTCCTTGTTTAAATCAGGGTGATATTTCATGCAAAGCTTGTGATATTCTCTTTTTACTGCTTCAACGCTTTTACATTCTTTAAACCACTTCATCATAATATCAAGACCTTTCGTTATTGAGCTTTATTGCTCTTTTGATTTATTTCTTGATATCATTATATCGCTTTAAAGTTACTTTGTCAATACAAAAACATACAAAATCATATACAAGCTTACAATCGCAGATATATGCAGTTTGCACAAATGCTTATTTGTCAGCTTATAAATATACAAATTAATATTCTTTGTTGGTTTCTCTATCAATAAAAGTAATTTTCACATCGCAATTCAAAGCGTTTGCAATATCCTCTAATTTATCAACGCCCATTTTATTTCTTGAAATAAGTCCGCCCAAGCTTGCCCTTGAAATATTAAGTTTTTCCGCAAGCTCTACTTGTTTTACATTTTTATCAATAAGGACTTTTTTTATATACTTATCCAGTTCCATTTTATTGCCTCCTATACATGTAAATTGATGTTTAAACAACAATGCAAGCGTACATT
>OHSO01000326.1_pt1 | contig 28640 bp, 23 predicted proteins | sample 1578651 | NCBI WGS metagenome assembly OHSO01 (sample SAMEA3879524, study PRJEB24766) | human gut metagenome | biome: human-associated habitat; feature: feces | place: USA | collected 1985/1987 | reverse complement strand
TGCCAAAAATAAAAAAATCAAATTTTTTTGAAAAAAGGGTTGACAAGTGCTGCTTATTATGCTATAATGATTAAGCAATCTCGTTGAGAGATAAATAAAAACATCGCGGAGTGGAGCAGCTCGGTAGCTCGTCGGGCTCATAACCCGAAGGTCGTTGGTTCAAATCCAGCCTCCGCAACCAACAAAAGCCTCGTAGGTACGTTACTTACGAGGTTTTATTTTTGCCGTAAATCCAGTGTATTTGCATTTTGACCCCAATTTTGACCCCAATAACCCATAAAACCAAATGCACTGCCTGCTTAAAATAATATAATCTCTATTTTTCGATTGATTATATTCTGCAAATGTGGTAAACTATTTTTAGCGTATAAACACAAATAGTGCATAACCTTTAACGTAAATACAGAAAATCAATCAAAATCAAGATGAGGTGACCATATATGCTGAATATTTATTTTGGCGATATGCCCGATGCTATCTATAATACAAGCGTTTATTTCAAGAATACCTATAAAGATAAGTGGATAACTTCGCCTATGGCTTGCGAGATTATCAAAGCAGTGGACAAGTCCGATGTGGTTTCCGCATCTTTGATAGAAAGCCCTGTGCTTGGCGCTATCGGTCCCGAGCAGCTTTCGGGCGGCGTTAAGACCTTGCTGCTGATAATGAACGACCATAACCACATTTTCAATGCGTCTACCTGCGGCGATAACTGTGCAGAGTGGATACTTAAAATTGCCGCTGACAAAAAGGTCGTTATCAATCTTCGCCACCTTATGGATTTCGGCAAAAATGAGTTCAAGATCAAGGTTCTCAATACAAACAAGATCGTCAAAAATATGGCTGAGCTTATAAACGAAGCCGGACAGTTTGTGTGAGGTGCTTATGAACGGAATACAGCATATCAAGGTATCAAACAGAGCGGCTCAGTATGAGTTTGATCTTTACAGAAATATTACAGTAGTTCGCGGAAACAGCGGAACTGGCAAGACAACGCTTTATAATATGATCGCAGAACATACACGGCTTGAAACTGACAGCGGTGTGAATCTTTCGTCTGCAAAGAAATGCGTTGCTTTGGTCGATCTCGACTGGGAAAATCAGCTAAAAAATACATCTGACAGTATCGTTTTTATCGATGAGGGCGCAAAGTATGTCACTTCAAAGGATTTTTCCGACGCAATAAAGCATACGGACAATTATTATGTTATCTTTAACCGTGAGGCAATGCATGATATCCCGTACAGCGCAGATGAGATATACGAGATAAAAACGAGCGGTAAATTCCACTCCTTTAAGAAAATGTACCCATCAAAGAGCGGTCATATATATTCGCTGGGAGCAAGCAAAAAGAAACCTGACTATAATGTGTTGCTTACCGAAGATTCACATTCGGGACTGCAGTTCTATGAAAATCTTATGAGTGGGAAAAATGTCCGCTGTGAAACCTCCGGGTCAAACTCTGCGATCTACAACTGGCTGAGCGGTCATTCAGGGGAGAAAGTTCTTGTAATTGCAGACGGGGCAGCGTTTGGTTCTGAAATGGATAGGGTAATGAAGCTCCAACAGCAATATCCCGACAGGATAATGGTATGTTTGCCCGAATCCTTTGAATGGCTTATACTTAAATCGGGACTTATTGGCAATGACAAGCTGAACATAAGCGAGATTCTTGAAAATGCAAGCATTTTCATTGACAGCAAGCTGTATTTCAGTTGGGAAAACTACTTTGAGTGGCTGCTTGTAAGCAGTACGGAGCATACTCACTTCCAATACACAAAAAGCAAGATCAATGACATCTATCTTATTGAGGAAAACAGCAGGAAGATCGTCAGCGAGATCGAGCAGGTCATAAAAAAATAAGAAAATCGTCCTATACGTTTTAAATTGCGTATAGGACGATTTTTACTTTGCAGGGCGTATCTTTTCCATGCTTGAACGGAGATGATCTTCGAGGACATGACCGTATTTGTTAAGCGTTGTGCTTGCCTGGGCGTGACCAAGTATCTTGGAAAGAACCAGTATATCCATGCCGTTTTCGACCGCTCTTGTGGCAAAGGTGTGGCGAAGAGTGTGAAAACCAACAGAAACGTCATTTGTTCCGAGTTGTATGGTCTTTTCTATTCCTGCGTATTTTACAATACGTTCAAAATTGTCGGCATAAGTGCGCTGGTCAAACGGCTGACCAAGCGGATTGGAAAACACAAATCCGTAGTCAGCATAGGCTATACCCGCATCGAACTTATCCTCTTTATTGTATTGCAGTTGCTTTTTTAGTATTTCAACAGCTTCGGGGATAAGTGGAATGTCACGAATGCTGGTATAGGTTTTAGGAGAGCTGCGCATAAGAACGGTTTTGTTTTCGTCGTTATCTCCGAAATATTCAGCATTTTTAGAGGTTATTCCGTCTTTGTATTCACGTTTCATACTGGAACGAACGTGTATAACGGGTGAATCTCCGTCAAGATGAAGATCTTCATTTTTTATGGCAAGCACTTCACCAACACGCATTCCGGTGTATAGGGCGAGGATAATAGGAATACCGTATCTGTCGTTGCTGGCAGCTTTGATAAGTGCAGATTGTTCTTCGGTTGTAAGAACACGCATCTCCTTTTTGACCTGTTTCGGCGTTTTAACAAGATCGGCAATGTTTCTGTTTATAAGCCCGTTGATACACGCCTGTTTCAATGCTGCGTGTATCATATTCTTGATATTAAGGACCGTTTTGGCAGAATTGCCGCCTTCCTTGCCATCAAGCCTCCCATTGGTTGATTTGTAATTTAGAAACTGCTGAAGTCTGTCAGGTTGAAGATCCTGGAGCTTCGTGTTGTGAAAATACGGAGCAATATGACCATTTATATAGGTCTTGTAGCTTGTATATGTCGATGGTTTGATGCCCGGCTTGGCGTAAATCTCGAGCCATTTCAGCATCCAGTTTGCAAAGGTTATGTTGTCCTTGTCGCAATATGTACCATTGTCAAGCTGATATTTTGTTTCGGTCAGCTTGCGGCGGACTTCTCTTTCCGTTGCGCCGTAAATAGAAATACGCTTTGGCTTGCCATTGTCCTGGTAACCGATGACCAAGCGAGCCTCATATCGGCCGTCTGAACGGCGCCGAATCCCTCCGGCACCGTTAGATGATTTCGATTTGCGAGGCTTCTTGGCAGGTGTTTTATCTTTTAATTTAATAATATCTGCCATAATTACCTCCTGTAAAGATCAAAAGCGCCCGCTGACTTATTAAGCCACTCAATGAGCTTGTCCTTCGGGACAATTTTGCGCTTGCCAATAGCAATGCAGGGAAAACCTTTGCTGCGGAAAAGTTCGTAGGCTTTGCTTTGGGATATACCCATTACTTTTGATAAGGTCTTTGCGTCGATTACGACGGGAACCTGGTCGAAACTTGTAAAAATGATGTTCTGATCCATAATTACACCTCCTTATGACTATAATATATATTTGAATTAAGCACGAATACAGTTTCACTCAATTTCAGAGAAACTGGTATCAATGTAGTCGGATTCATCGCTTTCATCGTCGTCAACCAAGACGATGTTGAACTCGTTGCCGAGGTGATAATCTACATCATCGCCAAGCTCGTTCATTAGTGCTTTCAATCCTGCGGCAGAAATTCCCGCTGGTTTTTTGCAGGAACGGATAAAGTCCGAAGCTTTCTCGATCGATGTTGTTGCAATGTTATAGGAATCCCCGAAAAAAACACTTTTGCGTTTTGCAATATTTTCGGGAGAATTATGTTCGCTGGGCGGCTTTGTAGGTTCGTTTTGAACGTTATTAACAGTAGGTGGGGAGACAGCAAACGGATTCTTTCTGACCGGTTCAGTATTATTAGCAAGGGATTGATCGTCATCGTAGTCGTTATAGTCATAATCATCGTATTGCTCCGAATAAGAAGACCACTCGTCCGCTGAGCTTGTGCCAAACGGGAAAGTATAGTAGAGATCGTCATTGATTTCGGTGCTCATTTGTGTACCTCCGTAACAGTTAAGGATTTCTTCATTTGTGACCTCAAGAAGATTGACGTCATCTACCGGGCGCTTGCCGCATGTTTTGGCGATAGGATTGATGCCATACTTCTTGCAGATAGCATTTATATAGCCTCTGAAGTCGTTGAGCTGCGGCTTCCATTGGCGGAACTTATTGCCCTTGCTGCTGACGCTGTTCATAACAACATGCGCATGTAAATGTTCTGTGTTTGTGTGAACAGCCCAGAATGACTGATTCCTATTGTAATGGCGAACAATGTCGGATACAACATTAAACGCCGTTTCAGCATCAATGGCATCATCGGGATTGAAGGAAACCACGTAGTGTTCGTACTGTTTTCCGACGGTTTTGCGATGTAGCTGCTTTGTAACAAGCATATCATTGTAAGGGTATTTGCTGTCGCAGCAATACCCACCGGAAAGCTCAGGGGTGGTTTTTTCTTTATCGCCAACATAAGCGAGAACTTTTTTGAGATCTGATGGATCAGCGTTCTTACCATTAATAAATTTAAGTATCAAACAATATCACCTTCTTCGTAATCGAATTCTTCAGAGTTGTCTTCGTCCTCGATGTCAACTTCTTCGACATTTTCGGTTATGTCGGGCTTGTTCTGTGGAAAGCTATCGATGAGCCCATCTATTTTGAAAATCAAGGTCTGAAGGTCATCAGAAAATTTGGGGGTAAGTCCCTTATTATCAAGACTGATGCGAAGAGTCATAAGCGCTTCGGCAATTTCAGGCCCTTCTTTAAGATTTACAACGTAAGAGTCCTCGACGGCAGTTACGATGTAATCGGTCAATGATAAGCCAGAGTTTTCGGCTTTTGTTGACCACAATCTCTTGGTTTCTTCGTCAATGCGAAGTGTAATTGTTGTATTTTTCTTCATTGTAATTCCTTTCCGGTCGTTCCAGCCGTAGACACAGGGAACGACCTATAAAAGTTTTTTGTAGTACTTGTGTTAATCTTGCACTCTGTCCATACAATTTAACTTAAGGCCAATAAAACCATTTAATGGGTCTGACCCGTTTAGTCTAAATTTTTTCTTTAAAACACCGGGAATAGAACTAACATAAGAGTTAATGTTTTCGTTGGTGTAAAGATAGGGGATAGCATTATCCGCACAGTACTTTTTAAATGCTGATATAAAGTCCTTGATATGAACCCTAGCATCAACGTCTATTGTGCAGCAATCTTCTATGAATGACTTGAGGGCCTGGTTGCTTTCCTTGTAGTTTTCAAAGTACTTGGCGCTTTCCGGATCTTCGGTGAAGATGTAATTGTTTTTTCTAAGCAGCATAAGATAATTGATTGCAGCTGAAAAAATTACATCTTTCTCGGCAAGCATTCTTGCTTCCAGGGTCAAATCCTTGGCCGCATCGGATATGCTGTTGGGAAAGTAAAGAATACACAGCCTGTTGAAGATTGCTTCATTGTTGCTGCTGTCGATTTTTTTTATTTCCGGAAGGCAATTTCCTGCAAAGAGAAGTTTGCAGCGACACTTAAAAGAAAAGGGGGCTACAAATTTCTGCTCTCCGTTCAATTTCTCACAGCTGCATATAGACTTAAAAATATCTGTGTTTCGGATTCCCGAGCCGCTTATTTCACGGTTAATGTTAACCCTTGAGTAGCGAAGCTCTCCAAGGTTAAATCTGTCGCCAAGTTTGTCGATGGGTATGTTGGTGGTATTATCTTCACCGACCACTTCTTCAACAAGGTTGAGCATTACAGATTTACCGCTATTGGAAGCGCCTACGAGAATGAAACATTTTTCTGCACCAGCCGCTGAAGATATAATGTACCCCAGCATTTCGAGCAGACGGACAGTCTTACAGCTATCGATATCATAGTTGAGGCTACTCCGTGCGAACTTCATAAATGCCTCGCACGTTGTATAATCAGCTTCGGGAAAATAATTGAAGCCAAGAGAATATGTGAAAAACTTCTTGGGATCATGCTCAGCGAACTGCCCGGTATCAAGATCAACAACGCCGTTTGCTACATTCAAATAGTTCTGACTGAGGTCTTTTTTACTGTCAAAATTGACCTGCAGGGCAGGATTCATTTTAAGCTTGCTAATGACGTTATTTATGAGGCTTGGCTTTATCGCTAATCTTTCTTTTGCAGGAATGAATCTCATAATGATATGCTTAAGGTGGATGTCGTCTACGCGAACATAGCATCCTGTAGATTTCTTGTACACATAAATAGTGTCTGCATCATTGAAAAACATTCTTGTTTCGCAGATAAATCCGTAAACGGATATTTCAGTTATCTTTCCTTCTATATATTTCATGACTATCACCTCCTTGCTCTAAAGATGACTTTTTGAATTGGAAAACAAAAAGCCAGCGAGGTTTTCCTCACTGGCAAAAATTATAACACTATATGGGGAATTTTAGAATCCCACTTAATTTCGGACTTTTTTTTGGGGGGGTTCACAAAAAATCAGCTAAATCTCTAAATTGCACAAAGTAATCTCTTTGAAATCAAAATTAATCTTAAAACCCACTTTATAAATAAAACTAATTGGAACATCATGGGGGAAAATTTCAAATTTATTTCTGAGCTCACAATCACGATTTCCTATGTGTATATTTAGATCACTTATTATGGCATTAATAATTTCATGTTCCCAAATACACATTGGAATTAATTTCTTTATGAGTAATTCATTTTTTTTAATTTTGAAATTATCGATTAATAGATCATTTATATAATTTACTACATAATCGTTAATTTTAGATGGGATAATAATATTTGTCGAATCCCACACTACATTAAGATACTTATAATACAGGTCTTCTATGGTATCACCAGATAAAATCATTTTTAACATTTCATCAATACTTCTTTCGTACTGAGTAATGGCAGCTCGTATTTCTTTTTTTCCACATTTCTCATAATAAAGATCCCAGATGAATTTTGAGGTAGCAAGTTGATTCTTGGATAATGATTCTAAACCTACTGACATTTCTTTTCTAATTCGTTTTTTATCTGAAGAACGATACCCGTAAAAAGAATTTTTTACATCTTGTTGTTTATCTATAAAGATATAGACCTGCATAATAACGATCAACAACTTCTCAGGTATTCCGTAGCCATAATCAAAAAAAGTATTTAAGTTTATTATTTCTAATGCTTTATCAATGGTTGCTACAGCTACACTATATTTATCAAATTCATAACTTGTTGGTTTGTTTTTTTCAAAAACTATTTTACTAAGTCTATTTTTGTGCTTAGTAAAATATGATTGAACATTTTGGCGTGGAATTAATGTGTTGGTTGCTAATTTTTGGAATATTCGGTTTTGCTTTGGAAGATTTTTGCTTTCAAATTCTACATTATATAAATCAATTATGTCATTTTGTCTGCCTAAATTTTCATGCTCAATCAGTTTTAGATAAAATTGTTCAAATATGCTATGTTGATGGCTTTTGATGGGGTTGTATGATTTGGACGTTTTGGGTAATTCTTCTATTCTATGCGTAAAACTGTTGATATCTAATTCTTCTGGATAAGATATGTATAACAATGCATAATGAACTAAATCTTCCATTTTTGATAACGTGGAAATCAATATACAGTTATATATTAACAAATCCTCAAAAGATACTTCGAGGGAAATACTTCGTTTCATTTGTGACATGAGATAACCATTGCGGGTTTCTACTGATGTATTGGCAACATTTTCAAGCGTAGGTTTGTTTAGCATAGAAAAAAGTCTGATATTGTTATCTTTTTCTAGCTTATAGATATAATATAATAGCTTACACTGACTAACCGTGTCATATTGGTCTATATCTATTCCCCATTTATATAATCTTCGTATCAAGCCGTCTTTTTCATGTGGATCATTTCCATATCTATTCCTTTCAAAATATCTTTTAACATTTCCGTTTTTAACTATATCTGTGTCAATATCAGTTTTTTCTATATACTCATACAGGCTATTTAGACTATAAGTTTTATCCGATTCTTTCGCACCTTTATATCCTAATGCATAAGGACCATAAACATTCTTATAAACCTCATCAGGAATGAAATATTTTTTTACAATATCTTCATATGTAAGAATAACATTGTACTTAAAACGATATTTCTTCATTTTATTCAATAGATATGTAGTATCTTTCTCGAAATTTGGATTATTAAAGTTAATATCGCCACATAGCTTATTTTTTTCGAACCATTCTTTGAGTTTATCGTCATTGAGTATTTGGCTTATATATTCTATTTCCATATAAATCCCTCCATGATAATTATACCATGTTTAACTTGCTTCTTCAATATAATCCTCACAAATAACTTTTTAATAGTTTGAACACATTTTCGCATTGTTAGCAAATCTTTATTAGGGATTTTTGTGTATTTGAACTTTTTTTCTAATGAAAAGAGTGGCTTAAGTCTAAAACTAGGCTGCTTTGGACTAAAAAATAGCAATTTTGTACTTGTTTTTCACAAATTGAATATCTCCCACAAAAATGTGTATATTAAAATAAGTCCAAACACTTGATTTTTAGTCTAAAATATGTTATGATTAGACTCAAAGGTGGAACATTAGACTTTAAAAGGGGAGAACCTATGCGTCAATTTGATTATAAAAAACTTTCCGAAAAGAAATGGTATAACGATATTCTTCTTATGTGCTCGAAGGTTCATGAATGTAAGGGAAGGCAGGAGCTTTTTGTGCGTCAGAAACCTGCACAGCTTGATCGTTTGATAGAAATTGCACGAATCCAAAGCACAGAGGCATCAAACCGCATTGAGGGCATTGTTACGACTGATACAAGAATAAAGCAGCTTGTAGCAGAAAAAACTGCTCCACGAAACAGAGATGAACGTGAGATCGTAGGATATAGGAATGTACTCAACACCATTCACGAAAGTCATGAATATATAAATCTTATCCCAAATCATATTTTGCAGCTTCACAGAGATCTGTTAAGACCGGCTCAGATCGGACATGCAGGCAGCTTTAAGAACGTGCAGAATTATATTAAGGAAACAAGAACAGACGGTACAGAATTCATTCGTTTTACGCCTCTCTCTCCGTCTGAAACGCCCGAAGCTGTTGAAAGAGCGTGCAGAAGTTTCTCTGAAACGCTTGCTTTGGAGATCGTAGATCCTTTAATACTTATCCCAGCGTTTATTACTGATTTTCTATGCATACATCCATTCAATGATGGAAACGGCAGAATGAGCAGACTTCTGACTTTACTGCTGCTCTATAAAAGCGGATATGAAGTCGGAAAGTATGTCAGCCTTGAAAAGCAAATCGAAAATACAAAGGATGTTTATTATAACGTCCTCCAGGATATCGACGTTGGCTGGCACGAAGAGCAAAACGATCCTACTCCTTTTATCCGATATACGCTTGAATTGCTGCTTGCTTGCTATACTGAGTTTGAGGATCGGGTAGGAATGATGGATACGTCGGGAGTGAAAAGCTCTGCGTATGATATAGTAAAATCCTATGTTGATGAAAAAATCGGTAAATTTACAAGTAGCGATGTTCTCACAAATTGTCCAAGTATCAGCAGGGCGTCTGTGTTCAATGCTTTGAAAAAAATGACTGAAAATGGGTACATTGATAAATATGGTGCTGGTAAACAGGCTTATTATGTCAAGCACTTAAAATAAACCGGAAGAAAAGAAGTTATTTAACATCAAAATTGCTTTGCTTTAATCTACTGCCACTTGTAATTTTTCAATGTCACCTTTATATATCAACTCTGTAAAGTTCCCTTTTTGATTTAATGGAACAAATACAACATTAACATCATCGCCGTTATCGCATAGCAGGATTTTGGAGATGGTTTTTTCGTAGTTGTCTATTATTGCTGGTTCAAATGAAAAAACAATAGGTATCTTTATTTCATTTCCAAATAAATTAAACGTCATAAAAGATATATGTGTCATACGAGAAGATTGGTTGCCAAGATTATTTATTTTATGTTTTAATTGATCTGAAATAGTTAATTTGCATTCAAATCTTGTCCAATGTCCAGAAATACTACCATCAATAAGGCTGCATAAATGTTCAATGACATTATGATCTTCAGCAGATATTTTTGTGGGAATTGTAATCTTTATATTGAAGTATTTCTCTATTTTTATTATGGATTCGAGAAAAGCTATTTTTTGATCTAAATACTCAATATCAATTTTATCTATCTTTCCGGAAACTAATATTTGATTTGTCTCACATATTTTTAATGAGAAAAAATCTCCATGATAAATTTGCTTTAAAAATTTAAAGCATTTTAATTGATCGTTATTATTGTCTGATGTCATTGTTATCATGTAATTTGCTCTGCAATTATATGGAAATATTTCTATTCTTATTATGCATGGGAAATTCTTCTGTTCCTCATTTGTAACAATTATTGTATCGTCATCAAGTATTTCCTTAGTCCGTAAAAGTAAATATGGAACAATAATATTATTTTCAACAGTAACATAGCAGGAGAAAGCGGGTGGAAACTCCTGCGGCTTTAAAACTATCCACTTTCCTTGTATTTTTTCAGCAATATTCTGTATAGGATCCTCTTCTGCGCCAAGATACTGTTTTGCTGCTTCGATATTTACATATAATGGTTGTTGATGACGATATGCTTGATTTAAAATATTATTATCTAATGCAGAAAATTTTTGTTGTCCAAGTCTAATTGAAGAAGATTTTATTTTAATATTTTGTGGAAACTGTATTGGTGAATTTTAGGTTAATGGCTTGCTAAAAAGTTCATTATCATCTGTTAAGCCATAACCATAATCAGGGTATAATGCAATTTGGGGCGGCTTTTTGTATAGCATTAATTTTCATAGTCAAAACTATGATAATATGTTTAAAATGTGATAAAAAGCTGAAATTTTCCTGCGGCATTGACACGGAACATCGATAATGCTATAATATTTTCATTGAACACTTGTTAAGTGAAGAAAAGAGGTGCTTTATGGCAGGTTCAAGAAGCGAAAAAGCCGCCGAAACTCGCCGAAAGCTTATCGAAACGGCTAAGAAGTCCTTTGCCGAAAACGGATACAATGGCACTTCGGTCAGAGATATCAGCAAAAGCATCGGCGTTTCGGAGAGCCTTTTGTATCACTACTTTCCCAACGGAAAACGTGAACTGCTTTCCGAGATACTGATAACGGAGCTTGATGACTTTCGGAAAAACGTTCCCGATAATGATGTTTTTGATATTTTTGACGGTTTGTCTATTGAGGATTCACTCAAAAGTATTTATACCCGACTTTCGGGATTTATAAACGAACATATCGACCTTATCCGCATAGTAATACTTGAAAAGGAAGTCCGTGATTTTATCCGAACAGAGGATATGAACCGATATCTTGACGGGCTTGAAAATTTTCTCTGCGAGCTTCTCCGGAACCGTATGGATAAAGGCGAGATACACGATGTTGACTGCCGTGCCGCCGCTATGGTGATGCGTTCGATGCTGCTCAATATGGTACTTCTCAGCATTCTCGGAATAACCTGCTCCGAGCAGGATTCGGAAGAAAAAGGCAGAGAGGTCTTTTTGAAGATCTTAAATATAAGAAAGGAAGAAAGCAACTAATGCTCCAACTTAAGAACATTGTAAAACAATACGGCGAGGGTGACAATGCTGTAAAAGCGCTCGGCGGCGTAAGCATTTCATTCCGTGAGAACGAGTTCGTTTCGATACTCGGACATTCTGGCTGCGGCAAAACTACGCTGCTCAACATCATCGGCGGACTTGACCATTATACCTCGGGCGACCTTGTTATCAACGGCATTTCCACCAAGAATTACAAGGACAGAGATTGGGACGCTTACCGCAACCACACAATAGGCTTTATCTTTCAGAGCTACAACCTTATCCCCCACCAGACCGTTCTTGCGAATGTTGAGCTTGCACTGACGATATCGGGCGTTTCAAAGTCCGAACGCCGAAGAAGAGCAATTGAAGCACTCGAAAAGGTAGGTCTTGGCAATCAGATACATAAGAAACCGAATCAGATGTCGGGCGGTCAGATGCAGCGTGTCGCTATTGCCCGTGCGCTCATCAACAACCCCGATATCCTCCTCGCAGACGAACCTACAGGCGCACTCGACAGCGAAACCTCCATTCAGGTAATGGAGCTTCTCAAAGAGATCGCAAAGGATAAGCTCGTCATAATGGTAACGCATAACCCCGAACTTGCCGAAAAATATTCAACACGAATAGTCCGCATAAAGGACGGACTTCTCACAGATGACAGCGACCCGTTTGATCCCGAACAGGCTGACGCTCCCACTGAAGCAAAGAAAAAGCGTGTTTCAATGTCGTTCCTCACGGCGATATCGCTTTCGCTCAACAACCTGCTCACGAAAAAGGGCAGAACTATACTTACCGCCTTTGCAGGTTCGATCGGAATTATCGGCATTGCCCTTATCCTCTCGCTTTCAACGGGCATCAACGATTATATAAACGAGATACAGGAGGCAACACTTTCCTCCTACCCTATCCAGATCTTTGAGGAAACCGCAGACACCGCCGCACTTATGAATACGATGATGCAGAATTCACCGAACAAAAGCAGCGGCGGCGAAGAAACCAAGCTTGAAAATGTCGTTCACGGAAATACAGCTGTATACGAAATTTTCAATTCGCTCAATTCCTCCGCAAAGCAGAAAAACGATATGCCTGCGATAAAGAATTTCCTTGATAATGATGAAACAATTAAGGAAAATGCAAGTTCCGTTTCGTACAGCTATGACATTCAGATGCCCATCTTCACAAAAGACCCGTCGGGCAGGATCGTGAAATCGGACTTCTCCGAAACGTTCCGGTCAACTATGGGTGTTGATATGAACGCATCTGCCGCTTCAAGCGCAATGATGAGTATGTCGCCTATGGGAAACATCGAGGTCTGGCAGGAAATGCTCCCCGGCGAAAACGACAGTGACGTAAATGAGATCATCAAGAACCAGTACGACCTCGTTTACGGCAGCTGGCCCGAAAATTACAACGATGTCGTAGTTATCCTTTCAAAGCAGAATGAAATACCCGATATCATAATGTACACACTTGGCTTCAAGGATCAGGAAAAGCTCCCCGAGATTATGAACGCCGCAATGACGGGTGGTATCATCGACGATTACGGCGTTACCGACTGGACTTTTGACGAAGTTATGAGCAAGGATTACAAGCTCATTCTCCCCTGCGAATATTATCAGAAGAACGAGAGCGGCACAGGCTATGTTGACCTCACCGGTACCGACACGGGACTTGAATATATCTACAGCGCAGAAGATATTGGCATACCGCTCCATATCTGCGGCTTTATCCGTCCTAACGAAGATTCCACGGCCGCTATGCTCACGGGCTATATCGGCTACACAAAGGCTCTCACCGACTATGTTATCGACACAACAAATTCAAGTGATATCGTAGCGGAACAGCAGAACGATGAAAGCACCGATATCCTTTCGGGCGACCCGTTCAAGACCGATGATTACGTTCCCCTTTCCGATGAAGAAAAGTCAGAAAAAGCTAAGGCTTATATTGAAAACCTGAGCGCATCGGACAAGGCTAACGTTTTCCGCTTCGTTATGTCACAGCCCAGTGAGGACGATATGAACGCTTATGCCGACCGGTTTCTCGCAAATGTCACAAGAGAACAGATAGAAGAGCAGATGGCAGGTCAGTACGCCGAGGAAATGGGCGTTGGATCCGCTGACAGCGTTAAGAGCTATATTAAGCAGATGAGCGATGACGAGCTTTTCTCTTTCGTCCGTGAAAGCGTAAAGGAACAGTATGCACAGCAGTACGCCGAGCAGGTCGAGCAGCAGTTCTCCGCAATGACCGCCGACCAGATCGCAGCAACAATGTCCGTTACTCCTCTCACCGATGCGCAGTACGCCGCAATTTTTGACGAATACACTCCCGAACAGTTCTCCGACAGAACATACGATGACGTAATGGATATCCTCGGCAAGGCAGATTTTGACGAGCCGTCCACTATCAATATCTATGCAAAGTCCTTCGAGGAAAAAGACCGCATCTCCGACCGCATCAGCGATTACAACGACAGCGCCGCAGAGGAAGATCAGATACATTATACCGACTATGTTGCTCTGCTTATGTCCTCAATAACAAATATCATCAGCGGAATTTCGTATGTCCTCATCGCATTCGTGGCAATTTCGCTCGTCGTTTCCTCAATTATGATAGGCATCATCACATATATCTCCGTGCTTGAAAGAACAAGGGAAATAGGTATCCTCCGTGCGATAGGCGCATCAAAGCACGATGTTTCGACCGTGTTCAATGCAGAAACATTGCTCGTCGGACTTACCTCGGGACTGATCGGCGTAGCTATCTCGGCACTTGCGCTTATCCCGATAAATGCTATCATATACAATCTTACGAACATTGAGGGATTTAAAGCAGTCCTGCCCATACCTGCGGCTGTCATACTTGTAGTGATAAGTATGATACTCACGCTTATTGCAGGTATTATCCCGTCAAGAGTTGCATCGAAGAAAGACCCTGTTGAGGCACTGAGAACTGAATAATGCGTAATGCGTAATTATTTGCATAACTCAACTTTGTTTTGGAGTTGCGAAGCCAACTAAAGTTTACGTTAATTCTGAAAGAATTTCGCTCTGTTTAAAGGGTGGTGGGTGTCCAGAGGGCAAAGCCCTTGGTCGCTTTCGCAAGAGCGAAACACTCTAAACTACGGCTAAAGATTCTGTTGCAACAGCGTAATCAATAATAGTTAAAAAGGCGCAATTCACATCAAAAAGGTAAAACAAAACGTGAAAAATCGGTCTGTAAGCCTATAAAATGTGAATTGCGCCATTCTATTTTTCCCCAAAATCTATCCTTGAAGCAAAATACACGAACGAAGTGAGTGAATTTTCACTTCAACGTAATATGAACGGTTATACAAAAATGGTCGGATATGAAATCCGCATTAATACTAAACACCAATAAAATACAGGAAAAAATCTGCGCCGAAATCACATATATTCAGGATTGTCGGCTTGATTTTTTCCAAATTTTAAATGGTGTTTAGTATAAAGTTTACGTTAATTTGTGCAATTTCTTTCAATAATACGTTTTTTTGACAAATCAGCCGCCCCAAATTGGAGCGGCTGAATTTTATCTGGTATGGAATTCATAGGATTCAGAGAGGAAACCCTCAATGTCGGTCTTGCCGATAGTATCAACGGCGGAAATTTTTATCCAGTATTTGCGTTCGGGGTGAAGTCCCGTTATCGTGCAGTTTTCCGTTGTGACCTTAGCGTATTCCTCATATTTTTTGAGGAGCGGATTGTAGAGATATACCTTGTAGTAGTCCGTTCCGTTGACCCAGTTCCACGTTAAATCCATTTTGTTCCTGCCGCGCGAAGCGATAACCGCTGTCGGGGCGGAAAGGCGGTATTTATACTTTACCTTGTTTTTCTTTGCGTAGCGTTCGGCATCGCTGCCCTGTTCTACTACAAGGGTGATCCTGCAGGGAGTTATCGTCTTGAATGATTTCACGAATTCGCCGCTGCTGTAGGTGTAGTAGGGTGCTTTCACAGCCTTTTTGCCGGTCGAAAGGTAAAACTGCGGCTCATCTTTGGAAAGGTCTGCGCAGAAACCGAAAGCATATCTGTCAACGGTCGCATCGGCAGGTATCGAAACAGCTTCAAGCCTCGGGCAGTTGTAGAAAGCGTCTGCAATGAAGCCGATGCTGTTCGGGAATCTCACAGTTTTGAGCGAAAGGCAGTTGCCGAATGCACCGCCGCCTATCTGACCGACTTCCGATCCGCTTTTCGTGAAGGTAATGCTTTGCAGCGAACGGCAGCAGAAGAAAGCATAGTCCATAATTCCGCCGTAAGGGTATCTTCCGTAGGTTTCATTCGTGCAGATATCTCCGCGGAAAATTACCTTTTTAAGGCTTATGCAGCCGAAAAATGCGCTCTCGCCGATATAGTCAAGGTTGCCCTTTACATCGAGCGTTTTAAGGTTTGAGCAGCCCGTGAAAGCTCTGTCGCCGATGCCGCCGAAGCAGGTCTTGGGTATCGTAACAGAGGTTATTTTCTGATTGTCACGGAAAGCATCATCGGCAATGTAGACAGCATCGGCAGGGATCGTTACCGCACCGCCCGAGCCTTTGTATTTTTTTACAAAAATGTCACCGCTTCTGTCCTGAGCAAGAACGAAACCGCCCTTTACGGTGTATTCCGAATCGGCTATTTCTTTTGAGTTGGAGAGTGCGAAAACGTTCACCGCCGAAAGCTGCATACAGCTGAGTGACATAACGACAGCAAGCGCAATATTTATTAATCTTTTAAACTTCAAGAGTATTACCCCATTTCATTCAGATAAGCTTTATTTGTCCGTACTTCCGAAACCACCGGTGCGTGTGCCGTCCGAAGAGTCATCGTCGGTTATGCCGAACGGGAGGAATATTCCCTGAGCGAAGCCTTTTCCCTCGTCAACATCGGCAATGCTGAAGTCCTTTGAATCGTTGGTTATCTTTATTTTGATGTGCCCCTCGTTGTCGGCGCCGAAGTAGTCGCTGTCGATGATGCCGACAGTGTTGTCAAGCTGAATCCGATGCTTGAAGCCAAGACTGCTTCGTGGAAATATCGCAAGCACCCAGCCCTGCGTTATCTCGGCTCTTATTCCCGTCGGGATAAGGAGAGTTTCATCGGGGTTAAGGGTTATTGCAACGGGGAGAAAGAAATCATAGCCTGCCGAGCCTGCGGTAGCTCTTTTCGGCAGCCTGATATGGTCGTATATCTCACGAACGACTGCCTCGTCATCTTCGGGATAGACAGCCTGCCAGTCACCGAGGAATTGTTCAAACGAAACCTTATAAAATTTTGCGACTTTTTCTATAGACATAAAAAATCCTCCGAAATATCATATATTATCATTATACAATATTCGGAGGATTTCGTCAACACTTTGGCAATAAATTAAAGCATATTTTTGATGCTTTCGCTGATTTTTCCCGCAACGTAAGGATTGTTCATCGTGTAAAGGTGAATACCGTCAACGCCGCTTGAAATAAGGTCAACTATCTGGTCGATAGCATAGGCAATTCCTGCATCGCGGAGAGCTTCGGGGTTGTTTTCGTATCTCTGCATAGTCTTGGAGAACTTTGCTGGAAGGCTTGCGCCGCACATCGAAACCATTCGCTGTATCTGCTTTGCATTTGTAACGGGCATAATTCCTGCTTCGATAGGAACGTTCACTCCTGCGGCTCTTGCTTTTTCAAGGAAGTTGAAAAATACGGAGTTGTCGAAGAAAAGCTGCGACATAAGATGCTCTGCGCCCGCTTCTATCTTTATTTTAAGATTTTCGATATCCTTGTCAAGATTTTCCGCTTCAATATGACATTCGGGGTAGCAAGCTCCCGAAACGTGAAAATCACCGTTTTCCTTTATAAAGCGTGTGAGGTCGCTCGCATACTCAAAGTCGTGCAGACGGGGGATATCGGGGTTGATGTCACCGCGGAGAGCAAGGATATTTTCAACGCTGCGTTCTTTGAGCTGTTTAAGGCGTTCGAGGATAAGCTCCCTGTCGCTGTAAACGCAGGTGAGGTGAGCCGCCGAGGTTATGCCGAGTTCATTCTGAATGTATGAAGCGATATCACAGGTCATTGTGTCCGCGCTCGTTCCTCTTGCGCCGTATGTAACGCTGATAAAGTCGGGAGAGAGCTTTTTAAGCTCGTCCAGTGTATGGTAAATGGATTCGATAGGAGTAGTGTTTTTCGGGGGAAATACCTCGAATGAGAATACGGTCTTTCCCTTTCCGAACAGTTCGGGTATCTTCATTGGCAGTTTTGTCCTTTCATTACTTTATATAAAATCCGTCATCACGGCTCGTTCTGAACGGTGCAAGCGGAAGTCCGTTCTTCGAGAAAACGGTGACTTCCCCGTAGTTCACCCAGCAGTAACGGGCATATTTCGGCTCGCTGACTTCGCAGCTTGAAAGAATGATCTTTTCGCCGTCAAATTCGGCATTTGCGGAGTGATAAACCTTGTCCATGCCTGCGATCTCAAAGCCTTTGACCTCGCCCTTTACATCAAAACCGCTCTCGGCATGGTCAAAGCTCAAAACAGCTTTTCCGTCAGCGAAAAGAGCCGAGCGGAAAATTGCGCCGTAAGCCTTTTCGGGAGAGAGCTTATTGTAAACATGGCAAAGTGCCTGAAGTTCAAGGCGTTCGCCGACGGGCTTCTTGTCGAGGGGGTGAATGTTGCCGTATTCGCCGCAGTCGAGAGCAACCGCAATGCCCGTGTTCGCCGTTGTTCGATGAACACGCATCTGCGCCTCACGGATAAGACACCAGTGCTTTCTGTCCTCTTCGCCGCGGTTGATATGCATCGGGAGCTGAACGAAAATGAACGGCAGAGTATCATCGTTCCAGTCGCTTCTCCACTGCTCGATGAGCATTTTCAGCAGCTTGCAGTACATATTCGGCTTGTGGTCGTCGCTTTCGCCCTGATAATAGATAAAGCCTGCGAGAGTGTATGGGCATACCCGCTTTAACATAGTTTCGTAAACGCCGCCTGCACGGAACGGGGACTTCGGACCGAGCGGCTCGGGGTAGCGGCAGGGACCCGCGAATTTGAGTGCATCGTCCCATTCGCCCTCGGGGTTCTTGGCGTAAAATTCGTTTATTTTCGGCTGCCACTGCTCAACGTAAGCGTTGTAATCGTCAAGCTCTGTGCAGTATTCCTCAAAAGTTTTTCCGTCCATAGCGGCATCGTATTCGTCAACGTAAGACTTTGTATCGACATCAGAGCAGAGCAGTTCCTTTGACATCCAAGCCGAAGCGGAAGTTCCGCCCCAGTTGCAGCCTATAACGCCGACTGTCACGCCGAGGTCCTCGGAAAGCTTTTTGGCGAAATAGTAGCCGACTGCGGACCATGCGGCGGAGTTGTCCTTTGATGCCCTTGCCCAGCCGCCGTTGCGCTCGTCAGCATAGAAAAATTCATCAATATAGGAATTCTTTTTGGTATAGTAGAAGCGAACGTTCACGCCGTCCGTCTGTTCGAGGACTTTTTTTCCGTCGAGCGAGTTCTGAAGCTCAAGCTCCATATTCGACTGACCGCCTGCGAGCCAGACTTCACCGAGCATAACATCGGTAAAGACGATTTTTTCATCACCCGAGGAAACCGTCATCTCGTAAGGTCCGCCTGCCTCCATTGCAGGGAGAACAGCCGTCCAGCGGTGATTTTTTGTCACAGCCTCGGCAGTCTTGCCGTTCAGTGAAACGGTAACCTTCATTCCGTCATAAGCCATACCCCACACGGTTATATTTTTATTTCTTTGAAGAACCATTGAATCGGAAAACACAGGTGCGCAGGATAAGATACCCATACACAAACCTCCTTAGTTTGAGAATATCATGTACATTTTACTTTATTATCATAAAAAAATCAAGCAATAAATGTTAATATTATAGGTGACCTCTGAAAGTACAGGAGTAATATTCAAAAAATCAGGTTCATAAACTTGTTGGGTGGAGATCCAAAGATGTTTTGGGCTTATTGGGTATGATAAAATGTCCTGCTTTTTACAGAAAGTTGTAATTAGTACAGAAATTTGTGAAATAAGCTAATATGTCAACGAAAACGTATTCGTAAATTGTACATATTGCACATAAAATTATAAATATTTTATGAATTTAGATTCTTGAAAATATTATGGTAAAGTGTTATAATTGTTTAAAACAGTAAAGCGAAAAATTTGACTGTACCCGAACATCAGGGAGGTGGTATCATGACAGAGTATAAAGGCAAATGCGTATTTAAAGGAATAACAGTGGGAAAGATAAAGGTCTACGTCCGATCGGGCGTTCCTGTCGAGTGCCGCCTTGTCGATGATACCGAAGCCGAGATGAAACGCTTTTGCGATGCGCGGGAAATAGCTTCAAAGCAGCTCGAAGAACTGTACAACATCGCTCTTGCGCAGGTCGGCGGCGAGGACGCGGCGATCTTTATGATACATACGATGATGATGGAGGATTTCAGCTATCAAAGCTCCATCGAGCATCTTATCACGGACAGCGGCTTCAATGCCGAATATGCGGTTTCCGTAACGGGAAAAAGCTTCTACGATATGTTCAGAAGCATGGACGATCCTTATATGCAGGCTCGTTCCGAGGATATAAACGACATAACGAACCGACTTCTCGATATCCTCAGCGGAAACAAGGAGGAGGACATCAAAGCCGATGAACCGACAGTGATACTTGCCGAAGAGCTTTCGCCGAGCGAAATAATGCGCTTCTCGGGCGGAAATACGGTCGCATTCGCAACGGTCGGCGGCTCTGCAAGTTCGCATACGGCTATCCTCGCCCGTGCAATGAAAATGCCCGCCGTAGTCGGCACGGATATAAGCATCACTCCCGACCTTAACGGAAAGACTGCACTTATCGACAGCTATGACGGTGTTATCTATATCGACCCCGATGAGGAATTCATCGCTTCCGTATTCAAAAAGAAGAAAAAGGAAGAAGAAAAATATGCTTGGCTGCTTGAATACAAGGGCAGAGAAAACATCACCGCAGACGGAAGAAAGATCAGCATTTATGCCAATGTCGGCAGCCTTGCCCAGATCGATGATGCCATTGAGAACGACGCAGGCGGCATCGGACTTCTCCGAAGCGAGTTCATATATCTTTCCAAAGACAGCTTCCCGACCGAGGACGAACTTTTCAGCGTATATAAAACAGCCGCAGAAAAAATGCAGGGCAAGGAGGTCGTTATCCGTGCGCTCGATGTCGGCGCGGACAGACGAATGGCTTATTACGGCTTGCCGCATGAGAATAATCCCGCACTCGGCTGCCGTGGAATACGCTTCCTGCTCAACCGTCCCGATATTTTCAGAACGCAGCTTCGTGCGATATACCGAGCAGCAGCCTACGGAAATGTTTCCGTCCTGTATCCAATGGTATCAACGCTCGTCGATGCAGGACGAATACGGCGGTTCAATGACGAAACGGTCAGCGAGCTTCGCCGGGAGGGCGTAAAAATAGGCGAAGTAAGGCAAGGGATACTTGTCGAAACGCCGTCAGCGGTCATTATCAGCGACCTGCTTGCAAGGGAAACAGACTTCCTCAGCATAGGTACGAACGACCTTGCACAGTATTCAATGGTAATGGATCGTGAGAACGCTGCGATGAACGAGTTCTTTGACCCTGTTAATATCTCACTTTTCCGAATGATAAAAATGGTCATCGACAATGCCCACCGATACAAAAGGAAAGCGGCGATATGCGGCGAAATTGCGGCAGATCTTTCACTTGTGCCGATATTCCTTGCAATGGGCATAGACGAGCTTTCGGTAACGCCGTCCGAAGTCCTTCCGCTCCGTAAGACGGTATGCACGACCGATGTCAGCGTTATCTCACAGAATGAGCTTTACAGCTTATGGGAGTAACTCAATGCGTAATGCGTAATTCGTAATTCGTAATTATTGATGTACTGCTTATGGCGCTGCATAATAAAAAACAGCACATATCACTTGATTTTGTGATATGTGCTGTTTTCTTTTAAAGCCTAATTGAACGAAAGACGCAAATAATTACGCATTACGAATTAAGCATTACGCATTAAATAAGCGACTAAGCCGATAAGCCGGGTTTTGTCGTGTGCGGAAATCTATCTGGGTGAGTCGTCGCCGAAACACTCGAGCCGTCGTTGCAATACGCCTGCCGAGCAGACAATAACGTATTGGTCCAAAAAGACGTTGCATCGGATAGGGTTTACATAGAAGTATAATCACTTATACTCTGGTGAGCTCTTACCTCGCCTTTCCACCCTTACCGAGGTTTCCCCCGGCGGTATATCTCTGTTGCACTTTCCCTAAGGTCGCCCTCGGCTGCCGTTAACAGCTATCCTGCTCTGTGATGCCCGGACTTTCCTAACCCCGAAACGCTGATAAGGCGCTCCGGGGTTCAACCGCATAGCTTACTCGCAGATAAGATTATAGCACGGCAAAAGGCTTTTGTCAAGCTTTTGCCGTGCTAAAAATCACTGTTCGCTGTAGTTCTTTAACATTGCATCAAGAATTTCGGGGTAGTAGATCTTTTTGCCGACTCTGTCAATAAGACCGAAGTTTTCGGTTCCTACCTTTGTTCCGCCGTTGTCCCACCATATACAGGGAATGCCTGCTTCTGCGGCTTTCTTTGTGTAATCATCTGCCCAGCGAACTCTGTCTTCGAGGTTGTCCTTGTTCGTTGCGCCGAATTCGCCGATAACAACGCCTACACCATTATCTATATATGTAGATTTGAGGCTGTCGATAAAGCTGAGGTCGCCGATCTTTGAGCCGTCCCAGTTCTTGTAGCCTGTGGCGTTCATCGCAAAATCATAAGGAGAATATGCATGAACGGAAACGATAAGACGGTTTGCAGGGTCAGTCGGGAGTGTGAATGACTTGTGCATTGCTGTCCAAGCGTCGGCTCTGTTGCTCGGTACCATGAGGTAACGTGTTTCGTTGAAACCGCCTGCGGCTCTTACCGTGTCAACGAAGTCCTGATCGAGCTTTGAAATAGTTTCGATAGAATCGATGCCGTCCTCGTCGTTGTCGGCGAACCACCACTCCTTGCTGGTGTTTGCAAGTCTTGGTTCGTTCATACCCTCGAATACGAGCTGTTCGTCATAGTTTGCAAAACGCTCTGCGATCTGCTTCCAGATAGTTGTGAGGTACTTTGAAGCGTTTTCATAATTTTCAGAAGTAGGGTAATACTTGTCGTTGTCGTGATGAGAATTGATGATAACGTAAAGTCCGTCATCGATAGCATAGTCAACGACTTCATTTACACGGTTCATCCATTCCTCGTCGATGTTGTTGTTTTCATCAACGTGATTGCTCCACGAAACGGGGATTCTGATCGTGGTGAAGCCCGATTCCTTTACGAAGTCAACAAGCTCTTTTGTAGCCTTTGGCTGACCCCATGATGTTTCGGAGGACATTCCGCTGCCCGTTGCGTCAAGAGTGTTTCCAAGAATCCAGCCAAGCTTCATATTCTTGACGAAATCAACTGAGTTGTCGGCAATATCGACCTTTGGAGCATAAGCTTCGGTCTCGGCTGTATCTCCGCCTGCGTTTGTGTCCGTGTCGGTATTGGATCTGCCGCAGCCTGCGAGCATCGAAACCGCGAGCAAAGCAGCGAGTGCTGCTGATAAAGGCTTTTTGATATTTTTCATTATAAATTTTCCTTTCCGAGAAATATTTTCGTGTATATTGTACCATAGTTTTTTGAATAATTCAAGTATTTGCTGTAAAAACGTTCACAAAATTTTTGTCGGTGTGAATTTAAAAATTGCAACAAAAAAATATTGCTTTTTTCGTCATATTGTAGTATAATGTCAAATATAAGTAAGCCGAATGATTGTCTTTTATAAATAAATCGGAAAGGTCGCGTTCATTTTGACAAATTTAGGTTTTATCGGCGCAGGAAATATGGGTTCTGCCATTATTAAGGGCGTTGTCGCTGCGCAGTCCTCGGGCGAAAAAAATATCGATATCTTTGCCTATGATAAAGATTCATCGAAGCTTGACGCTCTTGAAAAAATCGGCGTAAACAAGTGCGTTGACGAAGCAGACGTTGTAAAAAAATGCAAATATGTACTTCTGGCTGTAAAGCCGCAGGGAATTGATGCTGCACTTGAAGCTATCGCTCCGTTCGTGAACGGCGATACTGTTATTATCTCCATTGCAGCAGGAATTTCCGAGGAATACATCAAGAAAATGACTATCCCCGAGGCTAAAGTCGTCCTCGTAATGCCGAATACACCGCTTCTTCTCGGCGAGGGTGCTTCTGCGCTCGCAAAGGCAGAGCCTACAACAGATGGAGAGTTTGAATTTGTGAAGAACATCTTCGCTTCAAGCGGCGCTGCCGAAGTCGTACCTATAAATAAGATGAAAGAGATCATTGCGATAAACGGCAGCAGCCCTGCTTTCATCTATCTTTTTGCAAAAGGCTTCACAGAATATGCGAAGTCGGTCGGAATCGACGGTGGCGCAGCAATGAACCTCTTTGCACAGTCGCTTATCGGCTCGGCGAAGATGCTCACCGACTCGGGATATACCGTTGATGAGCTTATCAAAATGGTATCTTCACCCGGAGGAACGACGCTTGCGGGACTTGACGAATTCTACAAGGGCAGCCTTACCGAGGTTGTCGGAAAAGCCTGCGAGAGCTGCACGAAGAGAGCATACGAACTTTCGAAGTAAAGTCTAAATCACAGTTTGTCCGCATATAATTTCTTTGAAATAAAAAGCAAAGGAAGATGTATATGCAAAGGACAAAAAATGTTATGCCTTTTCTGCTCGGATTGAAAAGTTCAAGGGCAAGCGGCAGACTTCCCGTAGTTCTGCTGATGCTGCTGTTCTGTCTGGGCGAGCTTACGGGCGCGGTTTCAAGTTGTGTTGATACGGAAAATGATATCCTGCGCAGGTCGGCGGAGCTGTTTTTCCGCAACCGTGCAGGGTGTACGTTCATCGAAACACTTGTGAACTCGTTCTCCGGGCCGTTCCTGCTGATGCTTGCGTGTCTGCTGCTCGGTTTCGGGGCGGTGTCAATGCCTGCGGAGCTGCTCGTTCCTTTTTTTCACGGACTTGGGACAGGCGTTATGCTTGCGGATATGAACGCGGCATACGGCTTTAAAGGTACGCTCGTTTCAACGGTTTTCATACTGCCGTTTGCGGTGCTTTCGGCGTTTATCGTGCTTATTGCGGCGAGGGAAAGCTTTTCGATGTCTTTTCTTTCGGCGAAGCGCCTGCTTGGTTTGGACAAGTCGGACGCAGGCACGGTGAAGCTTTATCTTACGAAATTTCTTGTGCTTTTTGCGGCACTCGGAATGCTGTCGCTTGCAGACAGTCTTGTCACCTACTTTTTTGCAGGACTTTGGTCGGATTTTTTAGGAATATAACAGGGAATATAAAAATTAAGGAGCTGTATTTATTTGTCACTTTTTGGATTAAACGATTATACTAAGGCAGGCCCGGGCATTGCGAAAAATGCACCCAAGAAAAAACCGTTCTTCGAGTTTTTTGAGCTTTATTTCCGCAAGTTCTGGAAGCTTCTGGAGCTTAATCTGCTGACGGCACTTTTCTGTATTCCCGTTGTAACGATAGGTCCTGCGATCGCAGGTATGACAAGAGTTCTGCGCAACTACCGACTTGAAAAGAACGCGTTTATCTTCCATGATTTCTGGAAAGGCTTTTCGGGAAACCTCAAACAGTCGATACCGATCGGACTTCTCGATACACTTTTTGCTGTTTCGGCTTATGCTGCGCTTCAGGTATATCCTGCGATGTATAAAAGCTCGGGCAGCATCATCTATATTATCCTCTGCGTTATCTCGATAAGCTTTGCGCTTACGCTGCTGATGATGAATTTCTACATCTTCCCGATGATGGTTGCGACCGATCTCAGCCTTGCGAATATCATCAAGAATTCGTTCTTCCTCACCTGCGTTGGACTTAAAAAGAACATAATCACGCTGCTTATTGCAGTATTTATCGTGCTTTTGCTCGGTGTGATGATAATTCTTCACCCGCTTTCGGTGATAATTATTCCGATATGGCCGATAAGCTTTCTCGGATTTCTTATAATGTTCAACTCCTATCCGCTTATCCAGAAGTATGTCATCGATCCTTATTATGAGGAAAGAGGGGAGAGCAATCCCGAATATGCTTACCTCGAACCGCTTGATGAAGAGGACGCTATTTTCACCGATATGGGCGGAAAGGAAGCTCCTGTAGCTTCATCTAAGGAAAAGCCGGAAGGCTCCAAATCAAAGGGCAACAAGAAAATTTCCTGATATGACGAAAAAATTTGTCAAAACCCTTTACAAATGAAAAATAATATGGTATAATACTTTTTGCTGTGCTATGTGTGTACAGTGTATTTCCGTCTACTTGGAATACGGGTAACGCTCCGCAGGAGAATTGTACCTACCGTATTCTATGTTTACGGGCAAATTTTTGAAAGAGGTGTATTTATTATGATGCGCAAAGAAGAAAAAGCTGCTGTAATCGAAGCAAACAAGAAGAGCGAACACGACACAGGTTCACCTGAAGTTCAGATCGCTATCCTCACCAAGAGAATCAATGACCTTAACGCTCACCTTAAGGATCATCCGAACGACCACCACTCCAGAAGAGGTCTTCTTAAGATGGTTGGCCGCAGACGTAACCTTCTCAACTACCTTATGAAGAAGGATATCACAAGATACCGTGCTACTATCGAAAAGCTCGGAATCCGTAAGTAATTTTTTACCGAAGGCAGTTCGTAAAGGCTATGTCCTTTACGCTGCCTTTGGTGCGTTTTAATGAAAATCAAATCGTTAAGCAGTTGTTTAGCATTAAATTGTACCCGTTCGCTGAATGGGCAGAATTTATTGCTAAAGCTGCTGACGGTGGAAAATTAAATATTATATTTAACAGGAGGCAGTTCAAATGGCAATGTCCAAACTCAAGACTTTTGATAATTACAGAGTCTTCACAACAACATTCGCAGGCAGAGAGCTCAAAGTCGAAACAGGCAAGACCTGTGAGCTTTCCAACGGTTCGTGCTGGGTAACATACGGCGAAACAGTCGTTATGGCTAACGTTACCGCAAGCCCCAAGCCAAGAGAGGGCGTAGATTTCTTCCCCCTTTCAGTTGACTATGAGGAGCGTCTTTACTCCGTAGGCAGGATCCCAGGCTCCTTTACAAAGAGAGAGGGCAAGCCTTCCGATAAGGCTATCCTTACTTCAAGAGTAGTCGACAGACCTATCAGACCGCTCTTCCCCAAGGATATGAGAAACGATGTTTCCGTTGTTATGACAGTTCTCGCTGTTGACCCCGATTATTCCCCTGAGATCTGCGGAATGATCGCTACTTCCGTTGCTATCTCTATTTCCGATATTCCCTGGAACGGACCTATCGGCGGTATCTCCGTTGGTCTTATTGACGGTGAGATCGTTCTTAACCCTAACCTCGAACAGAGAGCAAAAACAGACCTCAACCTTACAGTTGCAGGCACAGCCGAGAAGATCGTTATGATCGAAGCAGGCGCAAACGAAGTTCCCGATGATGTTATGCTCAAGGCTATCCTCACAGGTCACGAAGAGATCAAGAAGATCGTTGCTTTCATCAACGACATCAAGGCTCAGATCGGCAAGAAGAAGTTTGAATTCGAGTCAATGGAAGTTGACCACGACCTCTTTGATGCTATCGAAGAAATGGCTGCTGAGGACGTTAAGGTCGCTCTTGACACAGATGATAAAAATATCCGCGAGGAAAGACTTAATCCTATCAAGGACGCTATCCACGCTAAATTTGACGAAGCTTATCCCGACAAGATCGCTATGATCGATGAGTGCATCTACAAGCTTCAGAAGAAGATTGTCCGCAACTGGCTCTATGAGGGCAAGCGTGTTGACGGCAGAGGCATCGATGAGATCCGTCCTCTCGCTTCCGAAGTAGGTGTTCTTCCAAGAGTACACGGTTCGGGACTTTTCACAAGAGGTCAGACACAGGTACTCACGATCGCAACACTCGGACCTATCAGCGATTCACAGAAGATCGACGGTCTTGATGAAGAAGACAGCAAGCGTTATATGCATCACTACAATTTCCCGTCCTACTCCGTTGGCGAAACAAAGCCTTCAAGAGGACCCGGACGCCGTGAGATCGGTCACGGTGCGCTCGCTGAAAGAGCACTCGTTCCCGTACTTCCTTCCGTTGAAGAATTCCCGTATGCAATGCGCCTTGTTTCCGAAGTCCTTTCTTCCAACGGCTCAACATCGCAGGGTTCTATCTGCGGTTCTACGCTCGCACTTATGGACGCTGGCGTTCCTATCAAAGCACCCGTTGCAGGTATTTCCTGCGGTCTTATCACAAGAGATGACGGCAGCTTTATGACAATGGTAGATATCCAGGGCCTTGAGGACTTCTTCGGCGATATGGACTTCAAGGTTGGCGGTACTCACAAGGGTATCACAGCTATTCAGGTCGATATCAAGGTCGACGGTCTTACACCTGCTATCATCGAAGAAGCTTTCGCTAAGACACACAAGGCAAGAGATTATATCCTTGATGAAATTATGCTCAAGGCTATAGCAGAACCCCGTCCGACTGTCGGCAAGTATGCTCCCAAGATGCTCCAGACCAAAGTTCCGGTTGACAAGATCAGAGAAGTTATCGGTCAGGGCGGTAAGGTCATTCAGAAGATCTCCGCTGACTGCGGCGTAAAGATCGACATCAACGACGACGGCAACGTATTTGTAAGCGGTGTTGATATGGACGGCGTTAAGAAGGCTATCCAGATCGTAAACACTATCGCAAACGATCCCGAAGTCGGCGCTATCTACAAGGGCAAAGTAGTTCGCCTTATGAACTTCGGTGCATTCGTTGAGATCGCTCCCGGCAAGGACGGACTTGTTCATATCTCCAAGCTCGACAAGCAGAGAGTTGAAAAGGTAGAAGATGTTGTTTCTATCGGTGACGAGATCGTTGTTAAGGTAATGGAGATCGATAATCAGGGCAGGATCAACCTTTCAAGAAAGGATGCCCTCGCTGATATCGAAGCAAAGAAGAACGCAAACAATTAATACTAATTCTCGATCAACCTATAGACAAACTCTCGGCTATAATAAGTTCAT
>OHSO01000319.1_pt1 | contig 28962 bp, 27 predicted proteins | sample 1578651 | NCBI WGS metagenome assembly OHSO01 (sample SAMEA3879524, study PRJEB24766) | human gut metagenome | biome: human-associated habitat; feature: feces | place: USA | collected 1985/1987 | reverse complement strand
TTATGCCACTCGTTCACGGGCGAAAAAATCCACACTCGCCCGTTCACTTGTACTATCCGTCAAGCTCGACGCTCGCTACGGTCGCCGCCGTTGCGGCTCCGATTCCGTCTTCGAAATTACACATTCCGTTAATAAGTACGCCTTAATTAAGTTTTCGTTTAGCCGCTTGCGTGCGAAGCACGACCCACCAAGCAGATAATCTTGCGAAACTGCGGCTTGATTTCTTGTCCGTCTTGTTTTGATAGCAATGATTCTCTGCGCGGTAGAAGCGCAATAAATCGAGCGAGGCTCTCGGCGATACGCACACCTGCGTGTTGCCGTTGCCTCAACGTCAATTTTTGCGCAACTTGTGATAAGTGCCGTCGCCTGCAAAGTAGCCGTACGGGACCCACTTGCCTATCGTATCGTCGAAGTAGCCGTTGTCAACTATCTCGCCGTTGGGGTCGGTGTAGGTATAGTCTATCCATCTGCCTTCTTCATCGAAGTAGCCGTCGTAGACGTTGCCGTCTTTGTCAACCCACTGCGCGTTTTCGTTGTACGAGCCTTCCTTACTTACGTCGAATTGCTCGTATTCAACCCAGTTGCCCTCAACATCGAAGTAACCGTTGAAAACGTTTCCGTCCTCGTCAACCCACTGCCCTTTGTCGTTGTAACTGCCAACGAGATCGGGCTCGTCCTTGTCCTTGTTTTCTATGTGCAACGTCACGCCGAAGCCTTGCATACCCGTCTGCATTCCGAGTCCGCCGAAAAGGCTGTCGGATTTGTATTCGTTGAAAAGTTTTTCTTCCTTTTCAAAATCGGCTTTGATTTTTTTTGATTTTTTGGGTTTCTTGGGTGCGACGAATCCCGACGGTTTTTCGGGACGTATCGGCGCGGCGACGCTGTTTTCTTTTTCCTCGACCACGACTTCTTTATTTTCTTTTTCGGGTTCGGGCTTTACTTCCTCGAACTTGGGCGCGGTCTGCCCGTCAAGAGGTCTGTCTATGCCGAGTTCGCTTTTCTTTTGAGAGGCAAACGACAGCGCAAGCGCGCTTTGCACGTCGCCCTCGTAGCGCATACGCGACATCTCGGTGATGAGTTTCTTTTCTCTCGCTTCGACTTCTTTGGGATCTTGCTCGACAAGTTTTGCCTGCATCTGCAATCTTTCCTCGGTCGCTTTCTTCGCATTGAGTTTCTGCTGTTCGAGGCGGACCTGATAGGGCGATTTTGCAAGTTCGGGACGAGGCGCGGACGGCATAACCTTTTCGCCGTCGGTTGCCTGTGCCTTTTCTATTGCCGCCATACGCAACGCTTCGAGTTCGTCACGCTCGGATTTTTCCTTTGCGTCGAGAATCTTTTGAAGTTTTTTGAGATACTGTTCCTTTTTCTCGCCTTCGGGGTCTTTGAGAAGCAAAAGTTCGTTGGTAACCCAACGCGAAAGTTTGGAAACGCCTCTGCCCGTCATATACCCTACGCCCTCGCGCTTGAATCTCGTATACTGGCTCGGCGTGTCAACGCCTTCCATAACGAAGCCTATCTTGTTGGCTTTGCAGAAACCTAAGAGCATAGAAAGAACTTTTTTCTTGTTCTTGTCCGCGTCGAAGTATTGCGCTTCGCATCTGAGATAATCGAAATTGAAATCGGCAAAAACGTCGAGCGAGTTGTAGTCCTCGCCAAACGCCGTCGCGCAGACTTTATACCCTGCCTTGCGCAAACGGTTGTATCTGTCCTTTCCGCCCTCGTCCAACTTTGCGAGCGAGGATACGAAAAAGGAAATTATCAATCCGTTTTTCTTGTAGCCCAAATCTTTGAGCGTGGACAAAAGTATGTCGAAATCCTTGCCGTTTTCCAAAAAGCGTGTGGACAAAGGAAGATTGTAAGTGACGTCGGGAATGAGAAAGTTCTCTTTCATAACGAGGTCGTAATTGACCAGTTCTTCGAGAGCGATGATATTGAGTTCGTTTATTCTGACCGAGCCTTCCGCGATATAGAAATAATTGCATACGCTCATTCTGCCGAGATAGCGGTCGTTCAAAATCTGGAACGCGTCGACAAAAGCAATCTTTTTCGTCTTGCCCGAAACGTCTGCCACCGCGCGGAAGAAGAAATCGATTGGCTTATACAGCGTTCTTTTTGCGTATGTCGTAGAATTCATTGCTCACCTTGCGTGCGTGCGCGCAGTGCGCATACACGATACATTCTCCATATACTCAATAATTATAACATCGCGCGCACGACTTTGCAATATGTTTTGCGGTATCTTATCGGCACTTTTGTATGATTATTTTTGCTTTTGTACGACAAAAAAACAAAAACACCCCGAAAATCGAGGTGTTTGGTGCCGAAAATCGGGGTCGAACCGATACGATGTTTCCATCGAGGGATTTTAAGTCCCTTGCGTCTGCCTATTCCGCCATTCCGGCTTGTTTATTGTAAGTGATATTGCACTTCGTGCAGTTAAGGAAAAAATAAATCTTCCTTGCAACTGCTATGTGAGAAAATAATATCACGGCAACCGCAAAATGTAAAGCGCAGCAAAAAACGTTTTTTATGCTTTTATAAGCGCATACATCAAACAGTTAAATTCGGGCATACTTTGCGTAATTCCCCGTTCGATGATATTTAAGCCTGCCTCCTCGATTTCCCTTTCAAATACTGAAAACGATACCATTCGACACGAAGTGCCCGCCACTTTCATAATTCCCGATGGGTGTTGCCGCTCTTGCAAATCGAATGCGGTGGCGATGTCGCTGCGCACCTCTATTTGTCCATCGCCCATCGAGCATACCAGCGCAACTCCGTTCATAGCAAGGTGATTTTTGACAAAACTATAAAACGCCGCCCTGTCCTCATCAAGCACAAACATATGGAGAACCGCTATCGCATAAATAAAATCGAACTTTTTATCGAGAGTTCCATCGATACAGTTCAGCCATTGAAAGTGCTTTTCAAATCTCGGAGACCTTTTTGCACAATACGCAACGGCCTCTTGAGATATGTCCGTTGCCAAAAGATTGTAACCTTTTTCTAAAACAGACCGAGCGTCTCTACCCTCGCCGCAACCGATTTCGAGAATTTCGGCGGATTTGTCTATGTTCATTTTTTCAAGCGTTTGCAAAACAATGGGCGTAGGCTCGTCACTCATCCAACTCACGCCAAATTCATGCGCCGTCTTATATCTCTCTTCATAAGCCTCATAGTATTTTTTCATTCGTACTCACCGTTTAGAAAAAAGAAAAAGGATAATAAAATAATCCTTTTTATATCAAAAAATATTTCAGTTTTTGTATATTCGTTTTCTTATGCGCTCGCACTTCAATCGGCTTTTGCCGTTTCGCTTTCCTTTGCTATGGTCGAGATGAGCATCTTCTTTATCTCGATACATTTTTCAAGAATCATTCTGTCCGAATAGTACGTTCCGCTTTCTATGAGCAACTCAATCCAGTATTCCGTTTCCGAACAATCTTTGAGCGCGTCTTGCAGTTTTTTGATGAAGTCTGCTTTGTCTTGCAAGCAGTATGCTTCTCTCACTCTTGCGCCGATACTCGCTCCCGAGAGCATAAGTTGATTGACAAGCACGGTTTCGCGCTTATCGATTTTAATTTGATTGCAGAGTTTGATGATGTCCAGAGCAAACGATTTCGATTTTTGAGCGAGCGGACTTTCCATACTATTTCTCCTTTGTGTGCTACGGATATGATAGCACCGAATCGCAATAATGTAAATAGTGATTTGCACGTTTTGTGTCGATAAAAGCGAAAAAATAATTCGTTTGATACGAACGTGAAATATCAAAACTTGATGTAAAATATTGCGCTAACGCAATGTGAAATGAAAAAATCCGCAATGCCGAAGGCATTTCACTCGTCGCAGACGAATTTCAAGCGTTTTACGCACTTCACTGCGTGAAGCCGAATCCCGTCAACCGCATATAAAAAAAACAGCACTTCTTACGAAATGCTGTGTTTTTGGAGGCATCACCCAGACTTGAACTGGGGGTGAGGATTTTGCAGACCCTTGCCTTACCTCTTGGCTATGATGCCATATGCCACTTTGGGTGATGCCCTTTCGTGGCTATTCGTTGGAGCGGGAGACGGGATTCGGACCCGCGACTTTCACCTTGGCAAGGTGACACTCTACCACTGAGTCACTCCCGCACTCGATTGCTTTAACAATATATCAAAAACAAACGGATTTGGCAACAACTTTTTGAAAGTTTACACCATATTCCCTTTATTTTTGTCTATTGCAAAGCGCGTCGGCAAAATCGGACAATTCTTTTGCGCCCGAAAAGTTCAAACTTATCTCTCTTGCTCTCTGCGTTTTGGCGTTGAGCAAAGCGCGCGTTTCGTCCGCACCGAGCACAGATACTATGCTTCCTTCCTCGCCCTCGTCCAAAAGGTCGTCGGCAAGTTGAAAAGCGACGCCGATGTTCAATGCGTATTCGCCGATGTTTTCTATCTGCTCGAAGTCCGCGTTTGCGCATATTGCGCCCGAGGTAAACGCGCCTGCAATTAAAGCGGCGGTTTTTTGCGAGTACATATCGAGAAAATCGTCCGCAATCTCGCAACCGTGCAAATCGTTCGCTTGACCGAGCACCATACGTTTTGCCGCACCGGTTATCTCTTGCGCCGCCCTCGCGAAATGCGAGCCGTACACTCTTGCGCTGTCAAGCAACACGCACGAGGCGAGCGTGAGAAGTTGGTCGCCTATCAGAATACCGTTTGCGTGTCCGAACTTTTTGTGTACGGAAAGTTTGCCTCTGCGATAGTCGTCGTTGTCCATCGCGGGCAAATCGTCGTGAACGAGCGAATAGTTGTGGATAAGTTCGACCGCCACCGCAAGACGGATAACTTCGTCGACTTCGGCGTCTTTGCCTATGGCGCGCGCGCCGTAATACACGCAAAGCGGGCGCACGCGTTTGCCGCCTTCGAGCGCGGCGTATCGCATACCCTCGTCAATGACGGAATTGCCATCGCCTATCGCATTTTTGAGCGACTGCTCGAACATAACGAGAAATTCGTTTTTGTCAATCGTCGAGATTTTCATAATCAGTCGAGTTTCAATTCTTCGGTGAGATTGTTGATGTCGTCCACGAGCAAAGCGAGTTTGCCTTTTTCGGCTTTGAGGTCGGCAATGCAAACCTTGCTCAGTTCGATACCCTTTTCAAAAGCCTTGACCGCCTCGTCGAGAGGGATGTCGCCTTCGAGTTGTTTTACGATTGCTTCGAGTTCGCCCAAAGCGTCCTCAAACTTTTTGATTTCAGCCATTATTTTTCACCTCGAAAATTTCTATTTTGTTTACTTGCGCCTCAATCGCGCCGTCCGAACCCGTTGCCGTAACGGTATCGCCGATTTTGAGATTCGCAACTTTGTTTATGGTTTTGCCCTGCGTTTGGATTCTGAAATATCCGCGCTTCAAAGTTTTGAGCGGCGAGAGATTGTCGAGCGATGATATAGCCTTGTCCGCCCTTGCGTCCGCAATCTCGAACTTTCTCTCTATCTGCGATTTAGCGCGTTGCATAAGGAACTCGATTTTGTGTCCTCTCTGCAAATAGAACTCGGAAGCGAGCCGCCTCAACTTGTTGCAACTTATCTGCACTGCCGAACTTTTCCTCTCGTACGCACGCGAGGCGTTGACGGAAAGTCTGCGCATATTCTGTTTCAATTCGTCGGCGAGCGCATAGTAGTCGTACGCCACGAGTTCGCCTGCCGCCGTCGGGGTCGCCGCGCGTTTGTCGGCAACGAAGTCGCAAAGCGAAAAGTCGGTTTCGTGTCCGACTGCGGACACGACGGGCGTTTTCATTTTGTACACCGCTCTGACGAGCGTTTCGTCGTAGAACGGCGCAAGGTCTTCGAGCGAGCCTCCGCCCCTTGCAATCACGATGACGTCGTAGCCGAGATTGTCAACGCGTTCGAGCACCTTTGCGATTTCCTTTCCCGCGCCCTCGCCCTGCACTCTGACGTCTTTGACCACGATGTCGATGACGGGATTTTTGCGCCGCACCGTAGTCACGATGTCGCGAATGACCGCGCCCGTTTTGGACGTGACGACAAGCACGTTTTTGGCAAATTGCGGAATGGGCTTTTTGTGCGTCTCGTCAAACAAACCTTCCTCTTGCAGTTTTGCTTTGAGTCTTTCAAATTCCAAAAACAGCATTCCTTGTCCTACGGGGGTCATAGAACTCACTTGCAACGAGAGTCTGCCGCCCTTGACGTAGTAGTCGAGCGAGCCGCGCGCAATGACGCTTTCGCCGTCTTTGGGGACATAGGTTTTTTGCGCGTAGAAACACACGCAGGAAAGTTGCGAGAATTTATCCTTCAATGTGAAGTAAGCGTGAGGCCCTGAAAACTTGTAGCCCGAAATCTCGCCGAAAACTTCCAAACCTTTGAATATCGGGGCGTCAATACACGATTTTATCGTGGCATTAACCTCGCTTACGGATATTGTATTTTCAGAAAATGGGGTTTTATCTGACACAATCGACACTTTATACACCTTTTTTGCAGTAAAACACCGATTTTTCGGCATTTTTGCGCTGTTTTTGAGTTAAAAAATCCCGAAATATCAAACATTTGCACGTCAATTCTGCGCCGTTTGAAAATTTCGGGATAGTTTGGCAACGTTTAGTCTATATCTTTCACGATCTTTGCAAGCACGCCGTTTACGAAAGAGCCGGATTTGTCCGTGCCGTACTTCTTTGAAAGTTCGACCGCCTCGTTTATTACCACTGCGTTCGGCGCGGTATGTTCCAAAAGTTCATACGTCGCAACCAAAAGCACCGCATAGTCGGGACGATACACTCTTTCGAGCGTGTAGCCTTCCAGATGGCTTTCGATAATCTTTTTTAGTTTCTCGTCGTTTGTAACAACGCCGAGGTACGTCGAATTGATATACTGTCTGTCGTCTTCGGTGAGGTCGCTGTCAACGAGCATCAATTCCAAAGTTGACTCGTTCACCGAGCCGTAGAAGGTGTACTCGAACACCAGTTTGAACACGTTTTCTCTTGCTATTCTTCTCATAATTATTGCGCTACGTTTACCGTGACAACCTGCACGTTTACGGACTGAACCTTAAACTTGGTTGCGCCTTCGATTTGTTTTTTGACTTTCTCTTGCAAAACCGCCACTTGCGTCGGGACGCTGTATCCCAAATCGATACTCACGAAAAAGTCGACGGTGACCTTTTCGTTGGGCAAAACGTATACGGACACCGCGCCGCGATTGCGCTTTGAATTGAGAAGGCGTATGCCCTCGACGTCTTGCGCCGCTTCGGTTGCGAGCGAAACGAGTACGTCGTTCAATACCGGTGATTTTTCTTTTGCCATATTCGACCTCTTTTTTGATTATTATATCACACGCAAAAAATTATATCAACCGCTCGCAAAAATTATTTTGAGCGTAAAGCGGCGCAAGAACGAAAGCGCACCGCTCTTGCGATGCGCTCTATCTTATCCCCCCCCTATGTCAGTTGAAAGGAATGACTTTGACCTCTGTCGGTTTGAACGTTGTTTCCGACACGACGACGGAAAGAATTTGATTTGCCTGTTCGGGGCTTAGTTCGCTCTGCCCGACCACAATGCTCACGCCCTTGTCGCTTATCGTGACGATTGCGTCCTCGAATCCTCTGCCCTTGATGAGAGTTTCCAGAGCAAGTTCCTTTTCCATTCTTTCCACAAGCAACATTTTTTGTTCTTGCGCCGTGGTCTTTGCGCTTTCGGAACTGTCTTGAGAATTCATAATGGCGTCAAGATACAAGAACTCGGATTCTCTCGTTGCGTCGCGGTCGCTTCTCGCCGCCGCAAAGAAGGTTTGCGTTACTGTGTTTGGTTGCCCGATTGCGTCGTCGGACGTCTTGTTGAGTTTGTCGCTCAAAACGAAGTTCAGTACGCCCGTTGCAACGAGCAAGGCAACCATAACCGACAAAACGATTATCTTTTTGGTTTTTGCTTTCATTTTCATATATTCCTCCTATAGGTTCTCATTTTGTGCGACTCATAACGCTCACGATTTCGGAATCCACGCCGAGCGCAGACGACGCCGCCTGCAAAAGTCTGAGTCTTACGAGCGGATTGTTTGCGCCGTCCGCAATGACCAGTACGCCGACCACCTGTCCCGACGATTTTGTTATCATCGTTTCCACTTCACCCGCGCCTTCCACCGAAGAAAGTATGCTCGAAAGCCTCGTTTCTTCGTCGTTCTGAAAGGTCTGCGTGCTTCTTTTTGTCGTCGCTACGTTAGAGTATATGATGAGCGCGATTGCAATTATGAATATCAAAACGATAATCTTTATATTTTTTATCCCTTTGATTTTCTCGAAAACGCCTTTCGCGTCGGCTTTGATTTTGTCAATCCCTTCGCTCATATCAAAATATATATCGAGTGTTTTTCAAATATTCCGCAAATTATATAAAAGACGTAAAAAGCGGCAAATTATCCATAAAAATTCAACGCAAAATCTCGCCGAAAATCGTGCTTTTCGCGCGCACGCGCGCACGCGAAATTTTGATGTACCTGCGGGCGCGCGTGCGCGCGCATAGAAGCTTTTTTATTGCGTTTTTCACCGTTTTCAAAACGTATTTTTTACCGTTTTCAAGCAGAACTCAGAATCAAAATTCGCTATAAATAACCCGCACTATATTCTTTGAAACGTTCAGTGTTTCGGAAGCGATAGCGACGATTTTTTCGCCCGATATTTGAGTTTTTTCAACGTATACCCAAACGCTCATGGCAACCGTTCCGTTATAATTTATCTCTACACTACTATCGCACCCCACGTTTTTAAGAGCAAGGCGCACCCTTTCGCTCGCCTTCAACGTAAGGTCAAGCCCCGTCGAAACGCTCGCGTCGTTTTTTGAAAACATATCGTCTACGTTCAACGTCCATTCCGCTTTGGCTATGGTCGGGATTATCGAAGCAATGGCAAACACGACGAGCAGCGAAAACGCGCCCTTTATATACTTCGTGCTTTTTCCGCTCGGCAAAACTATTTCGAGAAGTACGCCAAGACATATCACCCCCACAACAGACATTATCCACGCGCTCATATCACACCCCGAAATTGCAAGACGATATCAAAAGCATAAGAAGCAAGAAGAACAAAAACGCAACGCCTGCAAGCGCGGTTATTAGCAGATTCATATTTTGTGACACCGAAAACAGCAGTCCCGACGTTCGCGAATCGCCGAGCGGCTCGCATATGGCGGAAGTGAGTTTAAGCACGAGCGAAAATATCACCACTTTGAGTATAGGAAAAGCGGCAACGGCGCACAGTACGATTGCGCCGGTATAGCCGAGCGCGTTTTTGACGAGTACGACCGAAGCCGTGAGCAAATCCAGTCCGTCGGACAGATAGCCGCCCAAAATGGGAACATAACTCGAAACCGCGAATTTTGCGACATTGAATCCGAATTTATCCACCGCGCCGCCCGTTATCCCCTGCACCGTGAGAAAGGTTGCGTATATACCAAACGCTATCCCGACAAGCCAACCCGCAGCGGACTTTATGAGTTTAGCGAGTTTGTCGAGTTTGACCGTCGTCGAAATATTACCCACAACGCAAAACACTATGCTCGCAATAAACGAAGGCAAAACCACCGTCGTGACGAGTTTCATAATAAACGTGCCGAGTACTGCCATAAGCGGCGAATACCCCGCGACCGTCGTCGTCGCGCCGAGTGCCGAAAGCAAGGTCAACAGCACGGGAAAAATCACGTCCGCAAATTTTGACATCGCGTTTATCGCGTCGCTCACCGTCTTTATTATGCTTGCGATTCCACTCATAAGCACTATGACGATTGCCGAATAACAAACCGTGTGAACGACCTCTGTCGTCGAGTTATTGAGAAAGTCGCCCGTAAGCGAACACAGCATATTTTTCAAAAGGCAGATTATGACTATCGTCAAAAAACTCGGCAAAAACGACAAAAAATATCTTCCTGCCGATTTTGAAAGCAAGGTTATGAAACTCTCGTAAAAACTGCGAGGCTCGCCGCTTACGAGAGATTTCAGCGCGCGCTTTATATCTTCAATCGACACAGCCTCGCTTTCCTCTTGTCCGAGCGAATCCAAAAACTCTTGCAACGCTTTGAGGTCGAGCCCGTCGATAACCTCGTCAACCGTCGAATTGAATTCCTTTTCGATTTCTTCTTGCGACTTTTCGGCGGCGTACGCGTAGTTGCCGTCCGACAAGCCATAAGAAATCACCGCGAACACGCTTATGAAAAACACGCAAAAAAACGCAAAAAAACGGCGTTTTTTTACACTTTTTTCAACGCGAATCACAGGCTTAATTTTGATGGAAAACTCGAATTTTCTCATATTGTCGAAACGAGCGCGGACACCACGTTCACAAGGGATTTGACGATTGAAATGCTCATCAAAAATATCGTGATTTTGCCGCCGAATTGCAGTTTTTGCGCAATGGAATCACACCCCGCGTCCGATGCGACGGAGGACGAATATTCCGTCAGATACCCTATGCCGATAATCTTCAAAACCGCCGAAAACACCTCGTCGTTTATGCCGCTTTTTTCCACAATAGAGTCGAAAGCAAGCACCACTTCCCCAAGCGCGGACAACATACTTATAACCATAACGACGCCCGTCGCTATGGTTGCAAATACGCTGAATTCGGGCTTTGAATTTTTGAGCAAAGTCACAGCAACTATGCCAGTCAAAGCAATTCCGACAAGTTTGAAAATCATATCTACCTTCTGTTTTATCGCAATTCAAACAAGTGTGTTTCGACAATTTACGATGTTTATCGTGTCGAAACATATCAATAAAGTGCCAGTATCGACTTAAGCGTATCAAACAAGCCGCCGAGCATATCAAGCACCAGAACCGCCACTATGATAAGTCCCGCAAGCGTTGCGAACGTTGCGATTTCGTCGCGGTCGCTCTTTTTCAGTATCACGCAAACGATTGCCGTGAGCAACCCTACCCCTGCAATTTTCAATATAATGTTTACATCCATATTTTCTTCCTCACGCCAAAATCAACATTATCGCGATGCCCGAAAGCACGCACAGTTTGAAGTACATTCCGCCGAGTTTTTTGCTCTCGTCCTCGCACTTTGATTTCTTCGACTCGAACACGTTTTCGTAGTAGCCTATATGCGAAAGTTGGTCGTCGAGAGCAGTCTTTCCGAGTGCCGAAAAGAAGTCGGCAATCTGCTTTTTCTCGTCGTTTTTAAGAAACGAAACCGAAGCGTTTTCGTAGGCGAAAGTCTGTCCTTTTCTTGCAAGGTCGAGCCACGTTTCCACCGTCTTTTCAAAATCGCCGTTTCTGTCTTTCAAAAAGTTTTCGGCAACGTCCGGCATCGGCGTTTTTTTCATAGAGAGTTCTGTAGTCACGCACTTTGCAAACTCGCAAGCCGACTTATAATACTCTGCCCTCGACTTGTATTTTCTCTTTATCAGCAAGCCGACGTAGCACGCAATCAGCGCAAGCAACCCGCCTGCAATCAGCCTCAATATCTCGCTCATATCTTTTTCTCGATTATTGTGCCGACGGGATTCTTGCCGAGAACGTACACGACATCGAACGCATCGACGAGCGGCGCAAATTCACTGCTTTGCACGCCGTCTACACTCTCGCCGTGCAACGTCGCAAATACGCTCACACCGCACCTCATAACGTCGAGAACGGACTTTACGTCCTCGATTCCGAACAACTCGTCCGTGACGATAATATCCGGATTCATCGCCCTTACACAGTTTTCGTACGCGTCCTTTTTCGGAACGCCGCTCACGACTTCCGCGTCGCCTATATCGAGAAGCGGCACGCCCTTCGACATTGCGCAAAGTTCGTACCTTTCGTCTATTACGACAACGTTGAAACGTTTCGAGGCAATGCGAGCAAGTTCCCGAAGCAACGTCGTCTTTCCACCGCCCGTAGGCGAAACTATAAGCGTGTTGCGAGGTTTACCGTCCCTGAATACGTCTGCGGCTATCTTATCCGCAATGCCTTTGATTTGGTGCGGCACGCGAATCACCAAAAACGCAATGTTCTTTATGCCCATAAGTTTGCCGCCTTCGAGTATGCCCTCTCCGCCCACGCCGATTCGATAATGCTTGCAAGGAACATACCCCCTTTTCATCTCGTCGGAAGCACTGTAAAAAGACATATTCGTTGCACGTGCCAGAACGTCCTCGACGTCCTTTTGCGTGACGATATACGGCGCGCCGTAACTCGACACGACCTTTCTTTTGCCGTTAACGCCGCAAGCAATCAAAGGTCTGCCCACCCTCACGCGCAATTCCGCAATAATCTTTTCGTCGCCGACCATTTTGGCGATTCTCTCACCGAGCAAATCTTCAAGCATACAAAACTATATGCCGAGCGTAAAGAGCAAATAGCAATGCGACAAATTTAGCCCTTTTTCGCAAACGAAAAACGAAGTGAAAAATGAAATGCAAAAAAAATGAGGTTTGACGATAGTGTAAATAATTATTCGGTTGTTATGGTAATTATTAAATAACAGTTGTGATTTACAAAAGTATAGTTTGAATAAATTTCTTTTAACCGCTTGCGTGCGAAGCACGCCCCACCAAGTAAGCACTCGTGCGAAATTGCGGTTTGAGTTTTTATCCGTCTTGTTTTGAGAGCAACGAGGGCTTACGCGGTTAGTAGTGCAATAAATCGAACAAGACTCACGGCAATACGCAAACTTGCGTGTTGTCGTTGCCTTTGTGATGATTTTTGCACCGATGAAGAGCGCGAAAAAGCCCCTCAGACACTCGCCTAGTGTACTTGACGTACACGACGTGTGGCAAAAGGGCGTTGAAAATATTTTTCGTTGGACAAACATCTAAGTGCGCCAAACAGATGAAGAACAAGAAAGAGGCATCCGAACGGCAACCCTAATTTACAAGGCGTAAATGAGTTGACGGACGGATGCCTCTGCCGCAGTTATTCGCTGTTTGGTGCGCTTAGACTCTTGACATATATTCGCCGGTACGGGTATCAATCCTTATAGTATCACCCTCGTTGACGAACATAGGAACTTGAAGTTCGTAACCGGTTTCTACGGTTGCGGGCTTGGTGGCGTTGGTTGCGGTGTTGCCTGCAACTGCCGGCTCGCATACGGTGATGAGAAGTTCGACAAAGTTCGGCGGTTCGACAGAGAACGGTGCGCCTTGGAAGAACTTCATAGTGACGTTCATATTCTCTTTGACGAAGTTGAGAGCGTCTTCGACTTGGCTCTTGTTGAGCGGAATTTGCTCGTAAGTGTCGGCGTCCATAAAGTAATAGAATTCGCCGTCGTTGTAGAGGTATTCCATCGTTTTGGTTTCGATGTGTGCAAGTTCAAATTTTTCGGTGGGGTTGAAAGTTTGTTCAAGCACGGCACCCGTGACGACGTTTTTCATCTTGGTGCGAACGAAAGCAGCGCCCTTGCCCGGTTTGACGTGCAAGAAATCTACTATGGTCATAATCTTGTTGTCATAGAGGAAAGTGATGCCCTTTCTCAAATCGCCTGCCATAATTTGTGCCATAATGATATTCTCCTAAATATGTGTGTTTTGTATTGTTGCGTTAAAGCCCATAAGGTATTTTAACACCAAGTGCGCCGCAATGCAAGTTTTACGCAAAATATTGCATAAACCTTGACGCGACAGGGTATCGTTTTTTTCAAAAACTTACTTTGCGTACTCTACGCTGCGAACTTCTCTGATGACGTTGACTTTGATTTGTCCCGGATATTCGAGTTCGTTTTCGAGTTTTTGCGCAATCTCTTTTGCGAGGAACACGGTTGACGCGTCGTTGACTTGTTCGGGTTTGACCATAACGCGGATTTCCCTGCCCGCTTGTACTGCGAAAGTTTGTTCGACGCCGTCAAAGGATTTTGCGATGTCTTCGAGTTTCTCGATACGTTTGACGTAAGTTTCGACGGATTCGCGTCTTGCGCCGGGTCTTGCGCTGGATATAGCGTCGGCGGCTTGAACGAGAACTGCGTCAATAGTTTGCGGTTCTATGTCGTTGTGGTGCGCCGCGATTGCGTGAATGACCTCGTTGCTCTCGCGATATTTCTTTGCGATTTCCACGCCGAGTTGAATGTGTGTGCCTTCGAACTCGTGGTCGATTGCCTTGCCGATGTCGTGAAGCAATCCCGCTCTCTTTGCGATACGAGGATCGATGCCGAGTTCTGCCGCCATAATCGCCGCGACGGAAGCGACTTCTATGGAGTGTTTGAGCACGTTTTGTCCGTAACTGGTGCGGTATTTGAGTCTACCGAGAATCTTGATAAGTTCGGGATGCAAGCCGTGCACGCCCACTTCGAACGCCGCTTCTTCGCCTGCTTCCTTGATGCCTTGCTCGACTTCCTTTCTCACCTTGTCCACCATTTCCTCGATACGAGCGGGGTGAATACGACCGTCGGTGATGAGTTTTTCGAGAGTGAGCCTTGCAACTTCCCTTCTTACGGGGTCGAAACTCGAAAGAGTGATGACGTCGGGGGTGTCGTCGATGATGAGGTCAACGCCCGTCGCACTTTCGAGAGCGCGAATGTTTCTTCCCATACGTCCGATGATTCTTCCCTTCATCTCGTCGTTTGGCAATGCCACGACGGATACGGTGTTTTCGGTTGCGGTGTCCGCGGCGCAGCGTTGAATCGCTTGCGAAATGATGTTTTGCGCCTCTTTGACCGCGTTGTCTTTTGCTTCCTGAATGAGTTGTTTTGCGTCGTTCGCACTGCTCTTTTTAACGCTGTCAAGCAACGCGTCTTTGAGTTCTTGCGACGCTTCCTCTTTGGTCATACCGGCAACTCTTTCGAGTTCCTGCTGCATAGTTTGTTGAGCGTTGTTGAGTTCGTTTTCAATGCCTTTCAAACGCTCTTTTGTTTCTTCGATTTGCTTTTGCGATCTTTCCACATCCTCGATTTTCTTGTCGAGAGCGGCGTCTTTTTTGTCAAGAGCGTCCTCTTTCTTGTCGAGGGTCGCCTCTTTTTGAGCGAGGCGGTTTTCGGTGCGTTGTAGATCTTGCTTGCGCTCTTTGGTTTCGTTTTCGAAATCAACGCGCATTTTGTTCATTTGTTCCTTTGCCTCGAGCATACCGTCCTTGCGAATGGTCTTTGCTTCGAGATTTGCTTCTTCGATAATTCTTGCCGCTTCGCGTTTCGCATTGCCGATTTTGTTTTGAGAATAGACTCTGTAAACGATGAAACCGATCAGCGCGCCTACGACGAGTGCGCAAGCAGCCGCAATTCCGGCAGCCACGCCCGGTGTGAGAGCAGCAATCAGAAAATTGAAATTCCCGGTCATAGTCGACCTCCATATATATAATCAAAACCACACGAGAAAGCAAAAATACGGTTATACGGAAAGTTTTTTCAAACCGAGAAAACCCCAAGATTTAATATGCAAACTTTGTATCTATACCAAATATTGTTTTCAATATATAGTTTTGTCTTATATAGTATATACTATTTATAGCGTTTCGTCAATGCGGAAGTCTCAAAAAAAATCGCTTTTCGGCAATGAAAAGCGATTTTTGTTCAAATCGGGGTTTTACGAGGCGAAATTCACTTGTTCAACTCGTATTTTTCGCGTATTTTCGCGTCGAGTTCTTTGAAGATTTCGGGGTTGGACTTCAAAAAATCCATAGCCTTATCTCTGCCCTGTCCTATCTTCTCGTCGTTGTAACTGAACCAACTGCCGCTCTTTTGCACGAATCCGTTTTCGACCGCGAGGTCCAAAACGCAACCCATATTGGAAATACCCGTGCCGTACATAATGTCGAATTCCGCAACTTTGAACGGAGGCGCAACCTTGTTCTTGACGACTTTTGCTTTGACGTGGTTACCGACGATGTCGCTGCCGTCTTTGAGGGTGTCCGCTTTTCTGATTTCGATACGCACGGAAGCGTAGAATTTGAGCGCTTTTCCGCCCGTGGTGGTTTCGGGATTGCCGTACATAACGCCGATCTTCTCTCTCAACTGGTTGATGAAGATGATCGTGCATTTGCTCTTTGACGAAGCGGCGGTGATTTTGCGAAGCGCTTGCGACATAAGACGCGCTTGCATACCGACGTGGCTGTCGCCCATATCGCCGTCGAGTTCGGCTTGCGGCGTGAGCGCGGCGACGGAGTCGATAACGATGATGTCGATTGCGCCGCTTCTGATGAGCGTTTCGGTGATTTCGAGCGCTTGCTCGCCGCTGTCGGGTTGGGATATGTAGAGGTCGTCGAGGTTTACGCCGAGTTTCGATGCGTAAACGGGGTCGAGAGCGTGCTCTGCGTCGACGAACGCCGCCGTGCCGCCTTCCTTTTGAACTTCCGCCACGCAGTGAAGCGCAACGGTCGTTTTGCCCGAAGATTCCGGGCCGTAGATTTCGATTATTCTTCCCTTCGGGATACCGCCGATGCCGAGCGCGACGTCGAGCGTCAAACAACCAGTCGAAATCGCTTCGACTTTGGGGATTTCCGTTTCGCCCAAGCGCATAATCGCGCCTTTGCCGAAGTCCTTTTCTATTTTTGCGAGCGCAAGTTGCAGGTTGCGTTCCTTATCGGTTGACTTATCCTGAATTTTGTCTGCCATAGTAGTTCTCCTTTATATCCTTTCGCCTGATTTTAGGCAAATGTTTTTCTTTGTTTATATTATGTCACGTTCAATGTACCGAAATCGGTGCATCAAAGCCGCAAAATATCCCCTTTCAAATATCTTATGAGGTAAAACAGCGCAACGTTGGAAGTTGCCGTCCGTATCTCGTTGCGACTGCCAGAGAATCTGCGCTCGAAAACGGTGATAAACTCGCCGCCTCCGACTGCGATGTAGACGAGCCCTACGGGTTTTCCTTCGTCGCCCGTCGGACCAGCGAGTCCCGTCGTTGCCAAAGCGATGTCGACGGGGCGTTTGCAAAGACCTTTGACCATTGCGTATGCGGTTTCCCTGCTCACCGCGCCGTAGTCTGCAAGCACGGATTTGGGAACGCCGAGCCTTTCGACCTTCGATGCGCGATTGTAGCATACTATACCCTCGTAAAAATTCGCGCTGATTCCCGCAATGCTCGTAAGCCTTGAACAGATTTCGCCGCCCGTCAGACTTTCGCCTACGGCGAGAGTGCGGTTGTTCATTCTCAAAAGCCTTGCCGCGATTTCTTCGAGCGAGCCTTCCGACGCCGAATACACTTCTTCTTCAAAGACGTTGTACACCCTGCTTTTTACGGTTTCGAACACGTCGCGGCTTGCGTCGCTCGTCATCGTTATCGTAGCGTCGAGGCAATGTTCCACAACCGAAAATTCCACGCCGAACCCCTCGAAAACTTTGAGTTTCGAGAGAATTTCCTCTTTGCTAAGTCCGCAGATTTTGACGATTTCTATTATCATTTTCGGTTATCTAACTTGTCGTTTTTGTCGTGAGTTCTCGCTCGTTATTTTGCATTATTTTGCTTGGTTTGCTTCTTCGCTTTCGCTTTTCTTTTCGGGGTCGTCGTCTTGTTTGAGAACGTGTTTGTTTTTCAAGACGTAATTGAGTCCGCTGTACACCGCAAAAAACGAGCCGATATAGAACACGATTGTGCCTATCCACCCGAGTGCGGGATGAAGCCCTGCGAGCATAAGCACGGTTACGCCGACGTCGAGGCATACGGTTTTGATTTTGCCGTAAATGTCCGCCGCAAGCACGAGTCCTCTCGAAGCCGCTATGGAACGGAACACGCCTATCATAAGTTCTCTTGAAAGGATTATTCCCGAAAGCAAAGCGATTACGAGCGCATTGTGCGGATAAACGCCGCCCATCGAAAGTCCGTCTCCAAACAGTACGATAAGGAACAACATCACCACGATTACAACCTTGTCCGCGAGCGGGTCCAAAAACTTGCCGAGCATAGACACGGTATTGGTCTTTCTTGCGATGTGCCCGTCGATAAAGTCGGTTGCGCAGCAGATTGCAAACAACACAGCCGCTATGACTATCAACGCGATATGTGTGCCTTGCGATACGTTTGCAAGTTCCGCCGCAATGAACATCGCGATTGTCGGAACAATCAAAAATATACGCGCGATTGTGATTTTCGTTGCGAGAGTGATTTTCATTTTATCACCTTTCCCACAAGGTCGATACCGTCGCTGCCCGTGATTTCGACGTCGTAAAACTCGCCTATTCTCACTTCCTCATCAGACTCGAACAACGTCACGTTGTCGATGTCGGGTGCTTGCGTTTGACTTCTTCCGACGAATTTTTGTCTGTCGTAGTCGATGTCGTCGTATATGACCTTGATTTTCGAGCCTATCAACTCTTTGTTGCGGCTCTTGATTATTTTTTCTTGAATCGCACGCAGTTTGTTTGCGTGCTCTTCCTTTACCGATTCGTCGAGATGTCCGTCGAGTTTGTCGGCAGGCGTGCCTTCTTCCCTCGAATACGCAAAGAATCCCGCATAATCGAATTTGACTTCCTTGACGAATTTTTCGAGTTTCTCGAACTGCTCTTGCGTTTCACCGGGAAATCCGCAAATAAACGTCGTGCGCACCGCAATGCCCGCGTTTTTGAGTTTGGCGATAAGTTCCCTTATGCTCTTTTCGTCGGTTCTGCGGTTCATACGTTTCAAAACGTCGTCGTCGACGTGTTGAAGCGGAATATCCATATATTTTGCGATTTTATCGTTGTTTTTGACGTATTCGATGAGTGCGTCGTCCACCATTTCGGGATAGAGATACAAGAGGCGAATCCACGCAAAATCGAGCTTTGAAAGTCTGTCCAAAAGTTCGATTAAATGCGGCTTTCCGTCGAAATCCGTGCCGTATCTCGTCACGTCTTGCGCAACCAAAATGAGTTCTTTCACGCCGTCGTCGGACAACTTTTTCGCTTCGCAAATCAAGTTTTCGAGTTTTTCCGAGCGGTACTTACCCCTTATGGACGGAATGGCGCAGTAAGTGCAATGATTGCTGCAACCGTCCGCGATTTTGAGATACGCGTAGTGATACGGAGTCGTAAGCACTCTGTCCGAATAGAAAGCGTCGAGATTTGCGCAATTAAGCACCTTTTCGCCGTCCTCTACGTCCTTTATAGTCTTCAAAATCGCGTCGTAATCCGCAATGCCGAGTATGGCGTCAACTTCGGGAAATTCTTTTTTGAGAGTATCTGCGTATCTTTGCGCAAGGCAACCCGTCACAATGACTTTTTTGCCCTTGCCCGCATTTTTTGCGGCAATCGCGCTCAAAATCTCGTCAATGGATTCTTCTTTTGCTTTGTCGATAAATGCGCAGGTGTTGACGATGATAACGTCGGCTTCTTCCTCGCTGCCGACGAGCGTGTGTCCGCCGCCCACGAGGCGAGAGAGCATTTTTTCGGTATCTACCCTGTTTTTATCGCAACCGAGCGATATTGCGCCTATTCTCATTCGTCATCATCCTCGCTTTGAGCCGAGGCTTTGAGTTCTTCAAGTTCCTCGTAAGTGATGTTGACCTTTTTCTTCTTGGGGTCGTGTTCGTCGGGAGTAAGATAGCCCATAAGGTCCATTTTATCGTAAATCTTTGCCGCCTTAGGCCAGCCGAGTCCCAGACGACGTTGCATAAAGGATATGCTGATAGGCGCGTCTTGTTCCTCGCGAAGTTCTATGCCCAGTTGCAAAGCGTCAAAAAGTTCGGGCGGAATCTTATCTTTGTCGTTGCCGCGCTGCTCTTTGGATTGAGAGGGCTTTTCTTCCTCTTTGTCCTTGAAGATAGCGTCTTTGATATTATTGTCGAAGTACGCGTCGTTTTTGGATTTGACGAAATCCACCACTCTCTTGACTTCTTCGTTAGAGATAAACGCACCTTGCATACGTTCGAGGTCGCTTGCGCCCGGCATCATATACAGCAAATCGCCGTAGCCGAGCAGTTTGTCCGCTCCGACCGTGTCGAGAATGGTTTTACTGTCGAAACTCGACGTAACCTTGAACGCCACGCGGCTCGGGAAGTTGTTTTTGATAGTACCGCTGATGACGTCGACGGACGGTCTTTGCGTTGCGAGCATCAGGTGAATACCCACAGCACGCGCAAGTCTTGCGATACGGTTTACCGTATCCTCTACCGCCTTTTTGCCCGTGGACATAAGGTCTGCGAACTCATCCACGATTATGACGATTCTCGGCATCTTTTCGTAGCCGTTCTTTTGGCAATCGGCATTGTATTCGTCAATATCTCTGTAATTGACTTCGGCAAGGAATTTAATACGTCTTTCCATCTCGCTTATCGCCCAGTTGAGAGCGCGGATAGCCTTGTCCGTATCGCAGATGATTTCGTCCATAAGAAGGTGCGGAATGCCTGCGTACACGCTCATTTCTATGCGCTTGGGGTCGATGAGGATAAGGCGCACGTCGTCGGGCGAAGCCTTGTAGAGCAAACTTACGATGATAGAGTTTATACAGCAACTCTTGCCTGCGCCCGTCGCGCCCGCGATGAGAACGTGCGGAAGTTTTTTGATTTCCACCACTCTCGAATCGCCGTAAAGGTTTTTGCCGAGTGCGAACGTTGCGGGTGCTTTTGCATTGTTAAATTCGGGCGATTGAATAATCTCGCTGAGGTTGACGTTTCTTCTATGCTTGTTGGGCACTTCGATACCGACAGCGTTTTCGCCCGGGATAGGAGCGATGATACGCACGCTTCCCGCTTCCATCTTCATTGCGATGTCGCTTTCAAGCGAGGAAATATAGCCGATTGTTCTGCCCCTCGGCATTTCGACGCGCAACTTGTACATCGTGAACGTAGGTCCGACCATAATGTCGATAACCTCGCCCGTAATGCTGAAAAACGCAAGCGTATTGATGATTTGTTCTTTCTTTTGCTCGTAGTCCTCGTTCTGATCGATTTCGGGTGCGGGCGGATTGAGCAAGTTGAGCGGCGGCGCAACGTACGGACGTTTGGGCGCGGCTTGCGATATGGCTTGATCCATATTCACTTGCGTGAGTCTTTCCTTGTCCGCTTTCTTTGGCGTTTCCGCCTTTTGTATGCCGCGAGATTGCGAGGCTTTCATCTTTTCCTCACGCATAAGTGCTTCTCGCTCGTACTGACCCATTTGCGGGGTTTCCTTTATCGCTTGCTTTATGTTTTGAATACGAGCCTTAACTTCTGCGTTTTCTATGTCTTTTGCGGAATTTTTGGCGATTGCGGTCGTCGATTGAATCGCCGCTCTCGACATATCGCCGCCCGTAACCTTTTGTTGAACGGGTGCAGGCGCGCTCGGATTGTCGCCGCCGACGGTCTTGTCCTCGTCAACGTACTTGGGACGTTGATTCTCAAGCGTGGCTTTGCTCATTTCGTAGGTCTTGACGGGTTTCGTCTTGCCTATGCCGCCAAAGAAATTCGTTTCCGTCTTTTCTTCCTCGACGGCGGTTTGCGAAAAGGCTCTCGGCAACTTCGCCTCGCCTTGTACGGGTTTATATCCGCTTCTGTCGAGGTCGTCGATGTTCGCCGCTTTCTTGGGCGATACGACAGGCGGATTCTTTGCCGCTTGCGTATCGTTACTCGTTTGTTTTTGCGTATTTTGCGCCATATTTTGTGCGTTTTGAGCGGCATTTTTAGTGGTTTGTTCCGCTTTTTCACGCGCTATGAACACCATATCCGTCTTGGGTTTTTCGTACGCTTCGGACACGATTTCCTCTTTCACGGCAGGTTTTTGTTCTTCCTCGCCGGAAATGGCTCTGTTGAGCGCACCGAGCATACCGACGTTCACTTGCTGTTTGGATACGGATTCGTTTGCTTTCTGAATGGTTGAATTGATAGTCTCTGCCCCGTCGTACGTCTTCGTGGGTTTGACCACTTCTTTCTTTACGGGCTCGGCGATAAGGCACGCCTCGTCTTGTTGTTCCATATGCACGCCCGCCTCGTATTCGGGTTTTGCGTACATTTGACCGAAGCGTTGAGTTTGCTCTTGCTTGAGCGCGCTGAAATCACGCTTGAAATCGAGCGGCGTTTGGATGTTGCTCGTTGCGGATTCTTGCGGCTTTTGTTGCGCTTGCGCCGATTGAGCGGCTTGTGCGGCTTGCGGCTCGGGTTGAACGGCTCTGTATCTCGACATAAAGTCTTCGCGAATCGCACTTTGAGTCGCGTCCACGCCGAGTTTGGATTTAAGTTCGTTTCTTCTGAATGCGCTATACGGTGCGCTGACGTTCGAGAGTGCGTTGCTCGGGTCTTTCAAAGTGTCGAATCTCGCAAGATTGTCCTTGTTCGGACCTGCGCCGAAAAGAATGTCTTTTGCGATACCTCTTGCCGAGAATCTGTCCTCTCCTTGCGCGTACGTCGGACGTTTCACTTCGTCCTCTACGGTGCCTTGCGCGTTGGGATAAAGCGGATTGAATGAATCGAGCGGACTGTACCCATCCGCGCCGAGTGCCTTTTTGTTCACTTTGCGTTGAAGCGGGTCGCCGGGGACGTCCACGACGTAAAGTCCCCTTCCGCTGCTTGCCGAATTGAAATCGGTAATCGTGGGCGCGTCTTGCGCCTCGACGAGAGGCGATTGAACGGTTGTCGTCTTTTGAGATTTAGAGAAAAGAGCGTGTTTTTGCTTGGGTTCTCTCATTCTGCGCTCACGCTCGCCTTTGGTTGCGACCGTGTAGGTGACGTTGCGTTTGATAGAGGGAAAAATCGCAAAAAACGCAAGCAAGAAAAACGCCACGCACGCCGCGATAAGCGCGCCGACCGAAGTTATGACTTTCATAAGCGGATACGCCGCCAAGCCTAAGAGCATACCGCCCGCGGTGTTCGTGCCGTGATAGCACGCAAGAAGATAATCGGCGTAACTTTTGCCGACGATGTGCGTGCTCGAAGTGTAAATGTGAAGTGCGAAAATGCCGAGTATAAGCAAACCGAAATAAGTCAACGCTTTCGACGCGCGCATTTTGAGGCGCACGTTGAAAGTGACGGCAATGCCGATGATGAGAGCCATAAGCGAATAGGCGTAAGCGGCAAGACCGAAAAATCCGCACAGGAAAGAATATACCATTCTTCCCACGCCGCCCAACGCGCCGACCAATGAAAGGAAGCAAAACAGCGACACGAGTATGATAAGCACCCCTGCCGCGATTCTGTTGCCTCTGTTTGCTTTTGCTTGTCTTGTATCTGTCAAGGTAAACCTTCCCGATAATATATAATATTAGTATTGAAATTATACCACAATATAAGGATATTTACAAGAGAAAATGTCAAAAGGTTGCGAAGATTTTCACGATTGTTTTTTTGTTCGCAAAAAAACAATAATCGGGGTGTGGGGCAAAGCCCCACCCTCAATTATTAATTATTAATTATTAATTATTAATTTTTCGATATTCTAATCATTTCTTTTTATAATTTTAAGAATGTCTACGTCGTCGTCGGGGGCGACTATCGACGAGCAAACTTCGGTAAAATCGAATATCTCTTTCGCGCACTTCTTCACGTCCTCTTTCGTCACTGAATCTATGCTCTTTATGCGTTTGTCGAAGTCGTAAAGTTCGCCCGTTTGCACTGCGTGTCCGCCAAACGTTCTCATCATCGCCGACGTGCTCTCCTGTCCGAGAACGAGCGACGTTTTGAGTTGCTCTTTACCCTTATTCAGTTCCTCATCGCTTACGCCCTTGTCGATAAGAAGGTCGATTTCGTTCCTTATCGCCTCGACCGCACTCACCGTATTGTGCGGGCTCGTGGATGTGTAAATAATAAACGCGCCGTTGTTCTGATACGAGGACGGATAGCCGTAAATCGTGTAACAAAGTCCGAGTTTTTCACGCACGCTTTGGAACAGTCTCGACGACATTTCCATACTGAAAATTATCGTCATAAGTTGCATTGCGGTGCATCTTTCGTCGTTGTACGGATAGGACGGAAACGCAAACGCGATATGCGTTTGTTCTATCGATTTTTTACGCTTGCAAGAGTGCGAATGAGGCGTGCGCGCGCATATGGGCGCATTGTCATAATCATTTTGAGAGGTATATTTATCCTCAAAATACTTCTTTGCAATCGCGACGGCTTGCTCTTCGGTGAGATTGCCCGCAATCGACAAAACCGTGTTTTGCGCCACGTAGTGCTTGTCGTGATAGTCTTTGAGCGTTTGGCTCGTCATTTCTTTGAGGGTTTTCTTCGTTCCGAGAATGGCTTTTTCAAGCGGACAGCCCTTAAAATAGAGGCTCAACAGCCTCTCGAGGCACAAGTCGTCGGGCGTATCCTCGCTCTCGTTGATTTCCTCGATAACCACTCTACGCTCTTTTTCGAGTTCGACGGGGTCGAAAGAGGGATTGAAGTACATATCCGACAGCACGTCCGCGCACTTTTCGGCGTTAGTATCGAGAGATACCGTATGAAAACAAGTGTAACTCTTTGCGGTGAAAGCGTTGATTTGCGCGCCTATGCAGTCGATTTCGTTCACGATGTCGAACGCACTGCGGTTTGCCGTGCCTTTGAACACCATATGCTCGATAAAATGCGATATTCCGGCAATATCGGGCGTTTCCTTAACCACGCCTGCGCCGACGAATACGCCGATTGCCACCGACCTTACGGCGGTGTTCGGCACGAATACGAGTTTCAATCCGCTTTTGAAAGTAATCATTTTTTGCATATCGATATTATACCACATAGTTTGAAAGTCGCAATCATATTTTATGGTATGAGTGAAACGAGGTTCCGCAATTTTTGCGCAAATTTTGTCATAGTATCTGTGCTTTTGCTTGTTTTCGGCGTATCGTTCGTCGCGGCGTACCCCATCGAAGTCAAAGCCGAACAAGTCAACAACGCCGTTTACAGCGGAAACGCAAGCACGCAAAGCGTCGCTTTGACGTTCAACGTGTACGAGCGCACGGACAACGTATTGAAAATAGCCGAAATTCTCGACGAATACGGCTACAAATCCACCTTTTTCGTGGGCGGATTATGGGCGGCAAAAAACGGTGACGCACTCTTGAAACTCTGCTCGGACGGCCACGAAATAGGCAATCACGGCTATTCCCACCAAGACCACGCAAAACTCAACAAACAACGCAATATCGAGGAAATCGAAATCACCGAAAAAATGATAGATTCCTCGTTGAACACCCTGCCCGACTATCGAAATTCCAAACTTTTCGCACCGCCGAGCGGTAGTATGGGAAACGCTATGTTCGACGCTTGCAAAGAACTCGGCTATACGGTGATAATGTGGACTCACGACACGATTGACTGGCGCGACAAAAACGCCGATTTAATCTACGAGCGCGCAACGAAAAGTCTGAAAGCCGGCGACATAGTTTTGATGCACCCCACCGACTACACCGTTGCCGCCCTGCCGAGAATTTTGGAATATATAAAATCCCAAAACCTCAAAGCCGACGTAGTGAGCAACGTGATTGAAAAGTAATGCGCGCGCATTACTTTTCAAGCGATATTGTTGCGTAGCAACAGTTATATTTGCGCAAATCGGGCTTGATTCTTCCTCTACAAAAGTGACCGTCGTGTACTCTAAATCACACATCACCCCTTCCCTTCGGGATTGATTCTTCCTTTACAAGAGTTTGACGGCGTATACTTTAATTAAGATTTCCCCTTTCCTCAGGTGTTTTCCCTATCGCCGTTCCCCCTCTGCATATATTTGAGGGAACCCACGGCGACCGCGTTGCGGGGGACAACACTCAGCACTCACATAGAAAAGTATCGCTCCCTTATTATGCCACTCGTTCACGGGCGAAAGAATCCACACTCGCCCGTTCACTTGTACTAATCGTCAAGTTCGGCGTTCGCTTCCTCGCCGCCTTGCGGCTCGTGTTCCGTCTGCTAATTAGCACATACCGTTTATAAGTAGGCTGTTGACAAAGTTGGGCGTTAACACCGCCGAAGCCGAAGTCGTAACCTGTCTTGCAAAAGTCCTAAACTCGATATTTAGATGAAGAACAAGAAAGAGCCGCACTTTCGGCAACCCTAATTTACTAATGGTAAATGAGTTGTCGAAGCGCGGCTCTGACGCAGTTATTCGCTAAATAGCGGGTTTAGGCTTTTGCAAGAACTTCCTTAAGGCGGAGGTCAACCCTGTGCTTCTCGTCAATCTTAATAACCTTGACAAGAACGATGTCGCCGACGTTGACTACGTCCGTGACCTTTTCGACGCGTTGGTCGGAAAGTTTGGAAATGTGAATCATACCGTCTTTGCCGGGTGCAAAGTTGACGGACGCGCCGAATTGTCCTTTGTCGTTTTCCATAATTTTGGTGACTTTGCCTTCGTACACGTCGCCCACTTCAACGTCGCGAACAATGTTCTCGATGATGGTGCGCGCTTTGCGGATTGCAGCGTCGTCGCTGGAAGCGATAAAGATTGTGCCTTCGTCGTTGATGTCGATCTTCACACCGGTGTCTTCGATGATCTTGTTGATGGTCTTTCCGCCCGTGCCGATTACGTCGCGGATCTTATCGGGATCGATCGAGAAGGAAACGATCTTGGGTGCGAACTTGCTGAGTTCCGCTCTCGGTGCGGGAAGCGTTGCGAGCATCTTGCCGAGGATTTCGAGTCTGCCGAGTCTTGCTTGTTCGAGAGCGCGAGTGAGGATTTGCTCGTCGATGCCCTTGATCTTAATATCCATTTGAATTGCGGTGATACCTTCGGTCGTACCTGCGACCTTGAAGTCCATATCGCCGAGGAAGTCCTCAAGACCTTGAATGTCTGTGAGAACTGCGACTTTGTGGCTTTCTTCATTCTTTATAAGACCCATAGCGATACCTGCGACGGGTGCTTTGATGGGAACGCCTGCATCCATAAGAGCAAGAGTGCTGCCGCAAACGGACGCTTGAGAAGTCGAACCGTTGGAACTCAAAATATCGGATACCGTGCGGATTGCGTACGGGAATTCTTCTTCGGACGGAAGAACTGGTTCGAGAGCGCGTTCTGCGAGTGCGCCGTGGCCGATTTCACGACGACCGGGGCTCTTGAGAGCCTTTGCTTCGCCTGTGGAATAACCGGGCATATTGTATTGGTGCATATATCTCTTGTAGTAGTCGTCGTCAAGACCTTCGAGTTTTTGCGCTTCGCTTATAGTGCCGAGAGTGCAAGTGGTGAGTGCTTGAGTCTGACCTCTTGTGAACACTGCGCTGCCGTGAACGCGCGGAAGCATACCGACTTCGCACCAGATAGGACGAATTTCGGTGAGCGTTCTGCCGTCGGGACGTACGCCGCCTTCGAGAATCTTTGCACGAACTTTTTCTTTCTTGAGATAGTAGAGGCTGTCGAGAATGAATTTGGTCTTCTTGGGCTCGTCGCACCACTCGTCCGCAAAATGTGCAAGCACGTCGACGTTGAGCGCGTCTTCTCTTTCTTCTCTTTCATAGCGGTCGAACGCTTCGAGGACATAGTCCATCTTCTCGTTTGCGTATGCTCTGACTGCTTCGTTGATGTTGTCGGGGATATGTTCGAGTTCGACGTCGAGTTTGGGTTTGCCGACTTCTTTTTGGATTTCCTCGATGAAAGCAACGATTTTTTTGATTTCTTCGTGACCGAACAGGATTGCGTCGAGCATTTCTTTTTCGGTGATGACGTCTGCGCCTGCTTCAACCATCATAATTGCGTCTTTGGTGCCGCTGAGGTTGAGCGTAAGACGAGATTTTGCGCGTTGCGTGCTGTCGGGGTTGATGACGTACTCGCCGTCCACCATACCGACTACGACCGAACCCGTAGGACCTGCCCAAGGAATGTCGCTTATCGAAAGAGCAACGGACGAACCGATCATACCGAAAACTTCGGGCGGAATGTTGGTGTCAACCGAAAGAACCGTTGCAATAACCGTAACGTCGTTGTAAAGTCCCTTCGGGAAGAGCGGACGAATAGGTCTGTCGATAAGACGCGAAGTGAGAATCGCCTTGTCGCTTGCTCTGCCCTCTCTCTTTTTGAATCCGCCGGGGATTTTGCCGATTGCGTACATTTTCTCTTCGTAGTCAACGCTCAAAGGGAAAAAGTCCATACCGTCGCGTGGTGCTTTGCTCATCGTTGCGTTGACCATAACGACCGTGTCGCCGCAACGCACTATGCAAGAGCCGTTGGATTGAGAGCAGTATGCGCCTGTTTCGACGGTCATTTCTCTGCCGCCTACCGTTGTCTTGAAAATTCTTTTTTCCATAAAATTTCTCCTTCTGGGAATTCCGTCATTCCCGTATTATCCGCAAAAGCGGTTTATTTTTATTTTTTCGCACAAGACGTCGCTTATGCGCTTTTTCCAAAAAAAACGGGTGCAGTAAATCTACACCCGAAATTTTCTTTATTTTCTCAAACCGAGAGCAGATACGATTGCACGGTATCTCTCGATGTCCATCTCTTTGAGATAGTTGAGAAGACTTCTTCTGTGACCGACCATCATAAGAAGACCGCGACGGCTGTGGTGATCCTTCGGGTGATTTTTAAGGTGTTCGGTGAGTTCTGCGATACGAGCGGTCAAAAGAGCGATTTGAACTTCGGGTGAACCGGTGTCGCCTTCTTTGCGAGCGTACTTTGCGATGATTTCTTGTTTCGTTGTTTTATCCATTGTTTTTGCCTCCTTCGTTGGATAAGTGATACGCTTTCAACCAAGTAACGACTCGGAGTATTGTCGCAACCTCGTCGAAAGTACGAATTGATATTAGCACATCGAAAATATAAAGTAAATCGATTTTACCCTATTTTGCAAAAAATTAAATATTATTTAATGTTTTTATAAAAACTTAAGTTTTGAGCGCATACTCTTTCAAGGCGTACTTATAAACGGAATGTGCATATTCGCAGACGGAACGCGAGCCGCAAGGCGGCGAGCCATTGCTCAAACGGCGTTGCGGCAAAGCCAATCGCCCACATCGTCATTCAGAGCGTAGCGTGAGAATCCCATAAATAGAAATGAAAACTATTGTGGCGATTGTCAAAAACCGCACTTGTCCTCGCAATCACTAACCGCGCAGAGAATTTGTGCTATCAGTTCAGACACGAATATAATTCAAGCCACAGTTTCGCCAAATTATCTGCTTGGTGAAGCGCACTTTGTGCGCAAGCGGATTATTTGAACGGCGGTATGGGCGCGACGCGTTAAACAACACATCCTGTGAATGTGTT
>OHSO01000317.1_pt1 | contig 29192 bp, 35 predicted proteins | sample 1578651 | NCBI WGS metagenome assembly OHSO01 (sample SAMEA3879524, study PRJEB24766) | human gut metagenome | biome: human-associated habitat; feature: feces | place: USA | collected 1985/1987 | reverse complement strand
GCATTCCTTTCTGTGATATTAGGACGTTTTTTTATTTATTTTCAACGTATCACAAAGCATATCTTCAAATTTTTCGCTATCGCTTTTTGTTATTCTTATGTAAGGAATACCTACTTGATTAAGAACACTATTTTTAAATTCATCATTTTTTATAGCTTTTTCTGTTTCGTGTGATCTATCATCAAGTTCTATAATCAGTAAAATTTTCAAGTTCGGATTTGTTATAACAAAGTCAAAATGCCTTGATTTAACTTTTCCTCTTGCGGAAGCTTTTTCCTTTTTATCAATCGTTTTCTTTACACCTACTACATCTTCCATTCTTACTTTCGGTAAAACCTTGATGTTGTATTTTTCTTCTAATGGTTTTAATGTATTAATATAGAAATACCATTCGTTTTTTGTTAATAACATCGCTTTATAGTAAGGGCATTCTTTTGTTGTTTCTGCACTTGTATCTGCTTCTTTTTCTTCTGTTTCTTCATTATTTTTTTGCTTTGTTTTTATATCAATTATGAAAACTAAAATCGCAATTACTACTAATATACATAATATCCAAATCATATTTTACCTCTTTATTTACATTTATTTATATTTTTACAATTCGTTCTTCCTGCAATATAATCCAAACTAACATTATAAAAATCAGCTATATTTAAAGCATCTTGTAATTTTATATTGTGTAAATTTTCTTCCCATCTTTGATATGTGGTTGTATGATATCCTAATTTTTTTGCAAGTTCTTTTTGAGTAAGATCACGATCTTCTCTTAAATCTTTTAATCTATTTATTGTGCTATCCATTGTAATCACCTAAAAATATTTTATAATAAACCACAAAAATGTGTTGACAAAACCACGTTTTTGTGGTATGCTTTCTATAGTACCACAAATTTGTGGTTTTAATGTGTTGTGTTATCTATTTTAAAGGAGAGTGTTTTTAAATGAAATGTATTATTGTAGGAATCAAACCCCAGGATTACACAAACAAGAACGGCAAGCAGGTCAAGGGTATGCAGTTGTATATGCTTGCAGATAACGCCGATGTATTCGGCAAAGTCCCTAAGGACTGCTTTATCTCGCAGGATTCGCCGCTTTATCTCAAAAACGCCGCAGTTTTCGCTGATTTGGGCGAACTTGAGGGCAGGGAAGTAAACGTTGAATGGGACGTTGAAACTTATGGAACTAAGCAGGTCAAGAAACTTGTTAGCTTTGATTTTGCGGATAAGTTTATTGATTTCGTTGAGCGTGTTCCTGCAAAGGCTGTTAAAAATGCTTGATAATATCGAAAATCCCGAAGCAACAACCACCACTTCCGCCGCATCTCCCGAAGTGCCGTTAAGTAGTTCCGAAAACAATGTTTCATTGACTTTTGACGGCTATTACATTAACGGCACTATTCAAGGCGGAGATACTTCCGAAGTTGCCCAAGCCTTGGAAGAGGTCAAAGAACTGCAAGCGGAAACAAACAGCATATTAACCAATATATCGGTTGTCTGCTTGCTCTTCGTTGCATTGCTCGGAATTGTTATTGCTCAGGGATTTGTTAAACTTGTAAAGAAGAGGTGAGCGCATGGAAAATTATATTGACTGCGCTTTCGAGCTTCTCGCCGTTGGCTTTGCTATCGGCGTTGTATATGGTGTCATGGTCCTTTTAGCGCTGGGGATCCTTGATATATTTAAAAAAATTACTGATTAATGGAGGAAAAAAACAATGAACATGATTACCAAGTTTAAGAATTCTGTATCCAGCCGCGCAAAAAAGATCGTTGCTTCTGTAATGGGTGCTTGCATGGCTGTTTCAATGCTCGCAATGTCGGCTTTCGCTGAGTCGGGTGCTTCTGCATCGGGTGTCTATGATACAGTAACCAATTCAATGACCACAGAGCTTACAAGCCTTGTTTCTAAGGCTGGTGTTGCTATCGCTGGTGTTGTCAGCGTTGGTCTTGTTATCTTCGGCGTTAAGTGGCTTGTTGGTGTTCTTAAGAGCTTTTTCAAAAAGCTTACCTGATAACTCTAACACCGTTACAGCGTTTTTTGGACTGTAACGCTTGTGCAGGTGTATTTTATATATGCCTGCACTTTTTTTATAAATAATATTGGTGGTGGTAAAATGATTGAATTGTATTCCGGCACGCCAGGAAGCGGAAAAAGCTTACATGCCGCCCATGAAATGGCGGATTGGTTGAGGGCGGGAAAAAATGTAATTAGTACTTGCATGATTGATACCGATCTTGTTTTCCTTAACCCTTTTCAAAAGTGGTATGTAAACCACTTTAATAAAAAGCCTAAAAAGATTAAACGGGACAAGCGAGCCGATAATTTCTATTATATCCCTATAGAAGATATAACCCCTGAATGGTTATATGAGTTTGCCGCAAAGAATCACAGTTTCGGTAAAGAGCGCCAAACGGTCGTTTTTCTCGATGAATGTGTAGCTATATTCTCGCCCACGGTCTTAGCCGCTCAAAAAGGCGGATTGAATAGGTGGAACGAGTGGGACACTTTTTTCAGAAAACACCGTCATATAGGCTTTGAAGTTGTCCTAATACCGCAAAGTAAGAAGCTTATAGCAAGAAAAGTTATAGAGTATTGCGAGTTTGAGGTGAAGCACTATAACCGTAAGAACCAAGGCTTTATAGGTTGGATTTTTTCCCTTTTCTGCGGCGGTTCGCTTTTTTCTTGGTCGAGATGTTGGCGCGGAACTGGTGAAAAACCATTTGAACAAGGATTTTACACATACAAGCCGTTATATGGTTTAATGTATAACAGCTACAGTATGTTTTATGACACTTTAAATCCATACAAAGAACAAGAAAAGAAAAAGCTTTTACAGCAATTTGTAAATGCTCTTACTGAAAGGATAGTGAGTTTAAAAGATGAAAAAAATAATGGCGTTTCTACTGGCTTTAATGGTGAGTACAACAGTAATTGCGAATAGCTTTAAGGCTAATGCTATTGCCGCTCCCGTTAGTTTACTTACTTATCTTATACAAGCTTGTACTGAAATGCTTGTAGGCTCTGGTGTATATACTCAATCACAAGTTAACGATATGAGTACATCAGATATTTTTAGTAATACAAAAAGTGTTTTGCCGTCTATAGATTGGGAAAAAAACGCACAAATGAAAGTTAATACAATTAACAATATAAATAAATTCTTAAGTGATGCTGTAAAAAATCATAATAAGATCAATGCTTCACCCTCTATTCCCTCGGCTGATTTGCTTTCACAAGCTACTACAAAAGTTTTAGTTGATTTTATAAACGGACACGTTGCCGACTTGCCAACTGTCAACCCCGAGCTAAAAGGTTATGGCGCAATGGGTGTTGTAAAGATTTATCGTAAATCTGATAATACTTTAGATAATACTGCTGTATATTTCGGTGATTATGGCATTATTGAGAAAGAGGCTTTCGCTAATATATACGGAGATAAAATCATACGTCAATATATTGTCGGACCTAATCAAACGGAAAAAGAGTATTCAGGCTCTATCACACTTGGCGGCGCTTTTGGTGAAGATAATTACATTTTGCCAAAAGTAAAATTTGTAGGTGACTGGCGATATCCTGATGGCACACCTGCAACCGATATGTTGACCTTTGTCGACGAAGTCCCCGAATCAATCGGTACAGTTGATATCGATGGTACAACTTATGATGTAAACGGTGACGGAACTGTTACGATCGGTGACGAAACTATCCCGATTAATGATGACGGCTCTGTCACCGTGGATGACAAGCCATACTATCCCGATTATGATATTAGCCCTTACCCTGGTACATCAATTGGTGATTTGATTACAACCATAATCAATAACATTGATGTTATCGACGATACTAAAACTGATACAGACGATTTAATCGAAGATGCAGAAGTTGATGTTCCGCAGGAAATTGCAGATTCTAAATTATCTTCTTTGACGATGCCGAAATCAATTGCAACTGTTTTTCCTTTTTGTATTCCGTGGGATTTCTATCACGGGATAAAGCTTCTTTCAGCTGAACCCGAAGCACCGCGTTTTGAAGTTCCATTTGAAATTCCGCAGTATAAAAGTTTCCCGGGATTTAAAAAGATGATTGTTGTAGATTTTTCTAAGTATTCTTCTGCTTTTGCCGTTGTTCGTTGGATTTTCTTTTCTCTTTTTATGTTTGGTCTTTGCTTCATAACTTTTAAAATAGTAAAGGGGGCTTAATTATATGGATTTTTTCAATTTTATCGGCGAACAGTTTGCCGATCTTGGGCAAACAATTGTTGATGCTCTTCCCGGTAGTCCCATTGTATGGCTTGAAGCTAATGCACAAATCAAACAATATTTAGCTTGGGTCAATTGGTTTATACCTATTTATCAGATGATACCGATTTTAGAGGTTTGGCTTGTTGCTATCCTCTCTTATTATCTCATACAAGTAATTTTAAGGTGGGCTAAAGCCATAGAATAATTTTTGAGAAACCGTAGCGGAGCGGAGGAGAGGCTCAAAAATTATTCAAGCTTTAGCCGAAAGGTGATTAATTATGGAAAACAATTTTAAGTGTAAACATATTGATATCTTTGACAGTGAAACTATAAGCTTTAGCTTCTGCGGCTTATGCTATACAGCTTGTGCAACTCATTGTAAATATTATGGTCGGTGTCAGACCTGCGAGCATAACAAAGACCCTGCATATTGTCTTACTTGTTCCAGGGCGGCAGAATTTAAAAAGGCGGAGTAAAACCGCCTTACCCCCCCTGGCTAATTAGGGGGGTACAAACTAAATACAATAAAATACGAGGTGGTAAAAGTGGCTAATATAAAAACTGGCGTTTGTCCGACTTGTGGTAAGGAAAGGGAACTTGCTTTTATAAAATTCGGCGTTATACAGTCCACAATGTGCGTGTACTGTCTTTCTAAGTATCTTGACAAGTGCATTATCCCAAGACTGCGCAAGAATAACGATGAAACAACTGATAATTGTCAGATAGGCGAAAACGGCGCAGTAATAGGGGGATATTTGAATGGAACAGAATGAAAACCGTGTTTTGTATGACTGGCTTACCTTTACAACAAAAATACATAGTCTGCCCGATGTAATAGATTTACTCGGTTTGCAGAAAGTCAGCTTCCAACAGATGAAGGGGCGGTATTGCTATCAAGACCGCTTGAACTATGACGGTATCAATATAATGTATAACGGGCGCGAAGAAATGGGAATTTGCGTTGAACTCTCGGGTCAAGGTTGCCGAGATTTTGAAACCTACGGTAACGGAGATTATAAAGGCATTTTTGACTTGATTATTCGGAACTGGAACGAGAACCCCGAAAAAAGGGATATGAACATAACCCGTCTTGATGTTGCTTATGATGATTTTTTCGGTTTTCTTGACCTTGATTATTTGATGTTTGCTGCACAAAAAGGGGAGTACGTTTCACGCTGTAAGGACATCGAAGTTATTTATAGTAATAAAGGTTGTTCGGTTTGTCACGGTTCGCGGCTTCAATCGTCTGTGTACATTCGCATATATGATAAAAAAATGGAACGTGGGCGTGACGATCTTAATCACTGGGTACGATGTGAAATGAAATTAAAGGACGATAGCGCACGGGGGTTTATAAAGCTTCCTAACGATATTCGCAAGAATTATTTTGATGTTCTGAACAATTATCTGCGGTATATTGTCCCCTCGGACAACACAACAAATAAATGTCTTGTTCCGACAGCTCCGCAGTGGTTAAAGTTTATAGAATCCTGGGAAACCGTTTCTATTTTTGACAAACCAGGAGTAAACTATAACTTTTCAAATCTCTTTGGCTATGTGAACAATCAGTTAAGCGGTGCTATAGCGACATACATTGATGTCCTGGGCGTAACGCAGTTTATGCAGAACATAAACCGAGCGCAGAAAGAAAAGCCGTTAAACCCCAAATACGAGCGTATAAGAGCGCAGAATGAAAGCAGTTCGGACGGAATTATTAATTTTCTTCAAGAGAGGGGCGCAATTTAAATGGTAACGCAGAAAGAAATTTTTTATCAATATCTTTTGAATGAGCGTGAGCGCCTGGAATATGAGGTTGTACAGCTTCGTCAAAATCAGCGAATGAAAAAGAATATTGATGCTGTTGATTGCCTTGAATTGGCTTTGGCTATGGAACGTCTTAGCGCATTTATTGACTACAGCGATCACGCTTTAGCCATATTTAAGCTTAATGTCCCGACAGACTACCGTGCGAGCATTGTTAATATTGACTTCTCTGCATATAAGCAAGCCGCTGAACGGCTTAAAAAAGAGTTAAAAAAAGAAAAAGCAGGACGTTAATTGTCCTGCTACTGAGCAGTAACGGCGGTTTACTGCTCCAGTAAACATTTTTGTTTTTTGAGGTGATTATTTTGCAACCAAAAGCTATATTAGCTTTCCGCAAGCGATTAAAAACTTGCGGATATACAAATATAAAAATTTATGCGTCCAGTCGGTTTGATGGTTATTATGATGTATCTGCTGTCGAGCCTTTAGGCAAAAATAAAATCGTTGTTTGTTTGTCATTGGGGCAGTGTATTGATTTTAAGAAAAAAGATAGTTGAGTTTACTTATACGGTAAACTTACCTTACTGCTCCTATGGATTTTTTTATAAAAAAAAGCAGGACGTTAATTGTCCTGCTCCTGCTTGGTCGGCTTTTTGAGTGCTTCGCCCATATCCTGCGCAATAAGCCTATTGATATAGCCGTTAAGACTCTCGCCGTGGCTCTCTGCGTAGGCTTTGATTTGGTCGGCTTGCCCTTTGTACACTCTTATTGCTAAACGGTCATAGGCTTTTTGTTGGTATCTTTGCGTTGCTTTATTCTGTGCTTCTGAATAATATGCTCCCATTGTTTCAACTCCTTTTTATAAATTATATCGCACGTTTCTAATGGTGTCAATATACAATATAGCTAACATAGTGGTGTCAAATTTGTACAATTTGCCACTTGCAATAGTGGCGCCACTATGCTATAATATATATAGTGAGAGAGGGGAAGAACCCTTAAGAAAGGAAGTGAGGAAAATGGAAGATATGAAAATCAATCTTACAGTTGATGATATAATAACAATTATCGAGTATCTTAACGACTTTAAAAATGTTGTTTCTGATTGTGATGATGATGATATTGCTATAATATCTAATCTTGTTGATAAGCTTAGATCAATCAGCTTATAAAAAAAGTAGTCGGCTGATACGCTAAACCCACCGACTACATAAAACCCCGATACTGTGAGTTACTCTCACGGCTCACGGTATCAAATATTATAAACCATAAATAAAAAAATGTCAAGGAGATAATTTATTATGAAAAATGTTATGTATGTTATAAAAAATTCCGAAGATGATCTTGCTTATGATGTGTACGAACGAGTTGAGGGAAAACAAGACAAACGTGTTTTTTATGGTTTTTTAAAAGAAGATTATACAATATCTTTAGTTAAGCATTGGCTTATGACTTATTATGTAGGCAAATTAAAAATAAAAAGAAATCAGATTATTGTAGAATGTTGAGGTGAAAAGTTATGTCAGAATACTATTGTTGTTATTTCTATAGCTTCGAGGATTTGCAGAAAACGTTGAATAAGGTCAATAAAAGCTATGATGCTAAAGTAATAGCGCAGGTCCTGGAATCTCGCAGTTGTTCGGGAAGTTGGATAAGAGCGGCATATGATAGGTATTTCGAGCTTGTGAAGCTTGGCAAATGAGACGGTTCTAATTTCGCTAAATAAAAGTTTAGCGAAATTAGAACAAGAGAAAATTTTGTGTTTATATCCAAGTGTAGCAAAGTAAGCGCAGTATGGGCAAATTCATCGAAATGATAAATAAAAAAGTTGCTTCCTATAATAAATTCCAATTTATTTGACTTTCAATAGAATCTATTATCCAAACATTTTTATGCATTTACTATAAATTTTTATTTTATAAAGTTCAGAAATATACAAAAAAATAAAAATATGTTACAATTCAGATATATACTTAACTTTTTAATAAATATGTGGTATAATTAATTATGTAAGAATTATTGATCTCGGCAACGTTGCTTTTCAGAAAGGATTTTTATAAAATGGCAAATCACTATGCTGACGAAAATCAGGAATTTATTTCCGATCAGGAAGATATTTCTGCAAACACATCTCACAGCAAAAAATCTAATAAACGCAAAAAGACACGATCAAAGAAAAAAATGCATCCTGTCAAAAAGTTTTTTGCAATAATTGGCACTACCCTGCTTTCACTTTTTCTTATAATTGTTATTTCAGGCTCTATCATCGCCGCAGCACTGACTGTTTATGTCCTCCAGTTTGCGGATCAGGATGCTGTTGATATTTCGCTGTCTGACCTCGACCTTGATTATACCACATTTATATATGGCTATGACGAAAATGAATCTCTTGTTGAATTAAAGAGCATAAGCCGAAATGCAGACAGAATTCCTGTTACGATCGATCAAATACCACAGCACGTTCAGGACGCGTTCGTTTATATTGAAGATGAACGTTTTTATGAGCACTATGGCGTTGACTGGAAACGTACTTTTACAGCGTTTATAAACGAAATTCTTCACATGTGGGGTCGTCAGGGTGCTTCCACGATCACCCAACAGCTTGTAAAAAACGTTACAGGCGATGCCGATGTTAAATGGGACAGAAAGATCCGTGAAATATTCCGTGCCGCAACGCTTGAAAAATACTGTCCGAAAACTGATATTCTTGAAGCATACCTTAACTATATCGGATTTGGCGGAAGTACCTCGGGTATTGAAGCTGCCTCGCTCAAATATTTTGGAAAAGACGTATCTGAACTGACAATTGCAGAAGGAGCTTGTCTTGCGGGTATTCCAAAAAACCCTGAAGTAAACAACCCATTTGCCGTTACAGTAAATGCGGACGGCGAAACGATCTACGGCAAAGATCTCTGCCTTGAACGTCAAAAGCTTGTCCTTGCCGCTATGTACAAAAATGCAGTTATTTCAAAGCGCCAATATGAAGATGCACTGAATGAAAAGATCGAATTTCTCGATCCGAACGCTAAATATGAAAATGGCGAAAGCAGAGTCCAGAACTGGTTTGTTGATATGGTTATCCGTGATGTTATCCTGGACTTTGAAGATCTTTACGGCATTGATTATAACGAGGCAAGTGATAAGCTTTATAACGGTGGATATGAGATATACACAACTGTTGATATAAAAATGCAGGATGAACTTGAAGCAAAATTTCAAGATTATACTAACTTTTCGGAAAATGTACTTTTAGATCCTCCACAGGCTGCTTTTATCTGCATGGATTATCAGGGTAACATTAAAGCTGTCGTAGGAGGTATAGGTACAAAATCACAATCAAATATCAACAACAGAGCAACAAGAGCCACCCGTTCTCCGGGTTCATGTATAAAGCCTATAACTTCCTATGGCTATGCGATTGAGAACGACCTGATAACATGGTCATCAATCTTCACCAACAAACCTGTTACGGAAATTCTTGATGAACAGACAGGGCAAAAGCGTTCATGGCCTTATAACTACAATTCAAAGACTTATGATTATGCAGGTTACTTTACGTTCCAGGCACTTCAGCGTTCACTCAATACCGTTCCTGCACAGCTTATCCAAATGGAAACGCCTCAGGCTGTGTTCGATTTTCTTCAGAATAAATTCCAGATATCCACTTTGACAGCCAGTGATGCCGATCTTGCACCGTTATCAGTTGGTGCACTTACAAACGGTCTTACCCTTAAAGAGCTTGTTGCCGCTTATCAGGTATTCGGCAATGGAGGTAAATACTATAAACCCACTTCCTATACTCAGGTTCTTGATTCCAACGGCAAGGTAGTTCTTCAGCACAAATACACTCCAATTCAGGCAATAAGCAAGGAATCGGCATATGTAATGAACAAGCTTATGCAGACAGTTATTGAAGGTCCTAATGGTACAGGTCGAGCTGCAAAGCTTGCAAATACACCGCTTATCGGTAAAACAGGTACTTCGCAGGACTGGAAAGACCTTTCTTTCGTTGGTTGTACTCCGGATTACGTCAGCGGTATATGGTATGGTTATGATATTCCTAAGGAAATACCGACAGGCACTTATTACAGCTCATCAACGGTTTGGAAAAATGTATTCGGAGATATCGCCGATGTGGGTCCAACCAAATCTTTTCCCGAATGCAGTGATGTACAGGAGCTTTATTACTGCACAAAGACAGGTAAACTTGCAAGCGGAACTTGTCCAACATCAAGTGTAGGCTATTATAAGAGCACTAATATCCCCGAAATGTGTTCAGGACATCACGATGAAGACAAAAAAGAAGATAAAAAAAGCAAAAACGACTAATGGATTAATGGCAGGATAGTTTCTGCCATTAATTTTTGACCGAGGAGTAAGTATGAACGAATTAAAACTTGTGTGTCCATGCCATTTCGGACTTGAAAGTGTCTTAAAATTTGAAGTTACCAGGATCGGCGGCAAAAACATCAATGTAACTGACGGAAGAGTATCATTTACAGGCGATTTTGCTGCACTTGCAAGAGCAAATATATGCCTTGCATCGGCAGAAAGAGTTCTTATTGAGCTCGCTTCATTCAAAGCAACTACATTCGAGGAGCTTTTTCAGGGCGTAAAAGCAATACCATTTGAAGATTTCATCGGCAAAGATGATGTTTTCCCTGTAAAAGGCTATTCACTGAATTCTACACTCCACAGTGTTCCCGACTGCCAGTCTATTATAAAAAAAGCAGTTGTAGAACGTCTGAAAAGCAAATATAATGTAACTTGGTTCAATGAAACGGGAAATACCTATCAAATACAGTTCAGCATACAGAATGATAATGCTGTTATCTACTTTGATACAACAGGTGCAGGACTTCATAAACGAGGATACAGACGCAATTCCAATGCTGCACCTATCAAGGAAACGCTCGCAGCAGGCATAATCGACCTTTCGCACGTCAGAGGTGATTCTATCGTATGCGACCCATTCTGTGGAAGCGGAACTCTTATAATCGAAGCTGTATACAAGGCTCTTAACATTGCGCCAGGTCTGAAACGACATTTTTCAGCTGAAAAATGGGACATTATCGACCCCAAGATATGGGAGAATGTTCGTGCAGATGCTCTTGATGCTATCAGAAAAGATACCGATTTCTTTGCATATGGCTATGATATTGACCCGGAAGCTGTTGCTCTTACACAGGAAAACTGCCGAAAAGCAGGAATACAGAAACGTGTTAAAATCGAGCAGGCAGATATACGAAGTTATGTGAATGAGCCGAACACAATTACAATCTGCAATCCTCCATACGGCGAAAGAATGCTTGAGATCAAGGAAGCCGAGGAACTTTACAAAATAATGGGACAGCGATTCAAAGCCAACTCCGAAGCTCCCGCCTTTGTTATTGCTCCGCATGAACAATTTGAACAGTTCTTCGGAAGAAAAGCAGATAAACGCCGTAAGCTTTACAACGGAATGATAAAATGTCAGCTTTATATGTACTTCAAATAATACAAAAGCTCCTGTTACTGATTCGGTAACAGGAGTTTTTATTACTTTACAAAATATGATTCAAAATTTTCGTTTATGATCTCTGCAATAAGGCTGTCGTAATCAGCATGATTTGAGCCGCTTTCGGTTATTACGGGAATTACCGAAATTTCAGTTCCGCACTGTCCCTTGATGATCTCAAAAGCAGTTTTGAATTTGCTGCTTGAATCAAGCTCGCTGAATACTATTTCATTATTATTGTAAACAACACTTTCGGTAAATTCAGCAGGATCAAAATCAATAAGAAGCGTATATCCGCTCAACTCACTCGGCTTGAATATCTCAGCTCCGCCATAAATAATATCGGCTGCATTTGTTCGTATAAATGTTTTAGTATTATGATCATTTGCAGCAGTCTGAACAATATTTGCAAGTTCAATAAGAGCCTTGTATCTGTTGGTGTCCTTTACTATATCACCAAGAAGATTAAGGTCTGAATTTCTGAATGTCGGGAATGTCAATCCGCTTACAGTAATATAGTCAAAACCTGCCGCCGAAACCTCATCAGCCATATATCTGACCAATTCCTTGGTATCATCATCAAACGGCGAAAGCCACGGCTTTCCACCCTTATCCGCCGCTGTATCAAGCCATGTCGAACCGTCAAGCGCATGATAGGAGCCGTCGCGATACTCACCGTATCGATTGTTATCCTCAAGGATATTCAATTCAGCTATCATCTTCAATCCGCTGTTCTTTATCAAAGATGCGATCTGCTGAATTGGCATATTTCCCACAACAGCATTTTCATCTGACTTTGCCATTGTTGAAGCGGTGCTGTAATATATTTTTCCGCCTTTTGCCTTCAAAGTAACCGATACTGCTGTATATCCGTCAGCCTTTACATGATCGAGCAACGCTGAAAATTGTGACGGATCACTCAATGCATCTTCGGAAAGCATATATGCCGTCAACCCCGATGAATTAATTTTATTATCGGGCGAAGTCACAGTTTCACTCGGCTCAACAGTCACCTCTGTGCTGTCCCCGCTTGTATCTAACGTTTCGGTAATCCCAGAGGTCACAGCAGGCGGTGTCCAAGGTTCTTCCACATTGTCCGTATTTTCATTTTCCTTGTTCAGATAATTCAATATTGGCTTTCCAACGCTGTATCCAACAAAAACAAGTGCCGCAATAACTATCAATCCCAGCAGAATACGAAGCGCTCTTTTGAGCCTTTTCTTTTTCTCATAGGAATTGGTACGATAAACCTTTCTGCCTTTTTTTGACATTGTATCCGTCCTTTCGTATAATTATCTTACCGACGTTGATGCAAGTCCGTAAAACGCCATACTTATTATGCCGATATAAATCAACGTTAAAGGATAACCTCTAAAACAGTATGGAACAGATGCATCATGAAGTCTGTCATAAACAATTGCTGTTATATATATTGCAAACATAAATCCAAGACCCGTTCCTATGCCTCTGAAAATATATTCCGACAGCATTGTGCAGTTCTGTGAATTAATGAACATCGCTCCGAGAATAGCACAGTTCAGCGCCGAAAGATGTATGAATTTCTTTATTTTCAGGAACTTCTTATAGAAAAATTTCCAAAGAATAAGAAGTGTTATAATATAAACAATGCCAAGTATCGCAACATAAACAAACGGCTGATAAATATATGTCTGTTCATTGTTAATACCTGATTCAAGAAAAAATTTATCAGCAAAAAAACCTAAAAAGCCTGTTACAACAGAGAAATACACAGCGCATAATCCAAATCCGAAAATATTCTTTCTGTTTCGTGATACGGAAATGAGTGTACTTGTGTCAATAGCTCTTGTAAATACTGTGTTTTCAACAAAGATCAATACAAGCGATATTGAAATAAGTCTGAATAATTCTGAAATCACAAGCCGACCTCCTTTTTAATTGCTGACCTTTCTTATCAAAAGTAAAACCCCGCGCAGCGCCGCCGCAAATATTCCAAGAAGAATAAATCCTCCGAACGGCTGATAAAATGCTTTGAACAGCATTGGCAGAGTTATCACGTTTCCGTTTATCTCTCCCGTAGATATTATCTCTCTTATCAGTCCGAAAATCAATACTACAATATCATATCCAATTATGTCCAATATCAGATCAAGCACCATTCTGCTTTTCTTTTCTGTCAGAAAAGCCGTATCCGAATGGAAAATAATAAAAGAGTTGGTTATAAGCAGAGGAAAATATATCCCCATATTCTGCATTGCCTGCGGAAAAAGTGAGGAAATTATTATCGCCGTCGGAACATAAACAAGCGCACCGATCGCAATGTAAATAATTACCCTAACTGTATATACCACCTTCTGCGGAATAAACGATGACAGAAGCATCGTAAAGAAAGTTATCACAGAAAAAGTTAGCGCAAGTATCGCCGCATTTTTTAATGTGTTTGCTATAACTATAACGGGTGCGATCGCTGTTCCAAGCACAAGTACAAGATTATTCCGCACCATAGCATTATATATCACAGAACCCAGTGATTCTTTTTTTCGGTTATTCATGGTTCAGACCGCTTTCATCAGTTTCTTTAGTCTTTCCTGCTGCCGCAGCTCTTTTCTTCTTTGCATCGGAAATTATCTTCGCAAAAGAAAGCATCTTTCTGTCAAGCTCTATTCCAAACGGCGCGGCAATTATCACTGCATAAATAATCGGATTTTCCGCTCCTGCATAGAATCTGAAAATAAGCGTCAAAAATCCCGTAAGCAGTCCGAGAATAAGCCTTGACGACCTCGTTTTAGGCATTGTACGATAATCACACGAAAGAAATATCATTCCGAATATCATCATACCACCGCAAAGCACGGATAAAGTATATTTCGTGTCAAATCCGCAATAAATAAGCGTTCCGATAACAACTACAGCGAACTGCGAGCAAAATGAGATAGCAGAAATCGAACGTCGAAGCATAAGAAAAACTGCCGTAATTATGAACAGAATTACGAATCCCGTACCCATAGGTCCGCAGAATTTGCCGACCAAAAGATCAATTATTGAATTTGAAGCCGCATCATTAGACAGCGTTACACTTTTTGACATCGACTGAAATAATGATGTACTCAACATTTCTTCCGATGAAAGGCTCAGATGTACAGCAGGACGCGGATAGTTCAGCATCTCTGTTGGAAAGCATATAGAACTGAACAAAAATGACACAGCTGCACCGTTGAATATCTCGTTTCCCCTGCCGCCGAATGCGTGTTTGCAGATAATCATTGCAAACAGATCAGCCGTCACTACAGCATAGAACGGCACAGTTGCAGACATCGTCAAAGCTATCGTCAAACCTGTCACAACAGTTGAAATTTCAGCCTTTGCCCTTACCCTGCCCCTCAATTTATAGCATATCACATCGGTCAGCAAACATACAGCAACAGAAACAACAATTATCATCGCAGCTCTTATACCGTAATAATATACCGCAATTACAGCAGGGATCAGCAAAGCAATTAGCATATCTGCTGAAATCAGATTATCAGATTTTGAATTCATACGCTCCATAGAAAATCAATCTCTCAACAATTCAACAGCTTTTTTCATATCCTCCGCACCAAAAAGATATGAGCCTGCAACAAGAATACCTGCACCGTTCTCTTTGACCTTTGGTGCTGTCTTATCATTTATTCCGCCGTCAACTTGAATAGGAACATTTATATTGCGTTTGTCCAATTCTCCTTTAAGTTCTGCTATCTTATCAAGAGTTTCGGTTATGAAGCCTTGTCCGCCAAAACCGGGTTCAACTGTCATAACAAGTATCATATCTATCTTATCCAAATAAGGATAAAGTACCGAAACGGGAGTATTCGGCTTAACGGAAACGCCCGCCTTTTTGCCATAAGAATGAATAAGATCAATGACTTCTCCACAGTCCGAACCTGCCTCGTAATGGAATGTAATGATATCAGCGCCCGATTCGGCAAACTGCTTGATATACTTTATAGGGTCAACTATCATAAGATGTACATCAAGAACGATATCCGTAACCTTTGAAACTGACTTCAGCACGGGAATCCCGTAACTGATATTATTTACAAAAACACCGTCCATGACATCAAAATGTATGTAGTCGCAGCCTGCCTTTTCCGCACGTTTGATATCACGTTCGAGATTACAGAGATCTGCACTTAAAATTGAAGCTGAAATAATCGTATCCACAATAAATCTCCTTGAAAACATAATCATTCATTTAACATTATATATCATTGTCAAAAAAAAATCAAGGTCAAATGCTAAAAATATAAGCATTTGACCTTAATCTATATAAAACGGCTGCAAAATCAGTTTTTTATAGCCAAAGCTCCCCTACGGATATTCTCACATTAAGTGAAAATACCACTCTGACCATACCGTATTGCTTATGCCGTATATTTTCATTCTATGCAGCATAACGCAAAAAGCCACAAGTCAGTTTGTCCGCAGGAAAAGAGCAATATCAGCTGTAAAGAAGCTTTTTCAAGTCAGTATCTCCCGCAAACGAAGAAACATTATACAAAACAAGCGCTTCATCATAATCCGATACATCGATAATTTTTTTATAAGATATCTGAATGTATCGCATATCGATCAAAGTTATCTCAGAATAATGATCGGTCAAAAACTGTGAGTAACAGTGTGCATAAGAATCCTTGATTATAAGAAGTTTTCCGCCCTCATTGCCAGTTCTGATAGTTACAATAGGCGCATTAGTTCCAAGGAAAGACGCATATTTATCCTTTACATCAAGATAATCACGATAGTAGATGCTGTCACTCACTTCAGGATCGGAACCAAATACCTGCGTTACCGCTACTGTCATCGGCTTGTCACCGTCAGGATCGTGATAATAGTCCATTGTATCATCCTTGACACTTGTGTTGAGCGTTTTTGAGTAGAACGTTCCCTTGAAGCTGTCACTTGCGTGTTCAACATCATAATAGGAAAGTTCGTGCGGAACATAACCCATTTTCCCGCCTGCCGCAGCATAAGCATAATATGCTCCAAGTGATGTCCAGTGATGATCCGTTCTGTAATAGATATACTCGTTTTTGTGCGAACTTAGCACATCATAAACATCTATCTTGGTTATATCATCATCAAGACCTGAATAAACATAATCAATAAAGCTGCGCTGATCAAGTTCGGGATAAAAATACGAAAGCTCATCTTTGTAAAATTCAGCCGATGTCGGAACAAGCATAGTGTAGACCGGAATATCATTCTCTTTGCTGAATTCATTTATTGCTGTTATACTCTTGTCAACATCACTGTAATCAGGTTCACTGATCTTTTCGATAAGCCTATCTTTGAGAACATATATCCCACCGATCTCTTTCTTTCCGGCAGCAGTTTCAATACCAGATTTAAGCTCAAGCCAGCCAACTCTTCCCGAAAAATGATCGGCAACATATTTTTCAAGCTTGTCTGTATAAGTCCTGTCAAACCACGTTTTTACAGAGAGCTTTGGCTTTCGTTCGAGCGATTTGTTTTCAAGCTCGGAAAATGTTTCCTTTGGTTTAAATATCGTTATGAGCGCAAATATTATGAAAAATCCAAAAAATATGATACAGCTTACGATCTCAATAATATGGCTGCTCTTCTTATCTGACTTTTTTATTGTTCTCACCTCTTAGAAACGGAAATATAAGAATGGATTATAGCTTGCATCAACAAGATAAGCCGTGCAGTTCACAAGTATAATAAGCTGTGCCGCTATCGCAGCAATTTTAAGCTGCATAGGCTTCTGATGCTGAAGCTTGTCTGTGAATTTTGTAAAAATATCCGTCGATGCAAATATGCACAAAGCAAATATTACAGCGTTAGATGCGAGCAGATAAAGCGCCGTGCTGTCACCAAGTATTCCGTTAGCACCAAACATTGCTCCGATAAAATACCAAGCATCTGTAAGCGTATTCGTATCAAACAACACCCAGCCTAAAACGACTAAAATAAAGGTATAAAGCGTACTTACAGCCTTTGGAAGCTTTGCAAGTATCTTTCCCCAGCCAAGTCTTTCAATAACAATGAGAACGCCAAAGTAGAAGCCCCAAAGCATAAAGTTCCAGCTTGAACCGTGCCATAAACCCGTTAGCGACCATACAATGAGCAGGTTAATAATAGTTCTTGCCGAGCCTTTACGGTTTCCTCCGAGCGGAATATAAACATATTCCCTGAACCAGCTTCCGAGTGTAATATGCCACCTGCGCCAGAATTCGCTTATGCTTCGTGAAAGATATGGGTGGTCGAAATTTATCGGGAAATTAAATCCGAGCATCTTTCCCAGTCCGATAGCCATATCGGAATAGCCCGAAAAGTCAAAGTATATCTGGAATGTGAATGCCAAAATTCCAAGCCAAGCGGTTGCCGCAGATATCTCACCGTAGTCCATAGCCTTTACCTGCGTCCATACAAGACCAATGTTGTTCGCAAGGAGAACCTTTTTTGCAAGTCCTTTAAGGAACTTGCCTATTCCCTCACTTACCTTTGAAATGCTGATAGTTCGGCAATCGATCTCTCTTGCAACGTCCTCATAACGAACGATAGGTCCTGCAACGATCTGCGGAAAAAGCGTAACATAAGCCGCAAAGCTGAAAAAGTTCTTTTGTACCTTGATCTTCTTCATATAAAGATCGATCGTATAAGACATACTCTGGAATGTATAGAAAGAAATGCCGATAGGAAGCGGAAGCTGTGGGTCGGTGATATGCAAACCGAATACGGAATTTATTGTTGTAATTATGAACGAACTGTATTTGAAAACCCCGAGCAAACTCAGATTCATTATTACGGAAATAAGCAAAAACAGCGTCTGAATGTTTCGCTTGTCATTAAATTTATTGATGAGCAGACCTGCCGTATAGTCGATAGCCGTTGAAATAAGCATTATGACCACATATTTCGGTTCGCCCCATGCATAAAAAAACAAACCTGTAAGAAGAATAAAAATATTTCTGAACTTATCAGGAAGTATGAAATACAAGATCATTGTTATCGGCAAAAAATAAAACAAGAATACCAAACTTGAAAAAACCATATTTTAATCATTCCCCTGCCTTTGTGATAAATTTGCTGTGATTTTCATAAATTCGTCCCTCGGCATCATCGTGTTGATGATCTCGAGCATTGCGTTTGTCGTCATTAATTCGGGCATTCCGAGATATTTCAAAAGCTCACTTCGCTTCTCGGCGGAGTTGCTTCCTCCCGAAAGTCCCACTTCAAAAAGGTCAAGCTTTGTAACAGGCTCACGCCTGCTGTCTGCTTCAGTTGAAATAACTCCCGCCTTGCGAAAAGCTTCAAGCAATATCTGTGTATCTATGCCCTCAACGCCTATCTTGCCCTCCTTTGATGGAACAGCCTTGCGTTTTTCTTTGCCGAAAATATCGGGAATATAGACATTAGTTATTTTACCGTCAGATATTGCTCCTTTAAGAAAATTTCGTATCTTAAAGCCTGCACTGTCCGAATCGGTCAGAATAATTATTCCCTTATTTTTTGCAAAAAATCTTATTATTTCAAGTTTTTCTTTATCCTTTATAACAGAAAAACCATTGGTCGTAATAATAACTGCATCAACCACCGAGGAAAGCTTTATTTTATCATATTTTCCCTCGACTATCACAGCCTGTTCAAGATGAAGCATAAAAATTCCTTATTCAAGCGACAGCATTTGAACGATTGCTTCCTGCAAAAGCACAATACTGTCCGTTTTTGATGATTTTATTTTATAATCGGTTTCGGTGAGTATCTTTAAACACTTTCTTAAATGTGAAGTCGAGTAGAACCTTGCATCACGATAAGCATTATTGACGCGAAACTCCATATTTTTTTTATAATCAAAGTCTGAGATTATCTCGCCCGTCGATTTTCTGCTGCCAATGCCAAGTTTTACCCGATAAAGGTCAAGCATATTGCCCGAGATCGCATATATGATCTTTATCGGCTCTTCCTTTTCAAGTATAAGGTCATTAAGAAGCTGAATGGAATTGTATTTGTCACGCCTTGCAATCGCGCTTGCAAGCATATATGTCGTTGCCTCAAGCTGCCTTGGAGAAACAAGGTCAATGTCAGCCTTAGTTATCTCTCCGCCATTCTTATATGCTATCAGCTTGTCTGTTTCATTCGCAGTTATCATCGAATCACAGCCGCAGAGCTTTGCAAGATAAACCGCTGCGTCCTTTGATATCGAACCGCCGCTTTTTGTCACCTTTGCAACAATTACCTTTGCAAGCTCTTCTGCCGTTTTCAGTTCAAAAACACAAACATCGCCTTTTTTTGAAACAGCATCAACAAGCTTTTTATATTTCGGCGAAGGATACTTTTTTCCTTCTTTGATATCTATTGAGGTGTAGAAAAAAACAACTATCGTGGTTTCGGGAATATCGGGAATGTACTTCAAAACATCGGCAAGCATATCCTTACCGTCTTTGCTGGCTATAAGGTCACTCACAACACAGCAAACGTGTTCGGCAAAAACGGGTAAAGCTTCACAGGCTTCGTAAAATTCCTCATAGTCGAAATTTTTGCCGTCAAAAACATGATAATTATAAACATCGTCAGTCTTTACAGCCTTTGAAACAAGTGCATTTTTGTATTTTTCAACTGAAACAATGTCTTTTCCGTAAAAGCAATAAACATTTTTGAACTGAGCCGAGCGTATCACAGCTTTAAGTTCATTTTCAATAATAGTCGGCACAGCTTAACACCTCCGCTTCAAAGCCGTCATCATAAGCCCTTATAATTACATTTTCACCGTAAAAATTGTGAGTTTCCTTATTTGCGGCTGCTTCGATTTTGCTGTCGGAAAAAATCTGAACTTTGCCGCTGATATTTTCATGAAGCTTTCTTCCCGCATACTCGATAATAACATCGTATTCGCCTGCCGCAGTATCTTTTCGTCCGTCATAAGCGAAAATATTACAGCCGTTCACATTCAGCATCAGTGTGTTGTTATCCATTATATTTAAAGTGTAGTTCGGCATTGTTATGACTGCTGTTTTGCTTTCATCATAACCTTTGTGAACCGCATCAAGAAAGCCTTGTACAGATTCCTCATATTTGCTCGGATATACGATCGTACCGATATTATATAGCCTGCTTCGTCCGGAATATGTCGAAACTGATGCCTGCGCATCAACAAGAAGTCCTATCATCTCTATTCGGTATATTCCCTTTCGGTCAAGATATCTGAATATCTCATCTGCACATAAGCCGCCTTTGTTAAGATCAATTATCGAAGCATTCTTTTTGTCGTTAATAACAATAGCTGTCGAACTGCCGCTTTTTATAAATGCAACATCAATATGATCTGTCGGAACAAAGCGATAAATATAAACTGCAAAAACGCATAAAACACACGCTGCCGTATAAACTATCGCAGTGGTTTTTACCTTACGAAAATATACTGCTGCCGCAACCGTTACGGTCAAAACCGCAATGATCGCCCAGTAAGAAAACCTGTTTGAAACAGCAATATATGTAAAGTGCATTTCGCCAATAAGCTTTACACACGCAAGTACGAATTTACAGCATATTCCGCTTATCTTCATAAGAGGCGTAATCAGAAAACCCACACCGCCGCTGAAAACAACTATTGTTCCGCATATAAGTATGACCGAGCATACGGGTATAAGTATCAGATTTGATATCGGCGAAACGACCGATACTTCATCAAAATATAAGAAGCAAACCGGAAATACTACAGCCGAAACAACAGCCGATGTTATCATTGACTTTGCTATTTTTCCAATTTTGCGCTTCTTTTCAACAACTTTTATTATAGCAGGTGCAACAGCTCCAACACCAATAACACCCGTCACTGAAAGTATAAACGAAGCGTCCATAACCGCAAACGGGTTGCCGACCGTCAGCAATATAACAGCAATTCCAAGTGAGTTCATAAGGTCAGCTCTTCGGTTGAAAAGTGAAGAGCCATATACCAAGACAAGCATAACAGCCGCACGGATAACTGAATTTGAAGCCCCCGAAAGCATTACAAATGCAAACATCGGTATCAGAACTATTCCGAAACGTGCAAACTTATTAAGCTCTGTCAGCTTCAGCACAAACCAGAAAAGCGAACACACAATAGATAAATGCACTCCAGAAACTGCCATTATATGACCTATGCCCGCACGATACATCATCGTCTTTGTGTCACTCTCAATGTTTGATTTATAACCGAACATGATTGCATCAACAAGCGCAATGCTTTCCGAATCAAGCTGAGTTCGCATTTTATCATGTATAAACTCTCGGTAACGGCACATTGACCGTTTTATCGGCAGATTATCCGCTGGGATAATGCTGATCTCGGGCTGGTCGATCGACAGATAATATCCCTTTGACTTATAGTATTTCAAGCTGTTAAAAGAGAAACTGTTTTCGGGCAGTAAAGCAATTCCCTTAACAGTGATATCATCTCCGATATCACACATTTTGGCTTCACCATAGCAGTAGACCTTTGTATCAATGCTTCTGTTTATCTTCCCGTCAATATAATAAAGTGACCTATCATCATTATAGTCTGTGAAATCCGTCAAAACTCCCGATACAGTCACTTCACTACCACTTAAAGAAACAACATTCTGATAGCAGAGCTTGTCATAACCAACATAATAAAATGAGCCTATCGCAAAGCATACCGAGCATACAAGGTAAACAATTTTACTTTTGCCTTTGAGTATCATGATCATGACAGAAAACACAACTGCCGCAATACTCACCGCAATTACAGCCTCCGATATAAAAAATGATGCGAAAAACAGCCCAAGCAAGTATGAAAAACCCACATAAGCCATTTTTCGTATCATATAAATTACCTCCGAGTTTTATCCCATTGCAACGTCAAGCTTCTTGCCACCGAGAATATGGAAGTGAAGATGCTTTACGCTCTGACAACCATTTTCACCGCAGTTTGAAACTACTCTGAAACCATCCTTGTCAATTCCCTGTTCTTTGGCGATCTTGGCAATAACTTCAAAAATATGTGCAACCACAGCGGAATTATCCGCTGTGATCTCTGCTGCACTTTCAATATGAGTTTTCGGAATAACGAGTATATGAACAGGTGCAAGAGGATTGATGTCCTTGAATGCAAGAACCTTGTCGTCCTCATAAACCTTAGTGCTTGGAATCTCACCTGCTGCTATTTTACAAAAGATACAATCCATAGCCGTTCTCCTTACTTTACGAACTCTGCAACTACATTTTCAAGAGCTGCAAGTGCTTCGTCAACCTTGGAAACATCACCGATACCTGCCATAGCGTTGTCAGGACGTCCGCCGCCCTTACCGCCTGTTATAGCAGCGATCTTCTGAACTATCTTGCCGGAATGAGCGCCTGCCGCAACAGCTTCCTTACCGCTTACGCAGAGCATAGAGCTGTCAGAAACAAGAACAGCAATGATATCAGGTGCTTTATCCTTGATCTGGTCGCCCATTGTGCGGAGAACGTCAGGCTTTACACCGCTGAGCTTTACGGAAGAAATGCGAACATTTTTGTATGCCTTTGCGTTATCGAGAACAGCGTCAAGCTGACCCGATGCAAGCTTGGAATTGAGTTCAGCGATCTGCTTTTCAAGATCCTTGATCTCAGTTGCAACAGCAGCACACTTAGCTGCAAGTTCACTTGCGTTAGGTGCTTTGATCGCAGCAGCAGCCTTGTCAATAGTATCCTTGTATTCATCAATGAGTGAAAGCACACCTGTACCAGTTACAGCTTCGATACGTCTTACGCCTGCTGCAACGGAGTTTTCTGAAACGATCTTGAAAAGACCGATGTTAGATGTATTCTTAACGTGTGTACCGCCGCAGAATTCAAGAGAAACTCCCGGAACATTTACAACACGGACGACCTTGCCGTACTTTTCGCCGAAAAGTGCCATAGCGCCAAGCTTCTGTGCTTCTTCAATAGGCATTTCCTTGATATCAAGTTCAATTGCGGAAAGAATTGCATTATTTACAGCATTTTCGATCTGCTGAAGTTCATCGGGTGTAACTGCGCTGAAATGAGCGAAGTCAAATCTCATTCTATCGGGAGAAACGAGCTGACCTGCCTGATGAACGTGTTCACCGAGGATATTTCTGAGTGCAGCCTGAAGAAGATGTGCAGCGGTATGATTTCTCGCTGTAGCATCACGAAGATCCTTGTTTACCTTTGCAGTAACAGTTTCGCCTGTTGTAAATCCGCCGCTTGTAACTTCACAATGACATACGAACTGACCGCCGGTAAGCTTCTGGGTGTCAAGCACTTCCATAACGTTGCCGTTGGATTCGATAATACCCTTGTCGCCTACCTGTCCGCCGCTTTCAGCATAGAAAGGTGTGGTTTCAAGAAGAACGGTAACTCTGTCACCCTCTTCGCAGATATCGGCAGCATTGCCGTCCTTGACCATAGCAAGAAGCTTTGTTGTGTATTCAAGGTCTGTATAGCCAACAAACTTTGTTGTGAACTGTGTAAGAACGCTTGCGGAAGCATCATCCCAACCACCGTTGAGCTTTCTGTTTTCACGGGCAGTTTTCTTCTGAACAGTCATACATTCGTGGAACTTGTCCTCATCAACTGTGATGCCGTTTTCAGCACAAATTTCCTTTGTAAGGTCAAGAGGGAATCCATAAGTATCGTGAAGCTTGAATGCTTCTTCACCGCCGAGAACCATATCTCCGCCCTTAGCCTTGATATCAGCAATGTACTGATCGAGGATCTGAGAACCGTTTTCAACAGTCTTAGCGAAAGCTTCTTCTTCCTGCTTGATAACTCTCTTGATATATTCACGCTTGGATTCAAGATCGGGATAAGCGCATACATTTTCATTGATAACAGTATCAACTACTTCATAGAGGAATGGCTTCTTTGTGCCGAGAATACGACCGTGACGTGCAGCTCTTCTGAGTAAACGTCTGAGAACGTAACCTCTGCCCTCGTTTGAAGGAAGAACACCGTCGCCTACCATAAATGTTGTGCTTCTGATATGGTCAGTGATTACGCGGATAGAAACATCGTCCTTGTCATTCTGCTTGTAAATCTTACCCGTGAGCTCGGAGATCTTCTTCATAATGTTCTGAACTGTATCTACCTCAAAGAGGTTATCAACGTCCTGCATTACGCAGGCAAGTCTTTCAAGACCCATACCTGTATCGATATTCTTTGTAGCAAGCTGTGAATAGTTGCCGTGACCATCGTTATCGAACTGTGTGAATACAAGATTCCAGATCTCGATAAGTCTGTCGCAGTCGCCTGCCTGCTCAAAGCTTTCAAACGGACCGTACTTTTCACCTCTGTCGAAGTGAATTTCGGAGCAGGGACCGCAAGGGCCGCTTCCGTGCTCCCAGAAGTTATCAGCCTTGCCGAGCTTTACGATTCTTTCACGGGGAATACCAACTTCATTTGCCCAGATATCGCCTGCTTCATCATCTTCTTCATAAATTGTGATCCAAAGTCTTTCGGCAGGAATTTCAAGTACCTTTGTGAGATACTCCCAAGCCCAAGCTGTTGCTTCGTGCTTGAAATAATCACCGAATGAGAAGTTGCCGAGCATTTCAAAATATGTTCCGTGACGTGCCGTTTTACCAACGTTTTCGATATCAGGTGTTCTGATACACTTCTGGCAAGTCGTTACACGATGGCAAGGGGGTTCTTCAATACCCTGAAAATACTTTTTGAGCGGTGTCATACCTGCATTGATAAGGAGGATAGAATTATCGTCCTTAGGTACGAGAGGTGCGGAATCCATACGGAGATGGCCCTTGCTCTCGAAAAATTTAAGATAACTTTCACGAAGATCATTAAGTCCTGTCCACTTCATTTTTATCTACTCCAATCAATTTATATTTTGGCTGAGATCAGTCTTCTTCGTCTTCTTCAGGCATATCCCAGTTATGATAAACATTCTGAACGTCATCGTTATCCTCAAGAGCATCAAGAAGAAGATTCATCTTGCGGATAGATTCATCATCTGTGAGTGTTGTATAGGTCGCAGGAACCATTTCAACATCTGCTGAAACAAGCTTGTAGCCTTTTTCAACAAGCCCATCACGAACTGCGGAAAGGTCGTTAGGCTCTGTTTCGATCTCAATTGTGCCGTCCTCCATCGAAAAGTCAGCAGCGCCAAGATCAAAAACATCTTCCATTACCTTATCTTCATCAAGGCCCTCACCGTCAGCAACGATGATGCCTTTGCTTGAGAACATAAAGGATACACAACCGGTTGTACCGAGGTTTCCGCCGAACTTGTCAAAGTAGTGACGGATATCGCCTGCTGTTCTGTTCTTGTTATCGGTAAGGGTTTCAACAATTACAGCAACGCCGTTAGGACCGTAACCCTCGTAAACATTCGCTTCATAGCTTGTCTTATCTCCGCCGCCTGCAGCTTTCTTGATAACTCTGTCGATATTGTCGTTAGGTACATTGTTAGCCTTTGCCTTTGCAATAAGATCACGGAGCTTGGAGTTGCTGTTGGGGTCTCCACCGCCCTCTTTAACGCAAACGGTGATCTCACGGCCGATCTTTGTGAAGACCTTAGCTCTTGCGCCGTCTGTTGCTTCTTTCTTTCTCTTGATATTGTTCCATTTGGAATGTCCTGACATAACCTTAAATCTCCTTATAAATTAAAATTTTACATTATAATATTTTTGCTGAACAAGTTTAAGTACAGCTTGTTATCGTGAGTTTTTATAGGCTCTCCGCGCGTAAAAAGTATGCGTTCGGGAGCAATTTCCTTTAACCTTGTTATGAACTGCCTTGCTCTCTTAGGACTTTCGCAAAGCGCAGGAAAACAAGGATAAACAATATTCATTACAGCGTCACCTATGTAAAGATCATCGCCAAATTTATAGGCAAGCGAGCCCTTTGTGTGTCCCTCTGCCGAATAAATTTCGCACTCTGCACCGAACTCGGACGAAATATCGGAATTTTCATCGATAAACTTGTAAACATCGAATATTTCAACAGGTTTGCATCGTATTCTCTCTTCAAGAAAGCTCAAAGCCGCCCCTGTAAGTCCGACCGAGAAAACATTTCTGTCCGATTTGCCCGAAATGAGTTCATAATCAGCTTCGCTCATATAGATAGGAGCATCGAAAAGCTCAGAAAAATACTTGGCATTCCCGGTCGCTTCGCTGTGACCGTGCGTAAGCAGGATCTTCTTTATATTGTAGTTGATAAGCCACATTTCAATACTGTCACGATATCTTGCTTCGCCAGTATCGATGAGAATATCACCGTCAGGCGCTTTCACAACATAACAGTGGATACCATCGCAGTCGATCATATTAAGATCATCATACAGACCGCTCATTTCACACCTCCGTATTATTCCAAATATAATCAAAAAGTTCGTTTATCCTCGCATTATCACCGAGCAGATCAAGATAGCCGAAAAGAGTTTCAAGCGAAGTTGCTCTGCGGTATTCGATAGGATTTGAACTTTTGGGAACAGTATTGGAAGTTGCGTTCCGTCCCCTTTTCATAATATCGGTCTCAGCCTCGGTAAGAAGCGGAAGTATAACATCGACCGCCTTTGACTGATAACCTGCACGAACCTTTTCAACAGCTTCTTTGTGAAGCTTGTTTACAGACATATTTGCCGTTTTGACAAGCTTTTCTCTGACAAGTCTTTCATAGACCGCATCACCGAGAAAAGCAAGCGTCAGCGGACTGTACTGATTTACTTCATGTTTTTCTATGATACATCACCCTTAGTTATCATTCCCGAATTATGGCTGAAATGAAACAGCATATCTATAAAGCTTTTGTGATAGGGAATAAATATACCCTTGTCTATCATTGCTTTTATATCATCAATATCTGCCCATTTAGCATTCTGGACTTCCTCATACTGAAGATGAAGCTCCGACGGGTCAATATCCATATTCACCGCATACCAATCATCAAAAACTCTTCCGGTATCTATTGTAATGAAGCGTCTTAGCTGTGCAGTATCAAGTTCGATGCCCAACTCTTCATGAACCTCTCTTACAGCCGCCGATAAGCTCGTATCACCCGAAACAGCACTGCCCCCGACACTTACGTCCCACATATTGCTCCAACCCTTTTTAAAAGGCTGTCTTTGCTGAATAAGCATTTTGCCGTATGAATTATAAATACAGATATGAACAACCATTCTATGGTATCCATCAGGAGTTTTATCTCCCCTTACCATGGTTTTCCCCGTCTTTATACGGTTTTCATCATACAGATCAAATATTTCCATAACAGCTCACCATTAATATACGAAGTCAAACTCAAATCCATAGATATTTACAACATCGCCCTCGTTGATACCCATTTCTTCAAGCTTGTCGATGATACCCGTGTTGCGAAGAACACGCTGGAAGTACTGGAGCGAAGAATAGTCATCCATATCAACTGTGCGCATAATGTTTTCAAGCCACGGAGCTTCAACATAGTAAACAGCGTCATCGCCCCGTGTGATCTCGAACTTCTCACCCATACCCGCACGTTCATCAAGCTCTTTCTGCGAAAGCGGTTCAGGCTCATATTCCTTTATTGGAGGAAGCGTGTCAAGTTTAGCCGAAACAGCAGCCATAAGCTCTTTTGTACCCTGCGTTGTTGCCGCAGAGATCTGATAAAATTCAAATCCCCTGCTTTCAATATAAGTCCTGAACTCCTCTATCTGCTCGGGAGAAGCCATATCGCACTTGTTTGCAGCAACTATCTGAGGTCTGTCAGCCAAGTCCTCGCTGAAATTGCGAAGCTCTCTGTTTATTATCTCAAAATCTTCCTTAGGGTCACGCCCCTCAACGCCCGAAACATCAACAACGTGTACAATAAGTCTGCATCGGTCAACGTGACGCAGAAATTCGTGTCCAAGTCCGACACCCTCACTTGCTCCCTCAATAAGTCCCGGGATATCGGCCATAACAAAGGATTTTCCTTCTGTTACCTTGACAACACCAAGAACAGGTGTAAGAGTGGTAAAATGATAATTTGCGATCTTTGGTTTTGCGGCAGAAACGACCGAGATAAGTGTTGATTTTCCAACATTCGGAAAACCTACAAGACCTACATCTGCAAGCAATTTAAGTTCAAGAGTTACCTCGAATTCTTCACCCACAAATCCGGGCTTTGCAAACTTCGGTATCTGTCTTGTCGGGGTAGCAAAACGTGCGTTACCCTTTCCGCCTTTTCCTCCTCTGGCAATTACCTTTGGCTCATCGGTGGACATATCAGCCATTATACGTCCCGTTGCAGCATCACGGATGACCGTTCCCTGCGGAACTTTTATTATAAGGTCAGCAGCATTTCTGCCCGTACAGTTTCCTGCACCGCCATTCTGACCCTTTTCAGCAACATATTTGCGTTTGTATCGGAAGTCAATAAGCGTTGATATGTTTGTATCAACAACAAAAACAATATCTCCGCCTTTTCCGCCGTCGCCGCCGTCAGGACCGCCTGCAGCAACATATTTTTCACGGTGAAATGAAACAGCGCCATCGCCGCCGTCACCTGCTTTAATATAGATCTTAGCCTTATCAACGAACATATACTACTCCGTTCCAAGGAATCATTGATTCCTATAATCAAGCGGCTTTGCCGCATTCAGACATTAAAATACATTATATTATACCACATTTTTTGAATAGTTGTCAATAATTTTCAAGATAAATTTGCCTCAAATATGTTCAATTGTCAATGATAGGTGACACTTTCTCACAAAAAAATATAATGCAGGAA
>OHSO01000307.1_pt1 | contig 29669 bp, 27 predicted proteins | sample 1578651 | NCBI WGS metagenome assembly OHSO01 (sample SAMEA3879524, study PRJEB24766) | human gut metagenome | biome: human-associated habitat; feature: feces | place: USA | collected 1985/1987 | reverse complement strand
GCAGTAATCTCCATCAAGTACTGCAGTAATCTCGGCCAAGTACTGGAGTAATCTCGGCCAAGTACTGAGACGATATGTTTATTATCTTCGATTAGAGGGCTTACTTTTGAAAGAATAAACCCCAAAGTCTAATTTTACAAGGCTTCGGGGAGAATATTGATGCACTTTTGAGTTTTACTGGACAGCAATAATTTTTAACACGCAAAAACGGACACAAACTTTATAATAAAAGTATGTGTCCGTTTTTTTATTTCGCAAATAGTTATTTCTTCAACACAGGCTCGCAAGTAAGGTTGAGTCCAAGTTTCTTAAAGATTTTTTGGTCAACATCACTAAGCATCACTGTACAATGCACTTGACAACCACGCAATTTTGGCAACTGTTCAAGCGCTCGACGACAATTCTCATCATTTTGCGACAATACAGAAAGAGCCACTAACACCTCATCAGTATGTAAACGAGGATTACGTCCACCCAAATAATTAATCTTGGTATGCTGTATAGGCTCTATCATAGTCTGTGGAATAAGCTTAAGCTCATGATCAATGCCGGCAAGATGCTTTGTAACATTTAATAACAGAGCCGCACTGCAACCCAACAGTTCGCTTGAGTGAGCTGTAATAATGGTTCCATCTTCCAACTCGATAGCCGATGAAGTGTGCCCCGTTTCCTTAAGGCTCTGTTTCGCTGCCACCGTTGTGCGACGAAAGTCGGTATTAATTTTCGACTGACTCAGTAGCAATCTTATCTTACTTATCTCGTTCTCATTACAAGCGCCACGTGCCATCTTGTTTGTGGCATCATAATAACGACGAATTATTTCATTTTTTGATGCTTCGCAGCAAACGCCATCATCGCTAATACAAAAGCCAACCATGTTTACACCCATATCCGTAGGCGACTTGTATGGATTGCTACCATAAATGCCTTCAAACAAAGCATTGAGTACAGGGAAAATCTCAATATCACGGTTATAGTTAACCGCAATCTTATTGTATGCCTCCAGATGGAAGGGGTCAATCATGTTCACATCGTTCAAGTCAGCAGTAGCAGCCTCATAGGCAACATTTACAGGGTGCTTAAGCGGTAAATTCCATACAGGGAATGTTTCAAACTTTGCATAACCTGCACGAACACCACGTTTATGTTCATTATACAACTGGCTAAGACATACCGCCATTTTTCCACTACCAGGTCCGGGTGCAGTAACAATAACTAACGGGCGGCTAGTCTCAACGTAATCATTCTTACCAAAACCTTCATCCGACGCAATACGTTGTACATCATGAGGATAACCCTCGATAAGATAATGATAATACGTTTTTATGCCATCACGCTCAAGACGTTGGCGAAAAGCGCATGCCGCAGGCTGACCATTGAAATGGGTAATCACCACTGACCCTACCATAAAGCCACGGTTCTGGAATTCGCCACGCAAACGTAAAACATCTTCATCATAGGTAATACCAAGATCGGCACGTGTTTTATTTTTCTCAATATCGGTAGCACTGATTACAATTATTATTTCAATACTATCACTCAACTTTTGAAACATACGCAACTTGCTATCAGGCAAAAAGCCTGGTAGCACACGACTAGCATGATGATCATCAAACAACTTGCCACCTAATTCAAGGTACAGCTTTCCGTCAAATTGCGAGATACGCTCTTTAATATGTTCCGATTGTATCTTCTGATACTTCTCGTTATCAAATCCTATCTTCATATTATTATTTTATCGCTTCTCAATGTCAACGACACACGAAACGCCAATCATTATTATCTGAATGCAAAATTACAAAAAAAAAATGAAATGTCATCGACGTGGCTTACCAAAACGATAGCCTACACCCAACATTAAATGACGCGGAGAACGAAAATCGTTTAGTGTATAACCAATATGTGCAAACATTCGGCGCGACATATTTATCTTTAAAGCGAGCACTTCGTACAAACCTTTAAAATCAGATGTACAATTTATAACATTCATACCAAGACCTAAATTGATTGTAAAATAAGGCATAACAAACTCAGTACGAGCCGATAACCCCACTGCCATTTGCTTACTAGCATTAGGTAGCTCAACATCATCAGCTTCATATGGTGGATCACCAATAATATGTAGGTTTGCGCCCTTGTCATAAACGCCATCAACCGATAGCCCCACATTCAACCAATGATTAACATTATACATGGGATTAATATTAAAGCCCATCACGCCATACGTCCCAGGCAATGCGAAAGCACCACCTTCATGACTATACATACCACGCTTATGCCAAGCGCCATACAGCAGCACGTCACAAGTAACACCTTGTGTAAATGGCGGCAATGTTAAAACAGAAGACTCTGTAGTTGGTCTATTAATATAGTAAGCTAATCCAGCTCGTATTCCAGCTGTATTCAAACCTGCATTCGGAAACTTTGTGTTTCCATTTGAATAATGAGTTACCGAAGCTCCTATATTAAAGTCTAATTGACGAGAAAGACGATAAGAAAGGTAAAAGTCAGCATCAATATAAGCTGTTACTTTTGACCCGATAACAAGGTTCGATACATTATCTTCCGCATTATAGGGATTCCAACCCATAGCCAGTCCTAAATTCCACTCATAATTAAAAGTTAAGCGTTGACACACAGTAGCTATTCTTGCCCCTTGAAAAAGATATACTGTGAAAGGGTGTCCCAGTTGAGGATTAAAGTCGGCCCATCCTGCCCCTACACCTTGATAAGCGCCTTTATATATTTGTGCTTTTTTGCTACCAGATGCTTGTTGAAAAGCATATTTCAAATGCACTGCAAACGCATGATTCATTGTTCGTTCTTCAGGATTTTCGCCCTTTAGGAAACGATTGGTATGAATAATGGTACCAGGCTCAACATCTATAGCTATTCGATGTATCATACGAGAGGTGTCTGTTTGGGCTACTAATGGTAAGGCGAAGAATATAATTATTGATATCAGTAGACGATATAAATATTTCCTTAAAAATGTCAGCATAAATCAAAATGTCATTTACATATAATGTTTAAAAACATACAAAAATAATATTTTTTCAACTTACACGTGGCGTACAGAGACAATTTAACATTTTCTTTGCTATCTAACGACGAAAAAACAGCACAAACAATCATTATAGCAAGAATGTTTGTGCGAACAAAGTAAAATGATTAACTTTGCATACAGATTTTCTAACATTAAAAACTCTACAATCCACATGGTACTAAAAAACCTGCAAACCGATTTCAATGGTTCTAATTGGAAACATGAAATCGATGTACGTGATTTTATTCAAGCAAACTATGTGCCCTATCAAGGCGACGAGTCGTTTCTCACTTCGGCTACAGACCGTACTAAAAAGTTATGGAAAATTTTGTCAGATATGTTCGAAATAGAACGTGAGAAAGGTGTTTATGACGCAGAAACTCGTCTTCCACAAAGCATTGATACTTACGGTGCTGGATACATTGATAAAGACTGCGAGGTGATTGTGGGCCTACAGACTGATGCTCCGCTGAAACGAGGAATTTTCCCGAAAGGTGGTATTCGCATGGTTGAAAAGGCATTACAGTCGTATGGCTACGAATTAGACCCCGCAACAAAAGAAATCTACACTAAGTACAGAAAAACGCACAATGAAGGCGTGTTCAGCGTTTATAACGATGATATTAAAGCAGCTCGCCATTCGCACATTATCACTGGTTTACCTGACGCATACGGACGCGGACGCATCATTGGCGACTACCGTCGTATAGCCCTTTACGGAACAGCCAACCTCATTGAAGAGAAAAAACGTTACTTTAATCGTATCGATATACAAGAGTTTACAGAAGAGATTGTTCGTTGTCGCGAAGAAGTTTCAGAACAAATTCAAGCTCTCAAACAATTTGAGCGCATGTGTGCGGCCTACGGTTTCGATGTAAGCAAGCCTGCTACAAATGCTCGTGAAGCAGTACAGTGGACATACTTTGGCTACTTAGGAGCTGTAAAAGATCAAGACGGCGCTGCTATGTCATTAGGTCGTGTTTGTGCATTCCTTGACATATTTATTGAGCGCGACCTTCACAACGGTGTGATTACAGAAGAGGAGGCGCAAGAGCTTATTGATCAAATGATTATGAAGTTGCGCATCGTGCGTTTCTTGCGTACACCTGAATATAATGATTTGTTCAGCGGTGATCCCATATGGGCTACAGCCTCAATCGGAGGTATGGGTATTGATGGACGTTCGATGGTTACCAAGACCGACTACCGTTTCCTACACACCTTATATAATATGGGACCATCGCCAGAACCCAACCTCACTATTCTGTGGAGCCCCCGCCTTCCTGATGCATGGAAACGCTATTGCGCAAAGGTTAGCATTGACACAAGTGCCATCCAATTTGAGAACGACGATTTAATGCGAGCCGACCTTGGCGACGACTATGGTATTGCTTGCTGCGTATCACCCATGAAAATTGGTAAACAAATGCAGTTCTTCGGTGCTCGTGCTAACTTAGCAAAATGTATGTTATATGCTATCAATGGCGGACGCGATGAAATAACTGGCCATCAAATAGCACCAAGCTTTGCACCTATCACCTCTGAATATCTCACTTATGATGAGTTTATGCCACGTTTTGAAAACATGATGCGCTGGTTAGCTAAGACCTATGTAAACGCGCTGAAAATAATTCATTACATGCACGATAAGTATGATTATGAAGCTTTTGAGATGGCATTACATGATGGTGACGTTGAGCGCACACGAGCAACAGGCATTGCAGGTTTATCAATTGTCACCGACTCGATTGCGGCTATGAAGCACTGCAAGATACGCATTGTAAGAGATGAAACCGGATTAGCTGTTGATTACAAGATAGAAGAAGGCGAATACGTTCCCTTTGGAAATAACAACGATGAAACTGATGCAATAGCCGTTGAACTGACAGAGAAATTCATGGAATATCTGCGTCAGCATCGTACCTACCGAAATGCTATTCCCACACAAAGTTTGCTCACCATTACCTCAAATGTGGTGTACGGACGTAACACTGGTGCCACACCTGATGGTCGACAGAAAGGTGTGCCTTTTGCACCTGGCGCCAACCCTATGAACGCTCGCGACATCAAAGGCGCTGTAGCTGCATTATCATCAGTAGCAAAACTTCCTTTCCAACATTCACGCGACGGCATTTCATATACATTTGCTATTTCGCCATCTGCATTAGGAAAACAAAAGGACATGCAGCAAGCTAATCTTGTGGCTTTGCTTGACGGCTACTTCACACCACATGGCGGACAACACATTAATGTGAATGTGTTTGACAGAGAGCTACTGGTTGATGCAATGAATCATCCTGAGAAATATCCACAACTCACCATTCGTGTCAGTGGATATGCCGTTAACTTTGTAAAGCTTACACGTGAACAACAACTTGACGTGCTATCAAGAACAATTAATGCTAGTATGTGATAACACTACATGATTGGACACATACATTCAATAGAAACATTTGGCACCGTGGACGGACCTGGCATAAGGTTTGTAGCCTTTATGCAGGGCTGTCCACTGCGCTGTATGTTTTGTCATAATCCCGACACCTGGAATGCTCAAAGGCAATGCCAATATAACCTGACGCCTGAAGAGTTATTAAAAGAAGTGTTGAGTTACCGTAGTTTCTATAGTTCAGGAGGTATTACACTGTCAGGAGGAGAACCTTTGATGCAAGCCGACTTTGTTCATCATTTCTTCAAACTATGTCATGCAGAAGGGCTACATACTGCATTAGACACAAGTGGCGCCTATCTGTCACCCAAAGTAGAAGAAGTTCTCGCTGAAACCGATTTAGTGCTTCTTGATATTAAGACAATGGATGCAGACCTATACCCACGCCTTACTGGGCAATCACAGAAAAACAATTTAATGTTTCTTGACCGCCTACAATCACTTAGCATCCCTACATGGATAAGACACGTCGTAGTGCCAGGCCTAACAGACAATGATCAATGGCTTGACCGTCTAGGTCAACATGTATCGCAATATAGTGTAGTAGAAAAGATTGAGATACTTCCTTACCATACACTTGGCGAATACAAATATGAAAAATTAGGCATCAACTATCCATTAAAAGGCACTGAAACACTAAAAGCGGAACGCGCTAACGAGATACGCAAACAGTTATCAAAATACAAACCTTGTTTCTAACAGAAGCAAGTATAAACATTAAAGTTTGCAATATATAAAGAGGCATGTAACAATTAAAAAAATCATTACATGCCTCTTTTTATTTATTTACTTTTCACTTATTCATGCCCCCATGAATAAGAGGAATGACGTTATTATGACAATCCCTCTATTTCGCCATTCACAATATCAATATGTAAGGCCTGAGGTTCTTTAGGCAATCCAGGCATACGCATAATCTTACCAGCAATAGCCACTAACATCTCTGCACCAGCATTGATAACGATATCGCTGACATTGACGGTAAAATCTTTTGCTACGCCATAGAGTTTCGGATCGGTAGAGAACGAATATTGAGTTTTTGCGATACATACAGGAAACTTATCATAACCCATATCATATATCATCTTCAGTTTCTTATTTGCCTCAGCACTAAAAGTAACATTTTTTGCGCCATAAACCTTAGTCGAAACTTTCTCTATCTTTGTCTCAACACTATCATTATCATCATAAGCCAACTGAAGGGCTGCTGACGGTTTTTCCTCAATGGTCTGAACCACAAGACGAGCCAGTTCTTCAGCCCCCTTACCACCTTCGTTAAAGGCATTATTCACAGCAAAGCCCACACCCATTTCAGCACAATGCGTCCGAACAATGTCTATCTCTTCATCCGTATCTGTGGCATAACGATTAAAGGCTACCACCACAGTCTGACCATAGTGCTGTAAGTTGCTAATATGCTTATCCAGATTTTCCAAACCGCGCGTCAATCCATCATGATTAGGTTCTTTAATCTTATCTATATCCACACCACCATGCATTTTTAAACCTTGAGCAGTGGCCACTATAACGGTAAGTGTAGGTTGGAGATGAGCCTTACGACACTTAATATCATAAAATTTCTCTGCACCCAAATCAGCACCAAATCCTGCCTCAGTGATTGTATAATCAGAGAAAGTCATAGCCATTTTTGTAGCAAGTATCGAGTTACATCCATGAGCTATGTTGGCAAAAGGACCACCGTGTACAAAAGCAGCTGTATTTTCAGTTGTCTGCACCAAGTTAGGAGCCAATGCATCGCGCAATAACACGGTTATAGCTCCAGCTACGCCCATATCTTTAACAGTAAAAGGTTTGCCCTCTGTTGTAAAACCCAACAAAATATTTTCAATACGGCGGCGCAAATCATTTTCATCAGTAGCAAGACACATAATGGCCATAATCTCTGAAGCAGGCGTAATATCAAATCCCGACTCACGTGTAACGCCATTTGTACGTGCACCCAAACCTGTAACGATATAACGAAGGCCACGATCATTCACATCAAGCACACGGTTCCACAACACCTCCTTCAGAGCGAATCCATTGTCACGATTTTGGTACATATAGTTGTCCAAAAGGGCTGTTATCATATTATGGGCAGAAGTGATAGCATGAAAATCGCCTGTAAAATGAAGGTTTATTTTATCCATAGGCAACACCTGAGCATAACCGCCACCAGCAGCACCACCCTTCATGCCAAAACAAGGACCCAATGAAGGCTCGCGCAATGCACAAACAGCTTTCTTTCCTATGCGGTTAAGACCCAAAGCCAGTCCTACAGAAACAGTGGTCTTGCCGATGCCCGCCTTTGTTGGCGTAATGGCAGTAACTAAAACCAGATGATTTTTCTTTACCTTTTCTTCATCAATAAGTTTCAAAGGTACCTTAGCAATGTATCTTCCGTAATGTTCAATTTGATCAGAAGGAATGTCATATTGCTTAGCAACCTCACTAATTTCTTTCAACTTGATACTACGGGCGATTTCAATGTCTGATTTCATTTTTTGTCAGTTTTATAATAATAGTAAGTTATGCCTTGCCCAAACAGGCTGACAAGGTCGTAAATATAATGCAAAGGTAGTCACTTTATTTTAATTATAGAACAATTTATGTCAGAAACATCTCCGATATCTCAATTATTAATTGAAACTATGAGTAAAACATATTATGTATAATTTAATAGATAAATCAAAAAATGCAATGCCAAATCAAATATCAATAAAATATAGTTGTAAGATTAAAAAACATTTACTATTTTTGTTGCATGAATGAGGCAAGGGTTGTTACGATATCACATGGCGACGAGTTGCCAGAAATGGTCTGCACTGATTTTTTTCACAGCAGTCAGTTCTTCCGCACACTTGAGCAAGCACCAGGCATAGCACCATATATGGTCATTGCTTTCGATGCTCAAAAGTGCGTGGTTGCCCACATGCTGATTATTATCGTAACCCACCATTCTGTTCTCCCACCATTCTTTATTCGACATGGCCATGTTTATGGTGAAGGCGAATATGACATAAACATTTCGAACAAAGAAGAAATATTTAACACAATGTTATTAGAGGCAACAAGAATATTCAGACGCACAAAATGCCTGTATGCAGAATATAGCAGGCTAAAAGCCAAAATGTTTGGATATAAATTGTTCCGAAGAAATGGATACATTCCCATCCCCTGGCAAGAAATACACAATTCGCTGCATAGTGCCCCAATAGAAAAGCGGTTAGGAGATAAAACCCTGCAACGAATAAAAAATATTCAGGCAAACGGAGTGTCTACCCGCCCATGCAATAATGACATTGAAACGCAACGTTATGTTTCGTTACTGAAAGAACATTTTCGTTTTAAGTTTCGACGTAATATTCCCAGTTTCAAACTGTTTCAACAGATACATCAATCAGGAAGCGGAGTAAACCTCATCACCACCTATAAGAACAAAATTATAGGAGGATGCACAGTGTTATTTTCTAATAACGATGCCTATTTATGGTTTACAGCCTCACGTCGTAAAACATACCCATTATTACGACCTGCTTTAATGACCGTTTGGGGAGCATTAACATACGCGCAAGACAATGGTTACAACCATATGTACTTTCTTGATGTAGGTCTTCCCTATCGTTCCAATCCATACAGAGAATTTATACTTAACTTCGGTGGAAAGCCCACTGCAAAATTCAGATGGTTTAGATTTCCATTTACTAGTACGAATAAATTATTATCATGGATTTATAACGGATAACCAACAAAAAAGTCCCACACTATGTTTTAAATAATTAATATAAATACATATTATCACACACGTACATTAAATACTTATATGAAACGACTCAAAGAACGTATCGAAAAAGATGGAAAGTGCTTTCCTGGTGGCATCTTAAAGGTTGATAAGTTTATTAATCATCAAATGGATCCTAACTTGATGAAAGATATCGCGGTAGAGTTTATACGCCGATTTGCAGCTTCAGAAGTAAACAAGATTATCACGATTGAAGCATCTGGTATAGCACCAGCCATCATGATGGGTTTCCTACTCAATCTGCCCGTTGTTTTTGCTAAAAAGAAAAAGCCAAACACCATGGGCGAAATGTTATGCACTGAAGTAACATCATTTACAAAGCAACGCTCATACAATGTCGTTATTAGCAAAGAATATCTGAAAAAGGGTGACAGAGTGCTCTTTATTGATGATTTTCTCGCTTATGGAAATGCGGCCAAAGGCATCATTGACTTGGTGAAGCAAGCTGATGCCGAACTTGTAGGCATGGGATTTATCATTGAAAAAGCTTTTCAAAACGGCGGTGAATACCTGCGTGAACAAGGCATCCACGTTGAATCGTTGGCCATTATCGAATCATTAGACAACTGCGAAATAAAATTAAGAGACTAACGCAACAAAGCGTCGTTGATGGCATTTAGGTCATAGAAAACGGATGAAAAGCAAAATTCCTTACACTATTATTGCACGTTTGACAGAAAATTCATACATTTGCAATGAAAAAGAAAACTAAGGACGATGAAGCTCATAATAATGACGAAATCCACATTCTTTGTGGAGGAAGACAAGATCCTTTCAGCCCTCTTTGAACAGGGAATGGACAATTTACATCTATATAAGCCAGGGGCATCGCCGATGTATGCAGAACGTCTACTGTCATTGCTGTCTGACGACTACTATAACAAGATAACTGTGCACGGCCATTTTTATTTAAAAGACGAATATCATTTGGCAGGCATTCATCTTGACACTACTGAGACAGAAATTCCTGTCGGTTATAAAGGCAAGGTAGGACGTTCGTGCAACAACTTAGAACAACTGAAAGAAATGAAGAAGACGTCGAATTGCGTTTTCTTACATAACATCTTCAACAGCTTGTCAAACAGCGAAGACAAATCGACATTCACCATGCAACAGCTGGAGGATGCTGCCGACAAAGGTCTTATTGATAAAAAGGTGTATGCTATGGGCGGAATGACATGTGACAATATTCGTATTGCTAAAGAGCTCGGATTTGGTGGTGTTGTCATCAGAGGCGACATTTGGAACCGCTTTGATATCCATCAGCAAGTAGACTTTAAAAATGTCATCAACCATTTTGAAAAGTTGCGCAAATCAATAGGATAAAAACTGAAACATATATTTCTCAACATAAACAACATTAATGGAAATGAGTGCAAAAAACTCTTTTTTGGTGTTCTCGGGTACTAACACGAGATACCTTGCAGAAAAAATCTGCGCAAGTTTAGGGTGCCCTCTGGGAAATTTAGTGGTTACTAGATTCTCGGATGGAGAATTTGCAGTATCGTACGAAGAGTCAATTCGTGGCCGCGATGTATTCTTGGTACAAAGCACATTCCCTAACTCTGACAACCTTATGGAACTTCTGCTCATGATTGATGCAGCAAAGCGTGCTTCTGCTCGCCACATTATTGCAGTAATTCCCTATTTCGGTTGGGCACGACAAGACAGAAAAGACAAACCCCGCGTAAGCATTGGTGCCAAGTTGGTTGCTGATTTGCTGAGTGCAGCTGGCATTGACCGCTTGATTACTATGGACTTGCATGCCGATCAGATACAAGGTTTCTTCGATGTACCTGTTGACCACTTGTATGCTTCGGGCGTAATTCTTCCTTACCTGCAAAGCTTGCACATCAAAGATATGGTGATTGCTTCACCTGATGTTGGCGGTTCAAAACGTGCCAATACATTTGCAAAATATCTTGGTTGCCCGCTGGTTCTTTGTAACAAAACACGTGCAAGAGCCAATGTGGTAGAAAGCATGCAGATTATTGGCGATGTAAAGGGCAAGAATGTAATTATTGTAGACGATATGGTAGATACCGCTGGCACCATTACTAAGGCCGCCGACATTATGAAGGCCGCTGGAGCAACAAGTGTTCGTGCATGTGCCTCACACTGTGTAATGAGTGGTCCTGCCTCTGAACGCGTTCAGAATTCTGCCCTTGAAGAGATTGTCTTTACCGACTCTATCCCCTACTCACAACGTTGTGCTAAAGTAAAACAGTTGTCAGTAGCCGATATGTTTGCCGAGACCATCCGTCGTGTGGTAAGCAATGAGAGCATCAGCTCACAATATTTGGTATAACAACGACTAATACAACCATTTATCACGCTGCTATGAACAGTAAGAAGATAAATTGTTCAATTTTATATTTTTTGGTAGCCATGAGCCTTATGCTCATGGCTTGCCAAAACAAATCCCAAACCGCCTCACATCAAGAAGAGGCAATTGAACATAACGACACCAGCGTTTTTGCATCTGATGAAGAGTCGGCTCTCTTTCATCAAATTTCTGTTCCTAATTTCGATCGAAACGAAGTTTCGTTAATGAATGAAATTAAGAAAAACGAAATTACTATTATCGACTTTTGGGCAAGTTGGTGTGGTCCTTGTATGCATGAAATGCCGAATCTTATAGCTATGTATACCACCTATCATGAACAAGGCCTCGGAATTATAGGTATATCTTTAGACTCAGACTACAACAAATGGAAAAATACTGTTGAAACGATGGATATGCCTTGGCTTCAGTTGTCTGAATTACGTGGATGGGACAGTTATGTTGCTAAACAATTTTCTATAAATGCCATCCCATACACCATCATAGCAAATAAAAAGGGTATTATCTTGAAGAAAGGACTTCGTGGTGAAGAGTTAGAACAATTTGTTTCTTCGTATTTAAAAGATACAAGCAAGAAATAGAACCTCTCCACAAGAGCATAACTTAACGTATGTTATCGAATATACAAAAAAGCTATCCATAAAGAAGGGCTATAACGTCAATATAGTTATAGCCTTTTTACATTTTATAATATTACAAGACAGAGAAGCGTATAAAAGCACGGTCGTCGAAACTGCTATTACCTTCTTTTATTCCTTTCGTTGCCAAAAATGTTTGTATATTTTGCGGATCTTTACGTAGCTGTTGAGACAATGTTTCCTCACTCTCAGCTAATGTTGAACGTAAAAAAGGATATCCATCAGTAGCCAATACCACCTCTGAATGAGCAGGGATCACAATTACACCTTGCATAAAAACGGGAAAACCATCAACAACAGCATAGCTTTTATTTTGCCCCCCTATTACCGAGCGAACGAGCATCGGTTCTATCAATCTTCGGGCTTCACTTGGTGCTACTCCCTGTTTAATCAGTTGTGAACGTTTTGCCGCTATTACAGCCTCGTCAGGCTTATCATTGTTATAATACACTTGGTCAACAATAGCTTGACAATCGCCTATCATCCAAACCTCTTTACGTTCACAACTATAGATTGCCACAGATGCAGTGAGACGTTCCTCTGGATGCTGTTCCATACGACGAAGATTTTGAGACACCCTATAAATCTGATTTATATAACTCGTAACGCCTCTACAAAAGCTATCAACCGTCATATTAGGTTCTGCTTCTCTCTCAATATAGTTTTTAATAATTGTCATTGCCATTCGTCCATTACTAGCTCCATGGTAATGACGGAAGGTTGTTTTACTGGTACTACCATCAATAACAGCCACAAAATGGGGTGTGAGAACAATTGTGTCCTCACACGTTTCCATATTGTGTTTGCCCTCCACCTTACGTTCTATCACGTTTATCATACGTGCAAATCGTTAAGAGGTAAGCAGGTGCTTACAGTTCCATATTTACGATAGGTGCTTCACCTTCAACTGCAGGCTTAGACAGATGTTCTGAAAGATAATTCAAGAACAGTTGCAAAGCTTTGCTTGTGGCAATAGCAAGATTAATGTCTCGACCAAAATCTTCGGTCAATTTCACTGTTTCCACACCATCAGCCGAGCCACAGGCAATCCAAATGGTGCCAACAGGATTTTCAGCCGTTCCACCAGCAGGTCCAGCAACACCTGTTGTAGCAATAGCGAAGTCGACATTCAGCGCCTTTATTGCGCCCTTCACCATAGCAATAGCCACCTCCTCACACACCGCTGTTTTCTCTTCAAGCAATTGATGATCAACACCTAAGATACTTTCTTTTATATCATTAGTGTAACTTACAACGCCACCTTTAAAATAAGCCGATGCTCCTGGTACAGCGATAATAGCTTCAGCCACTCTACCACCAGTACAACTTTCAGCAGTGCCTACTTTTTTACCCGACTCGTACAAATATTGTTGTATTTCTCTACTCAATACTTTCTTCTCAAATTCCATCTCCGATTTGTTTTGTTGTTATATTCATTATTTTTTCAACCGTACACTCAAACTATTTAAACGTCACTTTACTGAAAGCGGGTTTATCAATCGTGCAGAAATCATGATCAAGATATTTATAATATCCTGTTATACCTATCATTGCAGCATTATCAGTGGTATAACTGAACTTTGGAATATAAATAGTCCAACCATACTTCTTAGCATGATCATGGAAAGCGTTACGCAAGCCATTATTTGCTGATACGCCACCTGCCACGGCAACATGTTTAATTTCTGTTTGCTTAACAGCCTTACGCAACTTGTTCATCAATATATCAACAATAGTATGCTCTAAGCTAGCAGCAAGGTCATTTTTATGATGCTCAATAAAATCAGGATCCTCAGCCACCCATTTACGTAAGCTATATAAGAAAGAGGTTTTCAAGCCACTAAAGCTATAATCAAACCCAGGAATGTGTGGTTCAGAGAATTGATATGCTAATGGATTGCCTTGACGTGCTAACTTATCAATAATAGGTCCACCAGGATAGCCCAGCCCCATTACTTTCGAACACTTATCAATAGCTTCTCCAGCGGCATCATCAATTGTTTGTCCTAACACCTCCATATCGTTATAAGCATTCACTTTCACTATTTGTGAATTGCCACCACTAACCAACAGACAGATAAAGGGGAACGGTGGTGCCGACTGATCGTCATCACTTTCTTTTATAAAGTGGGCCATCACATGTCCTTGCAAGTGATTAACATCAATCATCGGGATGCCCAAACTACGAGCAAGACCTTTAGTGAAGCTCACACCTACCAACAACGAACCCATCAAACCAGGCCCTCTCGTGAAAGCAATGGCTGTAAGCTGTTCTTTCGTGATACCAGCACGCTTCAAGGCCGCTGTCACTACAGGTACAATATTCTGCTGATGAGCACGCGATGCTAACTCAGGAACTACACCACCATATTCGAAATGCACATCTTGCGATGCAGTAACATTGCTTAACAACACCCCATTGCGTAAAACAGCAGCCGATGTATCATCACAACTGCTTTCAATGCCCAATATGTATATATCCTTTTCCATCATTTAAACATTTAATAGGTAAGAATTTCTACCCCATGTTCTGTCATAACAAAGGTGTGCTCCCATTGAGCGCTTGGCAATTCATCGCCAGTAATAATTTCCCAACCATATTCATCATCGGCATCAAGGAAAACTTTCCAAGTGCCCATATTAATCATTGGTTCAATGGTAAATACCATTCCAGGAACAAGCAACATACCCTGACCTTTATGGCCAAAATGCATCACATCAGGTTTTTCATGAAATTTCAAACCTACACCATGTCCACACAGGTCTCTTACCACACCATAATGATATTTCTCGGCATGTTTTTGAATAGCATGTCCTATATCGCCTACAAAGCAATAGGGTTTGGCCGCCTCGGCACCTATCTCAAGACATTCCTTAGCAACGCGTACCAGTTGTTCTTTTTCTGGAGAGGTTTTACCCATAATGAACATACGCGAAGCATCTGCATAGTAACCATCAAGAATGGTTGTAAAATCAACATTTACAATATCGCCTTCCTCAAGCACATCTTCTTCTTTCGGAATACCATGACATACCACTTCATTAATACTTGTGCATACGCTTTTAGGATACCCCTCATAGTTAAGACAAGCAGGTGTGGCCCCGTGTTCCACACAATAGTCGTAGCATATTTTATCAATTTCGAGCGTGCTCATTCCCACATGAATATGTTTTGCCACTTCATCAAGAACGCCAGTGTTGATAACACCACTACGGCGAATACCTTCAATTTGTTCCGGTGTCTTCACCAAATCGCGTGAAGGAACCTCTTTACCTTTCTTTTCCCAATACATTACTCTTTCATCCAGTTCAGTAATGGGCTGGCCAGGCAAACAATGCCATACTCTTTTCTTGTTAAAAGCCATATTTTTTAATAATCTTAAAAAACGATTCAATTTTATTGTTGATGCTAACGAGTACGATAGTTTACACGACGTTTTCAATCAGCATTATTTATTCCATAAATTCAGTTTATTGTCACGTGCCTTTTCCAGCGACATCAGTTGTTCTTGTTTTGCCGCATAGTCAGCGCGAAGCTGTGCATAAAGTATATCCAATTCAGCCTTTACGCTCTGCTTTCCGCCCTTTTTAAGCACTTTTGTTGCCGCCAACGGCGTTTGGGCAGCATCTTTCGTCCATATAACAGGGCCATCATACTCAGGTGCAATTTTCAATGCCACATGCATCTGGCTGGTTGTAGCGCCACCCACCATTATAGGGATGTCAAGACCTGCACGTTTCATTTCAACAGCCACATTCACCATTTCCTGTAAACTAGGCGTTATCAGTCCGCTCAATCCTACAATATCAACCTTTTCTTCTATTGCCTTCTTAACAATCTGTTCTGCAGGCACCATTACCCCGAGGTCAAGAACCTCAAAGTTATTACATGAAAGAACTACGTCAACAATATTCTTTCCTATATCATGAACATCACCTTTCACGGTAGCCATTAATATTTTTCCCGCCGACGAAGCATTATCTTTTTTATCAGCCTCAATATACGGTTGCAACACTGCAACGGCCTGTTTCATGATACGAGCAGTTTTCACCACCTGTGGCAAGAACATCTTTCCACATCCAAAGAGTTCGCCCACCTCATTCATGCCAGCCATAAGGGGGCCTTCTATGATATCTACTGCGCGAGAATATTTTTCTAACGCCTCATGTATATCAGCCTCAATATAATCGCCTATGCCCTTCTTTAATGCATATTGTAAGCGCTCTTCAACTGTTTTATCTCTCCATTGTTGATGCGAAGCACTGGCGACAGATGTCACCCCTGCAGCTTTTTCTTTTTCTTTCTCTGCACGCACCTTATCGGCCAATTCAATCAGTCGTTCAGAAGCGTCATCACTCTTATTCAACACAACATCTTCTATGATACAAAGATATTCTTTGGGTATCTCGTCGTAAGTAACTTTAGAGGCTGGATTGACAATACCAAAATCCATGCCTTGTTGAATGGCATGATACAAGAAAACGGCATGCATTGCCTCACGAATATAGTTGTTTCCGCGGAACGAGAATGACAAATTACTTACGCCGCCACTAATATGTGCTCCTGGAAGATTTTTCTTAATCCACCCTGTTGCGCGTATAAAAGCTAATGCATAGGCATCATGCTCCTCCATACCTGTTGCTACTGCCAGCACATTAGGGTCGAAAATAATGTCTAGCGGATTGAAGCCTATTTCATCAACCAAGATACGATAAGCTCTTTCGGCAATAGCTATTTTGCGCTCATAGGTACATGCTTGTCCTTCTTCGTCAAAGCACATCACAACTACGGCGGCTCCAAAACGTTTTACATCGCGCGCATGTTGACGAAACTGTTCTTCACCCGCCTTCAATGATATTGAATTGACAATACATTTTCCTTGTACACATTTCAAACCTTGCATCACGACGTCCCAATCAGACGAGTCGATCATTACGGGAATACGGGCAATGTCAGGCTCTGATGCCAACAAGTTAAGAAACGTTTTCATTTCGGCCTTTGCATCCAGCAAGCCATCGTCCATGTTTACGTCAATAACGAGTGCGCCATCCTCTACTTGTTTTCGAGCAATGCTCAACGCCTCATTATAATTGTGTTCGCCAATAAGGCGTAGAAATTTTCTTGAACCTGCCACATTGCAACGCTCACCCACATTTACAAAACGCACCTCAGGTGTTACTTCTAATAGGTCAAGACCGCTAAGCCACATATTTATGGGTCGAGGGGCAGGCTTACGTGGTGCAACGCCTTTTACTATATCAGGATATTTTGCAATAAATTCTTCTGTGGTTCCACAGCATCCACCAATGATATTTACCAATCCCTCATTAACGATATCGGCAATCTGCACAGCCATACTATCGGGCGTTTCGTCATATTGCCCAAGCGAGTTTGGTAATCCTGCGTTAGGATATGCCGACACATAATAAGGAGCCATAGCAGATAAATCGCGCAAGAAGGGTGTCATTTGGCTGGCACCAAACGAACAGTTCAAGCCTACAGAGAAGATAGGATACTGGCTAATACTAGCGAGGAAAGCACCTAATGTTTGTCCGCTTAAAGTGCGACCAGCCAAATCGCTAATGGTGACTGAGACCATTATGGGCAAGTCGACACCTCGTTTTTCCATTACTTGAAGCGATGCATCGATAGCCGCCTTAACGTTCAATGTATCAAAAACGGTTTCAAGCAACAGCACATCTACTCCACCTTCAACAAGCGCATCTATTTGTTCAATGTATGCTTCAAGCAGTGTGTCATAATCCATGTCGCGAGCAGCAGGATCATTCACATCTGGCGACATTGAACATGTTTTGTTCGTAGGGCCTACGCTACCACAGACAAAGCGTGGATGTTCTGCTGTGCTATATGCATTGGCGCACTTTTTAGCTAATCGTGCCCCTTCTAACGCCATCTCTCGACTAAAATTTTCTAACTTATAATCGGCTTGAGAAATGCGTTGCGAGCTAAAAGTATTAGTTGTTATTAAATCGGCTCCAGCTCGTAAATACTTACAATGAATATCTTCAATCACGTCAGGACGCGTGATGTTAAGCATGTCGTTATTACCTTTCAACATGCCCGACGCATTTCTGAAGCGATAGCCTCTAAAATCGTCTTCTTCTAACTGATATTGTTGTATCATGGTTCCGATAGCACCATCAAGAACCAATATTCTTTGTTTTATTATTTGCCTAATATCTGTCATCATTATCACGGCTGTCATCGTACACGTGCTGTGGGGCTACAACGTATCATGATGTATTAATAACGCTTGATGGCTCTATCCATCTCTCTTCTGTCTTCTTTTTCTTTCAAAGTTTGACGTTTATCAAACTCTTTTTTACCCTTTGCCAACGCAATATCTATTTTCGCCCGTCCATGTTTATCTATGAAGATAAGTGTAGGCACAATGGTGTAACCCACCTGTTTCGTAGCTTCTTGTAGGCGGTATATCTCGCGTTTGTTTAGCAACAACTTACGGTCGCGTTTGGCCTCGTGGTTGTTATACGAACCATAGAAATAAGGTGAAACGTTCATTCCCTTCACCCATATTTGACCGTTGTTTATATAGCAAAAGGCATCTACAAGGCTGGCTTTACCCATGCGTATCGACTTGATTTCTGTACCCGTCAATACGATACCAGCCGTATAGGTATCTATAAAGAAAAACTCGAATGAGGCTTTCTTATTTCTTATCTGTACCGGACTTTTCTTCCGTAACAACACTTCTTCGTTGTTCATATTCTCTTGTTTCCTTTTCTATCTCCGCTCACCTTATTAGGCGCTTGCTTAAGCAAAGAACTTATGTATGGGTTAACGGTATATTATTTTTCAATGATGGCGAACTGATCAATATGTTCATCCAGATAGTAGGCTATCTGAGCTGTCCATTGTTCTTCGTTGACCACAAAATCGTCATCAAAATCGTCAAACTCGGGCATCTGTTCAAATAGGGCCATAAACTGGTCGTCATCACAGTCAATCTCAATACGATCGCGATATTTTTTATATAAAGGTATTACTTTACGTATATGGCGAGCCAGTTCTACCAGCCCCCATTCCTTCATAGCACGAGCAAAAGGATTCATAAAGATAAAGCCACCATAGCCATTGTGTATGAGCTGAATATAGCCACCATTCATCACCTCGTCGCGTAAGATATTATAGCCCAACAGGGTTATTTGATCGGCGCTTAATCGAGGCATTGTTTCAGCTGTCAATTCACCACCCACTAGGTCAAGTGTATGTTTCACAAAGACATCGACAAAGGCATCCATACCTTCTTCTGAAGCTTTCTGCAATTCGATATCCTTAATTATTACTTTTTCCATAGTTCTTTCATTTATCGTTTTTGCAACAGATGTGCCACATGGCCACCCATTTGCGTTATGAAGCATACGCCACTAATCTTTGCAAAGGTACAACAAAAAAATAAATTCTTATCGGTAATAATGAAAAATGAGGTTAAAGAGTGAAAAAGAATACCTAAAAATAGGTATATTTCAAGAGAAAATAGTAACTTTGCAATTAGAAATATAGTATTTTATTATTCATTATTTAATAAAAGTAAAGGAATATGACTTATTCTAACGAAGTCAACAACATGTGCGTTGTTGCAAAAGGTCCTAACCACGGACCCGCCCCCATTCCTGAAGAGGGTAAATGGATTCAGGCCAAGGAGATCAAAGACATCTCTGGTTATACCCACGGTGTGGGTTGGTGTGCTCCTCAGCAGGGTGCTTGCAAGCTCTCTCTGAACATCAAAGAGGGTGTTATCCAGGAGTGCCTCGTAGAGACTATCGGTTGTACCGGTATGACTCACTCTGCTGCCATGGCATCAGAAATTCTTCCTGGCAAGACTATCCTTGAGGCTTTGAATACCGACTTGGTATGCGACGCCATCAACACAGCAATGCGCGAGCTCTTCCTTCAGATCGTTTACGGACGTTCACAGAGCGCTTTCTCTGAGGACGGTCTCGTTATCGGTGCCGGACTTGAGGACCTCGGCAAGGGCCTTCGCAGCCAGACAGGTACACTGTATGGTACTGTAGCTAAGGGTACACGTTACCTCGAGCTGACAGAAGGTTACATCACCAAGATGTTCCTTGACAAAGACAATCAGGTTTGCGGTTACGAGTATGTACACCTGGGCAAGATGATGGAAGCCATCAAGAACGGTATGGATGCTAATGAGGCTGTGAAGAAGTTCACTGGCAGCTACGGCCGCACTACCGCTGAGCAGGGAATTGTTAAATCTATTGACCCACGTAAAGAATAAGGAGATACAGAAATGATAAGAAAAGTTCAATTCGAAAGCCAGGAGCGTCGCATCGAGCAGGTGCTGGCCGCTCTTAAAGAGAATGGTATCAACTCTATCGAAGAGGCCAATGAGATTTGCGAAAACGCAGGCGTAGATCCTTATCAGATGTGTGAAGACACACAGCGCATCTGCTTTGAAAATGCAAAGTGGGCATACGTTTGTGGTGCTGCTATCGCTATCAAGAAGGGTGTTAAGACAGCTGCCGACGCTGCCGAGGCTATCGGTATCGGTCTGCAGAGCTTCTGCATCCCTGGTTCAGTAGCCGACGACCGTAAGGTAGGTTTGGGTCACGGTAACCTCGCTGCCCGTCTGTTGCGTGAGGAGACTGAGTGCTTTGCTTTCCTCGCTGGTCACGAGTCGTTCGCAGCTGCTGAGGGTGCTATCAAGATTGCTGAGATGGCAAACAAGGTTCGTAAGAACCCTCTGCGTGTTATCCTCAACGGTCTGGGCAAAGACGCTGCACAGATTATCAGCCGCATCAATGGCTTTACATACGTTAAGACCGACTTCGACTACTATTCAGGCGAGTTGAAGATTGTTGACCGTATCGCTTACTCTGACGGTCCCCGTGCAAAGGTAAACTGCTACGGTGCTAACGACGTACGCGAGGGTGTTGCAATTCTGTGGAACGAGAATGTTGACGTATCAATTACTGGTAACTCTACCAACCCCACCCGCTTCCAGCACCCCGTTGCTGGTACCTACAAGAAGGAGCGCGTGCTCGCTGGCAAGCCCTACTTCTCAGTAGCTTCAGGTGGTGGTACAGGCCGTACCTTGCACCCCGATAACATGGCTGCAGGTCCCGCTTCTTACGGTATGACTGATACTCTCGGCCGTATGCACTCTGACGCTCAGTTTGCTGGTTCTTCTTCAGTTCCTGCACACGTTGAGATGATGGGCTTCCTCGGTATGGGTAACAACCCAATGGTAGGTGCTTCTGTAGCTATCGCCGTTGCTGTCGACCTCGCTCTGAACAAGAAGTAATTACTTCTCTCTTAGAAGATTTACATAATATGACGACTCCCATAGTCCGCAAGGATTATGGGAGTCGTTTTTCTTTTGACTTGAAAGACGCACAAGGTTTCAAATGGAAAACTTATCTACGATTCAGATGTTTACCAATAGTAATAATGACTAAAAGAGGAAAGACTTCGATATCCTTCCTCTTTTTTACATATCTTGAAAATTTAATTTAGCTTGTGCGACAATAGTATTGGACATGACGCACACACATAAAAAACAGATTACAAATTTCAAAACTTTCATTATTTGGTAATTTAAATAATTTAGATTCACCTTTATTACTAACTGGCTATTCCCTGCTTTTCGCTGAATCTCCTATTAGCCTGACAAAGGTAAGAAAATTAAGTGAGAATCACAATTGTTTTGCCGAGAAAGTGGCCAAATCGGGCTATTTTTCTTAATTTAACGTGTAGAATGGTAGAATTTCAGAAAATTTATATAAATTTGCATCAAACGATAACAAATTTCATATGGAGCAAGATTTAAATCGCATCAAGTTAGTCCTTGTCGAAAAGAAGAAGACTGGGAAATGGCTAGCACAAGAACTGGGTGTATCAGAGTGTACTGTGTCAAGATGGGCTAGTAATAAAGCTCAGCCTAACCTTAGTTCACTTAATACCATTGCTAAACTGCTTGGTGTCGAAATAAAAGATCTGTTAAGAAGTTAAACCAAGTTCTTCTCCAAACCGAGACATTAAAGTAATGTATATATGGATAAAGGGCAATTTTTATTATATCAAACTTCTGACGGCGATTCACAGATAGAGGTGAAACTGCAAAACGATACTGTCTGGCTCTCGCTTGACCAGATGGCAGAGTTATTCCAGCGTAACAAGTCCACAATCTCACGACATATAAAGAATGTGTTGGAGGATGGAGAGTTGGACGAAAAAGAGGTTGTTGCATTTTTTGCAATAACCACTAAGCATGGAGCTATCGAGGGAAAAGTACAGGAGCATCAAGTGGCTTTCTACAACCTCGACATGATTATCAGCGTAGGTTATCGTGTACATTCCTACCGTGGTGTTCAATTCAGAATATGGGCAACTAAGGTACTGAAGGAGTATATAGTAAAAGGCTTCGCCATGAACGATGACCTTTTGAAGAGAGCTGGAGGCGGCAATTACTTTGACGAGTTGCTTGCAAGAATACGTGACATTCGCTCCAGTGAGAAGGTGTTCTATCGTAAGGTATTGGAGATTTATGCCCTCAGTATCGACTATGACCCACGAGTGGAAATGACACAAAAGTTCTTCAAAACAGTACAGAACAAGATGCACTATTCTGTTCACGGTCATACGGCGGCGGAAATAATATACGAGAGAGCCGATGCCGAGAAAGACTTTATGGGACTTACAACGTGGTCAGGAGCTATGCCTACAAAACAAGAAGCAGAAATAGCCAAGAACTATCTCACCCACGAAGAAGTAAAGTCCTTAAACCGCATCGTAAGCCTATATCTTGACTTCGCCGAAATGCAAGCCGAGGAACACCGTCCTATGTATATGAAGGATTGGATAAACATTCTCGATGACTTCCTCCGTATTTCTCGAAAAGACATCCTCACCCATGTAGGAAAAATCTCCGCCAAGCTCGCCAAAGAGAAAGCCGATCATGAATACGACAAATTCAGGGAACGTACCAAGAACGACCTCTCGCCTGTAGAGATTCACTTCTTAGAGAACTTTGAGCGTGAACAGAAAAGGTTGATGGGAGGAGACAAGAAAGAGGAAAAGTAAGAACAATAATATAGCCCCTTATTATATATAGACGCTCAGTTTACAGGTTCTTCTTCAGTTTCTGCACACGTTGAGATGATGGCTACCTCGGTATGGGTAACAACCCGATGGTAGGTGCTTCTGTAGCTATCGACCTCGCTCTGAACAAGAAATAATTGATAACATATCAGTTATAAATATTTTAACCTCCATATCTTACATTAGATATGGAGGTTTTTGCATATTTATGCAAGATGATGAATAAATATGCAAAACCAATATTAAGGTTTATTTACCAAATATTTCTTAATTTTCCAACAAATTATAAGCAATATAGAAATCTTGCTTACACTTTTCATTCTTGATACCTCTGTTTTGAGATATGCCCCATTTCAGGCTCTGATATGCCGCATTTCAGGGTGTAATATGCCGCATTTTAGGAGGTAAAACCAAGGCTTTCAGATTGTAATTTGATGCCTTTCTCAACCGACTTGCAATATGAATATTTATGCAAAAATATCAATTAGGAAAATCACAATGCTTGTTTGACTTTTCAAGAGCATAAATATAGGGCTGAACTCTTTATTTAGAATTCAGCCCCATACAAAAAAAATCAGTATTTATTCGTTACATAATATAATGTGCTCCTCGACTTATGCGATATCACATCACATTAAAAACGTGTTTACTCCCACTCAATTATACTCTATATCTGATATTCAGAGAGTTAGCTATTGTCGGGGATATTTATCGGGGACAGTACAAGCAGCGCACACCTCCGTGACAATCAGCTATTTACAAGATTTATTCGACTTAAAATCAATTGATTTCAAGCCTCAACAAGACAATCAACATCAGCCCTTATATATATAATAAGGTGTAACTGTACGTAGTATTAAAGACCCAACAAGGCAAACGTGGTTGCCCACTATATATAATAAGATATAACATTCAGAATGAAGACGATAAATTCTTCAACGCCTTATTTGAACCAAACGAACATGAACAGAGGTTGTATGATATGGCAGAGAGAGAAAAGAAAGCAAGAGAAGCAAGGCAAACAAACCAAACTATACAAGTCGAAGATGTGTATCAATTTTAGAACTTTTGTATCAGAATCCCAATTGTATCAAAATAATCTTTGTTTGGGTTCTGATACATTTGTTTTAATGTATCAATCAAATCTAAAAGGTTATTGTGACACAGATGCAGTATAGATTGCACGGATAAAGTAAAATAATGCTAAATACAAACACAAAACAGCAAATTCATGAAGAGAAATTCTTTAGTCTCAACATTTTTAGTTAATTTTACAGTGTCATATTGCCGAAATAGGCTTTATTGACGGACATATTTAGAGAAGCGTATTTCGCCATACTCCTCCGTGTGAAACTTGGACACTTTCGCAAAATGGTTTATTGGAGTGTAGTGAGAATATGCCTCTACTTGGTGTGTATTCGTATACAAAAACGAGATACGTACAGGTGGGGCTTATTCTCCTTTTTCCATAAACCAACGGAGTCCAAGCCGTCACACAGAGGGAAAAGGAGCAATAAAGCAATAGATAATAATTGTCAAGGGCAGTCTATAAAGATTGCCCTTGTTTTTTGTGTTAGTGAAAAGATAGTGTAAACAGAACTGTGGGTAGTGTAAACAGAACTGTGGGTAGTGTAAACAGAACTGTGTCACGGCTCTGATTTTTTATTCTTTCCCTCTTATTTGTATGCAGATTTCATATCTGCATACAAATAAGAGGAGCCTTTCACAGGCAAAGTTACATAATCTTGAACCTATCTCCAAATTTTATAGCAAGTTGTTGTGACACTCTGTATTTGAGAATACATAATTAAGTTATGAAAAAAAACTCCCATATCTTCCAGTTTCGCTATAAATCACACATAACCAGTACAATAAAGGCTGGAAGGTCCTCGTCTTGAAGCGATATCTTCCAGCCTATCTTCCAGCCTTTTCCCTACATCTACCAGCGTAGAAAACTCAAAGCTGTTCTACCATCTCTTCTTTATCAGAAATAAAGCCAATAACCTTATTGCTATCATTTTAAGTTCAACAAAACAGCAATAGTCTTATATAGTGAATTAATTATGGCTTATTTTAAAAGTTGCCTTGTTTAATAGAGCATTTTTCAACTTGCTAAAAGTAGATTCTTTCTTTTGCTTTGGCTTCTTTTCTTCTTTACCGGCTTTCTGTCTAACTTCAGTTTTGTCGCTAACGTTAGATTTTATCTTCGTTCCATCTATACGTACAGTTACCAAACCAGCAACAGAAAAGTTCTCTATACCTTTCATATCATCTTTAGAAAACACCTTATCTATAGACATAAGACACTTATTTCCCTGATAGTTTTCCATTTTCAATGAACAAAGGTCAGCTCTACTATAAGACAGTTCTCCCGTCATTGGATTCTTCGTTGCTTTTGTCAATTCCAATATGCAGTCGTCATCATCAGTAAGACTAAGAACTGAACTTAATTCAAGTTTATCCTTACCTATCATTTTTACGACACATGGGAAGGCAAATCTGTCACAAAGTTGTTTATACATTTCGTTCTCAATATTATCAATTGAACTGACAACATCTACAGTACGAAGAATCATGTTCTGTTCAACAGAAATAAGCGACACCTTCAAACTGACATTAGCACCGTTTCTTTGATAGTCTTCAAGCTTGAGAAGGAACATTGCACCAATTGATTTCATTTGCTCAACAACATGACCATCTATGAAATCTTCACTTTTTTGCAATTCTCTTTCTTCTTTTAATGAGGCCAAGTGATCGTGCTCAATAAGTTGCAATCCAGCATGCTTGGTAATAGCGTCAAACATTGCATTGTTTATACGACCTTTTACCATATCGTCAAATGTAGTTCTATCATCTTTTAGTCCAAAGAAAGTTATGGTCATTTGGTTTGTTCCACAAAAGACAGGCTGAGCCACATTTCTAAAAAGGACAATATCAGATGATTTAGAGACCTGCTTATCAGCCTTTACAGTAAGCTGACCATTTTTCAATGTTGGATTCTGACAAACGGCTACATTTTCCAACACTTGAATAGGCGCAGAATTTCCTCCAATCTGCATATTCTCCTTTTGAAATTTAAATGCATAAAATTTATCTGTAGACAATATCTTACCATTGGGTTGGTATGCGCCCAACGTCAACTCCTTACCATTAGCATTCTGTATGAAGTATTGCTCTGGGAAAACTTTCATAAGAGTATTTTCCAACGATGAAGAAAAATCCTTCACGATCTTAGTAGATTCACGTCTCATCTGGTCCTCGTCCTTGAGTTTAACAGGATTTGAACGGAAGAAACTGTGATATCCCATATTGTTCTCAACATTAATCAGTCTCGTAGAAATTTCTATCTGTACGGCAGCATCGTTCTCACCATAGACAACAGCCTCTACAAGATACAAATAATCAGCTCCCTGATTTTTTGCTTTTGCAGAAATACCATCCAAATAATCTTCCAACTTGTTTTCTTCGATTAATTCCTCTACTTGTTTTGTTGCTTCATCATCTCTGTTCACAATTCCAAAACACATGTTTTGAAACTTCTGCATCGCAATTGCACGTAAGGAAGTCTTTAATGCAGCTGATGTTCCATCGTCAACAGTCTTTACAGCTACACCATCACTAAAGGTGTAACATTTGCTGTCCACTACAATCGCAACATTACCCCTAAACTTAATAGAGCCATCTTCATTAACGGCAGTTTGAGCATGAAGCCCAAGCACTACAAACAAAGTGCTGATAAAAAAAATGATTTGTTTCATATTTATATGATTTTGATTGTTAATTACTAGAATCTGACACGGATATAATCAACCCTGTTGGGATTATTTCTTATATAATCACAAGCGACTTGTTTAAGTGCATTTACTTTCTGTTCACTAACTCTGAGTCGATGATGTTCCAATCTTTCAGAGGCAGAAACGACTTGCCTACGCAAAGTCATATCTTGCCTATCCATCTCACGTTGATGAGCTTTTTGTCTTGAATACTCTTGATAAGCTCTTTCTTCTTTCCGTTTAACCTCTCTTTCTCTTTTAGCCATAAGGCTCTCCGCATGGGATATATACTTACGATAAGTAATATCTTGTGGCGTATTACCTGGAACATAAGCACTTAAAACTCCAAGAGCCTCTTCAGGTTGGTGCATAGCCAAATAACTATTAGCTGTTGTCAATAGTGAATCATTATAATTCTTTTGTTCAACAATCAACTCTGACCTTTTTGCCTCCGCCTTCATATCTAAAAAAGTTTGAGCTTTTATCAAAGCCTGCTCATGCAAATCGGTTAAATCTTCAGGTATCATCATCAAACACGCAATTGCCCCGTCATAGTCGCCATTTGCTGCAAACGTATTGGCTCTTGCAAAAATAATATCCTTTCTACTCTGATAGAATGACAAAATTTTGGATTTTGCCTCAGAGAAAATGTTACTTACATTTTCATACCTAATGCTTAATATTCCATTTTTAACCGCTAAATCTCTTTTTGTAGAAGAACCTTTGAACGGAAATGATTTTGACGAGAAAACAGTTCCGCTATTTCGGTCTTGAATGGTAAGGAATAACTCTCCTTTAACAATATAAACATCCTTCATTCCCCCCTCTGCTATATCAACAGAGTTGACTACAATATTGGGAGAAATAAAAATCGCCTTATTATCAAAAGATGAGCACCCTGCTTGAGTTGCAAAATGTACAAGTCGATCTTCTAATTGGGGTTTGAGATTCAAGGTTTCTTGAGAAATTCCATCTTGAAAATCAACTCCAACCACAATCTTCCCCATATCATCTGCAGTTTGTGCTAAAGCAACAAATGGGAATGCTAAAAGGAAGATTACTAAGCAAAGAGAGTTGTTTCTGTTCATATTATCATTTTATTGTAATATACAATGTATTGCCTTTATTACTTCGAGAAATTGGTAAATTCAATGAGCGAAAGAATCTTAACATTTCCATTCCGAATTTGCTCGTACTATAATTTTTACCTGTTTCATCTGTTAATGGTAATTTGACATCATCGAAAACCATTTTCATAGGGCTAACACCTTGCAAATGATAGTTGCCATTGTACGAATGTTCTTCTACCCATAATTCTATTTCATCTTGAAGTTGAAACCCTTGGGTACCAACCTCGCTTTCCATCGTATAGTGCGAGTTCTCGTCAAAACCAATCTGAAGCATCAATGAACGACCATTCTCGGCTATACTTGAAAATTTCTCTTGCATGATACGGAGAAAATCATCTGCACACGAAGATATCGCTTTCATACCCAATTTACCAATATCATTAGTGTAGAATGTTCCACTTTCACCTATTTTATTTGCTAACGATGCACCCGTCGCAGCCTCATAGGCTGTTATTACGATCTTTACTCGGCTCTCGGTTTTACCAGAAGAAGCACCTTGTAAACAAATTATCTCAGATTCTACATAGATGTCGGCACCTGACATATCAATGATAAGCGACTTCGCATCTTGCTTGTTTTCAAGATTAAAGACGTTTCCACTTTCCATAGCCTTTAATTTTGCTATAAAATCGATGGTTGTTACTCCACGTTCATCAAAAGCTTCTTTGATTTTTGTTAATACAATTCGCTTGTTTTCATCAGCTTCCAACACAGTACGGATATCCTCACCTTCTTTTGTATAAGGAATAACCATAATCTTAGGCTGAACTACACTTTGAGCAAAAATAGAGCTAATTGCAAAAAAGAAGAATGTAATCAGTAAAAAAGTTTTTGCTTTCATATTCCTAATTTTCTTTTTATTCCATTTTTCTCTAAATCCTTCCTTAAATTTAGCACTTTTACCTCAATAGTATATTCTGTGCCTTTTTTCTTGTCTCCTTTTTTAAATGCGGAAGTAGCCTCATAAGAAGCTATAAAATCAGAATAGCGCCTTCCATATAAGCCTTCAAAATATTGTGGATATTTTTCTATAGAAGTCGACTCACCTTCTTCCATTAAGGCTTTAGAATATGGAGTATTAGGACAGCCATCAAACAAAACAGTACGCACTGCTGCATATTGCGCATCAATATCTATGTTTTTTTTAGACTTTCCATAAACTATCAATTTCAATATCACGTTGGAAGATGAAGACATCTTGCTATTCAATATTGCATAACTCACAGTTTGCGAGTATAACGAACTGCAATATACAACGGCAATGACTAAAGCCATTACCATCCTTTTTATGTTAGTAGTAATCATAAGAACAGAAATTATAGGTTTATATTCACTAGTGTCCGGATAAAATCTCAGAAGAGGTAACCCTCTATATATTGAGACTTT
>OHSO01000302.1_pt1 | contig 29742 bp, 23 predicted proteins | sample 1578651 | NCBI WGS metagenome assembly OHSO01 (sample SAMEA3879524, study PRJEB24766) | human gut metagenome | biome: human-associated habitat; feature: feces | place: USA | collected 1985/1987 | reverse complement strand
ATATGCACAACTTTTTAAACATAAATCTTTTATAATTTAATTCCGCCAATAGATAATAGGTATTATAACTTCTGAGCCATCCAAACTTCTACCTGCAGTTTTTTTACGGTTAAAACGGAAGGCTTTGCCTTGATTCTGATAATAATAAGAATCATATTTAAGGCGTGCTGCATCTGCCAAATTAAAACCATTGCATAGATATTGTACTAGGAATAACCCTAGCGAATAATGTGCTCTTTCCTTGTATTCATCACTCCAATAGCTTGGATATGATTTCGACAAGAATAGGTTATAGAGTTCTGTCATTTGTTCTATGTTCAAATAACTCTGTCTGCGTTTTGCACTTTTAGGTATGCTGACAAGTCCTTTTTCTTTTTTGTTTGAGAAAGGATATTGTATATCGGTTAAATACCCTTCACGAATACATTTGTTCCAAACTGCACGACAAGCACGAAGATATATACCTGCAGTAGTATCACTGATTTTTCCGATAAGTTTACCGTCTTTGCCTATTATTCCATTATGCATTCCATCTTTCCATTTCTGTATTTCTGCTGCACTTATATTGAATCCTTTAATAGAATCGTTTCCCATAATTTTCCTAAATGATTTAAGAGCACATTCATAACTTTCTGAAGTTGTAAATCGTGTTCCATTATCATTGGTTTTTAATTCATGGATGATTGTTTCCCATATCTCAAAGAATGAAGTTGAGGTCTTTTCTTCTGTCACGTTTGTATTGTTTCCATTGACAACAGCTGAACGTACCATTTCAAAAGTTAAATTTCCCCCTTTATTTAAATTTTGAAGTAGTAGTTTATACTTTACGACATAAGTCTCTCGCCACATTTTCTGTTCCCTATAGTTGTCGGACATACTCTTTGCCGCATTACATATATCGGAGAATCTCTTCTCAGAATATGATCCACTAAGAATATGATAGAATATCTTTCTATCTATGGTAAAACGCATAGCCAAAGGATATTCTGTAACGTTACGACGATTGGTACGCGTGTCAAGAACTAATGATGCTGTACAATTCCGTTCTTTGATAACAAGTAATGATTTTGTTAGTTTGGTCATAATATTCATTATTTATGTATGAAACATAACCTCTGAATACAGACGTTTTATGATGAGAGGTATACATACACAAAACGCTGCATATAACCACCATATATTCTTAGTATATAACCAAGAACAAGTACGTAGTTATATGCAGCGGTGCAATCTCGTCCTCTTCTGTCGCTGACTGGTAACCGGGCTTCTGCTAATCGGTCTCAACCCCTGAAGTGACTCTCACATAAAGTTTGAATAGAGTGAATTTCGACTAACACTCCCTTTATATTTCGATCCATCGAAATGGGATAACCCTCCCACGAAGGTTTGACAAGCTTACTTCTCCTTATCTAGGAAAAAATAAAATATTGGTTATGGCATGTCATAAATGCTTTGCATAGACAAAGATATGTTCTTTTAAGTATAATAGCAAATAAGTTGGTAATCATTGAAGTCCTTTAACTCTTGATTTTAATGTTTTTACTAATTCTAGTCATATTGTTGTTGATTATAAGAATGATTAGTACCTTTGTGTAAAACAATAATAGTTTTTAGGTAACTTATAATATAAATAAAGGAGTATGAGTAAAACTTTCAATATATATTGTGACGAGAGTACACATCTAATACATGATGGCCATCCGTATATGTTATTAGGATATATAAGTATTGCATATCCACAAATACGAATAGCAAAGCAAGAGATTAAAGCTATTAAGTCCAGGCATAATTACGATGAAGAATTTAAATGGACAAATGTACATGATGCAACCTATAAAGTTTATGCTGAACTAATAGACTGGTTCTTTATGAATGATCTGGAATTTAGAGCTGTTGTGGTTGATAAATCCCAAATAGATGAAACAAGACCAGAGTATACGTTTAATGATTTTTACTTTAGGATGTATTTTCAATTACTTCATACAAAGGTTGATTTTCAAAATACCTATAATGTATATATGGATATTAAAGATACATGCAGCGGTGAGAAATTAGAAACATTGAAAAAGATTATGAGTTATAATTCTTCTATTGGCAGATTCCAATTTATACGCTCTCATGAAAGTGTTTTTATTCAGCTTGCCGATGTTCTTATAGGGGCTATTAATTATAACTTACGTATTGAGAAAGGTGATGTATCTGGAAAAGTGTTGGCTAAACGCAAAATAATTGAAAAAATAAAGAAACATAGCAATATATCTTTAAATACAACTACACCTCTTTCCAGAAAGAAATTCAACCTGTTTTTCATTTCATTAAAATAGAACATGAGCGGATTTAATATACTAAAAAAATACCCTGAACTATTGGATTTAATTGGGCTTGGAGAATATGAACGAAATCGAGATTTGCAATCTATTTTTAAAAGGGATATAGAAGATAATCCTGAGTTTTCATTTAGATCTTGGCCTATATATCCAATAAAGGCGCAAGGCGAAGCTGATATGGGTAGGCTATTTAAACATTTGACATGTGAAGAAGTAAAGATTGAAAATGAAGATGGTACATCATATCCCATGCGTGTGTTCGAAATGAATCGTTCACAAAGATTACATTGGATAAATCATCATATAAAAGAGAGTTCTCCTGAGAATATTGATATTTTTACTGTTGAAGAAAAAGACACAAAAAAACGTAAAGTCAGAAAAACGTATATCTATGATAAAGTTGAGGAGTATGTTATTGTATTAGAACAGCAAAGAAAAAATGCTTTTTATCTTCTCACTGCTTATCATTTGAATAAAGAATATGGGAAAAAAGCATTAGCTAAAAAGATAAAGAAAAGAATTGCTACACCTCTATAAAAGCGCAAGACCCGAGATGCATCAAGGCAATCGGGTCTCGAAACTCCTTCTATATATAGATGAGCATTGCAAAAATACAATGTTTCTTCCGATTTCCCAAAGAAGTATACTTTTTATTTATGAATTTAACATTTAAGAAACTTTTATATACATCAATAATGCCCTTAATTTTGCGTAAACAAACAATTTCAGTTAAGGGTATTCTATGAGTATCAATAAAAATATGCTTGATGATAAGCAACTGATAATCAGAGCATATATAATAATAACGTACTATCTTGATGTATCATATAAAACAGACTCATAATCTGGAGGTCCCAGGTTCAAGCCCTGGCTGGTCCACGAAAAAAGGCTCATTTCTAACGGAATAGAGCCTTTTTTCGTGTCCAAACTCCCGATTACAAGCTGTTGTTCCTATATCTTTTTATTCTTTTTAAGGCACTTGTTTCACTATTGTTTCACTTGTTAAACAATACATTATGCCGACAATCAAACTCGAAATAGTAAAAATCTAAAGGCTACCAAATAACACTTTTTTCACCTCATAGAATTGAGATTGACTTAAACCAACAAGAATCAAGGTAAAAACCTGAAAAATTCACTAATAATTTAGATTATCGTCCAAGAAGAAAGGCCAACCTCAGAATTGAAGTCAGCCTTTCTTATCGTTTATCGTCCTCCCGCCGGAAGATTTTTCAAGAAATAATCTGTCATAGACTTGCGAAGGTGATATGTGGTACCTTCCCTCTCACTGATGGAATGTGAACGCATGGGATAGGATAACTGATAAAAGACCTTACCATGCTTCACCAGTTCATTCACCAGCATCTCACAACTCTGGTAATGCACATTGTCGTCACCCGTACCATGAATAAGCAGCAGGTTACCCTTCAGTCCCTCTACATAAGTAATAGGAGAACCCTTACGATAACCCTCCGGATTAGCCTGAGGTGTATTCATGTAACGTTCCTGATAAATCGTATCATATAGCCGCTGGTCGGACACGAAAGCAATAGCAATACCCGTGCAAAACACATCCGGATAGCGGAACATGCAGTTCAACGTCTGGCTGCCTCCCCCACTCCAGCCCGTAATACCAATACGGGAAGTATCAATAAAGGAATACTGACGGGCCAAATCAAGAATCCCCTGTGCCTGATCTTGCGAAGCAAACGTTCCAACTTCTCCATAGATACACTTTCTCCATTCCCGTCCGCGGGGAGCCGCAGCCCCACGGTTCTCGATGCTGACTACAATATATCCCTGATTAGCCAGGTACTGATGCCACAGATCGCCTCCCTGCCATACATCCTGCACCGTAGAACCTGCAGGTTCACCATATACATCGATGATTACCGGATATTTCTTCGACGGATCAAAATTAACGGGCTTGATCATCCATGCATCCAGTTGCAGTTCGCCGGAACGAGTCTTGACAAACTCCTTCGGACTCAACTGAAGTTGCCGGTACTGCGACGCAGCTTTCTGGTTATCTTCAATGACTGACACCGTTTTATGAGAAGGCAAAGCCACCATCTCTATCCGGGGAGGAGTCACAGAATTGCTAAACGTATGCACGGCATATTTCCCGTCGGGAGACAAATCGTACCGATGCTGTCCCTGCTCATCCATCGGACTGAGACGTTTCACCTCACCTTTTCCCAATAACTCGGCAGAATAAAGATACCGTTGAGTATAATTATCGGGTGAAGCAATGAAATAGACGAGACCTTTCTTCACGTCCATGCCCACCTGTTCGATAAAGTCGAACTCCCCTTTGGTAATGGGCTGAATGTCCTTTCCATCACGACTTACGCGGTAAAGGTGACGCCAGCCGCTTCGTTCACTCTGCCATGTAAAGTAAGTATTATTCTTCAGCCAGGTCACCTGGTCGTTCGTTTCCACCCATGCGGCATCTGTTTCTGTCAGGATATTCTTCGGAGCACCGCCTCCGATGGTAGCAATCCACACCTTGTTCGTATTCTGTGGACGGTTCATCTGCTGGATAAACAAATCATTGCTTTCCGGTATAAAATCCATTCGCATGATATAATTCTGACGAGGGTCACCAGGCAGATCAATCCATGTGGTTTCTCCACCGGAAGCAGCTACGTACCCCACCTTAACTGCCGAATTCGTGGTTCCGGCTTTCGGATAAGGAAAACGAAGGATTTTCGGATAAAGTGAATCGACATTGTTGATGATGTCAAACCATCCGGTACCTTCCGTATCGCTCTGCCAGTAGGCTATGTACTTGCCATCGGGACTCCAGCGAAATCCGTCACGGCAGGAAAATTCTTCTTCATATACCCAATCGAATGTACCGTTCACAATTGTACTGCTTCCATCATGTGTTAACTGTACAACCTTCCCGTCGGAAACATACTCTACATAGATATTATTCCCACTGACATAAGCCACACGCGTACCATCGGGCGAGAACTTGGCAAACATCAGACTACTTTCAGGCAACTGAGTTCCTAATTGCCTCAACTTGCCTGTTTCCATGTTCAATACCCAATAATCTCCGCGCGTATCATACCTCCACACACGCCGTGTATTGGTATACACCAGAACCTGCTTATGGGAAGTGTCAAAACTAAAACTACGGACAGACAACGTGTCGGAAGTACCCGGCTTTACGAACATGGAAGCAGGAATAAGTACCTCACGCTTGTTCTTACCGGGCGTATACGAAACGATATCGTATCCCCCAGCCGGATTTTTCTCTTTCTTTGAATAACTATTCCCCTCTGAAAGCCAGTTTACCCGGCTTTCGCCCTTCGTGACAATCAGACCTCCGTTCACCACTTCCTCCAGGGTTGGCACATGCTGTGCATAGGATGGAAAGGCGGTCAGACAACACAGAACTAAAAAGATGCTTTTTGTGTTCATCTACGCATTAATTTATGGTTGATTAAAATAAACTTGTAAGATATGCCAAAAGTACAACTTTTCAATACACAAACGGAACAATCTGACATAAAAAAACGTACTTATGTCTCAAAAGCAACACAAGTACGTTTCAACCAAAACTCTTTGGCGTTTAAAACAAAACTCTTTTATGTTTTGACACAAACGCCCTGACGTTTTTTTATCACATCAGCGGAGCATAAACAAACGCCTGAAATTACGCAATCATTTCCAGCGTAAACTTTCTTAGAATTTCACTAAAATACGGAATACTTTACCCGGATTCGCCACCCAACCTTCCATTGCTTCCGATGCATTTTCAGGAGATACAACGCTCGATATCAACTGCTCCACCGGACAATTTCCTGTTTTCATGTAGTGTATTACGGCGTGGAAATCAGCTGGCAATGCATTTCGGGAACCACGTATATCCAATTCCTTCTGCACAAAGTATTTTGTCTGAAACTCTACTCCACTTTTGGCATAACCTATACAAACCACACGCCCTGTAAAGCTGGCCTCATCGACCGCCATCACGTAAGTAGCCGGACTACCTACCGCCTCGATAACCACATCGGCTCCTATTCCATTGGAATATTCCAGCATACGCTCGTGCACATTCTCCGTACGCGAATTGATGACATACGCAGCTCCTACCTTACGTGCCAGTGCCAGCTTTTCATCATCCAAATCTACGGCAATTACGGTAGCCCCGCGTAAAGCCGCACGCACAATGGCTCCCATACCGACCATACCGCAACCTATCACCATCACCACTTCATTGTCAATCACCTGCGCACGTGATACCGCATGAAAACCCACACTCATTGGTTCAATCAAGGCGCAGTCACGGGAAGAAATGCCTTCAGCCGGAATAACTTTCGACCAAGGAAGTACCGCATATTCACACATTACCCCATTACGCTGTACGCCCAACGTCTCATTGTGTTCACAGGCATTGACCCGTCCATTCCGGCACGAAGCACATTTCCCGCAATTCGTATAAGGATTCAACGTCACATTCATGCCCTTCTTAAAACTCTCCGGTACGCCCGGTCCTACGGCTTCTATCACCGCCCCAACCTCATGCCCCGGAATAACCGGCATTTTCACCATCGGGTTCCGCCCCAGATAAGTATTCAAGTCAGAACCACAGAAACCTACATATTCAATCTTTACCAATATTTCCCCAGCCTTCAGTTCAGGCTTCTCAATCTCTACGACTGCCATTTGCTGGGGAGCTGCAATTTGAACCGCTTTCATTTTCTTATTATTTTTATTTTCAGATGTACAATCTCAATCCAATACTTTGTATCCTCTCCACCCGTAATAAGCACAGAACAAGAAACAAACCATCGGAACCACATACGCCAGATGATACATTTGTTCATTAACGTGCATCAGATAAGCCGTAAACTGGGGCAGGCAAGCATTACCCACTATTGACATCACCAGAAAAGCAGAGCCACTTTTCGTCTGACTGCCCAAATCTTTCAATGCCAACGAGAACTGGGTAGGATACATGATGGACATGAAGAACGAGATGCCCAGCATGGCATACAGACCAATCCAGCCTCCACACACAGCAACTATGGCACAAAGCAGGATATTCACCAATGCATAGACCAGCAACATATCTTGCGGACGGAAACGAATCATCAGTCCGGTACCAATCCATCGTCCAAGCAGGAAGGCCAGCATATACAAGCCGAAATAGGTAGTAGCTTCCGACTCCGAAATACCGGCATACGAACAGCAATAGACTAAAAACAGACTGTTGATAGCTGTCTGTCCGCCATTATAAAAAAACTGTGCAATGACGCCCCACCGCAGATGCGACCGCTTCCATACACTGAAATCAATCAGTTTCTCCTTAGAAGTGCCCCACTGCCCTTCATCCCCAATCTTAGGCAACCTGGAGAAAATAAAGATTCCCGCAATGACCAGCAGCAATACCGCCAATGCCAGATAAGGAGTTTTCATAGCATCCGTTTCAAACTGGATATAGGCTTCCCATCCACCCGGATAATCCGCCGGAAGCGTTTCACGCGTATAGTGTGTACCACTCAATATCAGTTTACTCAGAAACATGGCTGCAATAAAAGCTCCCAACCCATTAAATGACTGCGCCAGATTCAAACGTTGAGGAGCTGTAGCTGCATCACCTAAAGCCGTTACGTACGGATTGGCTGCTGTTTCCAAGAAACACATCCCGGTAGCGATAACAAAGAAGATGCACAGATAAGCCCAATATTCTTTCAGCATGGCAGCCGGAAAGAATAACAGACCACCTGCTGCCGCCAACACCAAGCCAAAGATGATACCAGCTTTATAGCTATACCGCTTCATGAACATGGCTATCGGAATCGGGAAAATAAAATACGCCAGCCAGTAAGCAGTTTCCGTAAAAGACGCTTCAAAGGTATTCAGCTCGCAGGTCTTCATCAACTGCCGAATCATGGTAGGCAACAGGTTACTGCTAATAGCCCACAAAAAGAACAGGCTGAAAACCAGTGCAAGCGGTAATTTATAGCTATTATTGTTTTTCATCATTTCCCCATTTGTTTATTCCGACATATTCTTAATGTAAGGAAGCTCCGGCAGATTATGGAAACCATAGAAACTACGGGCATTTTCTCCCAAGAAGAGTGCTTTCTCTCTTTCTGTCAATTCATCGGATTTGCTCACAAAGTCGTACGACATACGATAAGTAATGGCCGTAATGGTACGCGGATAATCCGACCCCCACATCAGTTTCTCAAAGCCGACCAGCTCAGCAGCCTCACGGATAGCTCTTACCGCCCCCTTAAACGGATAAAACTCGTCATTGAACAACCAGGTAATCCCTCCCGATTCAATACGTACATGAGGATGACAAGCCAACTTGATCTGTTCCTTCCACTGAGGACGGGTTACCATACCGAAATGTCCGATGGCCACCTTCAATTTCGGGCACTCCTGAATTACCTCCTCCAGTTCACCCACCTGTGTATCTCCGTCAGCCATATCAATGGAAAGTAGCACCCCGTTCTGCTCCATCAGGTGGAACATCTGCATCATTTCCTCACAGTTTAATCTTACACGCCCCTCTTTGAGCAACAAACGCTGTGCAGGAATCTTAATCCCCTTGAATCCCTGTGCAATAAGCTGACGCGCCTGATCCAGATAGCCCGGCTTACGGAACTCACACATTCCGCATACAAAGAAACGATCGGGATAACGGGCTGTAACCTCGGCTAAATAGTCATTCTGAAACCCGTCGATAAACTCTTGCGTCACCACGGCCGCAGACACCTGCGCATAGTCCATGTTAGATAAGAACACTTCGGCACTGTTTACTCCATCGGTCATGAACGGGGGAAGCATCTGTCTCACTTCCCCCATGAACAATGACCTTCCATTCTCCAAAGTGCGGATAGGCAGTCCTTCAACCACCGCATCCTGTTTTAACCACAAATGAGAATGTGCATCGATTATTATAAACCCCATATACAAATTCCTCCTTTAAGAATTAGCCCAACTTACACGGAACTGGTCGCCGATAATTTCACGCACCTCACGTACCAGTGTTTCATCCATCGGTTCCTCTATGAAAGCCACATTCTTCTTCACATTCTGCGGATTGGCCGTACTGAACAACGTCGTAGCAATGCGCGGATTGCTCACGGCATACTGCATGGCCAGTTTTTCTATCGGATAATTCTTACTCTTGCAATGCTCCATGGCCTTTCGGCAAGCCTCTACCAACGACTGAGGAGCCGGGTGCCATGATGGTACACCTCTTTCGGTCAGCAAGCCCATAGACAATGGAGAGGCACTGATTACCCCGATACCTTTCGACTCAAAATAGTCCAGGAAATCGACCAGCTTGTCATCGCACAAGCAATAATGACAGAAGTTCAGCACCGACTCTACCGTTCCTGCCGGCGAATGGTCAATCACCCATTTCAAATTCTCCAGTTGCAAGTCAGTGATACCCACATGACCTACTACCCCTTTCTCTCTTAACTCCACCAAAGCCGGTAAAGTCTCATTAACCACCTGATTCAAATCGGCAAACTCAATGTCGTGCACATTAATCAGGTCGATATAGTCCACATGCAAGCGATCCATACTTTCGTACACGCTCTCCGTAGCCCGCTTCCCGGAATAATCCCAGGTATTTATCCCGTCTTTTCCATAACGTCCTACCTTCGTAGAGAGATAATACTTGTCGCGAGGAATCTCCTTCAGGGCCTTTCCTAATACCGTTTCAGCCTTATAATGTCCGTAATAAGGAGACACATCGATAAAATTCATTCCCAAATCAATGGCGGTAAACACCGCTTCCAATCCTTCTTTTTCTTTAATGTCATGGAAGACTCCCCCCAAAGAAGAAGCTCCGAAACTCAAAGAGGATACCTTCATCCCCGTTTTTCCTATTTCATGGTATTCCATAGTGATAACTTTTTAAGATTCATATAAATAAAACATACGCTCCATCAGCTGCCATTTCTCGGCAGAACTGCTTCCCGGCACGCATTCCTGAAAACGTGCCACATAATCTTCCCACTCTGCCTGTCTGGGCAACTGTGCCAGGCGTTTCATCGCGCTATCCCAGTCAAAATCAAGCGGTGTTTCCACAATCATGAACAGCTTGCAGCCTACGATATAGATTTCCATTTCCAGTATCCCCACTGAACGGATTCCTGCCCGAATTTCCGGCCAAGCTTCTTCGCGACTATGTATTTTCCGGTATTCCGCTATCAGTTCCGGGTTGTTTTTCAAATCCAATGCCTGGCAATACCGCTTGACGGGCATACCATACTCTTTTACTCTATATCCTTTCATCTTACTACATTTTATTATTTCGCGATTCGCAATACGGGAGCAATCTGATTCAACGGCTGCGCAGGAAGTGTAACCGACAAGCCTCCGGCAGTACGGACAAAGTCCACCTTTCCGTATCCCAATAATTCTACCTTACGAATCTTTCCTTCATAAAGTTTACTGTCTGCAGCCAGTGACTTGATGTTCACCTTTCCATCTGCCGGCCATGCTAGCACAGTAGCGTACAAATACTTCGGAGTCTGTGTGAAACGGATTTCCTTTGCTCCGGCCTGACTGTAAGAACCTTCATTGAATCCCTGGGCATTGAGTGGAATATCTTCTTCCGCAATCGGACCTTCCCCGAACACTACCCACGGACGAGTATCATAAATAGCTTCCTTGTTAATATTCATCCACGCCCCAAATTCATTCAGAATTTTCTCTTCTTTTTCATCGAAAGTTCCATCTGCACGCAGAGGTACGCTCAGCAACAGATTTCCATTCTTGCTCACAATGTCTACCAACAGTTTAGCCACGTATGCCGCTGATTTATATTCGTTTTTCTCATAAATAGACGTATTGTAATGCCAGCCGCCAATGCAGGAGCATGACTGCCACGGCTGATCGATAATTTTATTAGGAGCACCGCGCTCTACGTCCCACACCAGTGCTTTTCGCTGGTTCTCATCGAGAATCTTACCAAACATCACCGCTTCCAGTTTCCCCTTGTGGGTAGCCATATTGTGGTTATAAAAATGAGCAGCGATCTTCAGCCCCGCATCGCTTACCGGATAGAAAGGAGCTACTGTCACATCAAAATATAGCAAATCAGGGTTATAGCGATTGATTACATCAAGTGTACGGTTATAAAAGTTCGTACAGAATTCTTGGCTCGGCACACAAACTCCATTGCCCCAAGCCCACTGGCGATGAATCATTCCGTTATCCCAGCTGTTCTCACTCAATGGATGGTTCTGGGCATACAAGTCTTGCGGATCGTATCCTTCCCACCATTTTCCTTTTCCATCTGCTTTGGTCAGTTTCCCATCGTATGGAATTCCTTTCTTCGGACCTTTCGTATCATGACGCTGAGAAGGCTCATACCAGCTCCACGCATGGTCGGCATGCAGGCTGACTCCAAAATACAATCCGTATTTCCTTGCAGCTTTTTCCCATCCGGCCAAAATATCTTTCTTCGGCCCCATATTCACTGAATTCCACGGCTGATACTTGCTGTCCCATAAGTCCATGTTGTCATGATGATTGCCCAAAGCAAAAAAGTACTGGGCACCTATTTTCTTATAAAAGGCTACCAGCCTGTCCGGGTCCCAGTTTTCCGCCTTCCACAAGGGAATAATATCCTTGAAACCCACTTCCGACGGGTGTCCGTAGTGTTTTACATGATATTCATATTCACGAGTACCCTCCATGTACATGGAACGAGCCATCCAGTCGCCTGAACCTTCCACACACTGTGGCCCCCAGTGAGCCCATATACCAAATTTCACGTTACGGAACCATTCCGGCACTTGATAGTTTTCCAATGAACTCCATGTGGGTTCGAACTTTCCTTTCATCATCGGTTCATCCTGTTCCGATACCGGTACCTGATAAGTCTGTGCCGACAATCCGGCCATGGATAAAAATAAAGAGGCTAATATTAATTTTGCTTTCATAAGTATTATTCAGATAATGTTTTTACGAAAACAAATGTACGGAGAAGTTCAAATGAGGAATAGGATTAAACTGGGAGGTTATATGTAAATATCGACAAAACAAGGGAACTTAACAATACTCAATATGATAATATCGATTTTTATTGACAAATATCGATTATTGGAAAGGATTATCGAAAAAGAAAAAAAATAATCATGTAATTTTAAAGCGAAAAAGAATTACCTATGAACCTGCAAGTAGAACAAATGCATCCACTCGTCCTGAATGTAGGACTTGCCATCCATAATGCCGACTGGAACTGGAAAAATGTAAACAGCCCATTTACACGTTTATATTACATCACAGAAGGGACAGCCCAAATAGAATTACCCGATGGAATACACACTTTATATCCCCACCATATGTATTTTATCCCTTCATTTACAGTACACACCAATATCTGCAATTCACATTTTGAGCACTACTACCTACATATTTATGAAGATCACTACTCAGAAGATGACTGGCTGGAACAATGGGAATTCCCGTTAGAAATAAAGGCTAGTCCACTTGATTTATCTCTATTCCAACGCTTATGTGAAATCAATCCACACATGAGTCTGCAAAAATCAGATCCGACAACCTATGATAACAATCCCACATTGATGAGAAATTTACTTAAAAACAGACAGAGAGCCTTTTGCGACAAAGTAGAATCACGAGGGATTGTATTACAGCTATTATCACATTTCTTTAAATATGCCCAACCCAGAAATGAAATGGAAGACAACCGCATTGCTAAAGCAGTACGGTATATTCACAAACACATCTCAGAAGAAATTGAATTAGAAAAACTTGCGGAATTATCTTGCCTTTCCAAAGACCACTTTATCCGGCTTTTCAAGAAAGGAATGGGTACTACTCCGTTACAATATGTCAATCAAAAAAAGATAGAAAAAGCTCAGTTGCTTTTACTTACAGAAGAACTAGCTGTAAAAGAAATTGCATTTCGACTGGCATTTGAGGATTATTCATACTTCAACCGACTCTTCAAAAAAATTACCAGTATGACTCCCCAAGAATATCGCCGGTTATACTCACGCTAGTCATTATAATCACGTTTTCCGAAAAGACTTTTATATAACTGCCAGATGATAAACCCATACTTTCAAAGAACTTTCTACGTTTCTCTCCCATAAGCCATACGGTTCACATCCGGGAAACCTACATTTCCGGAACTTAAAACATATAGTCCCCGGCAAGAAAACATAAAAGAATGCCTGACGTTATTTCCATAGCGTACAGGCATTCTTCACAATAAATCATCTAATAATAGACTAGTTTTTCATTTGAACCTTCATCACAAATCCTCCGCGTGGCAGACAGTCTACCTCATGTACAGATTTCTTCAAGCCAGAGAGCATCTGTATATCAAACTGATTACGTTCTTTTCCATCGGCATACAAAGTGATTTCTTTGACGGGCTTCTGAATAAAACTTAAATCTACAGCAAGCGATTTCTTCTCGTTTGTTCCGTTCAGGCCGGCAATATACCAGCAATCCCCACTTTTCCGGGCAAGCACTACATAGCTGGAAGGATAACCGCTTAGCAATTTCGTATCGTCCCAAACGGTGGGAAGTGAAGAGATAAATGAGCGTACTTCAGCTGGTTGGGCATGGTATCCTTCGGGGCGGTCGGCCAAATGCTGCAAGGCAGATTCAAACGCAACTAGCAGAGCCAGTTCATGCCCGTTCGAAGTGATATGTGGATGCTGAGAATCCGTAAAAGTACAAGGAGTATAGTCCATCGGACCCACTACATTACGCGTAAAAGGCAATGTACAGTTATGCCATGCCGCACTGTCGGTCAATGTCTCCTTATTATTATACCATTCAGCTCCATATACTCCTTCTACTGACATCATGTGAGGATAAGTGCGCTGCCAGCCTCGCGGAATAGGAGCTCCATGAAAGTTTACCATCAAATGATATTTAGCCGCATCCTCCAGAATGTCCACAAAATAATTCATCGTAGATATACTGTCCTGGCTGAAGAAATCTACTTTTATTCCTTTCACACCCATGGACTCAAGCCAGGCAAATTCTTTCTGACGTGTCTCCGGTTTGTTCAGACGATACAAAGGACCAAACGCACACCACGCGGTGGAGGAGTTATACCACAACAAAGGAGCAACTTTCTTCTGTTTTGCATAAGCCAAGGCATCTTCCACATTGCCGCCGTTCCCCATTTCGTCCCATTCCGCATCAATCAACATGTAAGGAAGATGAAAATCTGCCGCAAAATCAATATACTTCTTTATCAGCTGATAATCTCTTGAACCGTGATTATAAGCCCAGTAAATCCAGGAAACGACTCCCGGCTTAATCCAGGAAACATCGCTCAGCCGGCAAGGCTCACTGACGTCTGTCACTAAAGTGGACTCTACCACATCGGCCAGAGAACCGATAATGGCCACGCGCCAAGGCGAACACCATCTACCGGAAGCTTTGGCCGGTTCTGCCATCTCTACTTTATAGGTCGACTCATTGGCAGCATTGTTCAGCCAGGAACCACAGTTACCTTTCGCAACATTCGCTTCTGAGATAAGGGTAAAAACAGAATCTGCCACTTCAAACAATGCCGGGAATCCCCATTGTCCTGCAGTATATCCTTGCACACGACCTTTATTTTTCAAATAGAAGTCTCCATAGGCCTGGTTCAACTTCTGTGTCCATCGGGTAATTCCTTTCTGAAAGGTAAAAGCTGTAGTTTCATCGGTCACACACATTTCTTTTGCCGGCTGGGGAAGCACGTAACGAAAAGCGATACCGTCATCGTACACCCGAAATTCCAAATCCAGCGATACATTCTGGGCGTTCTTGAAATGAAATATCTGCTGGTTTCCCTCGTTCGTGCAATGACGGCGTTTACCCGTTATCATGGTATAATCCTCACGTACAGGAGTCACGGCGGAAGAAGACACATAATTAAATTCGTCTCCAGATGTACGCTGAAGTTGAATCCCCAGATTCTTTAACTGAACTACCGAAATCGAAGCATCACCTTTCTTATAAATCACACGCAATCCTTTCGCAGGATTATCCCAGCTCACTCCTATTTTCTTATTAGGAGAGTATAAACTCTCATCTGCTTTCACAGTTATACCGGAAAAGAATACACATACGAAAAGAAGGCATGCTTTCCATGAATTAGAAATTAATTGTCTGTACATAGTTGTTTATTCGTTTTTATTGGATTACAAAATTATCCGTTCTTTCAGGAAACAAATTGCATAAAACCGTTTTATACAGGACAATATCGATATATAAAGAGTATATAAACAAATTTTATCCACAAAAAGTTCTTACTATGTACGCAAAAAGTGACTTTTTGCACAGTATTGTGCCCTTTAACAAAACAGGACAATATGCAACAGAGCTTGATAAAGAGGAGATAACAATATAATTTTATATAAAACTTCCCCTAAAAGCGAGGAATCGAGGAAAAACTTTCTACTTTTGCAACTTGTAATTAAAAGAACTCATTTGCAGATGAAAATAAAGTTTTTGCCATTGATTGCAGTACTCTTTGCTGCAACATCTATAATGACATCGTGTTTGGATAATGATGTGGAACAGGTCACTTATACCTCAGAAACCAGTATTACAGGATTTTCATTGGGTACATTGAACATTGACCGAATAGGGAAAGATAAGGATGGGAAAGATAGTGCGTATGTGGATACACTAGATTGCTCAGAATATCCATTCACCATCAATCAAATGACAAGAGAAATCGAGAATAAAGATTCACTTCCTTATGGTACTCACATTGACAAAGTGATAACCAGCGTGACTTACGACGCCGGTGCACTGGCCTACAGACCCAAAGGAACAGATAAAGATACGTTGTGGACTTCTACAGACTCTATCGATTTTTCAGGAGACACTCGTACCATGTCTACTGTTACCCCTATTGAATTTAAGGTATATGCTTACAGCGGTGCAATCGGACAGGCTTATAAAGTGAAAATCAACGTACACCAGCAGGTTCCAGACACTATCTCATGGAAGAAGTTTGACAATTCATTCAGTGCCGGAAATTTAAGTGAACAGAAAGCTGTATATGCTAACGGGAAAGTATATGTATTCGGGAAAAATGGCAATAATACCCAGATTGAATACTCGGATGTAGCAAATGACAATCCTACTTCATGGACTCCCGTTGCAAGTGTACCCGCAAATATAGATACTTACTCTGCTACTGTATGGACAGAAAATATTTATTTCCTGGCAGGCACAGTTAACAATAAGAAGCTCTATAAACTGGATGTAACCACCAATGAAGTTACCTCCGCAGGTACAGATGTATTCGAAATTCTGATTGGTGGAAATGATGTCACAAAGGAACTTTACGCTGTTAAAGGCGGAAAGAGTGGTACATATAAAGAAAATGTATGGACAGAAGATACGAACCCGTTCACACAGTTCACAGCAGGTAAGCCTTTCTTCTCCAATACAACTACTGCATCTTACAACAGCAACGTCACTACTACTGTAGCTCTTTGCTATAATCAGGGCACTACAGCCAATGACACAACAGCGTTGGTATTCAACCGCATGTCAAGTGATAGCAAATGGGAAACAAGAATGCAGAATCTTCCACTGCCGAACCTGAAAAACGTCACCATGATTTACTACGACGGAAAGCTGTATGCTTTCGGTGGGGAAAGTGTAAAACCGGAAGTGAAACCTTTCAGCCAGTTCTATTGTTCTACCGATAACGGACTTTGCTGGAGACCTGTCACTGAATGTATGGCTTTCCCAGCAGAATTCGGCACACTTTATACTACACACCACGGCAATTATTCATGCGCCGTAACTCCCAAACTGGAAAACGGAACGTCCAGAGGTAACTTTATCTGGATTGTGTGGGAAGATGGAAGCATCAGCCGAGGACGTATCAACCGACTGGGATTCACTCCTAAATGGTAATCTAAAAAACTGAAAAACAACAAAGCTATGCTATATAAAGACCAAATTGACAAGAACCGGATACCGGCACATATTGCTATCATCATGGATGGCAACGGACGCTGGGCCAAACAGCAGGGACATGCCCGTACTTTCGGACACCAGGCTGGCGCCGAAACCGTACATGTCATTGCGGAAGAAGCCGCACGGCTGGGCGTGAAGTATCTGACTCTTTATACATTCTCTACCGAAAACTGGAATCGTCCGGTAGACGAGGTTGCCGCACTGATGAGTTTGCTTATGGACTCTATTGAAGAAGAAACCTTCATGAAGAACAACATCAGCTTCCGCATCATCGGTGAAACAGAAAAATTGCCGGAAAACGTACTTGCACGATTGAACAAGTGCATCGAACGTACGTCAAAGAACACGGGAATGTGTCTGACTTTAGCATTAAGCTATTCTTCTAAATGGGAAATCACGGAGGCTGTCAAAAAAATTGCCCGTGAAGTGAAAGAAGGAATACTCACTCCCGAGGAAATTACAGACCAGACCATCAACCGATGTCTGGCCACTCATTATATGCCCGACCCGGACTTGTTGATCAGAACAGGCGGTGAAATCCGATTAAGCAACTATCTGCTCTGGCAGTGCGCTTACGCGGAACTGTACTTCTGTGATACTTTCTGGCCGGACTTCAAGGCCGAAGAATTGTGTAAGGCTATTTGTGACTTTCAAAAAAGAGAACGCCGATTCGGCAAAACCAGTGAACAAATTTAACAAAGAACAATGCAAAACCGTTTTTCACTTATCCTATTGATTGCTGCATGTCTTTCGTCTGCTCCAATGGGGGGATATGCACAGGACAATAATACAACTGAACAAAGCGATAAACCAATTATCCTTTACAACGGAACACCTAAAAAATATGAAATCGCCGACATCAAGGTCAGCGGAGTAAAGAACTATGAGGATTATGTCCTGATAGGTATTTCCGGCTTGGCTGTCGGACAGACTATCACCGTACCAGGAGATGACATCACCTCGGCAGTAAAAAGATACTGGCGTCATGGTTTGTTCTCTGACGTGAAAATCGTAGCAGACAAAATTGCAGACAATAAAATTTACCTGTCTATCCAGCTGACACAACGTCCGCGTATTACCGACATCGTAATCCATGGTGTGAAAAAGAGTGAGCGCGAAGACTTGCAGGCTAAACTGGGTATGGCAAAAGGTACACAGGTTACACCGAACTTGATTGACCGTGCTAAAATTCTGATCAAGAAACATTTTGATGAAAAAGGTTTCAAGAATGCAGAAGTTAACATCGTGGAGCGTGAAGACCCGGAAAATAAGGAACAGGTATATGTAGACGTGAACATTGACAAAAAGGCCAAAGTTAAAGTCCACAAAATTACCATTGAAGGAAATGAGGTCTTGGCCGACAAGAAACTGAAACGTGTCATGAAGAAGACTAACGAAAAAGGTAAACTGATCAACCTTTTCCGTGCCAAGAAGTTTATCAATGAACGTTACGAAGAAGACAAGCAGAAAATCATCGATAAATACAACGAATTAGGTTATCGTGATGCACAAATCGTAGAAGACAGTGTATCTTCATACGATGAAAAGACGGTAGATGTCTACATGAAGATCTACGAAGGACAAAAATATTACCTTCGTGACATCACCTGGGTAGGTAACACGGTATATCCTTCTGACCTGTTGAACGAACAGCTCCGCATGAAACGCGGTGATGTATATAACCAGAAGTTGCTGAACGACCGTATCTCTAACGATGAAGACGCAATCGGTAACAACTACTATAACCGCGGATATGTGTTCTACCGCCTCGATCCGGTGGAAGTAAACATTGACGGTGACTCTATCGACTTGGAAATGCGTATCACCGAAGGTCCGCAGGCTAGCATCAGCCACGTACGTATCAACGGTAATGACCGTCTGTATGAAAACATTGTACGTCGTGAGTTACGTACCCGCCCGGGCGACCTCTTCAGTAAAGAAGCACTGGAACGTTCTTACCGTGAAATTGCACAGATGGGACACTTCAACCCTGAGAATATCAAACCGGATGTACAGCCGAACTTCCAGGACGGTACAGTAGACATCAACTGGGGACTGGAATCAAAAGCTAACGACCAGGTGGAATTCTCCGCAGGTTGGGGACAGACTGGTGTCATCGGTAAGTTGAGCTTGAAGTTTACTAACTTCTCATTTGCGAACTTGTTCCGCAAGAACGACAACTACCGCGGTATCCTGCCACAAGGTGACGGACAAACACTGACCATCAGTGGACAGACCAACGGACGCTACTATCAGTCATACAGCGTATCGTTCTTCGACCCATGGTTTGGCGGCAAGCGTCCGAACTCGTTCTCTGTTTCTGCTTTCTACTCTATCCAGACCGACGTGAGCAGCCAGTATTACAACTCTGCCTACATGAACAACTACTATAACATGTTAAGCGGATACGGATATTACGGAGGCTACGGAAGCTATTATGACAACTACGAATCCTACTACGACCCCGACAAGTCTATCAAGATGTTCGGTGTATCTGTAGGATGGGGTAAGCGTCTGCGCTGGCCGGATGACTACTTTACCTTATCAGCTGAATTGTCTTACCAGCGATTCATGCTGAAAGACTGGAGTTACCTCTATATCAAACTGAACAACGGACAGTACATGAACACCGGTAACTGTAATAACCTGAGCCTGAACCTGACCTTGTCACGTAACTCTACGGATAACCCGATTTTCCCGCGTTACGGTTCAGAATTCTCGGCTTCTTTGCAGATTACTCCGCCGTACTCTCTGTTTAGCAAGAAGGACTACTCTACTTACGGTAAAGACAACTACCACGATGCTGCCAGCATGTACAAGTGGATTGAATACCACAAGTGGAAATTCAAAGCCAAAACTTATACAGCTTTGATGGATATCCAGAAATGTCCGGTTATCATGACCCGTACAGAATTCGGTATCCTCGGTCACTTCAATAAATACAAACGTTCACCGTTTGAAACCTTCTACGTGGGAGGTGACGGTATGACAGGTTACAGCTACAACTACGCATCCGAAACCATCGCCCTCCGTGGATATGAAAACGGTTCATTGACTCCGTACGGAAGTGAAGGTTATGCTTACATCCGTCTGGGTGCCGAGCTCCGCTACCCGCTGATGCTGGAAAACTCTACCAGTATCTATGCACTGGGCTTCGTGGAAGCAGGTAACGCATGGAACAACGTGACCGACTTTAACCCCTTCCAGTTGAAACGTTCTGCCGGATTCGGTGTACGTATCTTCCTGCCGATGATTGGTATGATGGGTATTGACTGGGCTTACGGTTTCGACAAGATTGACGGTTCAATGCAATACAGCGGAAGCCAGTTCCACTTTATCATCGGACAAGAATTCTAACACTTAAAAACCAATGATTATGAAGAGACTCATTTTATCCGTTATGCTGTTAGTGGCCGCCGTGGGTATGGCCTCAGCACAGAAATTCGCACTGGTAGATATGGAGTATATCCTCAAGCAGATTCCTTCTTATCAACAGGCCAACCAACAGATGGAGTCACTGTCAAAGCAATGGCAAAGCCAGATTGAGGCCAAAGCCAACGAAGCAAAAAAGCTGTATGAAGATTACCAGAAAAGCGCCAACACGCTTTCTACTACTCAGAAAACCAGCAAAGAGGAAGCTATCGTAGCCAAAGAAAAAGAAGCGGCAGAACTCCGCAAGCAATATTTTGGACCGGAAGGTGAACTGATGAAGAAACGTCAGGAGCTGATTTCTCCGATTCAGGATGCCATCTACAATGCAGTAAAAGAAATTGCTACCCAGCGCGGATACGATGCCGTGATAGACCGTGCCTCGGCACAGAGCATGATTTTTGCTTCTCCACGCATTGATATAAGCAATGAGGTTCTTGCAAAACTAGGATATTCAAATTAATTTTATACATTTGCAACCGGGTGATAATAAGCCCTGTTTTATACATTGAATTAATTAATAACAAATAGAAACTTGAGATTATGTTGAAGAAAATTGCTTTTTTACTTTTGCTCATCGCACCGATGAGTGTATTCGCACAAAAATTTGCGCACTTTAAATCAATGGATATCATCCCTGTAATGCCGGAATGGGCTAAGGCACAGACAGACATCCAGACTATGCAGAAACAATACGAAGACGAAATCAAACGTGCTTCTGACGAATTCAACAAGAAATTTGCAGAATACCAGCAGGAACAGAAGAACCTGCCACAAAATATTCAGGAACGCCGCCAGAAAGAGCTGCAGGATTTGCAGGAAAAAGGTATGCAGTTCCAGCAGGATGCACAGCAGCAGTTGCAGAAAGCATACGGTGACATGATGGAACCTATCTACAAAAAACTGGAAGATGCCGTTAAGGCTGTAGGTAAAGCTGGTGCTTATACTTACGTATTCGATTTGAACCGTACTGACATTCCTTACATTGACGAAACTCAGTCAAAAGATATTACAAACGACATCAAGACTAAATTGGGCATCAGCCTGACAGCAGTACCTGCTACTCCAGCAGCTCCTGCAGCAACTCCTGCTCAGTAATTAAAGGAACTCTTTGTCGTTCTGACTACATGTCATTCAGAGAAACACGAAAAAGATTTCTCTGAATGACATTTTTCTTTTCAAACCTTTCAACTGTTTTCCCATGTACCCTCTATCTGCCCCTCACACCGGTCCCATCGGAGTTTTCGACTCCGGATACGGAGGTCTTACCATTTTAGGAAAATTCATCGAACGACTGCCACAGTACGATTACCTGTACTTGGGAGATAATGCCCGTGCTCCATACGGTACACGCTCGTTCGAAGTGGTCTACGACTTCACCCTACAGGCTGTCAAGAAATTGTTTGAGCTGGGCTGCCCGCTGGTCATCCTGGCCTGCAATACGGCTTCCGCCAAAGCGCTCCGCAGCATCCAGCAGAACGACCTTCCTCACATGGACCCGACCCGCCGCGTATTGGGAGTAATACGCCCCACGGTGGAATGTATCGGTGAAATCACCCGCAACGGGCACGTAGGTCTGCTGGCCACAGCCGGCACCGTACGCTCCGAATCCTATCCGCTGGAGATTAAAAAGATTTTTCCGGACATTCAGGTCACAGGAATGGCCTGCCCCATGTGGGTGCCACTGGTAGAGAACAAGGAATACGACGGTGACGGAGCCGACTATTTCGTCAAGAAATACATTGATACCATCCTACAGAAAGACCCGGACATCGACACCCTGATTTTAGGCTGTACGCACTATCCCCTGCTTCTGCAAAAGATACGGCAGTACACCCCCTCGCACATCCGGCTGGTAACGCAAGGCGAATATGTAAGCGAAAGCCTGAAAGACTATCTGTCGCGTCATCCGGACATGGACGCACGCTGTTCCAAGAACAAGCGACGGGAGTTTCTCACCACAGAATCGGTCGAGAAATTCCGGGAATCGGCTTCGGTATTCTTACACTGCACAGACGTACATGTACGCAACGTCCAACTTGAATAAAACCAAAATGGTCCGCCTCTGAATCTTCTCACAAAGGCGGACCATTTTTGTGTTTTATATGACCTGACTACTATTCAGCCACAAAAGTCGCGTGCTGCACATTCCGGCTGTCCGGACCTACCATCACCTCAAACTCTCCCGGTTCATATCCATATTCCAGACGAGAGTTATAATACTTCAAATCATCCTCGTCGAGCACAAACTCCACATTCTGCGTCTCTCCCTTTTTAAGGGCCACACGACGGAAAGCTTTCAGCTCCTTCACCGGACGGGAGATTTCTGCATACACATCGTGAAGGTACAGCTGCACAATCTCTACTCCGTCACACTCGCCGGAATTGATTACAGGCACGGTTACCTTCAACTGACCGCCCTTGGCCATACGCTCGGCACTCAACTGCAAATTACCGTAGCGGAAAGTGGTATAACTCAAACCATAACCAAAAGGATAAAGCGGTTCATTACTCTGGTCGATGTAATTGCTGCCATAACGGTTGAAAGTGGTATCATCCGTATCAGGACGACCCGTGTTCAGGTGATTATAATAAAGCGGCAACTGTCCCACCGCACGCGGGAAACTCGTGGTCAGCTTGCCCGAAGGAGACACGTCACCAAACATCACATCGGCAATGGCATCGCCCGCTTCACTGCCGGCAAACCACACGTTCAGGATAGCCGGTACATGCTCAGACTCCCAGCATAAATCCAATGGACGACCGGTAAACAAAGCCAGTATCACCGGCTTTCCGGTAGCCACCAGTGCCTTCAACAAATCTTTCTGCGCATCCGGAATCTGAATATCCGTACGAGAAGAAGACTCTCCGCTCATCTCGGCACTCTCACCCAATGCGGCCACAATCACATCTGCCGAAGCCGCCACGCGCAAAGCCTCAGCCCGCAACTGACGGTCATCGCCACGTGTCAACGGACGAGGTTCGACCGCCCCTTTCTCTATATGCTCACTATAATACACATTGCTTCCTTTGGCATAAGAAACCGTAGCCTTATCACCTACTGCACGACGGAAAGCCTCGTACATCGTCACATGACGGTCTGTCTGACAATCCATGTTCCACGTGCCGCACATATTGTTCTGCGCATCGGCCATCGGCCCAATCAATGCAATGCGTCCCTTTTTCTGCAAAGGCAACAACTTACCCTCGTTCTTCAACAATACAAACGTTTCGGATGCAATCTCACGTGCCGCTTTACGATTCGCCTCCGTAAACAATTCCTTGCGACCTCGAAGCGTATCACAATACTTATAAGGATTCTCAAACAATCCTAACTTATACTTGGCTTCCAGTACCCGACGGCAGGCCTCGTCAATCCGCTCCTGCGTCACGGCCTTCTCCTTCAGTGAAGCTTCCAGCGTATGCAAGAAACCATGTGCCACCATATCCATGTCCGTTCCCGCATTCAGTGCCCGAGCAGAAGCCTCCTTCAAGTCGGCCACCCCATGAGTCTTCATCTCACCAATTGAATTGTAGTCGGTCACCACAAAACCCGTGAATCCCCACTCATTGCGGAGCAAATCTGTCAGCAGCCATTTGTCGGCTGTAGCAGGCACCCCGTTGATGGTATTGAACGAGCTCATCACCGAGCCCACTCCGGCTTCCACCGCACCCTTGTAAGGGGCCAGGTATACATTATACATCAGGTTTCGACTCATATCCACCGAATTATAGTCACGTCCCGATTCCGAAGCTCCATACAGCGCAAAGTGCTTCACACAGGCCATGATTTCATTGTTCTGTTTCATGCCGTCACCCTGATAACCGCGCACATACGCTCCGGCCATCAGCGCACCGAGGTACGGGTCTTCTCCACTTCCTTCTGCAATACGTCCCCAACGGGCATCCCTACAGATGTCTACCATCGGACTGAAGGTCCAGCTGATTCCATCGGCACTGGCTTCCGTGGCAGAAATGCGTGCCATGCGCGTTACTGCCGCCGTATCCCAGCTACAAGACAGGGCCAACGGAATCGGGAAGATGGTCTCGTACCCGTGAATCACATCGGCACCCACTATCAGAGGAATTCCCAAACGAGTTTCCTCCACCGCCATACGCTGCATCTGGTAAATCTTATCCACTCCCTTTACATTGAAAAAGCCGCCGACCTCTCCAGCCCGGATAGCTTCTGCCATCTTGCTGTTCTTCACTGCTCCCGACACCAAATCATTTCCTGCCGGCAGATTCAGCTGTCCCAACTTTTCCTGCAAGGTCATGCGCCCCATCAGGTCACTGATAAAGCGGTCCATCTCCGCATCCTTTCCCCCGGAATTCGGCGAAGAACATCCTGCCATTGTCAAAAGCAAAGCCCCCGCCTTTACAAACTGACTTATTTTTCCCATAGATATCGTAATTTTTAGAATTCGTTCTTCCAAAAATATCAATTTTTCAAACAAAACGAGCCAGAAATACGAGGTTTATTTTCGCACCAGCAGAACGCAAGTACATTTAAAAAAACGCAAGTGCATTCGATATGAAACGCAAGTGCGTTTGAAATAAAATGAACTTGCGTTTCAAACAAAACGCTTTGGCGTTTTCTTCCAAACGCTTCGAGGTTTTCCATAGCAGCTAAAAAAGGTGTAAAAATCAACAGGAAACCGCTTTTTTCATACCAAAATCATGGATATTCAATAAAAAGACTTACTTTTGCGGAAGATTGCCCTTGTAGTTCAACGGATAGAATAGAAGTTTCCTAAACTTTAGATTCGGGTTCGATTCCCGACGAGGGTACAAAAAATAAGCCGCTCTCCCTTGAAGGAAAAGCGGCTTATTTTTTTGTCTGCAGCAAGTAACGGATTACTTACGAAGACCAAGTTCTTTAACAATAGCACGGTATCTTTCGATATCACGGCTCTTCAGGTAGTTCAGCAAAGAACGACGCTTACCTACCAAAGTTGTCAAAGCTCTTTCAGTGCTATAATCTTTTCTGTTGAGCTTCATGTGCTCAGTCAGGTGAGAAATACGGTATGAAAACAATGCTATCTGCGCTTCAGGTGAGCCAGTATCAGTGTTAGACTTTCCGTACTTTCCAAAGATTTCTTGTTTTTTAGCTGCGTCTAAATACATAATTTGACTATTTATTAAAATGTATAAATTTGATTTGCGGATGCAAAGGTAAGCATAATCTTTCAGACTACAAGCGTTTTACATCTTTTTTTCATACCCGGAAGAAGAATTCCTTTGAAAGCCCTGACGGAAGTTTCTTCCCTATGAAGACCGGCATCTACAGTCCAGTTTCCGCCAAAAAATATAAAAACCCTGCATAAAATACCCGCCTTTCGCTGAAAAACAGTAATTTTGCACACAATTATATATAGGTATAGTATGCAAGACATTAGAAACATTGCCATTATTGCTCACGTTGACCACGGAAAAACAACTCTGGTGGACAAGATGATGCTGGCGGGACACCTGTTCCGCAACGACCAGACCAACGGTGAACTGGTTTTGGATAACAACGACCTGGAGCGTGAAAGAGGTATAACCATTCTTTCTAAAAACGTATCCATCAATTACAACGGTACAAAAATCAACATTATCGATACTCCGGGACACGCCGACTTCGGTGGAGAAGTGGAACGTGTCTTGAACATGGCCGACGGATGTATTCTGCTGGTGGACGCTTTTGAAGGTCCGATGCCGCAGACCCGCTTCGTGCTTCAGAAAGCCCTGCAGATTGGATTGAAACCTATCGTAGTGGTAAACAAAGTAGACAAACCGAACTGCCGTCCGGAAGAAGTATATGAAATGGTGTTCGACCTGATGTTCAGCCTCAACGCCACAGAAGACCAGCTGGACTTCCCGGTAATCTACGGTTCTGCCAAGAACAACTGGATGGGTGAAGACTGGAAAACTCCGACCGGCACCATCACTCCGCTGCTGGATGCCATCGTGAAATACATTCCGGCTCCGAAACAGCTGGAAGGAACTCCGCAGATGCTGATTACTTCACTTGACTATTCTTCTTATACCGGACGTATCGCCGTAGGCCGCGTGCACAGAGGTACGCTGAAAGAAGGCATGAACATCACCCTAGCTAAACGCGACGGTACATTGGTGAAATCAAAAATCAAGGAAGTACATACCTTCGAGGGTCTGGGCCGCAAGAAAGTAGAATCTGTATCTTCTGGCGACATCTGTGCCATCATCGGTGTGGAAGGCTTCGAAATCGGTGATACCATCTGCGACTTCGAAAATCCGGAACCGCTGCCACCTATCGCCATCGACGAACCGACTATGAGCATGCTGTTCACCATCAACGACTCTCCGTTCTTCGGTAAGGAAGGAAAATACGTGACTTCACGTCACATCCACGACCGTCTGATGAAAGAGTTGGACAAGAACCTGGCGTTGCGCGTACGCAAGACGGAAAACGAAGACGGAAAATGGATTGTTTCCGGACGTGGTGTGCTCCACTTGTCTGTATTGATTGAAACCATGCGTCGTGAAGGCTACGAACTTCAGGTTGGACAGCCGCAGGTTATCTTCAAGGAAATCGACGGTGTGAAGTGTGAACCAATTGAAGAACTGACCATCAGCGTGCCCGAAGAATTTGCCAGCAAGATGATTGATATGGTAACCCGCCGTAAAGGTGAAATGGTATCCATGGAAACTCAAGGCGACCGTGTAAACATTGAATTTGACATGCCGTCACGCGGTATCATCGGTCTGCGTACGAATGTGCTGACTGCATCTGCCGGTGAAGCTATCATGGCGCACCGTTTCAAAGAATATCAGCCTTATAAGGGCGATATTCCACGTCGTACCAACGGTTCTATGATTGCTATGGAAAGCGGAACAGCTTTTGCATACGCTATTGACAAATTACAGGATCGTGGCAAATTTTTCATTTATCCGCAAGACGAAGTATATGCCGGCCAAGTAGTAGGTGAACATGTTCATGAAAACGACTTGGTTATCAATGTAACTAAATCGAAGAAGCTTACCAATATGCGCGCATCAGGTTCTGATGACAAGGCACGCATCATTCCTCCGGTAGTATTTTCGTTGGAAGAAGCATTGGAATACATTAAGGAAGATGAATATGTAGAAGTTACTCCAAAGAGTATGCGTATGCGTAAAGTGATTCTTGACGAAACAGAACGTAAGAGAGCTAACAAAAGCTAATCAATCTACCTTTAATATAAAAAATCCCGGAGACCATATTACCTTCGGGATTTTTTATATTTAATCTACAAACTTTACTTTACTAACTTCTCTAGGTTTAGCAGCCGGCATTTCATCGGGATAACCGAAAGCAATCGCATAAAGCAACTCATACCCTTCACTGAATCCCAACTGTTTCATATATTCGGCAGCTGCAGGTGATTTCATGAAACGCACAGGCCCTCCCAAACAGCAGGAACCTATTCCCATTGACCAAGCAGACAAAATCATATTCTCACCCAACAGACCACAATCTATCTGTGACATATCATATGCAGGATCGTTAGCAATAAACACTACTGTAGGAGCATTATTGAACATATTCTGAAATCCCGGACGTTCTGCCGCTTTGGGATTTTCTTTTTTGAAAATTTCAGTCAAACCATTGATAAATTCCGGATTATCTACTACACGAACCTCCCATGACTGTTTATTCATTCCATTAGGTGCATTGATTCCACATTCCACTATAGTCTGCATTTTTTCACGTTCCACAGCCTTGGGCTTATACTTCCGTATACTACGGCGGCTCATAATAGTTTCTATTACAGGGTCTACCTGACTCACGGAAACACTATCCGTAACAACTTCCTTCTGTTGAGAACCTTGCGATGTACAGCTGCATAATACGAACATACCTGCACCAACTAACATTAATCTAAATAATTTCATTTGCTATCATATTTGGTTTGCAACAAATCTAGGCATTTTCAAGCATAAAAAAAAGTGGTTCCCGATAGGAACCACTTTTTATATGTTAAATCTGTAAAATTCAGATTACAATTTCGGACCGGCAGCAACCAATTTCTTACCTGCTTCGTTACCAGTGAACTTAGCGAAGTTCTTGATGAAACGACCAGCCAAGTCTTTTGCTTTTTCATCCCACTGAGCAGCGTCAGCGTAAGTGTCACGAGGATCAAGGATCTTCGGATCAACACCCGGCAATTCTGTAGGAACAACGAAATCGAAGTAAGGAATAACCTTAGTAGGAGCCTTATCAATAGAGCCATCCAAAATAGCATCGATGATACCACGAGTATCGCGGATAGAGATACGTTTACCAGTACCGTTCCAACCAGTGTTAACCAAATATGCTTTAGCACCAGTCTTTTCCATCTTCTTAACCAATTCTTCAGCATACTTAGTAGGATGCAATGACAAGAAAGCAGCACCGAAGCAAGCAGAGAATGTCGGAGTCGGTTCAGTAATACCACGTTCTGTACCAGCCAATTTAGCTGTAAATCCAGACAAGAAGTAATACTGAGCTTGTTCAGGGTTCAAGATAGATACCGGAGGCAATACACCGAATGCATCAGCTGACAAGAAAATAACTTGTTGAGCGTGAGGACCTTTAGAGATAGGTTTAACGATGTTTTCGATATGATAGATAGGATAAGAAACACGAGTGTTTTCTGTAACGCTCTTATCAGCAAAATCAATCTTACCATTAGCATCAAGTGTTACATTCTCAAGAAGAGCGTTACGCTTGATTGCATTGTAGATATCAGGTTCAGAATCCTTATCAAGGTTGATAACCTTAGCATAGCATCCACCTTCAAAGTTGAATACACCATTGTCATCCCAGCCGTGTTCATCATCACCGATAAGAAGTCTCTTAGGATCTGTAGAAAGAGTTGTCTTACCAGTTCCTGAAAGACCAAAGAAGATAGCTGTGTTCTCACCATTCATATCTGTGTTAGCTGAGCAGTGCATTGAAGCCATTCCCTTAAGTGGAAGGTAGTAGTTCATCATAGAGAACATACCCTTCTTCATCTCTCCACCATAC
>OHSO01000295.1_pt1 | contig 30239 bp, 29 predicted proteins | sample 1578651 | NCBI WGS metagenome assembly OHSO01 (sample SAMEA3879524, study PRJEB24766) | human gut metagenome | biome: human-associated habitat; feature: feces | place: USA | collected 1985/1987 | reverse complement strand
AGCGTCCGGAGAGACTGAGGGACAGGATATTCACGAAACTCTTCGATGTAGCGGAGCTTGCCCAACTTGATGATGAGGACAGAATCAATTACATTAAAGCCATGAATACGGAGCGGGACACATACAATCAGATCGAGTACGCGCGTGAGAAAGGCGCAAAACAGAAGAGTTGTGACATTGCCGAAAGAATGTTGGAGAAAGGGATTGATATTGAGACAATTTCAGAACTGACTGGTCTGACAGCAGAAGAGGTTTCCATGCTAAAGGACAGGTTGGATCCAAAGTAGTCTTGCTTAGAGAAATATCATTCAGTTATTTGTCCGGAAAGCGCCATGCTTTTCTGGACAAATTGCGTTTATGCAGATAACTGTGTGACCAATTACCGACTTGTAACCGAGCATGAGAAACTGACAATGTGGCTTTATATTCTTCGTTTGTATTTCGACCCTCTTGACAGCGTTGTTTTAGCTTTCTAGTTTGGATATCAATCAGTTACATGATTTGCCAGATGTCAAGAGGTGGGTATGAAAGGGGGGGCTTGACAGGTAGGCAGATTTGTTCAAATCCGGTATAACATTGATATTGAACAGGTTAGCTTAACAAACCCTAAATTGTCGTCTGCCAAGAGGGTCGAAACAGGAAGGCATCATCTATCAGTTTATCTCCTGTCTCGGTGTCACCGTCTACAGGTATTGTTGTTTCTACAACTGTCTCTACTTCTTCGGGGTTCTTAATCTCGACGTCGTTAGCATCGTTGCAATTCTCCCAGTCACCTGCGGCAGGGGCCGTCGGAGCGGCGTAGCCGCCCGTGGCTTCGCAAACGGGTATTTTATCGGAAGAAATATAAATTACGGAATAATTCCTCCAAATGTTGCGGAATATCTTCACTGCAAGTTGCGCAACTCTCGCAAAAACTTGTAGTTGACCGATTATTTGGCTACTTTTGTTCATGATAATATGATTCACTTGTGAAACTTAAATAATAACAACTATATGATGACACTATTGAAAAGAGCGTTGCTCTCCATTACCACTTTTGTGACACTTGCATTCACAATGAATGCCCAACAATATCAAGATGTCGTTTACCTGAAGAACGGAAGCGTTATCCGCGGTCTCATTACTGAACAGATTCCGAATAAGAGTCTTAAAATAGAGACAACTGACGGAAGTATATTCATCTGCGATATGAACGACGTCAATAAAATTACAAAAGAGTATCAAACCAAAGAAAACAAGGTCTCAGGCCAACGAAGCGAATACGGATGGGTAGCGGCTCCACGTTACAGAGGTTTCGTGGGGGATGCAGTAGTCATAGGCACAGGGGAGTTCGAATTGACAAGAAGCCATTTTTTCACATCTCACGGATGCCAAATCAACCCATATCTCTATGTGGGAGGAGGACTTGCGATTAATTATTGGTTTGATTTGGAGTCTGTCAATGCTCCTATTTTTGCACATGTCCGTAGTGAAATACACAAAGCGTATAACAAAAGAATTTCTCCATATATCGAAACAAGAGTAGGATACAGCGTCGGAGATATTGAAGGCTTCTTCTGTGCACCAGCAGCCGGATGCCACATATACTTCGGAAAATCAAAGATGGGACTAAGCATTGGCCTTGGTTATAACGTACAAATGACCAAAGTGTATTACTCTTCAGGCTTTACTCTTAATGAGAATGTTGGAGGAGTATCCGTCTCAGCAGCATTCGACTTTTAATTTACAACTGAAGTTTCTTATATTCCACAACTTGCTGCGATTTAGTACAGACATGAGATTAATTGAATGCATACTCCCGGTTATCGCAGTATTGAGCGCATGCGGAGATGAGGGAGACAAAGGACATAAGATACCGGCTCCTGAGGCATATACGACCATGACGTACTGTTTCAACGGCACCAGCATTGTTTCTAACCTCGACAAATACGGTATAATCGACACTCTCGGTAACATCCTGCTGCCTCTCAGATACGACAACATCACCTATATCACCGACGAGCTCGCCGCAGCACGGGAAAAAGGACTGTACTGCCTGGTCGATACGAAAGGCCATGTTCTTGCCGAATGCATCCGCGACGGAGAAATGACGGCTGACGAGATGGCAGCATGGGCGGAAGACGTCTCTAAAAAAGTCCGGCAGTCATGGGACGATGTCCTGGCCGGATACGGAGAACTTTCAGACCTGTGCCGCAGCGAAGCCCCTGACAACGAAGCCATCAGAAAAAAAGCGGAAGAAATACGGGAAAGCCTCGCAAAGACGATCGGGTCAATGTCAAAAGATCAGAAAGCCCAGTTCGAATCAGTCAGGAACCTCCAATAACTTCCACAAGACCAACACGATAAACTTAGAAAACTTGCGAATCTTCAGACACATATCATTGACAATCCTCATTCCGGCATTGTTCCTGAGCATCTCAGCCTATGCACAAAGTTCCGGAAAGATGATTTCATCCATAAGGAAAGACAACTCATATATATTCGGCGAAGTCACAGGAACAGGAAGGGCGCAGGCTGACAGTTTGGCCGTATGCAGCCTGTGCGACAAAATCGCCGAAACGGCCGGTTTCACGACCTACAACCAACAGGAACGCAGAAAACTGATGCGCGGATATTTCGGAGATGTCCGCAAGAATAGTCTCGCCATATACATGGGCAAGAATTACTCGTTCAGATACATTTCCAGAAACGATGTCAGCAAGATTTTCGCGGACAGGAAAGCCAAGATAAACGAAATGCTCCAGATAGCCGACAAGGCCGAAAAAGAAAGAAACATCGACGTGGCATTAAGATACTACACCTGGGCATCAATCCTGCTCAGAAGCGCACCTCCGCTCGAATCCGCAAAAATCGCAGACATTTCCCAGAAAGCGAACCTGCTCATGGACCTCGTAAAGGTAAAGTACTCAGCGACAGGCAAAAGCGGACAAGGCCTTATAGAATTGACCTTCACCTACAAAGACCAGCCGGTCCAGACAGTCGATTACCGGTTCTTCGACGGCAAGAAATGGAGCGGTGTACTCAGCGCCACCGACGGAAAAGGCTTCGCACAGGCATCCCCGGGCACATCAATGAAAGACTACAGAATCAAGTATGAAATCGACCAGTCCCGCCTCCAGAACATCTGGAGAGAAGTAAGCCAGATAGAAAAGGCTCTGGACATCCGCCCGGAAAGAACTGACAATCAGAACCTTGCCGTAGCAGGAAGGCCTTCGGAAGACAATGCCGGAGCCCGCACGCAGACCATCGTTCCTGCAAATCATATCCAGAGAATAGACTGGAGTGACGTGAAGAAAAAGATACTGGATGTAGTGGCTCAGAAAGATGCCACTCTGAAAGACAGCCTGGAGTACTCATTCTCTCCGGTAATGTTCACGGAGAAGTACGAGAGCAGCATTGAAAAGATCTGCAATGCATTGACAAACAACTCGTACGAAGGCATTGACACACTCTTTACGGCCGAAGGCTACGATACTTTCCGCAAACTTCTCACATATGGGCACGCAAGGGTTCTGCACCATGACGACCTCTTCTACTACAAGCTCGGAGACGAGGTCTTTGCGCGCAGCCTGCCACTGGTTTTCTCATACCGTGAGAACAACAAGGAATTCGTGGAAAGCATTGTCTTTACATTCGACAAGGACAACAAGATTTCTAACCTCTCATTCTCGCTGGGCAGGGTAACTGCAGCGGACATCGCGTCCCATGAGACATGGCCGGAGGAAGCCAAGATTATCCTGATGACCTTCCTCGAGAACTACAAGACAGCCTACGCGCTGAAGCGCACCGACTATATCCGCTCGATTTTCGATGAGGACGCACTCATAATCACCGGAAGAATCCTGAAAAATGCGGGAAAGGCCAATGAATACGGAGCCGGGAAGTATGTGTCCCTGACAAGGCAGAGCAAGGCGGAATATATCCAGAGACTGGAGAAAGTGTTCGCCAGCCAAGAATTCATAAACGTACAGTTCACAGACTGCAAAGTATTGAGACTCGGAAAGATACAGTCATTGTACGGTATCCAGATCAGACAGGAATACTATTCTTCCACATATTCTGACAGCGGATATCTTTTCATTCTTGTGGACCTTCAGGACAGCACCAAGCCTGTCATCCATGTAAGGACATGGCAGGAAGCCCCGGACAAGAACTTCGGTGTAATCGGCCCATATAACTTCTGACAATGACGCTGAAAAGAATCATATTGGCATTGATCACACTGGTCATGTTCTGTTTTTCATCATTCGCACAAAAACAGGACAAGGATTTCTATATCAAGTCGTTCAGGGAACTGAGCACAGATCTGGACGCACGACTGGACCCACGTACTGACCAGAATGGAAGAAGGGCGGCATTGATAAAGGTAGTCACGACGGAAACAGGATTCGAGTTCGACGTCGGAGTGATGGGCATCGTGGACATAAAACAGGAAGTCGGAGAAATCTGGGTCTATGTACCGGAAAACATCCTGAAGATAACCATAAAGCACAAGAATTTCGGAGTAATCAGAGAGTTCGCTTTCGGTATTCCGATAGTCTCGGCAGCGGTCTATGAACTGGTCCTCAACACTCCGACAAAAGCAACCGAGTACATCTATATACCTGTAATTGACAGCACTGCGACAAACAAGCCGGACAGTCTGGACTATTACGGACATGAATTGCAGCAGCCACATTGGCCTGAAGACGAAGAAAGCAGGTTCGAAAGCAGCGTATTCATTCTGGCATCGGCAGGCGTCATACCGGATTTCTCGGCAGGCATCATGTCCGGCAAGGTTATCAGGCACAAGGACAAGAAAATGGGAGGAGGCTACTACGTCAAGGCCCGTTCCAATTTCAAGTTCCAGACAAGATTCGATTATGAATGTCTTAGCGACGGAACCCGTAACGGGGAAGCCATATGGACCAAACAGGACGGCTCAACATGGAAGACCAGATACACAGTCACATGCGGAGGCATCTGGCACTGCCATAAGAATCTGAACATCTTGGCAGGAACCGGATACGGCGTGAAGTCACTGATATGGGAAGATATCAATGGAGACCGGGCTAAAGTCAAAGACTGCTCCTTCAGGGGGCTGGCGGCAGACTTGGGAACAATGGCAACTTTCGGGAAGTTCGCAATCACGGCAGGAGTCTCCACCGTCAAGTTCAAGTATTTCGACTTCGAGGTAGGAATAGGAGTGATTTTCTGACTTTTTATGGTCAAAAAGTCGCAAATCACCCGCAGAATCCATGATTTTATGCAAGATAATGACTAATATTGTATTCTGTATTGGATGGAAAACGGTTTTCCAATCAATAAACACTCTATAAGACATGAAACTTTTCAAGCACGCAATCGCAGCAGCATTCATCCTCATTTCAGCATTCAGCTGCGTAAAAGGCTCATACCAGACAAGTTACAGAGCCATTTGTACTTTCGAACCGGCTGATACCGTACAGGACTTCAGCAATGGCATCTACAACAAGACTGACATTTACCAGGGCGGCGGAGTCCTCAAGTTCTGCAGCAAGAGGACCGATGACGGAGAATTTACAGGAGGCTTTGCAGTATGCTGCCGCAAGGACACCATCTACAAGGAAGGCTACATGCCTAAATCACCATTCTATGTAGCAGATACCACAGGTGCTGCAAAATCTGCCTGCTATGCCGTATTCTATGACAACAGGGGACGTATGCCTGAGCACAGCGTCGAGTTCGTATCAAGGGCTAACGGCACATGCATTCCTATCGGCCTTTATGTCGTAAACACGAATCTAGTCGTAAATACCGTAAAATTCGGAACATCATACGGCCCGGCTTTCAAGCAGGGTGACTGGATGAAACTCACCATTACCGGCAAACGCGGTACGACAACTACAGGAACCGTAAGCGTGGATTTGGCAAAATACGATGAGAAAGGACTCACAGTGCTGACAGACTGGACTGCAGTGCCGACCGACAAACTCGGAGCCGTCGAATACATTGACCTAAGCATCGAGAGCAACAGGTACGACATTCCTACCTACTGCTGCATCGACAACGTTGTCGCAGACGTTTCCTTGTCAATGGAGTAACCTTCAAAAGAAAACACAGATGAAACAGAATCAGGATTACAAAAACGAGGCACTCAAGGCATTGTCCGGAAACTGGCCTCACTCATTGGTAGCAACCATCATTTACTTGGCGATACTGTCATTCTTGGCGATGCCGTCATACATGATCAATTTCGGAATCACCTTTCCTTCATACATCAGCGAAGGAAGCGGAATCATTTTCATCCTGATCGTCTATCCTATGGCATTGGGATTCACCAACAGCTTCAGGCTCCTTTATGAGACAGGGGACAACAGGCTGACCCGCAACGCATTCAGCCTCGGATTCGACAACTGGGTCCACAATGTCCTCGGAATGCTCCTGACATCTGTATTCATCTTCCTCTGGTTATTGCTATTCCTCATTCCGGGAATCATCAAATGCTTCTCTTACGCGATGACTCCTTACATCCTGATAGAGCATCCGGAAATGTCCGTCAACAAGGCAATAGACGAGAGCATTTACCTCATGGACGGACACAAGTTCGATTATTTCTATCTGGGTCTCAGCTTCATCGGATGGATAATCCTCTCCATCATGTCATTAGGTATCGGCTTCATCTGGCTCATACCATACATGCAGACCACGATGGCCGCATTCTACGCTGACCTCAAGAAGGAGAAGAACAGGGAGACTGTACTCGAAGCAGAAAGAGTTCTATAAATTCGTAATCACTTTCCCCACGAAAACGGCAGGACCGGTGAGATAGACATCCGATGCGCTGAAAGACGCAGGAGCAGACGATTCACAGGCCACGTCAGAAGGACGGAAAGAAACGGACAAATCAGAGATACGTGCATGAACAGGGATTGATACAATCTTTCCCTGTTCATGTCTTTTATGCGCTATCCAAGTCGCCATGGCAGACGCCACGATACCAGTACCGCACGCAAGTGTCTCATCCTCAACACCTTTCTCATAAGTACGCACGGTAATGCTTCCATCGGCATTGACCTGGACGAAATTCACGTTCGCGCCGACAGGAGCGAAATCCGGCGAATAGCGGAGTACACGGCCCTCCCCTACAACATCAATGTCATTGACATTATCGACAAACCTGACCGCATGGCGGGTCCCCGTATCGAGGAACAGGTCCGGTTCTCCGTCAGGCCCGTTTTCATACGCCGCAGCCGAACTGACATCCTTCATTTTCAGCCTCACGATACGGGCCTCATGCGAGAATGGCCCGGCCTCCCCCGAAAGGAGTTCAGCGGAATGCGGACCGTCAGGGGCCTCAAAATCAAAACTCCTGAAGCCAAGGTCGGCGGCAAACGCGACAATGCACCGCCCGCCGTTTCCGCACATCATTCCCCCCGAGCCGTCGGAATTATAATAATCCATACGGAAATCATAGCCCTCGCTCTCCGACAGAATCATCACGCCATCAGCCCCGAAACCGGTATGACGGTCACAAAGCGCAGCAATCCCATCAGAGTTAAGGTCAATGCGGGAAGACCTCCCGTCAGCGACAAGGAAGTCATTTCCCGCCCCGTGGTACTTGTAGAAAGTCATAATTATCTGAGCAAATCTTCCAGCTCGACAGACGCATCCGTCTTGCCGTCACGATATTTGACAATGACAGGTGTATAGACATGGATACCGGCTTCCGCTCCAGGCCCCTTGGTCACCGGACGGCTTCCGGCCACGACTACGGCTCCTGCAGGAACCACGATACGGCCATCCTCATCAGGACGGATCCAGCCCCCGTTCACTGCATCATAAACTGCTGTAGCTCTGTTGATTATCACGCCCGAGCCAAGCACGGCGCCCTCTTTCACGAGAACACCCTCATAGATACCGCAGTTGCCACCCACGAAGACATTGTCCTCGATGATGACCGGCATTGCCCCGACCGGCTCCAGTACACCGCCGATCTGGGCGGCGGCCGCAATGTGCACATTCTTTCCGATCTGCGCACAAGAACCCACAAGAGCATGGGAATCTATCATTGACCCCTCATCCACATATGCACCGATATTGACATAAGCAGGCGGCATCACGATGACCGAAGGGGCAAGATAGGCCCCGCGCCTCACGGAGCTTCCGCCCGGCACGATACGCACCCTGTCCTCCACCGCAAATTTACGCACCGGAATAGTGTCCTTGTCAATGAAAGAGAACTGTCCCTCTGACATGTCTTCAAGCGTTCCGAGCCTGAATCCGTCCAAGATAGCCTCCTTGATCCACATATTCACGCGCCACTGGCCGTCAACCTTCTCGGCGACACGTATTCTGCCAGCCTCCAGGTCATTGCATATTTCGAAGAAACGTTCTTTATCCATGATATCATCCATTATTCGAGGCCAGGGAGCACCTTAGCCATAAGTTCCTTGGTAGAATCCACAGCCTCTGTCAAAGGCAGGCGCATCTCCGCCCTGCAATAGCCGAGAATCGACAATGCTGCCTTGACAGGAATAGGATTGCTTTCCACGAAGCAGGCATTATAAAGCGGCATAAGACGATTGTTCAGGTCAATGGCAGTCTTAAGGTCAGAAGCCATCACAGCCTCGGTCAATGCCTTCATCATCTTGGGAGCGACATTGGACGCGACGCTGATAACGCCGTCCGCACCACTCGCCATCAAAGGGAGAGTCTGGTCATCATTTCCGCTCAGCACGGAGAAATCAGCAGGAGCCTGACGCCTGATGTCGATAATCTGGGCAACGTCACCCGATGCCTCCTTGACAGCCACCACATTAGGAATCTCAGCAAGACGGAGACAGGTCTCAGTCTTCATGTTGGTTCCGGTGCGTCCAGGGACATTGTATAGAATCACCTGACGGTCAGTCTCTTCCGCAACTGCCTTGAAATATCTGTAAAGGCCCTCCTGCGTAGGCTTGTTATAGAAAGGAACAACTACCAGATAGGCATCCGCACCATAAGGGTCCAGAAGCCTCATATTACGTACGGTTCCCGTGAATGAATTGCTTCCTACGCCGGCAACAATAGGCAGTCCGCATGATTCTTCTTTGGTGACACGCAGAATTTCTACCTTGTCTTCATCTGTAAGACATGGAGTCTCAGCGGTAGAGCCGAGCGGTACCAGAAAATCAACCCCAGCCTCAACCTGTCTCTTCACCAGAAGCCTGTATGACTCCCAATCAATTTCCACATTACTGAACGGAGTAACCAATGCCGTTCCTAAACCATTGAATTTCATATTATTAACTTTTATTTCCAAGCCTTTCAGGCCCGAGAATTATACTGAATTATCTATTGTCGCCTTCTGCACCGCCTATGAAAAGTTCCCTGAACTCATAGACTTCGCCACGCTTTCCTGATGCGACTATTCCATCGGCCATTTCAGCCGCCATCACGGCACCCTCGGCAAACCCCTGTCTGGAAAAAGCCTCATGTTCGAGAGTAATCCTGTCGCAAGAGCCCTCGAAACCGACAGTATGGATTCCTGCCAGCTCACCTACCCTTACGGACGCGATATCCGTCTTCGACGACATGTTCCTGTCAATGCAGGCCGCCAATATCTTGGCCGTTCCGCTAGGCGCATCCAACTTGTGGCAATGATGCTTTTCCACGATATACGGAGCATATCCGCCTGCCTTTCCGAGCAGTCTGGAAGCGATATCCACAGCCGCCGTAAAGACATTGACCCCGATAGAGAAATTGGAGGCCCAAATCAATGTCGTACCGCATTTCTGAAAGTAGTCAAACACCTCATCTGCAATATCATACCATCCCGTAGTACCGACTACCGCAGCCCTGAAATTCTCCGCAATGAACTTATAGTTCGCCCTGAAAGCATCAGGAACGGTAAAGTCAATGCAGATGCAGTCCTTGGTGACCGCGGTGTCAGCCGACTGGATATCTTCAGATTTCCCGGCACATTCTATATTTCTGGAGGCAAGAACGCCCTCCACCATCTTTCCCATGCGGCCGTAGCCGCTTATATAAACTTTCATATCTTCGATTTCTAATCAAGTTTCGCAAGTCGTCAAAACGGTTTCTAAGATTCCTTCGGGAACATGAGTTCATGAATATGACTCACGACGTCAACAGCATATTCCTTGTCAATGACATAACTCAGACTCATCTGAACCGGACTCATGCAGACCAGATACACACTTCCCGGCAACACCTTTTCTATCCGGGATGCCAGACCAGGGCAACTGTGCAAGAACTTTTCACCGACAATGGAGAACTGGGCCTTGTCCCGGTAAATCATCACCGTAAATCTTTTTCTCAGTTCAGCCACCATCTGCTCGAATCCCGGCTGGCCAGTCTCCATAGTGACGCGAACCCTTGATTCTGAGACACTTGAGAGGATTATCTTCACACCAGCCTTCTCAGCCGCAGAGAAAACCGCAGCCATCATCGCAGTAACTCCGACAATCTTGTCCGATATGATATCAAGAAAATCAATGTCATCCTTCAATGTTATCGTCTTGGCGGATTCGCAATTCTTTTCCACGGAAACCTTCGAACCCTTGCATGAAGGATTCTGGGAATTGAGGACATATACAGGGATGTTCTTTTTCCTGGCCGGCTCGATAGTCAGCGGATGGAGCACCCTCGCACCGAGGAAGGCCATCTCGGAGGCCTCGTCATAGGAAACATCCCGTATGCAGACGGTATCATTGACAATCCTCGGATCCGCGCTGCGGATTCCGTCCACGTCAGTCCAGATTTCGACACGGGAGGCATCCAGCGCCATACCGAATATGGCTGCCGAGTAATCCGAGCCTTCGAAGCCGAGAACGGAAGTGGCACCGTCTGACGCAGATGCGATAAAGCCCTGGGTGATAATCACTGAGACGCCCTTCGAAGCCTCTGAAACAAGTCTTTTGACATTGGCCTCGGTAGTCGCCAAGTCAGGAGACGCGGAGATGTAGTTACAATCTGTCAATATCATTTTCCGGGCGTCAAGCCAGCGGGTCGCCAGACCTGACTCATTCATGGCTGCGGCGATTATCATTGACGAAAGTATTTCTCCCGTCGATACGATTCTCGCGTAACTCCTCGGCGAGAGTTCGCCTATGCAGCAGACGCCGTGCGCGAACTCTGACAGGGAATCCAGGACGGACTCCATGTCGGCGACGCATTTCTCCAATCTGGATCCGTCACCTCCCGAAAGAAGCGACTCAGCAAGGGAAACGTGTCTCTCCCTCAAGTCGGCAAGCAGTTCATTGACCTTGTCAACATGCTGTGCCTCAGCCTCTTTACAGATTTCACAAAGCAACCTTGTCACCTTGGACAATGCCGATACCACCACGAGCGGATTCTCGGACATCCTGTTGCTTACAATAGAGATGACTCTCTCTATGGCCTCCTTGTTACGGACGGAGGTACCTCCGAATTTCATTATAATCATATCCCTGTAAAATATCAGGATTATTTCACCACAATCTCATCGGTGAAAATCCATGCATGAAGAGGCAAATCCCTGCGGAATGCCTTGAATCTCACATAACGTGCCCGGACATCCAGGAAGCAGCCCATCGGCACATAACACATTTCCGAAGTGTCGGCCGGCAACTCGCTGTAAGCCACGCCTGCCTTGGTGAAATTCTCACCGTCCTCTGAGACATAGACCTCAACGCGCTCAGGAATACCGACATGGTTGTTCCTCTGGCCCATGAATGAGGCGCCGACATAATGCAGAGGCTCAGATTTTTCGAGGTCAATGATGACATCGACATCGCAGAGGAAGCCCAGCCATTTCTTGTCACTGTATGACCAGCTGCCGCAGATACCGTCATTGATGGAAACATCTCCGGCCGCGCTGTAATTGTCAGCATAAGGAGTAAGAACCTTTACCGGCTTGCCTATCGCAAGGTGCTTTACTCCGGTAACAGCCTCAGGACGGGTCCCGAACTCGGTGTCCAGATGGAAAGTATTGTAGCCCCTGTCCTTGAATACCTTGCAAAGTTTCACCGCCCTTTCCCTGAAACCGGCATAGTCCTTTTTCTCCACAGGACTCCAACCCGTCTCGGCTACAGCGAACATACGCGGATAAATCATGTACTCCAGATGGTCGGCCTCAGGGATGAACTCAGTCCACACATTACCCTGGACACCAAGCAGATGCGGGCTGGCAACGTCAGCGGCATAAGAGTATGCGAGTTCAAGCGGAATGTAACCGCCGATGGCCTCAGGCTCATAAATAGGAGCATCCTGCGTATAATCGAAATAGTAGAACGCGTTAGGAGACATGATGACATCGTGTCCTGTCTCGATTGCAGACATACCGTTTTCCATTCCGCGCCAGGACATGACCACGGCATTGTCGCTGAGTCCGCCTTCCATAATCTCATCCCATCCGAGCAGCCTTCTGCCGTGGGACTCCACTATTTTCTCAAGTTTTCCGGTCAGCCAGCTCTGCAGTCCCGGAAGTTCAGTAATGCCGTTCTCAGCCATCAGGGCCTTGCATCTCGGACAGTCTTTCCATGACTGGCGGGAAGCCTCGTCACCGCCGATATGGATGAACTCCGAAGGGAACATTTCCACCAGTTCGCTGATGACATCCTCGATGAAGCCGAACAATGCCGGACTTGCCGGGCACATGTCGGAACTGATCACAGGCTTTCCGTCAGCGTCAATGCAAGCCAGTTCCGGACAGGCCGTCACCACTTCCTTGCTGTGTCCCGGAATTTCGAACTCAGGTATCACATCTATATGACGCTCAGCAGCATATGCCACGATTTCGCGCACATCATCCTTTGTAAGATAGCCACCCTCGGCAAGAGGGCTGCCCTCTTCTGCATAATGGCGACCGAAATCCCTCCACTGTTTCCATGTCTTGCCGACACGCCACGCAGCCTTCTGAGTAAGTTCCGGATGCGAATCTATCTGGATTCTCCAGCCGGCATCATCAGTAAGATGCAGATGCAGTTTGTTCAGCTTAAGCAGGGCCATCGCATCCAACTGCTTAATTATAAAGTCCTTGTCTCTGAAATTTCTGGATATGTCGAGCATCATTCCGCGATACCTCAGACGTGGCCAGTCCAGAATATTGCAGCATGAAAGTTCAGTTCCCTCAGCCGTCATCTGTCTCAGACTCTGCAGCGCATAAAAAGCGCCCTCCGGCGCAAGTGCCTTTATGTCAATGCCTTTCTCCGATACTGTCAATGAATATGCTCCGTCCCTGCCGAAACTTGTCATCTCAGGGGAAAGCAACTTGGCGAATTTCCTGTCATTGATCTGAATCCTCACATCAGCCTTGGCCGACTTCGTCATTCCGAGATTGTCCAGATAACTTTCGAGCGACGCCAGACCTTCCGAAGTGCCGGAAACAGCGTAAGTCGGATGCTCCGGCATATTATATCTTCCGGAAACGCAAGTAGTCTTTACCGGTGCCGGGATGATGATATCCGGTGATACGGCAAGCATAATAGCCGCGAGTAGTGAAATCAATGCTGTCATTATTATGTGTTGTTATTTATAATTCAAAATGTTGAGTACCATACTCTTATACTGTCTGCAAGCTTTCTCCAGGTCACTCAGCAGCACATACTCCCGAGGGGTATGGGCCACCGAAATGGAGCCGGGTCCGCAAAGGGACTTGTGCATGAACTTGGTCAGTCTTGGAGTATCACTTCCGAAAGCAACAGTCTTGGTATCAATGCCTTCGAACGTGTCATAGGACATCGGATTGTCTCCGCCTAATGCCTCCACCTTCACATCTTCACGCTCACCTATCCTCGTCATCAGCTGCTGCACCTTCTCATGTGAAGCAAACGTCGTCCTGAAATAAATCCGGAACGTGAGCAGCGGAGAGAGGATGTTCTGCGGATTGTCCGAAACAAGTTTGCCGACATTCCACGTGGTCTCCCCGAGCTGCGAGTCTTCAGGAAAGTCAATGTTTCCGAGCATATTCATGATTTCCACGAATGTGTCCACCGCGCTGTGTCCAAGTTCAGGATATCCGGAATGACATGCCTTGCCTCGGATAGTCACTTGAAAAGCCTGCGTACCCTTGGAGGCTGTCACCATGCAGTTGTCCGTAGGCTCACCGACAATTATCCATTCGGCACCGGGGCAATCTCTGGTAAAGGCCTTGGCCCCGAATGAGCCGGTCTCCTCTCCTGAAAGCAGCAGCAGCCCGAAATCATGGTATCCGGAAGCCGTCCTGACATCCTCCAGTTCCTTGGCAAGTTCCTCACAGGCAGTCCACATGGCAAAAAACTGCCCTTTGGCATCGCAACTTCCCCTTCCTGTTATCAACGTATCCTGAAAGTTCAGGCTGACATTGCCGTCAGGAAGAGCCTCTCCGCCCCTGATTTCCTTCACATCAGGTTCAATGTAAGGAGGTACGGTATCGAGATGGGAGCAGAGCACAACTCTCGGCAAACGTCCGCTATCCTGCTGACTGTCACCGCATTTCCATCTGAAAAGCAGATTCTCCGTCCCGTCCCCGACTTCAAAACTTCTACATACGCACTCCCCGTTCAGGTCCGGAAAATAGTCTTTCAGAAATTCTGAAAGACCACGTTCTTTTCCGCTGGTCGAATCGACCTCCAAAATCTTTTTGAATATGTCCAATTGCATTTGTATCGTGTTTTATATAAGAGTCCGTGTTTTCCCAGGCACGGCCCGGAAAAAAGCACTCCATATTCTACAAATTTAATAAAATAGCGATGAATTAAGAATAAAAAACTATCTTTGGAGGTTCACAGACCCAAAGCAAGATGGAAAACACGCTATTATACAATACGGATTCATTGCCGCAGATCAAATTCGGGATGATGAAAATGTCTGATCATGCAATCCTGGTCGACAAGGTGGCAATCATTGACGACAATCTGGACAAGAGCCCGGACGACAGGAACATCGGAGCTCCTATCGACAGGCCGCTGCCGCAGAAGATATTGATAGCGATTCAGCTCATCTGCGTCGAAGGAACGATAGACATGACATTGAATCAGAAGAAGTACCACTTGAAGCGCAACGACTGCATGATAGGTCTTCCTGGGTTCATCGCCGAAAAGATAAACATGTCACCTGACTGCCGAATGATAATTACCGCCATTTCGCACGAATTCATGGCCAGGATTCCGGTCAAGAATTCCGAGGGCATAAAAAAGTGGATGGCCAGCAAGGGGGCTCCTGTAGTACTTCATCTCCCGGAGGAGATTATAAGCACATGCGTGGACAGTTATCACAGTTTCCGCAAGCTCTATTCATTCACATCCGATGAATTCAAGCTCATTCTGATGGTCGGTTATCTCCATTCCATCATCGGTCTGTTCTCCTCTTTCATGACAAATTCCGAAGTGCGGGAGGAAGAGATGGACACGGACACGACATCACTTCCGCGCAAAAAGGAGCTGGCATTGAAATTCCTCAATGATGTCCACGAGAACTGCAGCACTGAGAGAAGCGTCTCTTTCTATGCCGAAAAGTGCTGTCTCTCACCGAAATACTTCGCCCGCATCATCTCTGAAATCATGGGCAAGAAGCCAGGTGACATCATCCGTGACAATGTCATTCTCGAAGCCAAGGTCCTGCTGATTTCCAAGACCTTGTCCGTCCAGCAGGTAAGTGACAAACTCAATTTCCCGAACTCGTCATTCTTCTGCAAGTATTTCAAGAGCGCGACAGGCTGCTCCCCGAGACAGTACCAGCTGTTCGGAGAAGAAGCATTGAAAGAAAAATAAAGAACGCTCACGACTGGCGTGAGCGATACTTATCCACAAAGATTATTTTGCCGGAAGTTTGAAAACCTCATCCGGGAAAGAGGCGTTTTTCTTGATGTCCTTCATCTCATAGAGCGTACTGATGCCGGTAGGCTCATCCATCACCATCTTCACGAGCAGACAGTCGGATTTCCTGTATGTCAGGACAATCTTGGAATAGCCGCGTCTGGCAGCATTGTCATTTGTCAATGTCACCACATAGCCGTCTCCTGATTCCTTTACAGAAATCTGAGCGCCATTGTCAGCTGCGACCTTTTCAGGATTGCCTTTTACACAACCGATAAGAGTTCCTGCCATATTGCCGACAGTCGCATTCTTCTGAGTGTCGAAAGTTCCCGTCTTAGGTCCGCGATGGACATAGAACTTGGTGCCGCTTGCGATGATATAATCGCCGACCGGCTGGTCGAAACGCATTGCAAGACGTCCGTCAACATTGAAATAAAGATTTCCGGAAGCCTTGTTCACCTTACCGGAGGCCTTGATGGTCCTCACCTGACTGAATTTGCATTCGACAGTAGTCATAGAAGAATTGGCCTTCTCGATTTTAGTCGTAATCGCATGAGCATCTGCGGCAACAACCGGTGCAGATGCCTGAATTTCAGCAGCTTCGACAACTGATGCAGAAAGGATACCTGCCAATGCCAATGTTATGAAGATCTTTTTCATTTGTATATCAATTTAATTCCGGCAATGACTGCCGACCGCTCCGGAATGCAAAAATCAGTCCGTTTGCGTAAAGTTATCAGTAAAGTCCTCCGTTTATAGAGATTGTCTGCCCATTTATATAGGCAGCCTTGTCAGATGCAAGGAATGCCACAAGCTCGGCAACTTCCTCCGGTTCCCCGAAACGCTTTGCCGGTATTGTCTTTTTCAGTTCAGCCTCATCCAGTCCCTCGACCATATCAGTCCTTATAAAACCGGGCGCAACGGCATTGACAGTAACCCTTCTTGCCGCAACTTCCTGGGCGAGAGCCTTCGTGGCAGCGATAAGTCCGCCTTTTGCTGCGGAATAGTTGGTCTGTCCCGGCAGGCCTTTCAGTCCGGAAAGCGAGGCCATGTTTATGATTCGGCCCCTCTTGTGCACGACCATCGGCTGAAGCACGGGTCGGGTGACATTATAGAAACTGTCCAGATTTGTCTTCATGACACGGAACCAGTCATCCTGTTCCATCCAAAGCAGAAGGTTATCCCTGCGGATGCCGGCATTATTGACAAGAACCTCGATAAACTCCTCAGGATGAGCCTCTTGCCATCCCTTCAGCGCTTTCTCAGACTCATCATGGTCACTGACGTCGAATTTCAGAAGTTCCGCTTCACCGCCGGCCGCCACGATTTCATCCATCGTCTGACGGGCCGCCTCATCGTTCGACACGTAATTTATTATGACATGATATCCAGCGGACGCCAATTTTACACAGACCGCTCTTCCGATTCCGCGGCTTCCGCCTGTCACCAATGCTGTTTTCATGCTGCAATTTTTAGAATAGCCTGCAATTTAGCCAGTTTTTTTCATTCCGCCAAACCGCTCATGGCCGTTTCATTCCCGAGAATGCAGCCGCATGTCATGAAAGATGTCTTGGTAACTCCGAGAAGTCCGTGCAGGTTCAGGCTCTGTCCAGTGAACAGAAGATTATTTAGAGGAGTCCTAGGCGACATGAATGTCAAAAGCGGATTATGGTAGTCCTTTGCAACGCCGAAGGCAGAGCCGTAAGGTGCTGACACATAACTGTTCCACGTAAGTGGAGTACTCAGCCACACCTTGTCGATACACTCTCCGATTCCCGGAATCCTGGCATTGACCAGATCCAGACACTCCTCGAGTTTCCGCCGCTTGACGGCCTCGTAATCCTCACCTCGCGCGCCAGGTCTGGCATCGGCCCAGCCGCCCACTTCCTCCCAATTCATCGGAGAGAGAAGGTCAATGCAGTCGGCGAATTTTCCATCGGGGTCTTCCGGAGGATAGAAATGGACCATCACACTGGACGTTGCGGAATCCGGACGGCGCCACAAGTCAGTTCCGCCCTTGTGCACATACAGATTGCGGTTCATGTAAGGCAAGGTCCCCGGCTTCAGAATTATATTGGCCGTGAACATGCCGAAGGTATTTTTAAGAGAGGTCACCCTGTTGCGGAACACTTTGCGCACCTGCCTGCAGTCCTCTATAAGTCCCACCGTGACAGCAGGATGCACGTCCGATATAACCCAGTCAGCAGAGAACGGGCGGGAGGAACCCCCCTCTCCGGCCTCAACGCAGGATACCGCCCCATCCTCAGACACACGGATGGCATTGACCTTCATGCCGGTCAGAATCTCTCCGCCGAAGGCTCGCAGTTGCGAAGCCAATTTATTGATTATCAATGCTCCTCCGCTTTCGCCTGTCTTTTCGTCGCGACCGAGCCTCCATGAACTTTCAATGAAGGAATTGTTCACCTGGGCATAGACGTAGAGCGGAAGAGTCTCCCGGTCCAGTTCCATCTTCATCGTGGAACCGCAGACCACATCCCGGAGTCGGGCATCGGAAAAGGTATTGTCAATGAATTCAGATGCTGACTGCCCGAGCTGGCTAAACATTTCGGAATCGGGGCCGAAAGCATCGAAAAGTCCGCCCCCGATATGCTTGAGGGCAGACGCATATGATTCGAGTTCAGCCTCATGTCCCGGGAAACGTTCAGAAAGTTTCCTGACAAAATTCTTATGACCGGAGGCAAGAGGGTATGAACTGACCTGTCCATTGTCAATGAAAGAGACCTCGTCGAAGCAGTCCTCATCCATCCTGAACCATGGCAAGTCGCTGAGACCGAAGTACTTGAAAAGGGTATGCAAGGGCTGCCCCTCATCCAGTCCTCCGGCATAATGGAAGCCGGTGTCGAAGGTATGGGCCCTTCCGTCGGAGCCTTTGCGGACGAAAGTCTGGAGACATCCTCCGATTTGACGGTCCTGCTCCAGAACAATCACTTTGAAGCCGTGGCGTGCCAGTATGACGCCACACTCCAGACCGCCCAGACCGCTTCCGATTATTATGACACTCTTCCCTGAGGACATATGCTAAGCCCTCTTGCGGGAAACACTGTCACGGAAACGTGGCCACTTCATCAGCTGACGGAAAAGGAACGGTTCCAGAGTATAGGTAATCAGAATCGTTGCCGTCATGCCGATAAGCGTGCTCACACCGATAGAGTGGATAGACGGATGCACGGCGAAGAGCAGGGCGACCACCACTACCATCAGCACGAAGGCAGAAAGGAAAATCGCCGTCTTGTGTGATTCCAGAAGGTCCCTGGTGCCGTTTCTCGCTTCAGACAGAAGTCCTTCCATCACGAAGATACTGTAATCCACACCGATACCGAAGATGAATGTGGAAATGACTATATTGATAAGGTTGAACTGTAGTCCGCAAATCGCCATCACTCCCTCCACGACATACCAGCTGAAGAACATCGGCATGAATGCTATCAATGCCACCATGACGTTCCTGAATGAAAGCAGGAGGACGAGAAGAACGAAAAGTGAAGAAATCATCAGTATGACATTGAAATCATCATGGATGATGGAAACCATGTTGCTTGTATAGAAGAACGGATCAGCGACGATGATACGAGGCAATTCCGCCAAGCGGTTGCTTACTGCGGCACGCTCTTCCTTGGACACTCTCACCGGTGTGAACACCAGATATCTTCCGTCGTCCATCTTCTCCACGAGAGAGGTCTGGAGTCCTGCCGGAAGAATCTGTGCATCATACAGTGACTCAGGCGAATAGGTATCCTCCAGCATTGCCCTGAACGATTCGAACATCGAAGGGTCCAGATTATGTCTTTTTGCAGATGCCGATATGAGTTTCATCACGGAATCCGTGCGGGTGGCCCCTGAAGCGTCCGGAGTATTCCAGAACTTGTTCCACGCCTCGATGCGCGCCTCCTGTTCAGGTTCAGAAACGAAGAGAACAGAAGACATCGGAGAATAACCCTTGACCATGCCGGCAGTTTTCATCGAATCACAGACATTGGCAAGAGTCTTGTTGCACTGGAGGGCCTCGTCAAGCGAGTTACCTGCAGCCGCGAAAATCACCTGGACATCATTTCCCATATTCTTTTCGGCATAGAGGGCCTCAGAGCGCAAGGTCTCAGGCGACACGTAGCCGATATTCTTCAGATTGGTATCGAATTCCACCTTGTGGGCAAAGGTGACGCCCACTACGATCATGACGATGACGGCACCTATCAGCCATCTATTGGAATCATACGGAAGTTCATTGATTTTTCCGATAAGTCGGAACGCCCTTTCGCACTTCTTGGTATCACCCTGCTTCAGGAAATGAGGCAGGAACACCAGGCCGAACAAAGTGCTGGCCACCAATGCAATAGACGCAAAGATACCGAAGTCTTTCAGCATTTCGCTCTCGGTAAAGAGAAGTCCGAGAAAAGCTCCGACAGTGGTTATGCAGCCCAGACAGACCGGTGCAGCCTCATCCCTCAGGACCTTTTCCGAGTTGCCCACATATTTGAAGTGCGTGAGGATATGCAGGATATAGCTGATGGCCACGCCCAGGATAATCGAACCGATTCCGAGTGACATCAGTGACATCCTTCCCTTCAGGAAGAAGATGCAGGCCAATGAGAAGAAGGCTCCGAATGCCGCAGGCACCACGTTCATCGGAATGAACGACCAGCTCTTGAATGTCAGGCAGAGCACAAGCAGAATGATGAGCAGGGAGATTCCCACAGTGACCGCCAGATCGCTCTTGACGCATTTAGTGTTGCCGTGGCTGCGGACAGGCGCTCCATGGAAAAGTACCTGGGCATCAGGATGTTGCTGCATGAATTCATTGACCTGAGCCTCGATTTCACTCACCAGGCGGGAACTCGCCTTGGTGTCGAACGCCGTCACCGCAGGTGAGACGAAGGCCAATGCCACCGTGCTGTCGCTGCAGAAAAGATGCGAGTCAATGACAGTGAATCCTACCGACGAGCCTGCGTCCTTCTTGCCGCCTGCAAGCCCGCCCAACATCGGAATTGATGCAGCCAGATCGGTTCTCAATGACAGCGGATCGTTGGCCGCCATCTGGACTCCCATTCCTGTCTCATCTTCCATTATGATGTCATAGTCGAGGGCCATGAGACTGTCAACTGCTTGAGGGGTAAGGCGTTTCGCGAATTCAGCATAGCAGGAAGTATCCACGAATGAAGGCACATGGGACAGCGCGAAATCCATCGCATTGAGAGGAAGGTCGTCGTCAATGCGGTAGAAGACGTTGTCGATGCAGTGAGATGCGGTATCCCTGACGAGGAGGGAATCCATGAACTCGTCCGCATAAGAAGACAAGGTGTAAGTGTCCAGCAAAGAGTCTGTTGCAGATGTTATCTGTATGAAAATCTTGTCCTTCACTTTCAGATTTCCGAAAGCGAGTCCGCTGTCTGCTGTGGCTGAGGCAGGAAGAAGTTTGGTTATGTCTTCCTCGTATTCCACCTTCGAGCCGAAATAGATTGACAGGACACTGAGCACTGTCAGAAGTGCCCACATAATTCCCTTGTGTCCAGAGAAATACTTGTACAACGATTCGAAAATTCGTGTCATTTCACCTTAGCGTATTTATAACCTGCGTCTTCGCAGAGTCATTTCAAACTTTCTTTCCAATGTCTGTAAAAACCGGGCTCGGATGTCTCCAGGAGTCCGTCATGTGTAGTGAACAGCTGGATTGTATCAGCCTTGAGTACTATTTCACCGCTTCCGGCCTTCCGGATTTCGTATGTGAAGCAAATCTTGGCTCCAGGCTTGTCCAGCCATGTTATCTTTATGTCAAGTTCGTCATCCAATGTAGCCGGCGCCATGTACCTCAAGTGCATGTCATAGACCGGCGCATAGTATCCGCTGTCGAAAATCAGCTGATAACCAAGGCCATAGCGTCTTCCGAACGCCTCGCGTGCATCCTCCATGTATTTGACATAGTTACCGTGCCAGACCATCTTTATGGGGTCGATTTCCGAGAACCTCACCCTCACACGTATCGTTTCGCTGATTTCGCACATAATTATACAATGAATATCTTGATCTGCCCGCCGGCTATCTTCTCGTCTCCGCTGAAAGTCTCAGTCTCGACAAGGGACATGCCCATAGCCTCGCCGATGACATTGACATTGGTCTTGAGCGTCTCCCCTGTTTTCGGGGTGCGCGCAATCCTGAATGTCTTTATCTCACCTATCAGGCCCACATGAGGGTCCTCCCCTGCAAGGAAATATCTGTAGCCGGCAAATGCCGCAGCACTCTGGGCGGAATGTTCTATCAGCCCGGGTTCCGTCAGGAACCCGTTGATACAGAATACATTGGCAGAAGATACTGTCAGTCCTGTCCGGCCGCCCGTTTCATTGGCGGAATAGAGCACATCGACCATAACCATCGGTGGGCGCTGCGGTATCAGACGGAAGATTTCCTCTCCCCTGGCAAGCACTTGTTCTGTCATTGACTTATTTCAAGCGGTCAAAGACGAAATCGTAGAGAGCGGCGAAGGTCTTGATATGGGACACTTCGGTTCCCTGGATTTTGATGCCGAAGTTTGACTCGATGAGTGCAACCAGGTCCACGAGGCTGAGACTGTCAAGTTCAAGTGTTTCCTTGATGGGAGCCTCCGGTGTGATTACTGACTCATCCACCTCAAACTCATCTGCAAGTGCAGCATTGATTTTCTCGATTAATTCCTGCTTTTCCATTTTATTCTTTGTTTAAACTATATCTTGTTTCTGTTTCCGGCGGTGTTTCGCTCTTGCGAGACCTGGGTTATCTTATATCTCTGATTATCAATGTAGAATTGGTACCTCCGAAGCCGAATGAATTCGACAGGAAGGTATCGAAATGTTTCTGGACACGTACTGCCGGAATCAGAAGTTTCGCAGAATCCTCATCAGGATTCTCGAAGTTCAAGTTGGCGGCAATAAAGTCATTCTTCATCATGAGGATGGAGTAAATGACCTCACTCGCTCCTGCCATCCACATTTCATGTCCGGTCTGGGACTTCGTGCTGGTCACCTCGACCTTCTGATTTCCAAAGACATTGAAAATGGCCTTGGCCTCGTTCGTATCGCCCACATGGGTAGAAGTCGCATGTGCATTGATATAGCCTATCTCTCCCTTGGTTATGCCCGCACGGCGGATTGCCATCTCCAGAGAGCGGCTCGGTCCTTCTACATTAGGCGATGATATATGGTCTCCGTTTCCTGAGAATCCGTAGCCGAGAACTTCGGCAATGATGTGCGCGCCTCTGCGGACTGCAGATTCATAACTTTCAATGATAACTGTCGCTGCGCCGCCTCCCGGGACCAGTCCGTCGCGGTCGCGGTCGAATGGACGTGATGCCTTCTCCGGCTCGCTTTCACGTGTGGAAAATGCTGATATTCCATCGAATGACCCGACTGAGAACGGATTGACTTCCTGGGCTCCGCCGCATACGACCATATCCTGAAGTCCGTTCTGGATGAGAAGTGCTCCAAGTCCTATAGCATGTGACCCGCTGGCACAAGCTCCTGATACTGTGAGGTTTATACCTTTGAGTTTAAAGATGCAGCCGAGGTTCATGGTGACGGTGCTGTTCATTGACTGGAAAATGGCACCAGAACCGCAAAGGGTCGTATCCTTCTTCTCGCGCATGATATCAACAGCATTGACAACAGGCACTGTAGAACTGTCATTTCCGTAAAGGAGACCGACCTCATGGGTATTGAGGTAGTCCTGGTCTATGCCCGCATCCCTCAGCGCATCGCGTGTCGCACAATATGCGTATTTGGCCTGCTCCGGCATGAAAACTCTCTGGGAACGGGACAGTTCCTTCTTCAGGTCCGGCACTATAAGCTTGGCAGTAAGGGCTGAACGGAAACCCATTTCCTTACGCTCGGGATCGAAGACGATTCCCGATTTGCCATTGTAGAGGGAATCCCTGACCTCGTCCAATGTCGTTCCGAGGCATGAATAAATTCCCATTCCGGTAATCACAACTCTATGCTGTTCCATAAATCTAATTGTTCAATATCGTGTCAATGTCTTTATACAATTTCTCGCGTTTCGCCCTGACGGATGCCAACTTGCCTGACTTGTCCAGCCTCCTGGCATTGACCCCGCGCAAGAGTTCCAGGCCCCAGCCGTAATAAGCCCATTCGAAGAGGCATAATGCAGGGAAAAGCGCAACATATATCACCGCCGCGAGCAAACTTGCCTTGGCCCATGTAATCAGGAAGGTTATCAAGCCAAGGACAGGGAATATGAGCAGGGCGTTCAATGCTATAAGGAAGGTTCCGGAGAACATTTCATCCTCTGCTTTCTTCCAGAAATGTCGCGGAATTATCCATGCCGGTATCGAAGGCCAGACGGCAAAAACGGCAAGCGGGACGAGAGCCACCATCACTATAGCATTGACAATCAATGTAATAATCGAAGGTGTCGCGTCGAGTTCGGTATCGGTCAATCCTTCCGCCTCCATTTCCTGTCGCAGCGCCGATGCCTCCGTATAAACTTCGGCCACGGCCTCAGGCCTGCTTTCCTTTGCCGAGGTCAATGCTGCCACGAGCGTCCTGTCGGACTGAAGTTTCTGGGGCAACTGGTCAGGGTCAAGGCCTGCCCGCTTCGCAAATTCCTGCCCATATCTGCCCTGACGGATAAAGTCAATGGCATCGTAATTATCAATGTCATCCACAGACAGCATCATGCTCTTGATCTGCTCCCTGACAAGGGCATTTACGTGCCTCTGCGCCGTGCGCGGCTTCATCTTGTACAGTTCGTAGAACGGCTTTATGGAAATCGGCGTTCCATATTCTATCAGCATGTCAGTACGGAGATAACGATATGCCGAATAATGGTTGCAGCTCGGAAGGATGAAGATTTCCTTCTCGAAGTTTCCCATTTCGGCAGCCTCAAATGCCATTTTAGTATAGCCATATGAGAAGGTACCCAAGAAATGCCTGGTCTGATGTCCCGCCTCCGGGTAGATAACCACAGTGTTTCCGTCGAGAAGCGCCTTCTCGGAATCACGGAAGGTGGCGGCGTTGTTGTTCAACGCAGACTCTCCCTCCCAGTCGAGCCGGAAGGCCGGCAAAAGTCCGATTTTTCTCAGGAATTTGTCCACGAAAGGGCCCAATGCGAATACGTCGGCCCTGACTATGAAATGTACTATACGGTCAGATATGGACAACAGGACTCCCAGAGCATCATTGAGGCCGTTCTGGTGGTCGGAGACAATAAGAAGAGGAGTGCCGTCAGACGGTACGTTCCCGGTGTTTATATAATGTACCCGTCTGTAATATACCTTTTCCACCAAAAACTTGACGTAAGCTTTGAATATCCGGTATAAGACAGGTATGTTCGTTTTCGCCATAATCAATCATCAAAAATTTCCCGACACGAATCTTGCAAATGTAGTTATTTTCCTATAAATGCCCAAAATGAAAAGGTTTGCCGGATTTGCAATGTTATTTTTAGAACATAAAATTTAACTTTTGTAAATTTATTTCATGATTTTACAAGCCCGTCTCGTTCTTATAGAGTATCTTTGCGGCCCTTTAACAGATAGACGTAGTAAATCTAAAACAATCGTGAACCGTACTCCCGGATATAATATCGGCAAATTTGCAAGAACAATTGTCCTTGCGATTGTCTGTGTGCTCCTGTCATTGACGGCAAGGGCGGGTGCGGTCATGCCATCTGCGATGAGGGCGGAAATTGAGGCGGCAGACGGCATAGGCAAAAGTTCTGACAGCGTTTCGGTAAAGATTTACTACCGCTGGGACAACTTTGACATTGACACGACTTATCTCGGCAATGGCGCGAGCCTCAGGGAGATTGAGCGGATTTTCAACCGGAGCCTGCGTCTCGTTGACAGCATCTACATCATTTCGAGCGCATCGCCGGAAGGAAATGTCCGATACAACGCGAGGCTCTCGGAAAACCGCGGACTGGCATTGAAAAGACAGATTGCAAGCATCCGGAACGATGGACGGATCGGGGACGTGACGATTTTTCCGCTGGGTTCCAATTTTCCGGAGTTTCTCGGCGCGCTGGAGGCCGACGACAGAGTTCCGTCGAGGGCAGAAATCCTCAGGGAGTTCGCGAGCCGTCCGAAAGAGCATCCGGACACGGTTTATCGACGGATTATGAAGATGGACGGCGGCGTGCCTTACACATATGTAAAGAGGAATATCCTGCCGTATCTGAGGTATGCGGAAGTGACAATTTTTTCCAAGCATGATTTCCGTCACGATTTCCCGCCGATGCCTGAAGTTCCGGGACTGGTACCTGTCAATGCTGCAAGACATGAGTCTGAAAACATCTCGCTCGCGGAGCCGGTAGCGGAGTCCGGCAGCAAGCAAAGGAAGTATTGGTATCCGGCCCTCAAGACCAATCTGCTGTATGATGTCGTAACGGCATTGAACGCGGAAGTGGAATTCCCGATAACGAAGAAGTTTTCCATCCTTGTCGAGGACGTTTTCCCGTGGTGGAAATGGGGCACCAATGACAAGCAATATTGTTTCCAGCTGTGGACAATGGGCGTGGAACCGCGTTGGTGGTTCCGGAGGACTGACAAGAAGGACTGGCTGAGCGGGCATTTCGCGGGTGTCTATGCCATGGCGGGGAAATATGACCTCCAGTGGAAGACGAAGCCGTGTTATCAAGGCGAATACTGGTCTGCCGGTCTGACTTACGGTTATGCAATGCCGATCTGCAAATGGCTGAATATGGAGTTTTCCGTGTCGGCGGGCTATATAAGCAGTGATTATAGGCATTATCAGCCGGATGATGGCTACGACCATCTGTACCGCGACAAGTTCAAGGTGGGCAGGATGTCGTGGTTCGGCCCTACAAAACTGAAAGTTTCACTTGTCCTGCCGCTGTGGAAGGACTCGCATAATAGATAATAATCAAGTTTTTAATACAGATCAATGTCAATGTTCCGTCACATACATGCTTCCGGAGGCAACGCTTTCTGCGCCGCCTGGCTGATGCTGTGCGTGTCCGTGTCCGCAGGCTGTCACAGGAGGCCGCTGGAGGATCCGGAATATCTGACGAAGGTCAATGTCGAGGTCAACATTGACAATATCCAAAATGTGACTTGCGACATTTACAATCCCAAGGTCCAGGCCCCGGTGATCAAGCCGGAGATGATGCATGTAATTTTCTTCGACAAGAAGGACAATGTCGCTGCCGAGACTTTCATCACGGATGTTTCCACCGCGGAAAACGGAAGGAGGGTGATTTCCGGCGAGTTTTCCATAATTCCGGGAAGGTACAAGATGCTGATTTATGACTACGGCACGGATGACACTCTCGTAAAGGATTATCATTCATGGGACAATGCTTGTGCCTATACGGACAAGGCGGTGTCCTATATAGCGAACCAGTATTCTTCCAGGGGTGTCCCGGAGGTCCGTGTGGAGCCGGAGCATCTGGTTGTCGCCAGGAATTCTGATGAGCACATTCCCTATCATTTCGGACTCTATACCATACATGCCGAGGCGCGTTCTGTGGTGGAATCCTGGTATCTGCAGATCAAGGTTGACGGTCTTCAGTATGTCTCTGGAGCGCAGGCTCTGCTCCGCGGCATGGCAGGCTCGAATTTCATCGCCACAGATACCCGTGTCAATGTCCCTGAGACGTCGCTCTGGTTCAAGATGGTGAAGAGTGATGACGACGGCACGCCTGTCATCTGCGCGGTCTTCAACACCTTCGGGCGCATCGGAGGTTCTGTCAATGACTTGGAGGTCACTTTCGACCTTACCAGGACTGACGGCAAGGTTTTCCGGCACACCTTCGATATTTCAGACCTGTTCCGGAGTGACAATGCCGTACTTCATCATTGGCTTCTCTTGGAAGAGACTATCAAGATTGACCCGCCCAAGACATCTGGCGGTTATGATCCGATCGTCGGTGACTGGGATGATGAGCATAAGGAAATTGAAATCAAATAAACATATTAAATAATAAACATCATGAAAAAATTAATCGTACTTTTCTCTGCAGTTGCAGCCCTCGCTGCCTGCTCCAAGAATGAGGTAGTTCCTGCCGTTTCAGGCGAGAACGTGGAGATCTCTTACAAAGTTGCCCCTAGGACAAAGGCTGATCCTCAGGCTTTCAACACTGACAATGTGTTCGCTTCTTGGGCTTATTATCTGCCTAGCGGAAAGAACTGGAGTGACAACTGGAAAGATGCGGAAATATTCATCGGAAAAGAAGCAGAAGAAGGTGTCACCATTTCTTATGGCAATAACGTTTGGAAAGACCAGACAACTTCACACTACTGGCCAAAGGACGGTAATCTTACATTCTTCGCGTATTCACTGAATCGAAACAATTTTGATCTTAAGTATGATAGTGGTCACACTTATCCTATAGTATGTCACAAGAGCGAAAATGCTTACGGAATTAATGCAACAATTGACTTAAAAGATAATAAGAATCTGGACTTGCTTGTTGCCGAGATTGCCAAAGATAAGACACAGAATGAAAATATTTACAGTCTCAATGGTGTGCCAACACTTTTCAAGCACAAGTTCTCCAGAATACAGTTTGCCGTAAAGAAAAAAGAAGAATATACGGGTACAACTATTACATTGAATTCAATCACATTCAATAACGTGGCACATACTGGACACTACAGTCAGTTTAATAAAGAAGATGGAGACGTTGAATTCACACAGGATTATTGTAAAGCGGGAGACATCAGAACATCTTTAGTCTATACAACAACTGATTTCAAAGTTACTTCTGCAACTAAGTATGTTCCTGTCACAGAAACGGACGAGACATACTATATCTACATGCCTCAGGACTTCAAGAATGTAACAGAAGCCAAAAATATTGCCACCATTGAAGTCAAATATACTGTAACATTCAAAGAGGGTATCTCAAGGTCCTACACTAAGACTCTCTACGTCAAGAACATCTTTGACAAATGGGAAGTTGGCAAGAGATATACTTTCAACCTCATCTTCTCTCTTGACGAGATCAGATGGGCTCCTGCCGTAGGTGACTGGGAAGATGAGATTAAAAACATCGACGTTGTACCTGGCGAGGTCAAACCGGCAGATAGTACAATCCCTGCTGACGACGACACCACAACAGACGAGCAGTGTTAATTATTGATTTTCGACACAGATCGAAACATATCGCAGAAAGCAGGGTGTTGAGCCCTGCTTTTTTCATATCCAGATGATACCCCGTCATCTTCCAGTTTCCCGAACGACACTGGAGTTAAGTAAGCATTAAAAAATAAGTTGGTAAAGATTTGTGAAGAATTTTCGAGAATAGATTTCATTTCGAAGAAGGAGTGTACTGGACGTAAACGACTGATACAAAAGGAATATAGACCGAAAAGACTCGCAAAGATTACCAAGTTACTTTTTAAGGATTACTAAGCGACTTATCAAGGTCATAGACTTCTGGCTGTCATATTCCAGCATTCTGCCTTCCACACAGCAGTACAAGAACAAGGCAGAAGATAAGCTGACTCTGCATCACGGCCAGTACCGAGCATGGTTTGAAGGCACAAGAACAAGGCAGAAGATAAGCTGACAGATGAGGCCTTCTGTTTCGACCCTCTTAGCAGACGACAATTTAAGACTAGTCCCGCTAACCTGTTCGACATCAATACCATACAGAATTCACATAGCTTAATCCACCTGTCAAGAACCCTTTCAGACCTACCTCTTGGCACCCCACGATTTCCGTAAAAGCTTGACGTTCAGCATAAAACACTAAACCACGTCTGTCAAGAGGGTCGAAAACCAGACTATCTTAAAAGTCCTAGCAAGAGTGAAATTGTTCGCATCCCTATACACTGCCTAAAGCAAATTCTTGATTTTCACTTAGAAATGTTTGACCATTTAGACAGTCTCCCCCACAACGAAGGACACCAATGCCGCCAGTTTTTCATACTCTGTTACCAATCGCTCATCGGTCACACAGTTTTCTGCATAAAACGCAATTTGTCCAGAAAACATAGCGTTTCCCGGACAAATAACTGAATTATATTTCTTTAATCAAGACTACTTTGGCTCCGACCTTTCCTTTAGCCAGGATACCTCTTCTTCTGAGAGACCTGTCGCCTGTGCTATAATCTCGCAAGATGCACCGAGTCGTATAAGATTTATCGCGATTTTGTCCGGTCTAATTCAGAAATCTCCTTTTCTGTCAGACCTGTCAGTTCTGAAATTGTCTCAGTCTCAATCCCTTTCTCCAACATTCTTTTGGCAATGTCGAAACTCTTCTGTTTTGCGCCTTCCTCACGCCCTTCCTTTATGCCTTCTTCTTTACCTTCCTTGTGTCCCTCTTCTCGCCCTTCCTTGAGCCCTTCCTCTTTGCCCACTTTATGCCCTTCCTCACGCCCGGTCTCACGCGCGTACTCGATCTGATTGTATGTGTCCCGTTCAGTATTCATGGATTTAATGTAATTGGTTCTGTCCTCGTCGTCAAGTTGGGCGAGTTCCGCTACATCGAAGAGTTTCGTGAATATCCTGTCCCTCAGTCTCTCCGGACGCT
>OHSO01000289.1_pt1 | contig 30615 bp, 20 predicted proteins | sample 1578651 | NCBI WGS metagenome assembly OHSO01 (sample SAMEA3879524, study PRJEB24766) | human gut metagenome | biome: human-associated habitat; feature: feces | place: USA | collected 1985/1987 | reverse complement strand
TGATAATCAGGTATTGTTTATTTTAAGCGTGGATTTCCGAAGATTTTTTGGCCACTAATCCACACGGGATTCTATAACTCCTTATAAATCAAACTATTGCAAAAACAGATGTGGCACCGTCCCGACAACAGAGGTACGGAACTCCGGAGACGCTTACTACGGAGCCGCGGAACACAAAAAAAAGGGCCGACCAAATCGGTCAGCCCAAATTATTTGTGAAGAACTTGTTTCTAGTAACGTAAAAAAATAACCTAGTATCTGTTCAGAGGTCTTCCGCTGGTCATCATGTGAACCTTGCGTCTTACATCCTCGAGAACTGCCTGATGCTCAGCAAGAGATGCTTTCTGCTCCTCTGTACGCTCGCCCTTAGCGGTAATCGCATCGAGATGTTCGGAAGCTGAAGTAAGAACCGCATCGATCAATTCCACGATGTCAGCCATATCCTTCTCTACGAAACCTCTGGATGTAACGGCAGGAGTACCGATTCTGACACCTGAAGTCTGGAATGCTGAACGAGAATCGAACGGAACCATGTTCTTGTTCACAGTGATATCAGCCTTTACAAGCTCTGTCTCTGCGACACGGCCGTTAACCTCAGGGAATCTTGTACGGAGATCAATCAACATGAGGTGATTGTCTGTACCACCTGATACGACCTTGTATCCCTTAGAGACAAACTTGCTGCACATAGCCTGTGCATTTGCAACAACCTGCTTCTGATACTCGATATACTCTGGCTGCATAGCCTCATAGAAAGCCACTGCCTTAGCTGCGATGACATGCTCGAGAGGTCCGCCCTGAATACCAGGGAAAACACTGGAGTTAAGAATCTGAGACATCTTCTTAATCTCACCCTTAGGAGTCTTGCGGCCCTGAGGATCATCGAAATCCTTCCCCATCAAGATAATACCGCCGCGAGGACCGCGAAGAGTCTTGTGGGTAGTAGATGTTACGATATGAGCATATTTGACAGGATTCTTCAGAAGACCGGCAGCAATAAGTCCTGCGGTATGAGCCATATCGATCCAGAGAATTGCTCCGACTTCGTCAGCAATCTTTCTCATTCTCTCATAATCCCACTCTCTAGAGTAAGCCGATGCTCCTCCGACAATGAGTTTCGGATGACATTCCTTAGCTGTCTCCTCCATCTTATCATAGTCAACGCATCCAGTCTCAGGATTCAAGCCGTAAGCAACAGCATTATACAAAATTCCCGAAGCATTTACTGGCGAACCATGTGTAAGGTGTCCTCCCTGTGAGAGGTCGAGGCCCATGAATGTGTCTCCAGGGTTAAGCAAAGCCAACTCAACAGCGAGGTTAGCCTGCGCACCGGAATGAGGCTGGACATTTGCATATTCAGCATCGTAAATCTGGCAAAGTCTGTCAATTGCAAGCTGCTCAATCTGATCGACAACCTCGCAACCGCCATAATAACGCTTTCCCGGATAGCCCTCAGCATACTTGTTCGTGCAGATGGAGCCCATCGCTTCCATCACCTGCTCGCTAACATAGTTTTCTGAGGCGATAAGTTCAAGTCCCTGGGACTGTCTTTCTTTCTCCTTTTTGATTAAGTCAAAAATCTGTAAATCCTGTTTCATATAATCAAGTATTTAGCCGAGTAATCGGTCATATTGTTACAAATATAGTATTTTTGATTTAAATTTGTACCATATTTGAAAGATTTAATTAAAAAGATTTAATATCCGATGAAAGACAGAAAATTACTTAACATAGAACTCGGTCGGGTTACGGCAGAAGAATACAGAAAACTCCCCGATTCAGGCATAGAAATCATATTGGACAACATCAGAAGCGCACACAATGTCGGCTCGGTTTTCAGAAGCGCCGACTCGTTCAAAGCTGACAAGGTATGGCTCTGCGGCATCTGTGCGACACCTCCATCCGCCGAGATCCACAAATCCGCCCTCGGAGCGGAGTTCAGCGTGGAATGGGGATATGAAAAAGATACCCTCTCCCTTGTCAAAAGACTCAAGGAAGAGGGATATACTGTTCTGAGTGTAGAGCAGACTGTCAATTCAGTCATGCTGGACAAGTTCAAGCCCGAAACCGGCCGGAAATACGCATTGGTCTTCGGCAATGAAGTGGATGGAGTTCAGCAGGAAGTCGTGGATGCCTCGGACGGCGTACTTGAAATCCCGCAGTACGGAACCAAACATTCACTGAACATTTCCGTAAGCGCCGGTATCGTGCTCTGGCACATTGCTAGCGCCCTCCATTCAGAGGCCTGAGCGTAACAACGAACTCATACTCATCCGGATGGACCCTATACTCCTCCAACGGCCACTGGCCCCATGAGTCAATACCGCCGACACCCATTTCCTTAAGGTCGAAATTCACATAAGTCGTTCCGAGAGAACGGGCATCGTTATGGGCGAGTTTCAGCAATTCAAGTGAATGTGTTGCAGTACCATGCTGTCCGTTCGTCGGATTAGGACGCGGCCTAGGATCTTCCAGAGCCGAATCCATATCGCGCTGGCTGAACGGAAGGGCAGAACCGCTGAAGAGGACGTCTGAAGAAATCTCAATACCTGTTCCGGCATTGTCAATGACTCTCATCCATCTCAAATCAGACTTGGTACCGGACTCCTGAGTCCTGACGTATCCATACCAATACTGGTCCTGAACTCTCTGCACATAACGTCCGACACGGGCTGCAGACTTCCTGTCACAGTAGTTATCCCAAGGTCCGCGTCCATAGAAATCCAAAGTCGAGAACTCGCCAGGCATGGCCAGCTTCATTCCGAAGCGGAACATATCAGGAGCCTTCTTCAGCTCACCTGCATCATGCATCTTCTCCACAACCTTGACAGCACCGTCAGCATAGATATAGTATGTCATTGTCACTGAATAGATTTTGCCGCAAGGCTCATACTCGGCAACAACTTTGTGACAACCATCAGCAGCCTCAACCTTCACAGAAGCCAACTTGAAATCAGGATATCTCCACATTCCGAACTTCTGGTACAGACCGGCCCCGAGGTCATTCTCTACCGGAGCACGACCGAATGAAGGCATGAGAGGTTCCTTGAGAATCTGCTTTCTATCAATGCTATAGTGCGTCAGCGCACCTGTCTGCTTGTCAATTTCAGCCGTCCAGGCCGCAAGTCTTCCGCCAGGAATGTCACCGTCGCAGACGAAACTGCCGGAGAAGACATATGAACCGGAATTTTCAATGAAAGAAGGCATGCTGCCGTCAGAAACCTCACATGAACCGGCAACAAAGGCAGCGGCCGGAGCCTCATAAATCGGAATCTGGTCATAAGCGACCTCGTAGCCTGCAGGAAGAAGACCATCCTGACGTTTGAGTACCCAGCTGATATTCAGATAGATATCCATATCAGAACCCTCACCTGCATTGACCTTTACACAAGATGGATCTGAAGAAATGGTCTTTGCGGCAGCAGAAAGGATATCACGTCTGGTAGCGCCGATACCCACAGAAACAGTTTCACCAGGAGCGACATTGACATTCTCCACGACGCCGGTAAGAGCAGCCACGCCGCCTGCCTCGACAGTCCAGACCATTCTGTATCTTGAAAGGTCAACGAAGAAGTTCTCGTTATAGACGAGCACTCTGTACTCGCTGGAGTCGTCGGCCAATTTGTCCTTGAGGACAGCGTCAGGGTCAGCGGATGTCAGAATAGAACGGTGCTGGTAGCGGATTTCATAAGCCTGCGGATGCGGAGACCTGTCGGCAGCCACAAATCCATTGCAGTTGAAAGAACCGTCTGAAGCGTCATAGTCATTGGAATCTCCACCATATATATATATATGGTCAGTTCCGTATTTCTCCGGATCTACTGATTTGCAGACAGCCTGGTCCACGAAATCCCAGATAAAGCCTCCCTGATACTGAGGATATTTGCGAATGAGGTCCCAATACTCCTTGAAGTTACCGTTCGAGTTGCCCATCGCATGTGAATACTCGCACTGGATGAGAGGCTTGGACGGATTGGACTTCAGATATTTCTCACAATCGGCAGGTTTCATATACATCGGACAGAAGATGTCAGTATGGTCAGCATGGACAGCTCTCTCATACTGGACAGGACGTGTTGAGTCATAAGACTTTATCCAATCGTAAACCTTCTCGAAATTCTTTCCGTCACCTGCCTCATTTCCCATACTCCAGATAATGACTGAAGGATGGTTGAAATCACGGTGTACCATGCGGCGGTTCCTGTCAAGATGTGCTGCGAAGTAATCATCCCTATGGGCCAATGATTCTTTGCCATAGCCCATTCCGTGAGATTCGATATTCGCCTCATCCACGACATAGATTCCATATTCGTCGCACAGAGAGTACCAACGCGGGTCATTCGGATAATGAGATGTTCTCACGGCATTGACATTCAGTTCTTTCATTATGCGGATGTCACGGATCATCTCCGCCTCGGTAATGATATAGCCCCCATGAGCGGTCATCTCGTGTCTGTCTGTACCCTTGATGAGAATCGGCTTGCCATTGACAAGAAGCTGACCTCCGCGCATCTCGACAGTCCTGAATCCGAAACGGACCGATGTGCTCTCGACTATGCCCTTCTTGTCCATCGCATTGACTTTCAATGTATAGAGAGTCGGAGTCTCGGCAGACCAGAGGGCAGGAGAGGAAATCGACATCTTGCTTTCATTGAGAAGATTGCCGTCAGCGTCTTTTGCAGCGCCGGAAGCCACAGTTGCTGACATCTCTGCCACCCTGTTGCCCGTCTGGTCAAGGACCTCATAACGGAGTTCTGTAATTCCCTTGGTGACAGTTGTTTCCACACTCATCTGACCCTCGGCGGAAGCAATGACATTGACATCCTCAATGCGCTTTTTCTCTCTGGTATAGACATAGATATCACGTGCGATACCCGAAAATCTCCAGAAATCCTGGTCCTCAAGATAGGTTCCGTCGCACCAGCGGAAAATCTCGAGCGCAATGCTGTTCTTTCCTGTGCGGACGTAAGGGGTAAGGTCGAAACGTGCCTCCAGTTTGCTGTCCTCGCTGTATCCGACTTCCTTTCCGTTTACCCAGACATGGACATTGGAAGTAGCCGAACCGATGCAGAGACAAATCTGCTTTCCGTTCCATGATGCCGGAATCTCGAAATCACGACGGTATTGGCCCACATAATTCTTGTCCTCAGGGACATAAGGCGGGTTGTTCTCGAAATGACCTCTCCAGGCATAACCCACATTGACATAAAGCGGATCGCCATATCCATTAAGTTCCCAGAGGCCCGGAACAGGCATCTCGCCCCATGCTGAGTCATCATATCCTACAGCCTCGAATCCGATGGTACGGGCAGAAGGGTTCTCACAGAAATTAAACTTCCAGACACCCTCCAGTGACATTGACTTCTGCTGGTCTGTCACGAATGTTGCTCGCATCGGCATCCTGCCGACCTCAAAAATGCCGGGGTCCTGCCACAACGCCTTGTCCGAGACAGAACCTCCAAAAACTGCGGAAGCAGACATGAGGATGCCTACAGATACAGTTGAAAATCTAAATAAGTGCATAGTTATTTGTTGGTTTGTTGTTAATTTTCCAGTGTCAATAACTCCACGGTCCCGTCCATTGTCGAGGCGAGGATGCTTATGCGGCCACGTTTCTCAATGATTTTCAGAGGATTGACCAATGCCAATGAAACTTTGTGCGCCCATTTGAAAGAGCCGTCGGCCGCTTCCAGCGCGACAATGTTTCCCTTGTCGGAAGGAATGAGAAGAAGCCCGCCGGCCACTGTCAATGCCGATGTTCCGATATCATATCCAAGGCTGTCCCTGACTGTCCAGATCTTTTCAGAAGAGTCAAGTTCCTTTCCCGGGGCCGGAGCCGGCACATCGGAAGCAAACGCATAGGCGCTTCCGAACATGACCTTGGAATAAACTGTCTTTCCGTCGGGGCTGATACCGATGGCATCACGTCCCCCGTCCACACGGAACAGTTCATTTCCTGTCCTGGCATCTATGGCATAGACCTTCCTGTCCGGTACTGCCACGAATATTCTGCCTGAACCATATACAGGGACACAATGTGCGGGGGAATACATCCTCGAACTCTTCTTTACAGTCCACACCCACTGTTCCCTGCCGGTCTTCGGATCAAGCGAATAGAGTTTGCGTCCCCATGTCCCGAACACTACCCTGTCCTTGTCACCATAAGGCGTAGATATCGCATGTCCTTCGACTCCGTCATAAGTCCAGATGGCACGTCCGTCTTTCAGGTCCAATGCACGGAATGCATTGTCAGAACCTCCGATATAGACAACTCCGTCCATGACAAGAGGTGAAGCCAATACTGACTTGGCCGTCTTATACTGCCACTTGACATCACCGCTGGAAGTCTTTACGGCATATACATTTCCGTCCGTACATCCGAAAACAAGAGTATTGCCGGACACGGCAGGAGTAGAATATATCTTTCCTCCGAACTTCTTGGACCACAGCTCCTTACCGTCTTTCAGGGAGATACATTTCATCTCGCCTGAGGCCAGAGGAAAGTATGCCCTGCCGCCACTTACGGCAAAACCTGCCGCGATATTGGCCTCAAACGTCTTTTTCCACTCCTCCTTCGCCTGAGGATAACGGCTGTTGACATCGTATCGCATCCACGGATAGTCGTCTGGAAGTCCGTCCGCATCATAGTGGACAGTGTCAGCCGGTGCAGACGAAGGGAATTCATATACATACCATGGGGCAAACTCCACCGCAGTATCTCCATAAATCCTTCTTTCAGAGAATGTTATACGTGTCGGAGTAATTCTCACGATATTATATCCGGGACGCTTGCCCGCCGAAAGCGTAGAACGGCAGAGAACCGCAGGAATACCCTGATAATTCTTGTCAATGTTCTGATGCCAGTGTCCTCCTATCTGAAATCTGACACCGACCTTCTTCAGTTGTCTCGTGACATCAAAGTAATTCAGCACCGAGGAGTCCATCGGATAGTGGTTTATAAAAATGGCCTTCCCGTCATTATCCAGGGACTTGAGCCACTCCATCGTCTCACGGGGAACAAGTCCCGGAGCCATCCTCATGTCAGGGCCGCTGTTACAGCCAAGAAAACGCCACCCCTTCACCTTGAAATCAAAATGCTCATATCCGAAGACTTTCAGGAAGGTATTGCATCCGCTCTCGGACCAGTTCGCATCATGATTGCCCTGAACCACATAATATGGGAATTTCAAGGTATCCATCATGCTCTTGGCCAGTGCGATTTCCTTGTCGGTTCCGAAATCGGTAATGTCACCTCCGAAAAGAACGAAATCAAGGGAGTCATTCCTGTTCACATCCTTCAGACAGGCTGCGAGGTCTTCTATCGCACCAGTATTCTCAGCGAGATGAGTATCAGTCAAAAAAGCGAATCTCAACGTACTGTCAGCAGGTTCCCCAGCATACGCAAATGCCCGCGTCATGCACAAAAGCACAACAGCGGACACTATAAGGAGTAGGTTTTTCTTCATCATATCATTTGAATGTCGTTATCTTTTATCCATCCCTGACGCCCATCGGAGAGGGAAATGTTCTTCCACTGCCCTACCGAGTCAAGTATCTGAACCTTAGTTCCTTCATGGAGAATGAACAAATCCTTCGAGGACTCCGAAGAAGGTGAACTCTTCACTGAAGAAACAGGAATCATGACCACGGCATAATCGGCCTTAAGACAGGAATTCCGCTGCCACAATGCCAAACTGTAGGTGCCGAGGCTCAGCAGCAGCGCCACAATCGCCCCATAAAATCCGCACCTGCGGAAAGCCGTCGTCCCGCCCAAAAGGAACAGAAGCACCAGGGTCAATGTCAATGCAAGCATTGCAATCGACAGCCATGCCCAGGAATTAGGACTCATCAGGTAACTGAGTTTTCTGGCCCAGCTTTTCAATACGAATTCCGGAACCGCGTCGATTTTGTCCTGAATCATACTGTTTGTAAACTCAAGGTTATACCGCGCATCTGAATTTGAAGGATTAATCTTGAGAGTTCTCTCGAAATAAAGGATGGCATGGGCATAATCGCCTGACTTGTAATATGCATTTCCTAAATTATAGTACAGCTCAGAAGATACAACTCCTACACTTTCAAGTTCTTTCCACAACTCCACGCTTTCGTTCCAATTGCCTGAAGTATAAGCCTCTACTCCCTTGGTCCACAAAGAATCAAGAGAAGAAGTATCAGCAGCTTCCGAAACGGAAGGAATCGCAAGGAGCACCGCTATTACAAGAGCGGCAGTCGCTGATGAAGCGCCCTTTTTGCTGTTTTTCATAATGGAATCAATGGATGATATCACTTTTACAGCTTCATTATAATGAGTATTCATGGCCTCATTTCCTCCATCCGGAGAATACCTGGCGAATTCACACGAATCGAGAAGAGACGCAAACTCATCTGCAAGTTCCTGAGGCACATTGCTTTCCAGAAGTCTGGCCACAATGTTTTCCTTATTCAGATTCTCGGCACCGATATTGAGTTTGTCTGAGATGAAACCGAGAAGTGCCTTATGAAGTTCCTCGTAGAATGCAGAATACAGATTCTTCTTCAGGAAATCACCAGCTATCTTAAGACGGGCCAATGCCATCTTGGTCGCCTTCCTGTTTCTGGTTCCGGCCACGTCAGCCTTCCTGGCCTCCATTCCACGCATCACAACCCAGACAACAACTGCTGCGGCAATCAGAAGTATCACACAAATCCAATATCCGAGAGACTGGACGAAGAAATGAGTCTTGAATTCGTAAGAAGGTACCCTTGTCCTTATGAAACGTATATCCTCTCCCAGATTCCTGACGCCTTTCCTGTCCGGCATGACAACTCCTGAAGAAACGGTCTGACTTGCAGCAGAGCCCTTCTCCACATTGAAAGTAATAGGTTCAGTGCTGACAGTCACATACTTGCCGGCATTGACATCATAATATGAATAGTGTACCGGTCCTATCGTGAACTCACCATGACTTCTCGGAATGAACGGATATTCGAAAGTCTTGCTTCCTGATGTTCCGCCGCTGCTCTTGTCGGTATTTTCCGAAATCTTGGTGTCATAGACTTCCATATCTGCCGGAAAATCGATCTTCGGTGCCTCCAGAAGCGACACATTGCCACGTCCTGAAACAGTCACGATAAGAGATGTCGCCTCATGGGTCTTGAGTCCGTCCTTGCTCAGACGCGCTGAAATTCGGAAATTGCCTACGCCGCCTCCGAAATCAGCAGGCGCTCCGGCAGGCAATGACTTGACATGGACATGGACCGCCGGCGTGGTAATTCTCTTACGCACAGTAGCATAGTCATTGTCGAAGAAGCTGTCGAAAATACTTCCGGTAGAACGGGGCGCCGTCCTGACATTGACAAGACAGACAAGCTCCGCAGGATCTATGGTCAATGTTCCTGCCTGCTGCGGTATGAGGACATAGCGACGAATCAGAGCCGCATTGTAAATATGACCGCCCACATCTTCACGATGAAATTCAATGTTATTCGGCGATGCAGTCTCCTGACTCCAGAAACCGTTGAAAGTCGGGAACTTTGCTCCTTCAAAACCGGCTATATCCACACTCTGGTAGAGTTTCAGTTCCGCAGTTATCGGCTCTCCGACCACAGCAGAGGTCTTGCTGAGGGTAAACTTAAGGAAAAGGTCACCGGAAGAAACAGATGTTCTGGAACTTGAAGAGCCTGCGGAAGTGCCGCCAGACTGCTGCGAAGAGGACGATGACGAGCCGTTGGCAAGAACCTCGATAGCCACAGGGGAAGATGTAACGACATTTCCACGTATCTTGGCCGATGCTGCAGGAAGCTCGAACTTTCCGGTCTTCTTAGGCGTAATGATGTAAGTATAAGTATATTGCGAAGTCTTAGACCTCTTTCCGTTCACTATACTTATGCTCGTAGAAGAACCTGTCTGCGGACCCCACACAAGATTGAAATCATCACCTGGAGCCCAGTTGAAGCCGCTGGGTTTGTCTTCCCCGTCAATGATAAAAGTGACATTGAACTGTTCGTCCGCGCCCACAATGCCAGGTGCATCCACCTTGATGTGGCCCTGTGCAATCGCAGATATGCAGGCCAATGCCAGCACACATACCAAAACTGCTTTTCTTATCAATGCTATCATAATCCTACCAGTTCTTTTCTTTCTGTCTTGACTTCAATGCGTCAGCCTTTTCTTTATTGACTTTATCCTGAGTTTCTTTCTCTTTGGCCTGGATAGCCCTCAACATCTGCTGAGCCTGCTGAGGAGAAATCTTCCCTTCCTGACCCTGCAGAGGCTGCTGGTTTCCATTCCCCTGACCGTTATTCTGATTTTGGTTCTGGTCCTGATTCTTGTTCTGACCATCCTTGTTCTGGTCATTATTCTGATCTTTGTTCTGATCCTGACCATTCTTGTTCTGGTCCTGATTCTGGTCCTGGTCCTGGTCCTGATTATTCTGGTCCTGATTGTCCTGACCATCCCCTTTGCCGCCATTCTTCTGCTGGTTTTCCAGCATCTTCTTCGCATAGATGTAGTTCTCTTTCGCATCCATATCGGAAGGATTCTTCAGGAGAGCCTCCTTGAAAGCATTGACAGCCCCCTGCCAGTCTTTCTTGGCGATTGCGATATCTCCGGTATTGTACCAGTAATCAGCAGCATTGGCACTTACAGAAGCATTGTCCCCGATCTTCTTCATCAGTTTCTCCGATTCCTCATAATTTTCCTGACGGTACAAGGTGTTGGCCAGATTATAATTGGCCGCCACGGATGTGGAATCCTTCACAAGAGCCTTCCTGTAGGAAATGTCCGCTTCCTTCCAGTTGTCCTTCCTGAATTTGCGGTTTCCTGCACGCACGTCGTGTCTATCGACTTGTGCAGACGCGGTCAATGCCACTGAAAGCAGCATTGACACAACCAGTATATATCTGAAACTCTTCATCTTACCTATCTTTTATCAAAGAGATGACGCAGCACTTTGCGCTCTCCTATCAGCATCTGTATCACAAGCAGGCCCAATGCTATCGCGAAGAAATACATGAACTGCTCATCATATTCTTCGAAAACAATGGACTTGAACTCTTCCTCATCCAACTTCCTTATGTCATTGATGACGGGATTCAGTCCGAATTCGTCGTTGCCGGCATGGACATAGGCCCCATTTCCGGCCTTCGCAACTTCCTCCAGCGTATTTTCATCCAGTTTGGTAACGACAATATTGCCTTCGGAGTCTTTAAGAAGCCCGTTTTTCATCGGAATCGGCTGTCCCTGCTGAGAACCTACACCTATCGTATAGACCATGATTCCCATGTCCGCGGCCTGTTTTGCGGCAGCCACAGGGTCATCTTCATGGTTTTCTCCATCAGTAATCACGATTATCGCGCGACTCTTCTCGCTCTGCGCACTGAAACTTCTGATGCAAGTATTTATCGCATCGCCGATTGCAGTACCCTGGACAGGTATCGACTCCGTGGAAATGTTCCCGAGAAACATCTTGGCAGAGACATAGTCAGTAGTAATCGGGAGTTGCACAAAGGAGGTTCCGGCAAAGAGCACCAAGCCCACTCTGTCACCATCGAGCTTGTCCACAAGTCTGGAAATGGCCAGTTTCGCACGCTCAAGACGGTTCGGTGAATAATCCCTCGCCAACATCGAGTTGGAAACGTCCAAAGCAATCATGACCTCGGCACCCTTGCTCTGATGTTCCTTCAGCTTCGCACCCATCTGCGGACGGGAAAGACCGATTACGAAGAACATGAAGGCCAATGAAAAGAGGATGTTACGCACCCATCCTTTGGTACGTGAACGGGACGGCATAAGTTCATTGACAAGTTTCTCGTCGCCGAACTTGCGGATCCTCCGTGTGCGCCTGTACTGCATCAGCCCATAAAGTACCGGAAAAACCGGAACGAGCAGCAGAAGAAAAAGATATTGTGCTTGTGCAAAATAAATCATAACGCTTCGTTTTTACGGCAACCTCTTCAATATAAACGCATTGAACACCACTTCAAGAAGGAGACAGATCAATGCCACAAGGGAGAAGTCCATGAAAAGTTCCTTATATACAGGGAAACTGTCAATGGTAGTGCGCGCCTTTTCCATCTTGTTGATTTCAGAATAAATCTCCGAAAGCTTGGTATTGTCGGTAGCGCGGAAATAACGTCCTCCGGTAGTCTCCGCAATGCCCTTGAGGAGGTCCTCGTCTATTTCTACTTCCACATCCTGCATCTGTACGCCCCACGGAGTAATCACAGGATAAGGTGCAGTGCCGTTTGCACCCACACCAATCGTATAAACCCTTATGCCATAAGTCTTTGCGATATCCGCAGCAGTCTGCGGAGTAATCTCTCCCCTGTTGTTCACACCATCAGTAAGAAGTATGACAACGCGGCTCTTCGCATCCGACCCCTGCATCCTGGCCACGGCCGTAGCAAGTCCGTTTCCTATTGCCGTTCCATCCTCGATAAGTCCGGTCTGAATCTCCTTCATGAGATTTATCAATGTAGCACGGTCAGTCGTCAACGGGCACTGAGTATAGCTCTCTCCCGCGAATACAACGATACCTATGCGGTCTGAAGGACGCTGGGAAATGAACTCGATAGCAATATCTTTGGCCGCGCTGATCCTGTCCGGAGTGAAGTCCCTTGCGAGCATACTGGTGGAAACGTCCATCGCAAGAACTATATCAATGCCTTCCGTGTCGATTTTGTCCATCTTGCTGGACGAACGCGGTCTGGCGATTGCGATGATTATCATCGACAATGCGACTGTCCGCAGCAGCATCGGAGCATGTCTCAGGTATGACAGCACTGACTTGCCGCCGGCTTTCCAATATCTTATGTCAGACACTCTGAGGTGAGGTCGCCTTCCGCAAAGCTCCAGATAGATGTAATGAACAATGAGCAATGCAGGAATGACCAGCAGCCACAGCAGATGCGGATATTCGAAAAACATACTATTTCTCCTCCTCTTCTTCTGATTTCCAAGTAGTTGTCACGAACCTTACGGCAGACGGGACAGCTTTCACATTTTCATCGTCGGAAACCGTCATCTTGGCAAACTTCACAAGGTCGGACGTGACGAAAAGATTTCTGGTCTCTTCCATTATCTCCTGAGGTATCTCCTTGCCTTTCAGTCCTTCGAATATCTCAGCAGTCGTCATTTCCATGGCTCCTACACCGAATCTCGCAGCGATATATTCGCGGAGGACATCTGTCACACCGCTATAGAACTGCTTCTGCTTTTCAGGTTCCCAAAGTTTGTTTCCGCGGAACTTGTCGAGTTTCTTGAGAGCCACTATATAAGCCGGCTCTTTTATGCCGCCTTCTCCGGATTCATTCTTTTTGCGCATCTTAAGCAGAGAAACGACAAGGATTATAATCATGGCAAGAAGCTGTATGCCAATGATATATGGAAGGATTTCCTTGAATGTCAGAGGGTAACGTATCTGGCCTTTGATGTCGTGAGGCTTGAAAGTGGTCGTATCTACCGGCATTGACAAAACCTCAAGCTCCTTTCCTGCGAAAAGCAGGGTGTCGGTTTTTCCGTCAGGCGTCGTCCTCTGGACGGCGATGTCCGGAAGTTCGTATTTTCCTTCATCGAATGAGGTTATGACGAAACTGCCCTCGAGGTTCATCTCCTGAGTCTTTCTCCTGATTTTCAGGGTATCAATCTTCCAGTCACTGACCAGTTCGATGCTGTCCATGACACCTTTCGAGAGGTCAGGAAGGCCCAATACGGTACCTGCCTTGACATTGTCAAGACGGAAACCATATCGGAGCTGGTCAGCTATCAGGACAGAATCCCTTTTCTGCAACTGTTCCAGAAAGGCTTTTCCTGAAGGGACGATACCCGGATGAACAGCCGGATCATATTCTCTTTCTCGAGCAAATATCGCCATCGCCACAATGCACGATGCGAACAATGCCATCATTATCCTCTTCATAACTATCTATTGTCAAAAAAGGCCATAAGACTCTTGACGTAATCACTTCCGGTCGAAATCGCTACATTGTCGATCTGATACCTGCGGAAAAGTTTCACGGCATTGGCCTCAGACCTCTCTGCGGCAGCCGCATATTCCCGGCGGACTTTCGCGCTTGCGGTATTGATCCAGGCGGTCTGTCCTGTCTCAGAGTCTTTAACATTGACAAGACCGATGTCGGGAATCGTCCTTTCGCGCGGGTCGAAAACCCTTATGACCGACAGGTCATGCCTGTTCACAGCCACTTTTATCGCGTCTTCGTATCGTGGACTACCATCTTCGTCCGTGTCCATCATGTCGGACAAGAGGAAGGCCGTACATTTCTGCTTTATGGCATTGGTAAGGAACCTGAGCGCCTCGCTAATGTTTGTTCCGGATGATTCCGGTTTCAGTTCGATGATTTCGCGGATGATGCGGAGCAGATGGCTGCGGCCCTTGCGCGGGGGGATGAACTTTTCCACCCGGTCACTGAAAAACAGGGCTCCGACTTTGTCGTTGTTTATAATCGCCGAAAATGAAAGCACGGCGGCTATCTCGGCCAGCATATCACGCTTGGTCCCTCCTACAGTGCCGAAGAATCCCGAGCGGCTGATATCAATGAGAAGCATGACCGTCATTTCACGCTCTTCCTCGAACACTTTTACGTAAGGTGCTCTCAGCCTGGCGGTTACATTCCAGTCCATGTTCCTCACGTCGTCACCGTACTGGTATTCGCGGACCTCGCTGAAAGCCATACCACGTCCCTTGAAAGCAGAATGGTACTCTCCCGCAAATATCTGATGCGAGAGAGCCCTTGTCTTGATTTCAATTTTCCTGACTTTTTTCAGCAGGTCACTTGCATTCTGGTCCATATTATTAGATTTTCACCAGTTTTCGGGGACTGCGCATTAAGGGACAATCACCGCATTGAGTACCTGAGAAATAATGTTCTCCGTGGTAATATTCTCAGCCTCAGCCTCGTAAGTAAGTCCGATACGATGGCGGAGGACCTCGTTGCATACTGCACGCACATCCTCAGGGATTACATATCCTCTTCTCTTTATGAAAGCATAAGCCTTCGCTGCCATGGCCAATGAAATGCTGGCACGAGGCGAGGCGCCGTAGGAAATCAGGCCTGAAAGTTCCTTGAGGTTGTAATCAGCAGGAGTTCTTGTGGCATATACGATATCCACGATATATTTCTCGATCTTCTCATCCATATAGACATCACGGACGACCTGACGTGCGCGAACGATATCTTCAGGCGACACAACCGGCTGCGCCTTAGGGAATTCTCCCGTATTGTTCATGCGGATAATCTGACGTTCCTCTTCCTTTTTAGGATATGAGACCACAACTTTCAGCATGAAACGGTCCACCTGGGCCTCAGGAAGCGGATATGTTCCCTCCTGCTCGATAGGGTTCTGCGTCGCCATCACAAGGAAAGGTTCAGGCAATTTGAAGGTTTCCTCTCCGATGGTTACCTGACGCTCCTGCATAGCCTCGAGAAGGGCAGACTGGACCTTGGCCGGAGAACGGTTAATCTCATCCGCAAGCACGAAGTTCGCGAAGATAGGGCCTTTATGGACCTCGAACTGCTCGTTCTTCTGAGAATAAATCAATGTTCCCAGAACGTCGGCAGGAAGCAAATCCGGAGTAAACTGAATTCGGCTGAATTTAGCGCTCACGGCCTGAGCAAGAGTATTGATTGCCAATGTTTTAGCAAGTCCAGGGACACCTTCGAGGAGAATATGGCCGTTTGCGAGAAGGCCTATGAGCAGATTCTCGATAAGCTGTTTCTGTCCCACAATGACCTTGCCCATTTCCATCGAAAGAAGGTCAACGAAAGAGCTCTCGCGCTGGATGCGCTCATTGAGTTCTTTGATATTAACACTTTCCATTATTGTATAATTTTAAATTTCATTACACGTCTGGCAGCGGCAGATTTATTATCTTTGTGCCTGCAGACCATTTTTCCGGTCTCAGTACAGATTAAAACAGCAACTTCATGAGATACTGCATACTTTTGTCATACAACGGCTCTGCCTTTTCGGGCTGGCAGATTCAGTCAAACGCCCCTTCAGTTCAGGATAGCCTGCAGAAAGTTCTTTCAACTCTCCTGAACGAAGAAATAATGGTTACCGGTGCTGGGCGTACCGACACAAAAGTGAACGCAATAAACTATGTAGCGCACTTCGAAACTGAGTCTGCACGCGTTTCTGAGACCGGCTGGCTATGCTACAAATTAAATGCCATGTTACCGGCAGGAATAGCAGTACACGAGGTATTCAAGGTCAATGATATTTTTCACGCGAGATTCGACGCCACCAGCAGGGCCTATAAATATTTCATACACAGAAAAAAAGACCCTTTCATAGCGTCAAGGTCACATTTCTGCCCATACGATCTGGATTTGGAGGCCATGAACAAAGCCTGCGGATTCCTGTTCGGAGAACATGATTTCAGATGCTTCGAGAAAGTGGGCGGAAACAACAAAACCTCCATCTGCACAGTAACCGAAGCTCGATGGGAATATTGGAGACCTGACCACGTAACGATGATGGGCTATCCATACTCTGACGGAGACTATCTCGTGTTCACAATACGGGCCGACAGGTTCCTCAGAAACATGGTAAGAGCAGTAGTCGGGTCAATGCTGGAGGTCGGCCGCGGCCGGAAGCCTGCCGGATGGATTCAGGAACTTGTCAATGCAGGTACACGTTCCGATGCGGGCCAGTCCGTTCCCGGACATGCGCTGTTCCTTACCGAAGTGAAGTACCCGAACATATAACCAATCGAGACTGACCGGATTTCAGAGTCCAGCCAGTCTCAATCATTTTTCATAATCAAGTCAAGTAAGTAGTAATGTGAACGTAAAGATAAAAGTTCCATGCGAAACAATCCGGTTCAAAACTGGTTCATTTCACATAAAACTTACAGAAATTTCCGTTTTCACGTGCAAGACTTTCGGAAAACGGCATTTATGACGTAAACAATTAGGTTAGATTCAAGTACACGTAAACGGGATGCCGGCAAAATCGTCGGCATCCCGTTTGAATTATTCTGTCCGTCGGCCTGCGCCGACAAATATCTTTAGAGTTCCCAAGCCAATGCAGATGCACCGAGGATGGCGGCATCTGATTCCTTAAGCTGAGAGAAGACGATCTTCACCTTGTCACGCCACAAAGGAAGAACGTTTGCATTCATTGACCTTTCAATAGGCTCGCGGAGGAATTCCTTCGCACGTGCCAGACCACCGAAGAGGACGATAGCCTCAGGTGCGCTGAAAGCGATGAAGTCGGCAAATGACTGTCCGAGGATTGTTCCTGTGTACTCGAAAATCTTGAGAGCGAGCTTGTCACCTTCCTTGGCAGCCTCGAAAACATCCTTTGAAGAAATGTTGTCAAGACTTCTGAGAGAAGAAGGCTCATTACTCAAGTCGAGCCACTCGCGGGCTGTACGGGCAACACCTGTCGCAGAGGTATAGGTCTCGAGACAGCCTGTCTTTCCGCAGTTGCAGAGACGGCCATTGTGTCTTACCGCGCATGTATGGCCAAGCTCACCTGCAAAGCCGTCATGGCCATAGACAACCTCACCATTGATAACGATACCGCTGCCGACACCTGTGCCGAGGGTAATCATGATGAAGTTCTTCATACCGCGTGCAGCTCCGTAGGTCATCTCGCCCATTGCAGCAGCATTTGCATCATTGGTAAGAGCTACCGGAATACCGTTCATCTTCTCTTTCAGGAGGCTTGCGACAGGAACTTTTCCCTTGTTGCCCCACTTGAGATTGACCGCATTCTCGATTTCTCCGGTATAGTAGTTTCCGTTAGGAATACCCATTCCGATACCGCGCACCTGACCGGTAACGCCTGCATCCGCAATCACTTTGTTGATAGCTTCAGCGAGTTCTTCGATATAAGGATCGACCTCGCCATAAGTGTCTGTACGGATAACTGTCTGGGCCAGAACCTGGCCGCGCATATCTACAACACCTATCTTGGTAGTCTGTCCGCCGACATCCACACCCACTACATAAGGCATATCCATCTTATTCATAATCAATCAAATTAAATGTTATTCTACTGGAATTTCAGGATTCACATTCTTGCATCCTACAAGAGCATAGTAGAGGATGTATGCAAGCATTGCAACTACAAGCCAGTAACTGCCCATGTAGCCTACGGCACTTGCGAGGAAGTCCTGGATAAGAGGCATGACGCCACCGCCGACAACCATCATCATGAAGATACCGGAAGCCTGCTCTGTGTACTTTCCGAGGCCCTCAGTACTGAGGTTGAAGATACCGCCCCACATGAGTGATGTGCAAAGACCGCAGAGCACAAAGAAGAGAGCCTTCACAGGAACTCCTGCTGCCATTGTGAAGCCGTCCTCAACACTGTATGCAGGCATTGTCATGGTAATGTCTTTCGGGAGGAAGATGGCAATGATGACAAAGATGATTGCGACTGTCGATACAACTGTGAGCTGAACCTTTGTGCTTACCTTGCCGCTGATGAATGAGCTGCAGATACGGCCTACCATCATGAGAAGCCAATAAACTGCTGCAATGGCGCCACCGATGGCAGCTCCATTGACTGCGATACCGGCACCGGCCTCTGTAGTGTCAGAGAAGTAGAAGATCATCTGTGCAGGGATACCGACCTCAACACCGACATAGAAGAAGATTGCAACTACGCCGAGCACGAGGTGACGGAAGCTCCAAGGGCTGTGCTCGTATTTTACTGATTTTCTTTCAGCTGCAGGCTCCGGAATGTTCACTTTTGAAATGATGAGGAAGGCAACCGCAAATACACCCATCGCGATGAAGAGAAGCGGAGCAACGTCACTCATGGCTGTCTTGTCAGTAACAGTTCCGATAAGAACACCTACAAGGAGCGGGGTCAATGTTCCTGCGAGAGAGTTCAATGAGCCTCCGATCTGGATGTACTGGTTACCCTTGTTTCCGCCACCACCGAGGATGTTAAGCATAGGATTGACAACGGTATTGAGCATACATACGCAGAATCCGCAGACGAATGCGCCGAGAAGATATACGTAAATTGCAGATGCACCGAGGAATGTGCGGCTTGAAATCCACTGGATTACCATACCGAAGAAACCTGTTGCAAGTGCAACGAGAGTCGTTTTCTTGTAACCATACTTGAGAAGCATCTTTCCTGCAGGGATTCCCATGAAGAGATATGCAGCAAAGTTCATCATGTTACCCATCATGCCGGCCCAGCTGTACTGGCCTTTCCAGATGTTTCCGAAAGGTGCGGCCATATTGGTCACGAATGAGATCATCGCGAAGATGAAGCACATTGTAATGATGGCCACGATGTTTGATTTTTTCTGTGTCATATAAAATGTTTTAATGTTTATTGTCAATGGGTTATGCAAAAGTCACCCTCACGTCGTTTTGCAAATAATCGCGTAAAATTACAAAAAAAACGACTCATAACCAACGGACCGGCCCTAAAAAAGATATCATCTGATTTCCCTGACCATGTCTTCGAACTGGTCACGTGGTCCGCGCGACTTGTTCTTGATTTTAGCCCGGTAGTTATACACAGTGTTGGCCGAGTAGTGCAGAAGGGAGGCAATCTTGGATGATTCACTTACACCGAGTTTCACCAGAGCGAAGATTCTGAGTTCTGGAGTCAGCATATCATTGTCCTTCGGCACGATAGCGGAGCCTTCCGTCAGCAAGGCATTGAACTGTTCAATGAAATCCGGATAAAGATTCAGGAAGGTCTCATCGAACATCTTGTAGAACGTCTTGATATCCTCATCTATCGGAGGTAGCATCTCGATTTCGTCAATGATATACTTTTCATTGCCACGCTTGAGATACTTGAGAATATGATTCTGATATTTACGCGTCTTGTTTATGTTATCCGACACCATGCCTAGGAACAGGGCAATATACTCCTCCTTGATTTTATCCGATTCTTTTATCCTGTTGTTCAATGACTTGAGTTCATCATTCGTTCTGGCAAGTTCCTGATGATGCCTGAAGATATGAAGAGAAAGCAAGGCCAGCAAGGCCAATAACAGACTGACAAAAACGACCGCTCCGGTCATCAGACGGCTCTGTCTTCTCTGGCGCAGTTCATATTCATGTTCGATACGCGGGAAGAACTTGGAAATCTGCCACGGACGCAGCTTTCCGTTATATGAGAGAGCGTCTTGCATGCAATGGTCCGCACAATACTTGAAGGCTCTGTCCACGTCTCCCCTACTGAAAATATTCTGAGCTATCATGTTCAACGAAGCATAATCCTTATTGGCGGCACGGATATCAGCCTGAGCCGACTTACCCAGCCAATAAAGAGCACTATCTTTCTGATTTCCAGGCACTCCCTCAGAATAATAGTAGCACGCGCTGGCATATTTCTTCAAGTCCTTGTCCTTCGACATTGACATCATCTTCTGCGCGAATTTTCTCACGGATGCAGAATCTTTGGCAGACAAGGCCGCTTCCCTGTTCAGATTATACCACTCGTAGGTTCCAGGCGTGACATACTTCATCAGAGAATCCCTCAACTTGTTTCTGTCATCAAACTGGTACTCTCCTACCGTATCGTCAGAGGCATAGTACATAAGTTCCCCGGCCAAAGTATGTCTGGTACGCAAATACTGGAGTTTCTGGCCGGCAGGTATTCCTTCTGAAATCACATGCTGCATCAGAGTATTAGCTTCAATGTGATATCCAGCCTTTGCATACACCTCCACAAGAAAAAGATTCGCAGCTGCAAGCCGCTCTTTATCACCATATTGCGAAGCCAGCCTCTTGTTGGATGCGAGAAAGAATACCGTCGAGTCGAAATTATTCGAACGGAACTCGTTTGCCATCCTGAAATTGAACGCAATCTGATTTTCGTAACTTCTGTCAGAGCGGTAAACTTCACGGATGGATTTGATACGGGAATCGAAAGCCTTCTCATAGGTCGCCTTCATCTCCAATGTCGCATCAAGTTCGTTTATAGTCTCCCTCACTATGCCGGTTTCATGCCTGCAGGAGTACAGGCACAAGATCAGAATTATATATGCAAATTTCTTCATACGTCGATACGGAGGAATTTCCTCAAATATTCTGCGAAGATACTCAAAGCCGCGTAAAAAAAGAAAAGTCCGGCATCTGTTCTGGACACCGGACACTCCAATAAATAGGTTTTGTCTAGAGCTTCGTTTTCTCGAAGCAACACTGTTCAATTATTTGATTTTCTTGAAGTCAATCAATTCCACACCGTCTGTAGCAGTAGTAGAAAGGTCAATGGTAAGGACATATACTGAGCCTTTTTCCAGCTGGACACCTTCCTTAAGGCCAATGTTATCGTTCAATCCCACTGTGGTATCGAAGAACTCCGCAGCGCTGTCCGTGTATTTCACACTTCCTGCATCACCGAGAATCTTTCCTTTCTCTGAACCCCAGCCGTCCTGACCGAAGTACTTGGCTGAAATATAGTCATACCTGAATCTTCCGCCGAGTGTAGTGCCATCTTTTTCATCCACAGCAGTTCCCGTAAGCTGGAATACCATCGGACGGACCTGTGCCATACAGAACGCAGCACCAGGATTGAAAGCGAACTGATTGGTCATCACCGGATTGGCAAGTCCCCATGCCATCATCCAGAGGGCACCATCCTTGATTGTAGCCTCAGAACCGTCAGCGGCAAGTCTGCGGAGGGTTGCGTAACCATAGTCAAGATACAGATCCACTGCGAATGTACCGCTTACGACATTGAGTTTGATCGTCGCGCCGTCGAGATAGAACAAATCAGGGTCGAGATACCAGTTCGCAAGATCAGCAACACCTGAAATTGATATAGCCTCATCCTTGTTCAATGCTATAGAAGCGATCTGATAGTGAGTTGCGGACAGGCGGCTTGCCTGAATGCCGTTCACCTTGATATCCAATGAATTGACAGGTATCTCCACGTTCTTTATTGTGAGCGAAGCAGCACTGTTTCCTGCATTGGCATCCACAATGAACTGGTATGATTTGCCGACTTTGAGTGAAGAGGATTCTGTAGCAGGTTCGATATTGCCCGAGTCAGTAACTTTGAACAAACCGGTCTCGTCATTAACAGAAGTGTAAGAGCCGAACTCGTCGCCCCAGTTTCTCTGGCAGAAGAACTTGAATGAGAATCCGGTCTTGGAGATAGATGCTCCGGCAGTGAACGTTATGCTATAAACGCCAGCCTCAGTCTGAGCCATGCACCAGACACCGTCGTCAGTATTCCAAGACGGGCCTACACCCGGCTTTCCGATTCCGGCGCCGATTGCCCAGATTGCACCCTTAGAATCCAATGTCGCATAATTGTCCTTATCCGCCATCGCCTCGACCTTTATAAACTTGCCACTGAAATCGGCAGTAAATTTGTAAAGTCCATCCATCGCCTTGAATGTCACAGTATTATCCGCATTGAGAGTAAAGAAATCATAGTCCAGATTCCACTGATCCGGTTTGTCAATGCCAGAGAACTTGATTTCCGAGCCCTGGAGAAGGTTCAGCAGTTCCACATTGGCAGACTCAGACAATGTAGAAGTGATGCTGCCGAATGGAGATGCTGACAAAGACATGAGGTCTGCAGTAATCTTGTACATACCGCTTTTCACGGCAGTGAAAGGAATCGTGCTTGAAGATTCTGCAGGGACAGGTTTCAGCGCGGAGCCGTCCCATCCGAGCCAAATCGCAGGCTGACCGGCTGCAGGCACGCATTTGATCAATGCAGAAGCCTCTGCAGGAAAAGCGTCTGTCACCTCATAAGCGTAGTCTCCGCTCTTTGTCATGGTGTATTCTTTGCCTCCGGCGAAGAGGGTCAATGTCGAAGGGGCAGGTCTATTGACATTGACCTCAACCGTCTCTTCGGTGATTCCCAGACCGGTATTCTGCGCGGTGAAGGTGATTTCGGCGGTTCCGTCCGGAATATCTTTCAGGAGAGGAACGAAAATGGCCGCGTCATATGTTCCGTATGTCTTGGTACGGATTGTCAAATCGCTGACCGATGTGCCGTCGAAGAGGAGTTTCGCCTTCAATGTAGAAAGAGGGAACTCGTCGTTCAGCTTTATGGAGAATCTTACTGAATCGCCCATGAAAGCTTCAGTTGCGCAACTTTCAATCGTCATTTCAGGACCCTTGTCCGTGAATTTGACGTCCATTCCGTCATCTTTACAGGAAACGGCAACTGTTGCTGGCACTGCAAGCAATGCCATTGTTTTCAATATCTTGTTCATTATTCTAATCTTTTAATCTTTCCATTTCAAAGAAACTATCGACTTGGCAGGAACGTCGCATTTCACAGAATGTTCTGCCGAAATGAAGACAAGCTGCCTGGCATCAGAATTTTCATTGAGAATAACCACGCCGTAGGAATTGTCCGGGTTCTTGAACACGAGGTATTCCAGTCCGTCGGCGGTATAACCTTTGGTTCCGATTCTGACCGCACCCTGTTCTATAACCTTCGAACAATGCGCAATGTTATAGTAATGAGTGTAATAGTCAAGTGAAGAATAGTCGGAAGAGGCTATGGTAACCGCACCGTAGCATTTCTTGCAGGAGCCGTCGGCATCTGTATATGGCCCCTTGTTCTCGTCCAGCATGAGATTCCACAGGGTGACACCTTTTCCTCCGCGTTTGAGCAGTCCGAAGAAGATATCTCTCATGTCATTGATAAGACAAGAGCTGAAGTTGTAGTTCCATGTGCCGATGGAGGCCTCGGTGAAATACAATTCCTTGTCTGGGGCTCCGGCAACAATTTTATCCAGTTCCGATACATTTCCGCCGTAGTTGTGCCATGCAGAACCTGCGATATAGGCGGAAGCCTGGGCATCAGCATATATCTTGAGCGGATACTGGGCCTGGTCACTCATGTTGTCATAATTGTAGTTATGGTCGAACACGAGAATCTTGGTGTCCAGTCCGGCCTTCTTGAAAGCAGGTCCCAAGGCTGTTTTGATGAAGTCTCTGGCCACGTCCCAATGCATTACCATCGACATTGAATTACCCGCGTTGAGCGGTTCATTCTGCGGCGTAACGGCATAGATGTCAAGCCCTTGCGACTTCATGTACTGAATCCACTTCACGAAATACTCAGCATAGTCCTGATAGCATGAAGGCTTGAGAGTACCTCCTGTCCAGCTATACCAGTCAACATCAGAATTGACATCTTTCTTCATCCAGCGAGGTGCTGTCCAAGGAGAGCCGATTATTTTCAGCGAAGGATTGATCTTCTTGATTTCCTTCAATACAGGAATGACATATTTCACGTCATATTCAGCAGGGGCGAAGTTCTCGATTCCCTTGGTGTCGCACCATGTGAAGCGCTCTATGGAGAAGTCAGAGCCGCCTATGCAAACCCTTATCAATGAGCTTCCTATACCGGTTTTCGTGTCAAACATCTGTTTCAGGAACGCCTCCCTCTTGTCCTGAGGCATTTTCAGGATGTTGTAGCAGGAGGCCACAGTCAATGCCGCACCGAAACCGTCAACGGTCTGGTAGGTATCGTCAGTGAAACGGACCGCGTAAGGTGACATTGACGCAGTCTTTCCGAAAGAGATTGTTTTCTCCGCGAAGAGGCTGGACTTATCCGCAGTTGTCGTATAAGAGTAGGCTCCTTCAACTGCAGGCTGAGGTGTCGGTGTCGGCTCCGGTGTAGGGTCCGGAGTCTGTGGCGAGTTTTTCGAATCGCAACTGCATGACATCATGAACGCCATCGCCAAAAAAGCACAAATAGAAGAATACTTCATGTCTAATATCCAGGGTTTTGTGTCAAATTAGAGTTTTTGTCAATGGCAGTCTGCGGCACCGGTAACAGAATTGTCTCATCCGTAAGCGGTGTGCGTTTCTGCCAATATGAATCATAGTCCGGTGATGAAGGATCTGACATTGAATTGTGCACATCCTTGATCATATCGTGGCGGGCAAGGTCGAAGAAGCGGAAGCCTTCGAAGGCAAGCTCAAGCCTGCGCTCGTCCAGAACGGCCTTCAGCATCGACTCTTTGCTGCTCTTCACTGAAAGAGGAAGATTGGCAAGACCGGCTCTGTTTCTGGTCTTGTTCGTATAGATATATGCGTTGTCAAGATCGCCTGTCATCACAAGAGCCTCAGCATGAAGGAGATAGATTTCTCCGAGACGCATGAGGATCATGCTGCTGGCATTGGTAGGGACCTTGTGCATGAAAGCATATTTTGCCGCAGGATAGTAAAGACTCCAGCCGCACTCGTCGTAAACGATGGACGCATTCTTTCTTTCAGTATCGCCTGCCGCATCATAAGCGGCTGCAAGACTTCTGGAAGGTGTAGTCCATTTTGCCCATGAGTAACTGTCTGAAGGATTGTAGGCATTGCGGTGATACATCATCCATACCCAGTTTCCGGAGTTGCGTGACCAGGTGACCTCAAAGATGGATTCCTTGGTGTTTCTTACGGCATCATCGTCGTTATAGCCCCAGAGGTCGCCGTAATTGTCCACGAGTGAGAAGCCCATGCCCTCGACAGCCAGACAGTCATTGATAACCTGATTCCAGTCCTGGCGCTGTTTCTCCGCATAGACTCTCGCCCTCAAACCATGCGCGAAAGCCTTGGAGAACAGATACTTGTCAGACGCATTGACATCAGGAGCATTGTCGCAGGCGTAGTTAAGGTCTTCGATTACCTGTACGTAAATCTCATCTACAGGAGTACGTTTCGGATAATAGTCCTCGTAAACGTCCTCGATGTTCTCTGATGTGATTTCAGGAGGGATGACGGTAATCATAGGAGCATCGCCCCAGAGCTGGGCCATCCTGAAGAGGTTGAAAGCCCTCCAGCACAATGCCTCGGATTTCCACTCGTCGTGCTCTTTCTGAGTCATCTTCACTGCGGAAGTATCTTTCTCGAAGATATTGTCAATGTTGCAGATAATGTTGTTGGCGTTGCTTATCTGCTGCAGGTACCAGTCCCAGTCGCGGGCGACATTAGAATTGGCCGGATCCTGATTGTTGGCCTCGATGGCGACAATGGCGCCGGTGGACGGGCTGCCGCAATATGCGTTGTCACTTCTGGTCTCGGTAGTGATGAGCCAATCCATGTATCCTTTTTCCTGGATATCTTTTACCCAGCTGTTATACAGGGAGTTGCGAAGTCCCAACATATCTGTTCTGGTAGAATATTGGCTTTCGCTGTCGTTCTTCACATTCACGTTGTTTTCATTGTAGGATGTGTGGGGATTCAAATCCAGATCGCAAGCCTGGAATGCCACAACGACAGCCGCCGAAAGAATAAGATTTATAATTTTCATATTAATGCCTCCTTAGTCATCAGAAATCCACATTGACACCGAATGTCACAGTCTTGACGTTAGGGTATGTACCCCAGTCGATTCCCATGCTTGTAGCGCTTGAGTACTGGCTCATTTCTGGGTCATATCCGGAATATTTGGTGAATGTAAACATATTGGCAAGTGTGATATACGGCTGTATCTTGGTGAGATTCAGCTTCTTGAGGAACTTGCCAGAGAAATCATAGGAGAGAGTGATATTCTTGATTTTCAGATAAGAGCCGTTCTCAATCCATCTTGTGGAAGCCTTGAGGTTATCCACTTCGCCTGCCTTAGGGATGTCTGTCACCTGTCCTGGAACACGCCATCTGCGGAGCACATCGGTAATCTGGTTGGAACCATTGTACATACCTATCATCTCGATCTTTGACGCATTATAGATATCGTTTCCGATGGAACTTGTGAGGAGGACGCTAAGGTTCAATCCCTTATAGCTGAAGGTATTTGTCATACCCCAGATGAAGTCAGGGTTTGCATCGCCGATATAGTGACGGTCAGAAGAATTGATCTTGCCGTCTTTGTTGTAGTCCTCGTAAACAATCATACCGGTCTCAGGATCAACGCCTTTGGCTGTGAGTCCGTAGAAGCATGAAAGAGGTTTTCCTTCTGTCATCCTTACGACCTGCTCGCTGAGCGCTTCGGATGTAGATGTGTAGTTATACACTTTCTGGAGGGTGAGTTTCTCGACCTTGTTGCGGTTGAAAGAGAGGTTAAAATCGGTTGTCCACCTGAAGTCGTTCTTGTCGAAGTTAACAGATGAAATCGCGAATTCCATACCCCAGTTGCTCATCTCTCCGTCATTTCTGATGAGGTCAGAATATGGAGACGGCATAGGGACAGTTATCAACAGGTTCTTGGTATATCTGCGATAGACATCGTAAGTGAATGTAAGTCTACTGTTAAGCACGGCCAGATCCAAACCGAGGTCCCACTGTGAGGTTGTCTCCCATGTAAGTTCCCTGTTACCGATGTTGGACTTTCCGCCGAGTGTAGGAACAGCGTCAGCATATTTGGAATCTGTCCAGTCATAGTAGTTGGTCGAGTACATCTGCTGCCAAGCATAGTCGCTGAGACCCTCCTGGTTACCCTGCTGTCCCCAACCCACACGGAGTTTGAGGTCGTTCAGCCATCTTACATCTTTCATGAAGTTTTCGCCTGAAATTCTCCATGCTGCTGACATTGACGGGAAATATCCCCATTTGTGTCCCGGAGCAAGCTTTGAGGAGCCGTCGGCTCTGAACGCTACGGTGAGGTAGTATCTGCTGTCGAAGTTGTAGGCTGCACGGGCGAGGTATGACATGATTGCCCATTCGCTCCAGCTCTGGCTCTGGCCTCTGAGACCGCCCTTGTTACCGCCGTTCAGGCCGAAAATCGCATTGTTGTTGTCCGGTGAGAAATAGTTTCTCGAGCCTGATAGCTGCTGCCAATCTGAAGTTGTCGCTGACATACCGCCCATGAGTTCGAGGGAGTGCTTTCCGAATACATTATTGTAGTTCAATATGTTATCATAAACCATTCTCCTGTCGTCGCTTCTGGAATCAGATGCCTCTCCGTGCTGTGTCCTTCCGTATGATGTATGGATAGGGTCGAGGAAAGAGTAGCTGTGAACCCAACGGCGGTCCATGCTGACTGTGCTCTTGAAATTCAAGTGCTTGGTGAAGTTGATGCGCGCGAATGCTGACATCACTGCCCTGTCGGTCTGGTCGAAGTTGTTTTCTGTCCTGGCCAGGTTCTCTGAAGGAGTCGTAAGGTTAGCTCCGTAGAACTGTGTCCAGTACCAGTCAGGATTTGTTTCGCTCCAAGGCTTGGCATATGTAGGGGTGTTGATTACTGAAAGCACAACACCGGCTCTGTTGGAACCTGTACCTGAAATGATGCCGTTGTTCTTGTAGTTGGAGTATGCAACGTCCATTCCGACGGTGATCCATTTGAAGAGATCTGATTCGAGATTGACCTTGGCATTGTACCTCTTGTTATATGCGACTTTCAGGATACCCTGTTCGTTGCTGTAACCGAGGCTCATGTAGTAGCGGGTCTTGTCGTTTGCATTCGATACTGAGACCTGGTAGTTCTGTGTAATTCCAGTGCGGTAAGTCTCGTCAAACCAGTCGGTTTCGTCCTTGAGTCCTTCAGGGACATTGGCAACGCCGATTTCTTTCTGGAGTTCGCGGTACTGGTCGACATTAAGCACATCGTATGTCTTAGTCACATTTGAGAGTCCGACATATGCGCTGAAATTGATCTTAGGTCCTTTGCCCTTGCTGCCCTGCTTGGTAGTGATGAGCACGACGCCGTTGGCTGCACGTGATCCGTAAATCGCTGCTGATGAGGCGTCTTTCAGAATCTGCATTGACTCGATATCGTTAGGTGAGAGGTATGAGATCGCATAGTTTCCTGTTCCGACAGGCACTCCGTCGACGACATAGAGAGGGTCATTGGTAGATGAGATGGATGATGCACCTCTGACCCTGATGACCATACCGCTTCCCGGCTGTCCGCTGGTCTGTGTCACCTGGACTCCGGAAACTTTTCCCTGAATGAATCCTGATGCGTCAGTGACCGGTCTCAATGCCATGTCTTCAGTATTGACCGTCGAAACCGCCGTGGTGAGGTCTTTCTTTCTCACCGAGCCGTATCCGATCGCCACGACCGCGTCGAGGGCAATTGCGGTTTCCTTGACTTCTACGTCAATGTTAGTCCGTCCGCCGACTTTCTCGGTTACTGTAGAATAGCCCAATGCGGAAAATTCCAGAATTGATTCTGATGATGATACTCTGATGTCATAGCGGCCATCGACATCGGTGATGACACCATTCTTGGTGCCCTGTTCCAATACAGTCAGTCCGACAACGGGCTGTCCGTTCTGGTCTTTGACCGTTCCATTGACACTATGTTGCTGAGCGAAGGCTAGCACGCTAGCAAACATAAGCAATACAACTAAAAATTTACGCATAACTTTATTGGTTATAGAATAATTATGTGCGGATTGCTCCACTTTTTCATGCAAAATTACCATCTAAGTAAAAACGTTTTGCAACGAGTGGACGAAAAGTGGACGAAAAATTTGGTCACAAATCTTTATACGCGTGTTTTTCAATAAGTTAGAAAATTTGGATTTGCAGGGTAAAGTGGGATTTTCTTCTATTACAATTTATAAAAGTGGATGCTTTGCAGGGTTTTTCCTGTCAGCGCGACCTGGCAGCGACAATAAAATCTCGAAACTTTCGTCAAAAAAAATATTGCCATTAAACAAAAAATGCCTATATTTGCAGTCCGTTCTTCACGAAGAGGCAACTCCAGTGATGAAACATCAGGATGGTTCGGTAGCTCAGCTGGATAGAGCAACAGCCTTCTAAGCTGTGGGTCTTGGGTTCGAATCCCAACCGAATCACGAACGAGGAGAAAGCCCGCTGTCAATTGACAGCGGGCTTTCTTGATTGACACGCCGCCGTACCGCGCCACCTAACAGACGACATGTAGTTAACTTTGGAAAATGGTGTAAGAAAACGTCATTTTTTACACCGTTTTTACAAATTTGAACAAACGGGGTAAAATAAGGCCGATATTTACACCGAAAAAGCCATGCCGGCACATGCCGGCGCCAGCTTTCTCCGTCGCCACTCGTAAGATTGCCCGTGGCAGGGCCAGGGATGCACGACCATCCGGGAGCAAATCCAACCGAATCATGGAAAGGCCGATTTTATATTTCTTGTTAAACATTTGTTAAACATCGGAGCGGGAAACGGAATCCCAGGGACGCAAGGGGGAACCATGTTTTCCGCGGGTCCGGACTTTTATTGTAAGCGTCACCGCGGTTATATATTTGCCGGACTATTGTTATCCGCAAGCGGCTCCGGAATTAGGACTGTTATCGGGACGATGCCACATCAATTTTTCCAATAGATTGATTTATTGATAGTTATCAAATTCCGTGTGGATTAGTGCCAAAAAAATCATCGAAAATCCACGCTTAAAATAAACAATGCTTGATTATCAATGTATTACGGAGAAGGCCGTGGCATCGTCCCGCCGCCGGAATTCGTCCCGCAAGGCAGATACCCAGAATTTCGTGTGCGGACGTGGGAGTTCACACCTCAGACAGAGCCTTGCCGAACCCAATGATTTTATCTCGCCATTTATCCTGCCATTTATCTCGCCGACTTTGTCAATATGCTTTACACATATATCCTGGCAGGCCATAAAGTCACCTGATTCACTACAGCCGAGCATAATCATGACGTGTACTTGACCAAGATAATCGATTTTGTCCGGAAAACAGGGCAGTTTTACGGACAAGTGTATATGGCATTACAATTTGTATTATACTGAAAAAGGTTGACTCATAAAAACGAGTTAATCAAGATGAAGTT
>OHSO01000282.1_pt1 | contig 30884 bp, 23 predicted proteins | sample 1578651 | NCBI WGS metagenome assembly OHSO01 (sample SAMEA3879524, study PRJEB24766) | human gut metagenome | biome: human-associated habitat; feature: feces | place: USA | collected 1985/1987 | reverse complement strand
GGCGCCCCAGCCTGCATCGGCGGTAAGCGGGATGCTGAGTCGGCAGGCGTTTTCCATCTCCTCGATGACGATACGCTCTACCTGCTCGCGCTCCTCGGGATAGACGCTGAAGTTGAGTTCATCGTGTACCTGCAGTATCATCCTCGAGCGCAGTCCTTCGGTGGCGAACCGCTTGAATATGTGTATCATTGCCACCTTGATGATGTCGGCCTCCGAGCCCTGGATGGGCGCGTTGATGGCGTTGCGTTCGGCGAAGCCTCTCACGGTGGCGTTGCGCGATGCTATATCGGGCAGATAGCGTCGGCGATGGTAGATGGTCTCGGCGTAGCCCTTCTCGCGGCAGGTGGCGATGGCCTCGTCCATGTATGCCTTGACGCGTGGGAAGGTGGCGAAATAGTCGTCGATGAGCTGGCGAGCCTCTGAGTTGCTGATATTCATACGCTGTGCCAGTCCGTAGGTGCTGATGCCATAGATGATGCCGAAGTTGGCTTGCTTGGCTTTCTTGCGCTGCTCGGGCGTGACCTCTTCGACCGGCACGTGCCATATCTTGGCGGCTGTGGCGGCATGGATGTCGGTGCCGCTGCGGAAGGCGTCGAGCATGTGTTCGTCCTGTGAGAGATGGGCCATGATGCGGAGCTCTATCTGCGAGTAGTCGGCAGAGAAGAAGAGGCATCCCGGCTCGGGCACGAAGCTCTTGCGTATCTCCTTGCCGTCGTCGTCGCGGATGGGGATATTCTGCAGGTTGGGGTCAGACGAACTGAGGCGCCCCGTGGCGGTGATGGCCTGGTTGAAGCAGGTGTGGATGTGGCCCGTGCGGGGGTTGATGAGTCGGGGAAGCGCCTCGACGTAGGTGCCGAGCAACTTCTTCAACCCTCTGTAACTCAATATGTCGTCGACGATGGGCGCGCGGCTGCGCAACTGGGTCAGCACCTCTTCCGAGGTGACATACTGGCCCGTCTTGGTCTTCTTTGGCTTGTCTACAATCTTCATCTTGCCAAAGAGAATATCTCCCACCTGCTTGGGACTGGATATATTGAATGTCTCGCCAGCCTCGGCATATATCTTCTGTTCGTATTCGGCGAGTCGGCGGTTGAAGTTCTTGCCTGTCTCTGCCAGTGCGGTGGTGTCCAAGCATACTCCGGTGAGCTCCATCTCGGCCAGTACGGGCACCAGTGGCATCTCAATGTCGTAGAAGAGGCGTTCGCCGTCGACCTCCTTGAGCTTCTGCTCGAGCACGTTCTTCAGTCTGAGGGTCACGTCGGCATCTTCGGCAGCATACTCATATACTTCTTGGGGTTGGAGGTCACGCATAGATAGCTGACCTTTACCTCGGGGTCCGATGAGTTGGTCGATGTGTATCGTCTGGTAGCCCAGCAGCGTCTCGGCCATGTAGTCCATGTTGTGGTGAAGCTCGGGCTGCACGATGTAGTGGGCGAGCATGGTGTCGAACATGGGCCCGCGCACCACTATCCCATAACGACGCAACACCTCGTAGTCGTACTTGATGTTCTGTCCTACCTTCATGATGTGCTCGTCTTCGTATAGCGGACGGAAAATGTCGACCATGCGCTGTGCCGCTTCCCTCTCTGCGGGCACGGCGACATAGACGGCCTTGAATTCTTCGACCGCGAAGCTCAGACCGACCAATTCGGCGTCGATGGCGTTGGTCGATGTCGTTTCTGTATCAAAACTCAAGATTTCTTTTGTCAAGAAATAATCACGTATTTTCCGTGCTTCTTCTTCTGATTCAATAAGTTGGTAATCGTGGGGGGTCTCTTTGAGGCCCAAAATACTCGCATTTTTTGGCTCGCCTTGGCTCTCGGCCGCAAATTCGCCAAACAAATCGAGCTGCAAATCGTCGTTTTTCGGCGTATTTTTAACTTTTTTAATAATTTTGTCGGTCAGGGCTCTGAACTCGAGTTCCTGGAAGATTTTCTCGAGTCGTTCCTCATCGGGCGAGGTCATCTTCATTTTTTCCAAATCGAGCGCTATGGGCACGTCGGTCCTTATGGTCGCCAGGAACTGGCTCATGCGTATGTCGTCGACGGCACCTTCAACTTTCTCTCTCAACTTGCCTTTGATTTCGTCGGTATGTGCGAGCATGTTGTCGATACTCCCAAATTGTGTGATGAGTTTCGCGGCAGTCTTCTCGCCCACTCCCGGACATCCGGGGAAGTTGTCGGCCGAGTCGCCCATAAGCGCCAGCAGGTCGATGACCTGTGCGGTGGTCGCTATACCATACTTCTGCGTCACCTCGCTTTCGCCCAGCGTGTCGTAACCGCCACCATGACGGGGTCGGTAGATATAGACATTGCCCCCCACGAGCTGTCCGTAGTCTTTGTCGGGGGTGAGCATGTAGGTCTCGATGCCCTCGCGTCCGGCAGCGGTGGCAAGGGTACCTATCACGTCGTCGGCCTCGAAGCCGTCGGCCTGGAGCACGGGTATATGGTAAGCCTCGAGGATGTCCTTGATGATGGGCACGCTCGCCCGGATGTCCTCGGGCGTCTCCTCGCGCTGTGCCTTGTAGGCGGGAAAAGCCTCGTGACGGAAGGTCTTGCCGTGGTCGAAAGCCACAGCCATGTATGTGGGCTGCTCCTTGGTTATCACCTCGTTGAGGGTATTGACGAACCCCATTATAGCCGATGTATTGAGTCCCTTGGAGTTGATGCGTGGGTTTTTGAGGAATGCGTAGTACGACCTATATATAAGTGCATAGGCGTCCAATAGAAAGAGTCTGTCCATAGTTCTAATTGCTTTAGGTGTGTAAAATTACGAAAATAAATTAGATAATGACAGAAAATATCTGTAATTTTGCAACAAAATACTCATAGTCATGGATTATCAAACAGTTATCAAGGCGCCGATATCTGCAGAATTGGCCGATTTCATCGAGATGTTCAACCGCTCGCTCGACCACGAGGATGGCATGCTGGCGCAAGCCCTGAACCATATCCGCCAGCGCGGCGGCAAGCGCATGCGACCCATTCTCATCCTGCTGATAGCCAAAAGTTTCGGAGCCGTAACCGAGGTAACGCAGCATGCAGCTATAGGACTGGAGTTGCTGCACACAGCGTCGCTGGTGCACGACGATGTGGTCGATGAAAGCGCCGAAAGACGCGGCCAGGCTTCTGTCAACGCCATCTATGACAACAAGGTGAGTGTGCTTGTGGGCGACTACATTCTCTCTACCGCTCTGCTCCATGTCTCTTACACTCACCGTGAGCGCATTATCCGTTATCTGGCGCAGTTGGGGCGTACACTCTCAGACGGTGAAATCCTGCAGCTTTCCAACATATCCAACCGTGACATCTCGGAGGAAGTCTACTATAATATAATAAAAGGTAAGACCGCTGCGCTCTTCGAGGCGTGTGCCTCCATTGGTGCGCTGGCGTCGGGAGCCACCGATGAGGAGATTGAGGCTGCTGCCCGCTTCGGCCAGAACCTCGGCATCGTCTTCCAGATACGCGACGACATTTTCGACTATTACGACAGTGCCGACATAGGCAAACCCACCGGCAACGACATGGCTGAAGGCAAGCTCACGCTGCCCGCCATCTACGCTGTGAACCACGATGCGCCCGCCGAAATCAGAGAGTTGGCTTACAAGGTGAAAGACCGCAGCATCAGCACCGATGAAATCGGCAAACTTGTGGCCTATACCAAGGCCAACGGCGGTATAGAATATGCCGAGCGCCGCATGTGGGAGTTTCACGATGAAGCCTGCCACTTCATCGATACCTATATCCATCAGGACGATATACGCCAGGCACTTAGAGCCTATCTCGACTACGTCATCAAGCGCAACAAATAATCCCCAATTCATCGCGATTTTCCTATCGTCAGTGCATCATATAGCCATCCATGGGCAATATGATGCACTGATTGTTTTCGGCCATATTGCGGGGCGTGAAACCGAGGATGCGGGGCGTGATAAAAGTAATGCAAACCATGAAAACAGCGTTTCGCACTATGAACTCCGCGTTTCGTACCATGAAATTACCGCCAACGTGACCTCCGCCGAGTTGTCGGGATGGACGAAATGACTCTGGATGAACGGGGAACGCGCGCGGAGGCGGAAGCAAAAAGGGCGATGCAGACTGCGCGGTCTGCATCGCCCTTAGGCGTTATGCCATCCCTTATGGCGAAGGCTGTCGGGTTAGAAGTATTTCACCTCTTTGCCCTCGATTGTGCTGATAAGCAGGTTGGTAAGACGGCTGGTGCCCAAGCGGAACCACTTGTTGGTGAGCCACTTCTCGCCCAGCACCTCCTTGACGATGGTGTAGTAGGTCACGGCGTCCATCACGGTATTGATACCGCCTGCGGGCTTCAAACCTATCTGGATGCCGGTCTCGTTGTAGTACTCCTTGATGGCCTGGCACATCACGTAGACAGCCTCGGGAGTGGCAGAAACCTTCTCCTTGCCGGTAGATGTCTTGATATAATCGGCACCGGCATACATGGCGATGATAGAGGCACGTTTCACGTCTGCCATCGATGGCAGATCGCCTGTCTCGAGGATCACCTTGAGTGGCACTTCGCCGCACATATCCTTGATTTCGCTGATTTCATCGGCCACAGTCTCATAGTCGCCCGACAGATACTTGCCCACCGACTGCACGATGTCAATCTCGGTGGCGCCATCCTTGACTGCGAGCGCAGTCTCGGCAATCTTGACCTCGATGAAGGTCTGAGAAGAGGGGAAAGAGGCACACACGTTGGTTATCTCTACACCGTCTACCTCCAGGCTCTCGCTCACCAGTTTGGCGAAGCAGGGATAGGTACATACGGCAGCCACGTGGGGCAGTTCCTTGTAGTCCTTGGCAAAGTTGTTCACACGCTCTACCATAGCCAGAATTTCCTCTTCGGTGTCGGTGGTACGGAGCGAGGTCAGCTCGATGCTGCTCAGGAGGAAGCGGTGAACCTCGTCGGTATTGTTCTCAGCTGCTTTTTCTACGATTTTCTTTACTTCTTCGGCAACTTCAGCATCGGTGATGTTGAGGTTGTACTTGTTCAGCGCCTGCTGATACTTGTCAACGTTCTTAATGTCTGTCATATTGTTTGGGTTATTAATGATTGTCCTAAAGTTACAGTTTGCTGTTGTTGATATGGCGCGTCGCGTCGCGGCGGGTCTTCTTTTCAAAGCTCTTTTCGAGCTCGGCGGTGAGGTCTATGCCCGTCTGGTTGGCGAGGCAGATGAGCACCCACAGCACATCGGCCATCTCTTCGCCCAGGTTGGGCTTTTCGCCCGCCTTGAAGCTCTGGTCGCCATAGGTGCGTGCCATGACGCGTGCCAGTTCGCCCACCTCTTCGGTGAGGCAAGCCATATTGGTGAGCTCAGAGAAGTAGCGCACTCCATACTGCCTTATCCATTCGTCTACTCGTCGTTGTGCTTCCTGTATAGTCATAATCAGTGGGTTAGGAGGTATGCTGCGATTATGCCCAAGAGCGTCAGGGCCATGATGAGGTAGACCACGGCGCTTCGGCGCTTGTCCTTCCAGTTGCGCAGGGCGGTGATGGTGTAGTAGATGGTACACATGATGCCGCCTATGATGAGCCATGTGGCGCTCTTCATCAAGATTCCGCCCACCACGATGGCGAGCATGCCCAGGATGTTGATGAGCCAGATGGCCGTTTCCTTGATTTCGTTCATATCTGTCACTTAGTTGAAGATAATTGTGGTTCAGGCTATTACGCCGTCTATCATGGCCCGCATGGCGAGCATCACGGTGAAGAAGGCGAAGATGAGGGTAATCACCACATAGTAGGCGAGCATGCCCTTGTGCCACACGCCCGTAGTGATGCCGGTGCGGAGAATCTGGATGAGCGTCTGGAGCAATATGCCGAACATAATGGCACCGCCCACGCACGCTATGGCTGCTGCCGAGAGGTGGAGCAGGCGCTCCAGAGTCTTGCTGACCAGCATGATGGCAAGCGCCACAATTTTTGCGATAGTATTGATATTCATGTTGTTCATTACTATAGTTTACTCTTTGTTCTTGGTGTCCATACAGATGGTCACAGGGCCGTCGTTGACCAGTTCTACCTTCATGTCGGCGCCAAACTCGCCCGTGCCTACCTGCTTGTCGAGCGCCTCGCTCATGCGGGTGCAGAAGTAGTTGTACAGGGGCACTGATACGTCGTGCGTAGCGGCTCGGAACCATGCCGGGCGGTTGCCCTTCTTGTAACTCGCGAAGAGCGTGAACTGTGATACCACGAGTATCTCGCCCTGTACCGACAGGATATCACGGTTCATGACTCCCTGTTCGTCCTCAAAGACGCGCAGACCTATAACCTTGTGTACCAGCCAGTCGGCATCCTCGTGCGTGTCGGCGCCTTCTATGCCTACAAGGATAAGGTAGCCCTTGCCGATGGATGATTTGACCTCGCTGTCTATGGTGACCGATGCGCGCGAAACGCGCTGTATGACAATTCTCATAGTGACTATCGTTGTGCTATAATCTGCAAATATACTAAATTTGCCATAATTTAACTCATCATTTGTTTTATTTTTGCTCGAGAGGGTCGAAATATCGACTGCAACAGCCATTCTGAGCCCTCTGAGAGCCTCTCTGGTGGCGTTTTAGGCTGCCGTGGGTGTGGAGATACCCTCCAGCCTCGCAGAGGGGCTCTCCAGCTTCGCAGAGGTACCCTCCAGCTTTGTAAAGGTACCCTCCATGATTGTAGACGCAAACTGCATGCTTTCCTATGTAAACTGCACGGTTTCTGATGTAAACTGCATGGTTGGCGATGTAATCGCTATGATTGCTGTGAAGGTCGGAAAGGTGGTCGCGATGGGCTATTGTAATATGTAATAACCTGAGTTCGGGATAAGAAAGTCATTGTAAAAGTTGGCAATCCCAATAATTTTTAGCACCTTTATGGTTGTGAATCAATTAATTATAAAATTAAAGGATACTATAGTTATGGAGATTACCAAGGACAAAATTACAGAAATTTTCTGTATTATCGATGAGTTTTGTCAAGAATATGATAAAGAAATTGCACGCATGTCCATTTGTGAGCCGGACGGGCGTAAGCACCGCAATCGTAAATGGACTATGAGTCCCTCGGAAATTATGACAATACTCATCTGTTTTCATTTCAACACTTTCCGCAACTTCAAGCATTATTACCTCTTCTATGTCAAGATGCACTTGTGCGACTTGTTCCCTAAGCAGCTCTCATATAATCGCTTTGTTGAACTCGAATCAAGAGTCTCGGTTGAAATGATGCTGTTCCTTCAACTGTTTTGCTTTGGTAGATGCACGGGTATAAGTTTCATTGACAGCACATGCATTCCCGTATGCCACAACAAGCGCATAACAAGGAACAAGGTATTCCGTGGTTATGCAGAAAGAGGTAAGAGTACCATGGGATGGTATTTTGGTTTCAAGTTGCACCTGATATGTAATGAGAGAGGTGAACTGCTTAACTTTATGCTTACGAAAGCGAATGTTGACGACAGAAATACAGATGTGTTTAACAGATTGAGTAATAACGTGTTCGGAAAATTATTCGCAGACAAAGGATATATTTCACAGGGCTTGTTTGAGAGATTGTTTAACGACGGTATTGAAATTGTCACTGGCTTGAAATGCAATATGAAAAACAGGCTCATGCCATTGTATGACAAGATTCTGTTACGCAAAAGGTCTGTCATAGAAACCATCAATGACGAACTTAAGAATGTTGCACAACTTGTACATTCAAGACATCGTAGCGTGTTCAACTTTGTAATGAATCTCCTTTCTGTTTTGGCTGCGTATAGCTTCTTTGAAAAGAAACCGTCCATCAACATTGACTATTGCATAGAGAATGTTGACGGACAGCTCGCTGTTATAAAGTAAACTTTATTTGGACTTTACAATTCTGCATTTTGCCATCCATATTGTTTGGAGGGTAAATGTAATATGCATCTGTCGGAAACCCGACATAACAAGAAGAACGACTGTCGCTTATCCCGAACTCAGGTTAATACAGTACCGCTGAAGCTGTCATTGACGGTGGGGCATAAAAAGACTATCAGCGCAGTGGTGGATGCTACTGCGCTGATAGTCAACGGGTTAGCGAGTGGAGTGGGAGAGAGCTACTCGCTCGCGGGGTGGAAATGGTCGTAAATCACCTTGGCCTTGGCGTTACCCACTGAGGCAGAGAGGGTTGGGAGCGAAGCCTCGCGTATGGCCTTGACCGTCTTGAACTGCTTCAGGAGCGCCTCGCGTGTCTTGGGGCCTATGCCTCGGATGTCGTCGAGCTGAGAGTGGAGCGCGTGCTTGGACCGCTTGTCGCGGTGGAAGGTGATGGCGTAGCGGTGAACCTCGTCCTGGATGCGCGTGAGGGCATGGAAAAGCTCGCTCTTGACATCGAGCGCCACCGTGCAAATGGGGTCGCCGAAGAGCAGTTCATTGGTGCGGTGGCGGTCGTCCTTGGCGAGTCCAGCCACGGCAATATTGAGTCCCATCTCGCCATTGACGACAGCCGATACGACATCCATCTGGCCCTTGCCGCCATCGGTGATAATCAGGTCGGGCAACGGCTGGTGTTCGTCGGTCATGCGCTGATAGCGGCGGCGCACTACCTCCTGCATAGACGCATAATCGTCGGGTCCGACGACGGTCTTGATGTTGTATTTGCGGTATTCCTTCTTAGCAGGGCGCATGCCCTTGAACACCACGCAACCCGCCACGGCGTCGGAGCCAGAGATATTGGAGTTGTCGAAACACTCTATGTGGTAGGGGAGCTTGGGCAGCTTCAGCTTGGCCTGCAGCTCCTTCATCAGGCGCGTCTGCTTCTGCTCAGGGTTGAGCTTTTCAGCCTGTTTGAGCCTGTCGAACTTGTACTGACGGCTGTTCATTTCAGATAACTCGAGCAGATGGCGCTTGTCGCCCCGTTGCGGCACCGTGAAGGTGACGTTGCTGAGCTGCCAAGACAGTTCGAACGGCACTATTACTTCGCGTGCCGTGCTTTGAAAACGCTCGCGAATCTCGGGAATGGCGTCAATGAGCAGCTCTTCGCACGTTTCATCGAGCTTACGCTTATATTCAAAGGTGAAACTCTGGTTGATAGTGCCGTTCTTGACATGAATATAATTGATGTACGCGTTGCGCGACGCCTCGTCGTCAATAATGCTGAATACATCGACGTCGGTAATGGTGTGGCTCACCACCTCGCTGCGGCTCACGAAGCCCTGGAGCAGCATATAGCGCTGCTTGACCTGCTCGGCCTCCTCGAACTTGAGCGCTGCAGACAGCTGCTGCATCTGCTGATACAGCAACTCGCTCAACTCGCGCGTATTGCCCTTGAGAATTTCGCGTGCCTGGCGGATACATTCCATATAATCATCGTAGCTCTGACGACCACAGCACGGCGCACCACAATTATGAATGTGGTATTCGAGGCAAGGCTTGTATTTACCGGCAGCGATGCCTTCGGCGGAAATAGGGAAATGGCACTTGCGCGGCTTGTAAATTTTGCCGATTAGGTCGAGAATGTTGTACATGCTACTGATGTGGCTGTAGGGACCAAAGTATTGCCCGCCCTTGCGGTTGATGGTACGCGTCTTGAAAATTCGGGGCAGATACTCCTTGGTGATACAGATGCTGGGGTAGGTCTTGCCGTCTTTGAGCAGCACATTATAGCGCGGGTTGTAACGCTTGATAAGACTGTTTTCGAGCAATAGCGCGTCTTCTTCGGTGTTGACCACCGTGTAGGTGATGTCGCAGATTTTGGACACCAGCACCTTGGTCTTGAACCTATCGACCTCGGTATGGAAGTATGACGAAACACGGCTCTTCAGCCTCTTGGCTTTTCCCACGTAAATGATGGTGTGGTCCTTGTCATAGAACTGATAACTGCCCGGTTTCTCCGGCATATTGAGGACAATGTTTTTGAGTCTTGCCAATAGTTCCTCTTTCTCTTTCTTCATGCTTAAACCTATTGGAAACGAATGAAATAGGCGCTTAAAGTTTCACGTGAAACTTTAAGCGGCCTTTAATCTTTGCCGTCATTGTTTCATGCTCGCCACCGAAGGTTCCGACAGTTGTCGGGATGGTGGAGTGGGGCACGGGAATGACGCAAAGCCTAAAGGCCGCTCTTGCTAAAATATTAAACCTGTATGAGAGATGTCACTTCGATATCGTCGTCGAAAGCATCCCGGCCATTGAGGCCCTCATTGACAAGTTCGATGATGAAGTTGCAGTACACCTTTTTGGGGTTGAACTTCTTGACCAAGTCACAGGCGGCCTTCATGGTTCCGCCGGTAGCGAGCAGGTCGTCGTGGAGCAATACTACATCGTTCTCGTTGATGGCGTCCTTGTGGATTTCGATGGTGTCGATGCCATACTCCTTGGCGTAGCTCTCCTGTACGGTCTCGCAGGGCAGTTTGCCAGGCTTGCGGCAGAGCACGATACCTGCGTTGAGCTGGAGTGCCACTGCCGACGACATCACAAAGCCTCGGCTCTCGATACCCACAATCTTGGTAATGCCCTTGTCCTTGTAGAGGTCTACCATCTCATTGGTAATAATCCTAAGACATTCGGCGCTCTTGAAGAGCGTGGTTACATCTCTGAAATTTACGCCCTTGATTGGCCAGTCGGGAATGCAGCGTAAATTCTTCATTAATACTTCGTTGTTCATTGCAATTATAATATTTATAGATTTATCCTTGTTTCACGTGAAACTATCTTCCCATAAGTACCAGCAGCACATTGATGTCGCTGGGTGACACTCCAGGGATGCGGCTTGCCTGTGCCAGGGTCTCGGGGTTAATCTTCTCGAGCTTCTGGCGACCCTCGGTCGAGATCTCGTGGAGCTCGCTGTACTTGAAGCGACCCCTAATCTTGATATTCTCCAGTCGGTGCATCTTGTCGGCAATGATGCGTTCGCGCTCGATGTAGCCCTTATACTTGATTTTGATTTCTGCCGCCTCGCTGGTTTCCTCCTTGCGGTTGGGCAGACCCTCTATCAGTGCGCGGAGCTGGGGCACGGCGTCGGCCATCTGCTGGATGCTCACCTGGGGACGGCTGACGAGGTCGGCGACCTTGCATCCCATGCGGAGTGGGGTAGTGCCGATGCTCTCGAGCCACGGGTTGATGTCGGCGGGCTTGACGCTGGTGCTGGCGCAGAAGTCGATGATGCGCTCTATGCCCTCGCGCTTCTGCAACCACCAGTCGTAGCGCTCGCGCGATGCCACTCCGAGATGGTAGGCACGCTCAGTGAGTCGGGCGTCGGCATCATCCTGCCGCAGAAGTATACGGTATTCTGCGCGCGAGGTAAACATACGGTAAGGCTCGTCGACCCCCTTGGTGGTGAGGTCGTCGATGAGCACACCTATATAACTCTCGTCGCGCGCCATGACAAACGGCTGGCCTCCGCCACACTTGATGGCAGCGTTGATGCCTGCCACGAGCCCCTGGCCTGCAGCCTCCTCGTAGCCCGTGGTACCGTTGACCTGTCCGGCGAGGAAGAGTCCGCTGACGACCTTGGACTCCAGCGAGTGGTCGAGCTGGGTGGGGTCGAAGTAGTCGTACTCGATGGCGTAGCCCGGGCGATAGAAGCGCGCGTCGCGCAGTGCGGGGATGGCGTGGAGCGCCTGCAGCTGTATGTCGATAGGCATGCTCGACGAGAAACCATTGAGATACATCTCGTTGGTATTCTCCCCTTCGGGCTCGAGAAACAGCGGGTGCTGCTCCTTGTCGGGAAAGGTGACGAGCTTGGTCTCTATCGACGGACAGTAGCGCGGTCCGGTGCTCTGTATCTGCCCGTTGAAGAGCGGCGAGTCTGCCAGTCCGCTGCGGAGTATGTCGTGAGATTGCTTGTTGGTATAACAGGTCCAACAAGGCAGTTGCTGCAGTGTGCGGAGAGGAGCCATATAACTGAACTGATGAAATCCCTGTTCGCCGGGTTGCTCCTCTGTGTCTTCGAAGTGTACGCTTCGTCGGTCGATGCGTACGGGTGTGCCCGTCTTCATACGTCCTACGCGTATGCCGTGGCTTGCTATGCTCTCGCTGAAGTTCAGGACAGCCGGCTCGGCGCATCTGCCGCCCGGCACCTTATGCTTGCCGATGTGCATGAGTCCGTTGAGGAAAGTGCCTGCCGTCACCACCACCGCGCGGGCATGGAATGTTACTCCCCAGATTGTGGTAACTCCCACAGCCACACCGTCTTTGACGATGAGTGTGTCTGCCTGGTCCTGCCAGATATCCAGATTGTCGGTGTGGTCAAGTATTTCGCGCCATTTCCAGATGAACTTTCCCCTGTCGCATTGCGCCCTTGGCGACCATACGGCTGGGCCTTTTCCCTGATTGAGCATTCTGAACTGTATGGCAGTGGCGTCGGTGACGATTCCGGTCTGACCGCCGAGAGCATCAATCTCCCTGACTATCTGTCCTTTAGCTATGCCACCGATGGCCGGGTTACAGCTCATCTGTCCAATCTTGTTCATGTCCATAGTAATCAGGCACGTCCGAGCGCCCATCCGGGCAGCTGCGGCAGCGGCTTCGCAGCCTGCGTGTCCGCCTCCGATTACTATCACATCATAATCAAATTTCATTATGTTGTAATATTTTCCGCAAAAGTAAGAAATTAAATCCAATTTTTTGATGGTTTTGCTTTGAATTATAATAAAAATATAGTATTTTTGCATCCGCTGAGCCTCTATCATACCTTATAATAATGTGCGAGCAGTCATTTTAGGGTCTATGGTAGTGGCTCCCGGTAGTATTGTCATGATATACATTACTAACAATTAAATAATTAAATTACAATCATTTATGTGGTTAATCAATTCATCTATTGGTAGAAAGGTAGTGATGTCTGTAACCGGCATTGCGCTTATCCTTTTTCTGACGTTCCATTGCTGTATGAACGTTGTAGCCCTATTTTCGGGTAAAGCCTACAACATGATTTGTGAGTTGCTTGGTGCCAACTGGTATGCCCTCGTGGCTACTCTTGGCCTGGCTGCTCTCGCAGTGTGTCACATCGTGTATGCGTTTATCCTCACCGCACAGAACCGTCGTGCGCGTGGCGCTTCACGCTACGAGGTAACCGTCAAGCCCGAGAAGGTAGAGTGGGCTTCGCAGAACATGCTCGTGCTGGGTATCATCATCCTGCTGGGTCTGCTGCTCCACCTCTTCAACTTCTGGTACAACATGATGTTTGCCGAGCTTACCGGCATGGCTGTTGGTCATCTGCCCTCTGATGGTTTTGCCTTCATCGTCGACACCTTCAGCAAACCTGTCTATGTAGTGCTGTATCTTGTATGGCTTGCCGCTCTGTGGTTCCACCTCGCTCACGGTTTCTGGAGTTCTATGCAGACACTCGGCGTAAGTGGCAAGGTATGGTTCAAGCGTTGGCAGTGCATCAGCGTGGTTTACACCAGTCTGCTCATGCTCGCCTTTGTAGTAGTGGTTCTGGCTTTTGCCTTCAATTGTGCCCCCAGCCTCTGCTGAATCGCCTAAGTAATTAATTCATGTAACAATCGAAAAAGTAATAGTAATTATGGCTAAGACTTTAAATTCAAGAATACCCGAGGGTCCAGTAGCTGAGAAATGGACCAATTACAAGGCTCATCAGCGCCTGGTTAACCCCAAGAACAAACTCAAGCTCGATGTCATCGTCGTAGGTACAGGTCTGGCAGGTGCCAGTGCTGCCGCCTCACTCGGCGAGATGGGATTCAACGTGCTCAACTTCTGCATCCAGGACTCTCCCCGTCGTGCTCACTCTATCGCCGCCCAGGGTGGTATCAATGCCGCCAAGAACTATCAGAACGACGGCGACTCAGTATATCGTCTTTTCTATGACACCGTAAAGGGTGGTGACTATCGTGCCCGCGAGGCCAACGTGTACCGTCTGGCTGAGGTGTCTAACAATATCATCGACCAGTGTGTAGCCCAGGGTGTGCCTTTCGCCCGTGAGTATGGTGGTATGCTTGCCAACCGCTCTTTTGGTGGTGCCCAGGTATCACGTACCTTCTATGCCAAGGGTCAGACCGGCCAGCAGCTGCTGCTCGGTGCCTACTCTTCTCTGAGCCGCATGGTTCAGGCTGGCAAGGTGAAGCTCTACACCCGCTACGAGATGGAGGATGTGGTAATCGTTGACGGCCACGCCCGTGGTATCATTGCCAAGAACCTGGTGAGCGGCGAGCTCGAGCGCTTCTCTGCCAATGCTGTGGTTATCGCCACCGGTGGTTATGGCAACACCTACTTCCTCTCTACCAATGCTATGGGTTGCAACTGTACCGCTGCCGTTCAGTGCTACCGCAAGGGCGCTTACTTTGCTAACCCCTGCTACGTACAGATTCACCCCACCTGTATCCCCGTTCACGGTGACAAGCAGAGCAAGCTGACCCTGATGTCTGAGTCGCTGCGTAACGACGGCCGTATCTGGGTTCCCAAGAAACTTGAGGACGCCAAGCGTCTGCAGGCTGGTGAAATCCAGGGTTCTGACATCCCCGAGGAAGACCGCGACTACTATCTGGAGCGCCGCTATCCCGCCTTCGGTAACCTCGTTCCCCGCGACGTGGCTTCACGTGCTGCCAAGGAGCGTTGCGACAAGGGCTTCGGTGTCAACAATACCGGTCTGGCCGTATTCCTCGATTTCTCTGAGTCTATCAACCGTCTCGGTATCGACGAGATTCTCCAGCGTTACGGCAACCTTTTCGACATGTATGAGGAGATTACCGACGTCAACCCCGGCAAGCTGGCCCGCGAGATTGACGGCGTGAAGTACTACAACCCCATGATGATCTTCCCCGCCATCCACTACACTATGGGTGGTATCTGGGTAGACTATGAGCTCCAGACCACCGTTCCCGGTCTGTTTGCTATCGGTGAGTGTAACTTCTCTGACCACGGTGCCAACCGTCTGGGTGCTTCAGCCCTCATGCAGGGTCTCGCAGACGGTTACTTCGTGCTGCCCTACACCATCCAGAACTATCTGGCTGACCAGAGCCTCTGGCCCCGCCTCTCTGTCGATATGCCCGAGTTTGACGCGGCTGAGAAGGGCGTTCAGGCCGAGATTGACCGCCTGATGAACATCCACGGCAAGCGCTCTGTAGACTCTATCCACAAGGAGCTTGGCCACATCATGTGGGAGCACGTGGGCATGGGTCGTACCAAGGAAGGTCTGGAGAAGGGTCTCGAGCAGCTCAAGGCACTCCGCGACGAGTTCAACAGCAACCTCTTCATCCCCGGCACCAAGGAAGGTCTCAATGTCGAGCTCGACAAGGCCATCCACCTGCGCGACTTCATCCTCATGGGCGAGCTTATCGCTTACGACGCCCTGCACCGCGAGGAGAGCTGCGGCGGTCACTTCCGTGAGGAGCACCAGACTGAGGAAGGTGAGGCCAAGCGCGACGACGAAAACTTCTTCTATGTAGGCTGCTGGGAATACCAGGGCGACGACACCAAGGCTCCTGAACTCATCAAGGAACCGCTGGAGTATGAGGCAATTAAGGTTCAAACACGTAACTATAAGAATTAATAATCATGGCTAAGAATATATCATTCACACTTAAGTATTGGAAACAGAACGGCCCCAAAGACAAGGGTCATTTCGATACACACGAGATGAAGAACATCCCCGATGATACTTCATTCCTCGAGATGCTCGATATCCTCAACGAGGAACTCATCGAGGCTGGTGAGGAGCCTTTCGTCTTCGACCACGACTGTCGCGAGGGTATCTGCGGTATGTGCTCATTATATATTAATGGTGTGCCCCACGGCAAGACCGAGCGCGGCGCCACCACCTGTCAGCTCTACATGCGCCGCTTCAACGATGGCGACGTGATTACAGTGGAGCCTTGGCGTTCGGCTGGCTTCCCCGTTATCAAGGACTGCATGGTAGACCGCGGTGCTTTTGACAAGATTATCCAGGCTGGTGGCTACACCTCTATTCGTACTGGTCAGGCTCAGGACGCCAATGCCATCCTCATCCCCAAAGAGAATGCCGACGAGGCTATGGACTGCGCTACCTGTATCGGTTGTGGTGCCTGTGTCGCCGCTTGTAAGAACGGTTCAGCCATGCTCTTCGTAAGCTCTAAGGTTAGTCAGCTGGCTCTTCTGCCCCAGGGCCGTCCCGAGGCAGCCAAGCGCGCCAAGGCTATGATAGCCAAGATGGACGAGCTGGGCTTCGGTAACTGTACCAACACCCGTGCTTGCGAGGCTGTATGCCCCAAGAACGAGTCTATCGCCAACATCGCTCGCCTCAACCGCGAGTTTATCTCTGCCAAGTTGGCCGACTAATCGTCTGCCACGGTATAACCCCCAAAGCCCCGCAACGGCATTTACGTGCTCGTTGCGGGGCTTTTCCGTGTCTGTGGGGGATATGTAGCCCTGGGTAACGAGAGTCGCTCTGAGCGCAGCAGAATGGCTCTGAGCGCAGTTTTATACCCCATTTCGGGATAAGAAATAGTTCATAAAAGTTGGTAGTCTCACAAATATTTTGTATCTCTTATCTTTGTGCACGTCAAGACCGCATACTGCTTTCATAGGCTTGCATATTTGGGGTTAATAATTTCTTCCCAAAAATAAATAAAATTTGTGACTTAGAGCACGTTGATGCAAGATTTTAGGTGTGTCGGTCTTGACATTTTAACTCAAGCAGCGAGCACTCGGAGATATTTATTTCTGTTTTTTATCCCAATAGGCTTATAATTTGGAAATTTTATCTAAATTTGCAAATATAGTCAATTTGTTACTATCCTCAAAAACAAAACAAGTATGGAAACAGAAAGAATTAATAGAATCAAAGTAGTGTTGGTTGAACAAAACAGAACAGGGAAATGGTTGGCAGAACAAGTCCAAAAGAATGAAGCAACCATTTCTCGATGGTGTTCTAATACTTCACAACCATCATTAGAAATGCTTGTTAAGATTGCAACAGTTCTAAATGTGGAACCTAAAGATTTAATAAATACCTTGAAAGACGCTTGATTATGGGAACAAATTTTTTCACAAATGAAAAAGAAAATACCCTTCTTGAGAAAATTGAAGGCGTTTTCAAGTATAAGAAAGTGCATTTCTTTGATGCACTTGTAGGGTATTTTAGAGCTTCCGGGTATTTTAGAATCAGAAAATTTATAACGCAAACTCCAAAAATTCGCTTTCTTGTAGGCATTAATGTGGACAAATTGACGTATGAAGCCAATCAACAAGGATTGTTGTTCAATCCCAACGAAAAGCAAACACAGGAAGAATTCTTCAACGAAATAAAAAGCAATATCCAAGAAGCAAAATACGACAAGGAAGTTGAGGACGGGATGTGCCAGTTCATTGAAGACATAATGATTGGTAAAATAGTCATGCGCATACATCCCAAACAAAACATTCATGCAAAAATCTATATCTTCCGCGAAGAGGAATATCATCCACATGGCTATGGTTCGGTGATTACCGGTTCAAGCAATCTTACTGAGGCAGGACTTGAAAAAAACTTCGAGTTCAATGTGGAACTGCGTTATGATGATGATATTCAGTTTGCTACCGAAACATTCGAGAGACTGTGGAAAGAGGCGGTGGAGATTGATTTGACCCATATTGACAGAATAAAGAAGGAATCTTACCTGAATCCAGACTTCACACCTTACGAAGTTTATTTGAAATTCTTGTTAGAGTATTTTGGGAAGAGCATTGACTTTGACCCCAATTCTGTTTCCGACCTGCCAAAAGGTTACAAGAAACTATCGTACCAGATAGATGCCGTGAACGATGGGTTCTCGAAGATGATGAAATACAACGGTTTTTTCCTTTCGGATGTTGTCGGATTGGGAAAAACCATTGTATCGGCTCTCATTGCGAAAAAGTTCTTCTTCGCAAACGGTTTCCCGATGCACTGCTCTCATACACTGATTGTCGTTCCACCAGCACTGAAAGACGGTTGGGAACGCACGCTTGATGAGTTTAAACTGGACAATTACACCATCGTAAATAATGGCAGTTTGCACAAGATAAAGAATCCTGCCCTTTACGACTTGGTGATAGTGGATGAGGCACATAAATTCAGAAGCGATACGGCATCTATGTACAACGAGCTTCAGAAGCTCTGCAAGACCCAATGTCGGCACAGCGACGGAAGCGTTCACGACAAAAAGGTCATCCTTGTTTCGGCTACACCATTGAACAACAAACCTGAGGATATTGCCAATCTTGTCTATCTTTTCCAAGACTCCAAAAACAGCACTTTGGAAGAAGGTAACTTGCAACGTTTCTTCCGAGAGCAAATAGACCAATACAAGAAACTCAAGAAACAGAATGACATTGCAGCAATCTCGCAGCAGATAAAGGCCATTTACGAGAAAATTCGAATAAAAGTTGTTGAGCCGTTGACCGTGCGCAGAACTCGCACCGACCTGATGGAAAACGATGCTTATCGGAAAGACTTGGAAGAGCAGGGCGTTCGCTTTCCTAAAGTCAAGGCACCCCATAAGATCTACTATCAGTTGGACGAAGAATTGGAGGCATTGTATGACAAGACAATAAAATATCTTAGCGATAAGGAAAACGGACTGAAATATTATCGTTATCAGGCAATAAAATACTTGAACGAGGACAAGAAAAAGAAGTACAAAAAAGCCGATATGATCTCTATGCAGTTGGCAAGCATCATGAAGACCTTGCTTGTAAAGAGAATAGACAGCAGCTTCTTCGCTTTTAAACAATCATTGCGCCGATATTACGATGCAAATAAGGTTATGCTTGACATGTTTGAAAACGGAACAATCTATATTGCTCCTAATCTCAATGTAAACGAATATCTGAGCGAAGGAAAAGAAGAAGAACTTGTAAAATTGATAGAAGAAGCGAAATATACAGACCCGACGATTGAGGTTTGCACGCCAGAGGATTTTAGTGAACAGTTCAGACTGGGACTTGAACACGACAACGAATTGCTGTCAGAGTTAGTTGCTGATTGGAGCAAAATAACATCAGACCCCAAACTGGAACTTTTCATCACCGATTATCTCAATGGAATCCTGTTTGACAAGTCCATCAATCAGGAGGGAAAGCTTGTTATATTCTCCGAAAGCAAGGAGACGACTAAATATCTTTCCGAGGTACTGAAAGGTAAAGGCTTTGACAGAATTCTGACTATCTACAGTGACAACCGCAATGACAAAATGCCGATTTTGGAAGCAAACTTCGACGCAAACTATAAAGGTGAAAAAAAGAACGACTACAACATAGTCATCTGCACAGAAGTGTTGGCAGAGGGTGTGAACCTGCATCGTGCCAATGTGATTGTGAACTACGATACACCATGGAACTCAACAAGACTGATGCAGCGTATCGGTCGCGTCAATCGTATTGGCAGCATTGCGAAAGAAGTGCATATCTTCAACTTTTTCCCTACAGCCAAAGTCAACAATGACATCGAACTGGAGAAAAAGGCAAAGATGAAGCTTTTTGCCTTCCATGCAGCTTTGGGAGAAGACAGCCAAATATACTCAACTGATGAGACACCGGAAAGTTTCGGGCTTTTCGACAAAGATATTGATGAGGAACGAGACGAGAAGCTGCGTTATCTGATGTGGCTCAGACAACTCAAAGAAGAAAATCCTGAACTGATAAAGCGTATCAACAAACTGCCATTACGTGCGAGAGTTGGGCGAAAAAACAAACTCATTCCCAAGAGTACCATCACCTTCATCCGCAACAAACGCAGGGACGCTTTCACTTTCATTCGTGAAGACGGAACTATTGAAGAACTCACATTCCTGGAGGCTGCAAAAGAATTTGAAGCGCGTTTGGAAGAAAAAGCTATCCCATTGCATGACAAGCACCACGAACAAGTTGCGAAAGCGCTTGAAGTCTTCTCGGAAAAAGAAGAGGAGGACAAGGTGGCAGTAAACAAAGTGAATCCGACACAAGGTCCAAATGAGAAAAAAGCGATAGCCTATCTTGACGGTTTCTTCAGCATTGCAAATATAACTGACGAAGAGCGCGATTTGATAGGAAAAGCGAAACGGGCCATAACGACAGGCAGGTTCCAGCAGTTGCAACGCGATGTGAACAAGCTCCGTAACGCTACAAAGAAAACACCGATAAATCCCGTCGTACTGTTGGAGCAGTTAATGAAAATCATTACTGCCTATCCGCTCGAAAGCGTAAAGATGTTTGATAGTGTTCAACAGGCAGTAAACGTAAAACAAAAGAAAGAGCTACATCCCGAGATTATCATATCGGAAAGTTTCAACATTTAACAAAGCAGAGCAATGAACCAAACAGATTTGAAATATAAGTTATCCGCACCGTTCAATTTCAACGAATGGAAAAACATTTTTACCCAGATGTTCCCAAAGGTTGACTATTTAGCAAAGGAAACCTCTATTGATAGCGACTTAATAAAAAAAGGTGGACAAGTTGGCACTATCCGCTTGGATGATGGTCGTTCGCTGGGATTATTCAAATTTGAAGTTGCAGATAGTATCATAATAGCCCGTAACAGACGTGGGCTGCGTGACATTGCGATTAAATATGTTGACCAAGACATTATTCACGGTGCGCTTGTTTTCTATTATTCAAAGAATCAGGTAGATTACCGTTTGACATACATTTCCAAACAGACATATTTCGATTCTAACGGTAATCTCATAACCCAATCAACAGCTCCAAAAAGATACACGTTCCTGTTAGGAGAGCATGAACCATGTACAACAGCCGCCCGTCGTTTGTACGAACTTATCTCCAAGAAAAACAGTGGCTCGGTGTATCTTGCAGATGTAACGGAGGCATTCTCTGTTGAACGTCTCAACAAAGAGTTCTTTGCAGGATATAAGGCTCAATATGCAAAGTTCCTCCAACAACTTACCGATACGAAGCAAAACCGAGACTATGTAAAGAAGCTACTTGGCAGATTGGTGTTCCTGCAATTCCTTCAAAAGAAAGGCTGGATGGGTGTTCCTGCATCAAGAGACGATTGGGAAGGTGGTAAAAAGAACTATCTTAATGATTTGGTTGATAAATACGAAGGAAACGACAGATTACTAAGTGATGTTCTTGAAACTCTTTTCTTTGACACACTCAATAAAAAACGTGACAATGATATTGCGGACACAAAATTAGGGGAGAACATAAAGATTCCATATCTCAATGGCGGTCTGTTTGACAAAGACAGAATTGATGCTTTGGATATAGATTTCCCATATTCCTATTTCAAGGATTTGATGGACTTCTTTGCTATGTACAATTTCACTATCGACGAGAATGACCCGGATGACAGTGAAATCGGCATTGACCCGGAGATGTTAGGTCATATCTTCGAAAATCTCCTTGAAGACAACAAGGATAAAGGGGCATTCTACACTCCGAAAGAAATTGTGCAGTACATGAGTAAGGAAAGTATCGCGCAGTATCTGAAAACACATACCGACAAAAGTTTACACAACCCTATCGAGACTCTCATTAGAGATGGAGTCGTTGATGTTTTTTTGCAAAATAAGGAAACTGCAAAAACAATCGATAAACTGTTGCAAAATGTCAAAGTGTGCGACCCAGCTATTGGTTCGGGTGCATTCCCTATGGGCGTGTTGAATGTATTGTATCACACACGCCAACTTCTTTATGGTTTCACCCAGGCTAACAAAGATTTCTCACCGGAAAAAGTTAAGCGCGAAATTATCCAAAACAACATTTTTGGCGTTGATATTGAGCAAGGAGCAGTAGATATTGCCCGCTTGCGTTTCTGGCTGGCATTGGTGGTTGATGGCAAAGAACCGAAACCATTGCCAAATCTTGATTACAAGATAGTTTGTGGCAACTCTCTGTTGAATTGCTATGACATAAACGAATCTTTGGATGATGTTTTCAAAGAATACAATGCCGGTTGCGAAGAAGATGAGCGGATGTCGCTTGAAAAATACAAACAAATGGTTGCAGAATATACAAACACTTCTGACCATAACAAAAAAGAGCAATTCAAAAACACCATTGACGACATTAAAAATGTGTTCCGCTCCGAGTTGACTGACAAGGAAAGAAATAAGCTGACAAGGCTTAAAAGGAAAATCTATGACCTTGAAGCACCCACATTGTTTGAACGTGTTCAAGAAGAAATAGTCTTGCTGAAGAAACTGAAGAAACAGCTAAAAGACTTGGAAGCAGAATACGATGAGATTGAATGTAACAAGCTTTATGACGATGCCTTTGAATGGAGATTTGAATTTCCATCGCTCCTTGACGATGACGGGAACTTTATGGGATTTGACCTAATCATTGGCAATCCACCTTATTTGAGAATACAGGGTATAAGGGATGTTAATCCTTTGTACGCAGACGAATTAGTAAACAGATACAAGTCTGCCACCGGTTCGTTTGACTTGTATGCAATGTTCGTAGAACGAGGTTTGCAATTAATCAATAGCCATGGAGTGGTAAACTTCATAATGCCTGTCAAATGGACTAATGCTGCTTTCGGCAAAGGACTGAGAGGTTTTGTAGCAGAACAAAAGGCTGCCAATAAAATTATTAATTTTGGTGCATATCAAGTCTTTAATGCTTCGACATATACGGCATTGCAATGGTTTGTCCCGAATAGCGAAACCTTGCAATATTATGAACTTGACCATAACCTGGAGACAAATCATGAATTGGGGCAATATTTAAAATCCATAAACAAAGAATCAGCATCAGAAATTCCAGCAAAGAAGTTAGACAAAAACACTTGGGTGCTGACGGTTGGCCCGACAACAAAAATTCTAAAAGAATTAGAACAACATCCTCGGTGTATTGGTGATATATTTGACAGAATATTTTGCGGATTACAAACGAGCAAGGATGATGTGTATTTCTTGTATGAATGTAAAGAAAAGAACGGCTTGATAGTTGGTGAGTCAAAGCAACTAAAGTGTTGTGTTAAGGTTGAACGAGGTTTGGTAAGACCTTTGCTCAAAGGAGAAGATGTTCATCGCTATGACAATATCAAAACTAACCGATATGTCATCTTCCCTTATAAAATAGAGAATGGGAAAGCTGTGTTATATACGGAGAGTGAGTTGGCAGACTTATTCCCCAATGGATATGCCTATTTGAAAGAGTGTGAGGAAGAATTGCGCAACCGCGAGAAAGGACGTCTGCGCAATGATGACTATTGGTTCAAGTATATTTACCCAAAGAATCTTGTTCTGTTTGATAATGAAAAACTTGTTGCACCAGAAATATCTTATGGAGGAAATTTTGCCTATGATAAAGACGGAGTGTTCTATTCAACAACAAAGATTTATGGTTATATAAAGAAGAAAGGTATCACAGAAGGATATAAATTCTGGATGGCATTGTTGAATTCAAGACTGTTCTGGTTCTACATCCAGAATACAGGGTATGTTTTGCGAGGTGGTTACTACACTTTTAAGACAAACTATGTTTCGCCATTCCCTGTACCAGGATCACAGCAAACAAGCAAAGGAGAAAAGATTGTTGAAAAACTAACAGATTTCTTGCTTTATCTTTATGACAAAAACAACGCTGACATTCTTACTTATACAAGTAATAGGAGGTTGGCAACTCATATTGAAGAGATTATCGACATGATTTTCTACGAACTATATTTCGAGCAACACATGAAAGATAATCAGATTGATGTAATATCAGATTTTAACAACTATGAATGGAGTGACCAATCTGATGCGACAACAATAGAATCATTTTACAAATGGTATCAACAATCGGATAATATGGTTCGGCAAAAGATAATGCTATTAGACACCAGAAGCAATAACTTTATCTATCAAATTCATAGAACAGCAACAATATGAGCAAGATTAGTACAATAACACTGTCCAACTTCAAGTTCTTCGGTAAAGAAGAAGTCATAAACATAGGCGGCAAACATCTGCTTCTGTACGGAGAAAATGGAAGCGGTAAAAGTTCTTTGTTTTGGGGAATCTATACCCTCTTAGAAGCCTCTTTCAAGCAATCGGTTGAAACAGATAAATACTTTCAGCCTTTCGGAAGCAATGAGGAGTCTTTAGTTAATATCTATGCCACCAAGCAGACATGTCCAATTACAAACAAAGCACATTGTGATTCTTGTATAAAGATAAAATCTGATAATAATACGGACTATGTATTGTCTTTGCTGGATAGCACTATTTGTGGAAATACCAATGCCCAAGAATCACGTAAAGCAACCGATTTTATTAATTATCAGTCAATCTTCAAGTTCCAGGATTTCAAGAATAGCGAGAAACCAGATTTGTATGAGGTATTCAATTACTCGGTATTGCCTTATATCACTTTCTCTTCGTTTCCGATAAAAGGGAAGAACTTGACTAATGCAGGTTCTATGTGGAAGGAATATAAAAAAGGACCAGGAACGACAACAAATGATAAAGGTGATACGATACAGGTGTATAAAAACAGTCCTGAATACTCTAACTTTTTGGATTTTGAAAAACATTTTAATGACCAATTTATAAAGTTGGTAGATTTTATAAATAGCCATGCGTCTGACTATGTAAAAAAACTTGGTTACGATATTAAATTTGAGTTAAAGTATACCAAGCCCTCACATATTAAAAAAAATAAAAATTATGAATGGACACCATTCTGTATAGACTTAATCATAACAAGTTACAACAACCAAGCTGTTCAAATAAAAAAGCCGCAGTCATTTCTTAATGAGGCAAAGATGTCAGCCATAGCTGTCGCCATTAGATTGGCAATCATAGACCAACGAATAGGTTCGGCGGCTTCGGATGCATTGAAAGTATTGGTGCTGGATGATTTAATGATAAGCCTCGATATGAGCAACAGGGATAAACTTATGGACTTATTGTTGGATGATTTTGCCGATAGATATCAAATATTGTTCTTTACCCATGATAGAATGTTGTTTGATTTTGTTGATTATAAAATAAAACAGCATAAGCAAGAAATACAATGGTTAAGGAAAGAAATGTATGTGGGCGAGGATGATACCACGAAACAAGAATACCCTGTAATCATAGATGGCGGATGTGATTCATATATAAAAGCGCAAAAGTATTATAACGCTAAAGATTATGTTTCTTCATCCTTATATATAAGGAAGGCGCTTGAAGAATTTATTGTGAATCTGTTGCCGGAAGAGTATTGTAAAAATGCTGACGGAAAATTTGTTGAGTTGAATACTTTATGGAAGAGATTGTTGAAATTTACAGACTCAATACCAGAAGATATTAAACGCAGATTTTCTCAATCTAAGCTAACGGTATTGAATCCTTCTGTCCACTATCAGAAACTTTCTTTCCCTATCTATAAGAAAGAGTTATCTGATGCTCTTGATTTGGTAAAAGATTTAAGAGCATTATCAATTTCTGTCAAGATACTATTAGTTGACACAGATAGTTGCCTTATTTTTAAGCATCCGACTCAAAACTATACTTTTGAGTTTTCGTTAAAACAGAAAATGATACGTGGATTCCAAGAAAATCCACTATGTATAATAAAGACATGGCAATATAACAATATTGAATTTTATGACTTTATAGGTGGAGCGCACGGTAATCCACCAAAACAGAAAGAACCTAAATTTTATAAAATGATAGAGAACCTATCGCATATTCCAGGATTGAATATTACAAATGAGATGTTTATTAAAAACACAACAATCGGGAAGGGCACACTTGAAGAAGCGTTGAGCTAACTTTTAGTTTCTTGTCACATTAAATGCTAAATTTCAATGTAATGGAATGTATATTTTGTCATAAGGATAGTTCTTCTTCAAAAAGCATAGAGCATATAATCCCTGAGTCATTAGGTAACAAGCATCATATTTTGCCTGCTGGGTATGTTTGTGATGAATGCAATCATTATTTTGCTATCAAAATTGAAAAGGAATTGCTAACACAACCTTATTTCGTTTCTATGCGATTTAGAAATGAAATCCTAACTAAGAAAGGAAAACTTGTTAAAGAGAAAATGATATTCCCAGGTGTGTTAAAAAGTTGCGAAGTTACAATACAAACAACAGAAGATGGACTTATTGCTTCATTTGAAGATAAAGAACTTTATAATTTGATAAAGGCCGGTAAAACAAAAACAATGATAGCTCCATATATTCCTGCACCAAAATACCCAAATACAATAATGTCTCGTTTCCTTGCAAAATGTGCTTATGAGTATGCCTTATACAACATGAAAGAGGACGAGTATGATTTGTGTGTCCAAGAACTATTAGGGAGTGAGGTTGATATATTGAAAGATTTACGAGAGTATGCCCGATATAATAAGGGGAAATATTGGCAATACAACCAGCGGCGAATATATTCGGAAGGAGATTGCTTTTTTAATAAAAACGAGAACAGTCTCTATGAGATACTTCATGAAATGAAGTTTTTTACAAAAGAATGCAAACACTATCCAAATGGTAATGTTGAAGCAGAAATATATTTTATAATGAGTATTGCTGGAATAGAATACGCCATTTGTATATCAGACCCTGATATTTCAGAATATCAAAAATGGTTAGAAGAACATGATGGTGATTCTCCATTGAAAGATGATACAGAAACATTTTCCTTTGGTTTGTCCGATGTAAACCCTATATTAATTAAGAAAGATGACAATAAAATTTATTGATGATAAAAATAAGTTCTTCTCAGATGTCAAAATCTTGGGAAAGAAGAATTCTTCCACTTTGGGATTTATGCCCGAAGGAGGTTTTGAAGACTATGCCAAGAAGCGATGTATCATCATTGCTATAGACAACGAGACTCTCTGTGGATATATAATGTATCGTGAAGTTCCACGATATTCACGTATATCTATTGTCCATCTATGTGTTGACTGTAAATATAGAGGAAAAGGTCTGACTAAACTCTTGCTTGACGCTCTCCGTTTGAAGTATGAAAATTCATACAATTATCATGGAATTCTTTTAAGTTGCCGTGACGACTACAAAGCAGCATCTAATATGTGGAAGAAATACGGTTTCGTACCAAGAGACGAAGTGCGCAGTCGTAGTATGGAAAATCATAGCCTCAAAAAATGGTGGTATGATTTCAATCGGCAAGATTTGTTCTCATTGATAAATACAACGACCTCAAAGATTAGTGCCTTGCTGGATGCAAATATTATCATAAAACTAAGAGATTCAGCTAACACCTACGAACCTACCGAAGATCCCAGGTGCATTATGGCAGACTGGTTAATTGAAGAAACGGAATTGTATTATGCGCCTGAAATGTATAATGAAATTGACAGGGATGCAAATAAACAGAGAGCAATACGGACAAAACAATTCTTATGTAACTTTGTTGAAGCAAAACACGATGTTGAACAAGCAAAACAAATAGCAAATGAGTTGTCCGTGATAATACAAGGAAAAACAGACAATGATATTTCTGACAGGAAGCAACTTGCGACCTGTATTGCTGCCGAGATAAAATATTTCATAACATTCGACAAAGGAATTATTGCTGCAAAAGATAAGATAGAAAGTCTTTATGATGTGGACATTATCACTCCTCAGGAGTTTGTTGTGACCATAGACAAATTGGTACATAAAGAAACGTATTCTCCAAGAAATCTTCAAGGGGCTGTTTTACATACCTTGTCAAAATTGTCAAACGAAGAGATAGAGGTCTGCATTGATGAATTCTGGTATCGCAAAGGATATGAGGATAAGAAGGCATTCAGGAACCTCGTTTATCGTGTTATAAATTCTTCAAATTACACTATAGACACCATAAAAAACCAAGAAGAATGTATTGCGTTCTTTGCCTATGCAATGGGTGATGACAATATTTCCATACCAATCATCAGAGTAAAAGAATACGCCAAAGAACATACTGTTTTTATGGGGGTAATTGAAAACATGATATCTTTGGCTATCAAAGAGAATAAAATGGAAATACTGGTATCAGAATCACAGTTATCAGAAGAACAAAAAGTGATATTGGCTAAGTTCGGATTTCTGTTTGATTCTTGTATCTATAAGAAATATGTATGTTGTGATGTGATTTGCAAAGATGACATAAGTTCTTATATGGAAAGTCGTGGCATAAACATTAGTATTCTTGATAGCAAAAATGATGCAAACTTGTTGACGATAGAAAGAATTCTATTTCCTCTAAAGATATATGACATTAATATCCCTTGTTATATAATTCCAATTAAGCCTTGTTGGGCTGGGGAATTATTTGATAAAAGTATTGCCGGAGAAAATCTATTTGGTGCAAATGTCAGCAAACTGTGGAATGTTGAGAATGTCTATTATCGGCATACCAAACCGATAACTGAAAAATTTCCTGCAAGAATATTATGGTATGCCAGTTCTGGTAAAGGCACAATTCGCAACAAAGCAATTGTAGCATGCTCATATTTAGACGAAGTTTTCACAGGCTTGCCAAAAGAATTATTCAAAATGCACAAACATTATGGCGTATATGAATGGAGACATATATATGATTTGTGTGACAAAAATATAAACAATCCCATTCGTGCCTTGAAATTCAGTCAAACAGAAGTCTTTAAAAAAACAGTCCCGTATTCTTCCGTGATTAAAATTCTCGGAAAGAACAACACGTTTGCCTCACCTGTTGAAACATCAACATCGGTTTTTACACAAATATACAACTTAAGAAATGAAAAATAACAAGTATTTATTCATATCTGTCAAACCCATTTATGCACAAAAAATCCTCTCTCGAGAGAAAAGCATAGAGTTGCGCAAGCTGAAGCCAAATGTATCGCCAGGCGATTATATTATTATATATGCTTCAGGTCCCCAAAAGGCTGTTGTTGGATTTGGATTGATTAAACGAGTAATTGTGACTACTCCACAAGAAATGTGGAATTCACATTCAGAAAATCTTGGTATTGATAAAGAGAGTTTTGGTGTCTATTATGCAGGAAAATCAAAAGCTGTCGGAATAGAAATTGATTCTGTTCGGGGTCTTACTATTCCCATACCGTTATCAAGATTAAGAGGCATAGATGCGTCTTTTGCTCCTCCACAAGTTTATAGATACGTGACAAATCGGCAGATATGTGATGTTCTTACGAATATAATAGAAGAAATATAATATGACTATACAAGAATATAACTATACATACTTGGAAGACTGGCAGAGCAAACTGTTACAAGCCGTGGAAGAAGGCAACGAAGCAATTATAAATATTTGTATCAACACCATCAACTCGTTATTCCCTGACATTCGGGATGAGGCAAACTATATACTTGCCAATATTGTACATAATCCGATAACGGGATTCATAAACTTTCGAAATTCGCTGTATCTGAATCTGATGGAAAAGAAACTGAGAGAAATGTATCCACTAACCTTCTCCAGCAATGCCATCAGCCAACTTTTCTATGCCTCGAACAGAAAACTTTGCAACAGCTATAGCACAAATTCCGGTAAACAAATCTCTCGTGAAGACTTACTGAAAACCATAGGCTATTCGATTAAGATTGCACAGATCTGCGCCCCAAGCAATCCACTATATGAACAAGCTGCTGATACTTTGATTGTATGCAAAGCAATTAATGACTCCTTGTCAGGAAAGAAAGTCACAAATCCAACAGCAAAAATGTTCCATTACGCCAATGAATTCATCACAAAAGAAGTACTGAAACAAGCTTGGAAAGATGACGAAAAAAGCCAGACGCATAGAATGTCTTTGCTCGTAGATTTGGCAATAGATTTGTTTATAAGCCCAAACCATAAGTCATACACATAAATGGAAGTAACGATTAAAAGTTGTAGTTATGAACGAAGAAAACAAAATTATACTCTATCAGGACGATAACGAGATAACCCGTGTGTCCGTGCGTTTTGCCGATGAAGATTTGTGGCTGACACAAAATCAGTTAGCGGAAATATATTGTACGACAAAGCAGAATATCAGCCAGCATATTGATAATATATTAAACGATGGAGAGTTAGACCAAAATCGAACTGTAAAGGAATTCTTGACAGTTCGTCAGGAAGGCAATCGTCAGGTGCAACGTAGTGTTATGCACTACAATCTTGATATGATTATCGCCTTGGGCTATCGTGTCCAGTCGCAGGTAGCTACTCGTTTCCGTCGCTGGGCTACCCAACGGCTGCACGAATATATCCAAAAGGGATTCGCAATGGATGACGAGCGGTTAAAGCAAGGTGGAAACCGTTATTTCCGTGAACTCTTGCAGCGTATCAGGGATATTCGTAGCAGTGAACGCAACTTCTATCAGCAAGTAACGGATATATATGCCACAGCTACAGACTACGACCCTCGTGACAAGATGACAAAAATGTTCTTTGCCACAGTGCAAAACAAGCTGCATTATGCCGTTCATGAGAATACGGCTGCTGAAATCATATACAATCGTGTGGATAATGAAAAACCTTTTGTCGGAATGACCAACTTCAAGGGAAACTATGTGACCAAAGACGATGTAAAGATAGCCAAGAACTATTTGTCTGAGATTGAGCTCCAACGGCTGAATCTGCTTGTTTCAGGTTTCTTGGATTTTGCGGAGTTTCAAGCATTGGAAATGAATCCCATGACCATGAAAGATTGGATAGAAGCATTGGATAATCAGATTATTGCCCATAAACGAAAAGTCTTGATTGGCAAGGGGAACATTTCGCATAAACAGGCAATTGAGAAAGCAGAAAAAGAGTTTGAAATCTATCGTAAACGCGAAATGGAGTTGTTGGAAAGTGATTTTGATAAAGAAATAAAGAAGTTGAAAGACAATAATTCAAAGTAAATCACTACCTTTGTATCAAGAAATCATCCGCTGCAATGATGCGCAAAACGCAGAAGTCCAATGGTGGAGCAATAGGAGGAGATTACTCTTGCGCTGTTTCTGAAAAATAATGATATACAGCCATTTGTGAATTTATCACGATTCCTGATGGTACCAATCGAGTAGGAGGAAAACGAAGTAGTTTTCTTCCTACTTTCGTTTTCCGACCT